>Ga0255057_10000730_pt1 | contig 18917 bp, 15 predicted proteins | sample Cases_109_6_MG_FD_189022 | JGI IMG/M metagenome (GOLD analysis project Ga0255057, IMG submission 189022) | Seawater microbial communities from Amundsen Gulf, Northwest Territories, Canada - Cases_109_6 | ecosystem: Environmental > Aquatic > Marine > Gulf | place: Canada: Northwest Territories... | reverse complement strand
TTCCGACTCACGCCAGAGCTCCGCTGAAGCTCGTGCTGCGAGGCCGGCCCGCCGGGTGGCCGCCGATGCCAGACCATCGACCAATTCGGCGACGTCACTCCCGGCGAACTTCCCACCGCGCACCTCGGCCACCAAGCGGCGCACCTCTCCCCGGTAGATCGCCCGCATCGGATCCAGCAGCTGGACGCGGCGGGTCGCCCGATCGAAGACATGGGTCCTGATGACTGCGAGGTCGTCCCTCAACCTGCGAAGCGAACCGGCGACCACGGCCGCGATGATGTCGGGCCGCGACTGCGGATCGGCCATCGCCTCGATCTCCTTGGAGACTCCGGCAACGACTTCCGGAGCGAGGGCACCCGTGTCCGGCGACACAGTGCCCTCGGCGATCGTCGTGACGAGATCTACTGCGGCCCGCGGCAGCAGTCGACGCGCCGCCAACTTCGCTGCGAAATCTGCCGCAATGACCTGGTGGGACCCAGGAGATTCGGACAGCCGGTTGAGCACCATGACTGTCGGGAGCCTGCGCTCGGCGGCCAACTCCAGGAGAGCGAAGCCCCCGGCATCGGCATAGCGGTCGGCACCGGCAACGAAGACGACGGCATCGGCAATCTCGAGAATCTGGCCAACGATCGACGCGCCGGAGTCGTCAACGACCTCCGGGGGTGGAGTGTCGACGACTACAACGCCCTCCGGTGGCGGGCGAAGTGAATCGACGATCGCACCTGCAACCCGACTTCGCAGGCCGTCGAGCGTGGGCGGAACTTCTCCATCCGTCCACGCCACGGGTTCGAGGGTGGTTGGCCGCAATGATCCGACGTCGCTGATGCGACGGCGGGCCAGCGAGTTGACGATCGTGGACTTTCCTCCGCCGCTCGGTCCGACGACGGCGACCACGATCGTGTCGGAATCGCTTTCGAGCCGAGGCACCAGGTACTGCCCGGCCGCGACTGAGGCTCTACGCCGCCGAGCCTCAGCCGCCTCGCCAGCCGAAGTCAGATCGAGTCGCTCCAGAGTCGCCGAGAGCCCCAGCAACTGATCCGGTGACGGAGCGTGGTCGATCATGGTCCGGATTGTGGCACGCTCCCGGCTGCGACACCGCAACGGCGCAGCATTCCGCCGATGCCCGATGTCGAAGCTGGATCAGAGAAGATCGTCGGGAGTCGGGAGTCGGGGACTCCTGGCTACCGGATACCGGCTACTGGATACCGCCGCCTCCTCTTTCCTGTCACACCTCATTCCTACGTTGAGGCCATGACTACCGGCATCCACATGATCGATCCACCGGTCCCACGCGAGAACCCACATAAGGGCCCAGAGGAGGGCCCAGAGGAGGGCCCAGAGAAGGGCATGGTGCTCCTCGTTGGCGATGAGATCGTCATCGAGCACCTCATCGTCGTCGACCCCGCCGTCGTGAGCATGGTGACCACCGCCGGCAACGACGACCGGGCCGACCTGCTCCGGCGAATCATGAGCGTCGGAGTCCAGGGCGTGGCTTCGATGGGTATCGGGCTCGATCTCACCGCCATCGACACCCGGGTCCACACTGTGCTCGCGTCGGTCACCACCGAGGCCGAAGCAACCGTTCGCGCCATCATCGACGAGAGCCGTTCCAGCCTCAGCAAACAGTTCGATCCCGAGCAGCGATCGTCGATCCTGGCCAGGGCCCTGGCAGATTTTACTGATTGGCGCGACGAGTTCCTCGATGGTCTCGACCCCGGAATCGAAGGAAGCGCCGCCACGATGCTCATCCAGCGTCTCCTCGATCTCGTCGGACCCGATGGTGACCTGGAGCGCAGGCTCGCCGCGGCGCTCGACATGGATGAAGGAGATTCTGCATTCGCCCGACTGAGCCGCCTGATCGACGAGCGATTCGACGACCTGCGGCACGACCTCGTCGGTGATCGAGCGGCCGAAGCTGCTCGTCTCACCGAAGCGGAACGTGGGACGGCTCACGGCATCGAGTTCGAAGACGTCGTCGAAGCCAACCTCCGCCGTTGGGCCTCCACCTCGAAGGGCACGATCGTGGAGCGCACCAGTACCAGCGTCGGAGCCCTCACCGCCTCTTCCAAAGTCGGTGATTTTGTCGTCACGCTCGGCGACGGTCGCCGGATCGTGGTCGAGGCCAAAAGACACGCCTCGATAGCGCTCACCGGATCCGGCGGGATTCTCGGTGAGCTCGACGCCGCCATTGCCAATCGCCGAGCCGATGCAGCCGTGTGCATCGCAGGCCGGGATGCATTTCCGGCCGAAGTGGGTCGGTTCAACGTTTACGGCGATCGGGTGCTTGCCGTGGACGAAGGCGACGGAGCGATGACCTCGATTGCCATGCAATGGGCGGCAGCATCTACGGCCACCGCTACCAGTACCGGAACAGAACTGGACACCGCTGCAATCGCCGACCGAATCGACCGCATCCGCAAGGCGGCAGAAACCCTGAGCGGGGCACGCCGCTCAGTAACAACCATCACGGCATCACTCGGCAAGCTGCATGAGACCCTCGGGGGGCTTCGCCTCGATGTTCTCGCCCAGGTCGACGACCTCGACCAGCTGCTGAGCCGAAGCACCGAACCCGCTGAGGCACCTGAGTAATCCACCGCGGGATCACTCAGCCCGTCGTGACGGAAAGCCGCGGTTCCGGGGGCGTCCACTCGTAACCTGACGATCGATGCCGACAGGCATCACCTATGGACACGCCAACCGCCCTCCCCACCGGCGTCCCCATCGATGGGGACACTGCGACGATCGATGCGTCGAGGACGGTCGCATCCCGCCTCATCGAGGTCATTCGACTGCGCGACCCCGAATTAGCCGATCACGGACAACGGGCCGCCAACGTCGCCGCAGCGATCGCGGCGGAGATGGGCCTCGACACCGAAACCATCGATCACGCCTACCTCGGAGCGCAGCTGCACGACATCGGAAAGCTGGGGGTGGCCGAGGCCGTGTTGTGGAAACCGGCCGGACTGAGCCGGACCGAGTGGGCTCAGATCCGCACCCATCCAGAGAAGGGACACAGATTGGTTGCCGACATCGTGCACCGTGATGTGGCAGCCGCAGTCCTCTCCCATCACGAGCGCCTGGATGGCGCCGGGTACCCATTCGGCCTCGACGCCCGGACCCTCCCGATGACCGTTCGCATCGTTCAAGTGGCAGACGCCTACGACGCCATGACGTCCGATCGGCCCTACGAGGGCGCCCTCGCAGCCGAGATCTCCGTCGCCGAGATCAGGCGTTGCGCAGGCACCCAATTCGACCCGGATGCCGCCGCCGCCCTGGCGAGTCTCCTTGCTCTCGGGTTCGAGGACGACACCCCGATCGACCTGACGGGTCGCCAAACGGTCCCGTCGAACCTCCCGGCCGACCCCTTCAGCGTCAAGCCGGACGAATAGCGTCCTACCCGTCGAGTAGATCCACTGCGGCTGCGCCCTCAGAGCACTCATCGAGCAGCGGGCACCATCGGCACCAGGGCCCGGCTACCCGGTCGAGAGATCCGCCGGATTCCCAAGAAGACCGCAACGCATCCACAGCCACTGCCACCCGACCGGCGGTGTCATCGACCAGGGTTCGAGACGGCACCGTCTCACTCCGCTCACCCGTCTTGACAGAGACTGCCTCGATGAGAGCCGGGATCTCATCCTTCTCGATGGCCCACAGCAAGGTGTAGAAGGCCAACTGGGCATCGGGGTCACCGAGGGCCCCAGTCTTCCAATCGACCAGCCGCACTCCCCCGGCATCAGCGAACACTGCATCGACCGAGCCGCGCAGCACGACGCCTTCGGCAGGCTCTGATTCGAGAGCAACCTCAGCACCTTCAAATCCCTCCGTGCGCAGCGTCTTGAACCGGTCATAGAGACCCGCCACCTCTTCGATCACAGCGGAAAGCTGGCTCGGCTTGAGACCAAGAGCAGCCAATTTTGGATTCATGCTGCCGCCGATCTCCTCTCGGCAGACCGACGCCATGTCTGCATCGGCGATTTCGCCCGATTTCAGATGGCGAGCAAAGATCCGATGGGCCAGCCCGCCGACGAAGGCCGGACGCGACTCGGGCCCATACATCCCCCGCATCCTTCCGGCAGCCTGCTCTGGACACCTGTCGAAGGCGACATACGTGGAGGCCGACAACACCACCTGGTCACCCGCGCTAACCGGTGGAAAACGGAAGGGAGGATCTAGCGGCATTCGAATCGAGCCTAGAACCTGCACACGGCACAGGCCCCCAACTCGGGGCACCTGGCTCCTGACTGTGCCGCCGTTGGCACCGATTTGCACGGAAAGCGGACGCCCAATATGGAGTCCCAGTTACAATCCCGTACCCCGTCCCTCCTCAGATGAGCTCGATGCCTCGAAGTCTGCGAATCGCGACCATTGTTGTCGCCGTACCTACTGCATTGCTGCTGTGGGTCTCGGCCGTGTTTGCTATGGATCGAGCGAGCAACCAGAGTGAGGTGTTGGGTCGGGTGACGGTTGCCGGTGTCGAACTCGGAGGACTCGACGAGGAAGCAGCGCTCGCCGCCATCGATGGTGTCGAAGCACGATTGGCGAGCGATCCGATCAACGTCGTCATCCAGGACTCGACGTTCACGCTGCGGCCCAGCGAACTCAGTTATGACATCGACACCGAAACCATCCTCAACGAGGCTCTCGCCCGCGGTCGCGACGGAGGGTTCATGAGCGAGATGGGCTGGTGGCTGAACCACTTCGGCGACGACTCCAAGGACATCTCATTCGAAACCACCTATGACCGCCAGGCCCTCATTCTCATTCTCAAGGCCTGGGAGCCACAGGCGATCAAAGACCCCCCCACTGACGGCGGAATCAACGTCACCGGCACCGAGGTCACAGCCATCTACCCGCAGCCGGGAACCGGGCTCGACTATGAGGCCACCGCCGACCTCATCGAGGCCCAAGTCCTTTCACAGGATCGGCGTACCGTCGACGGCGTCACCGAGTTCAGAGTGCCGATAGTGACCGAAGAGCTGGTCGATCTCACGGTCGCCCGCGCCGAAGAACTGGTCGCACGCCCGATAACACTCGGCCGCATCCTGCCTGAGACTTCGGTCACCTTCCCGGTGGACGTGCTGGCCGAGGCCCTATCGAGCCGCCAGGTGGGGACCGCGCTCGAACCGGAGATCGAGTTGTTCTTCCAACTCGGCCCGCTGGCCCGATATCTCAACCCGATCCGGGAGGAAGTAGAAACCGACCCGATCGATGCCCAGGTGGTCATTCGACCCGACGACATTCCTCTCATCCTTCCCGGCTACAACGCTGTGCTCATCGACGACGGCAAGCTCCCGGATGCCGTGTACAGAGCGGCGACATCGGTCACTCGGACCGCACCACTCCCGATCCGCGAAGGGCGCGAGGCAGACTTCAGCACCGAGGACGCCGAAGCGCTGGGAATCAGAGACCTGCTCTACTCGGCTGAGACCTACTACTCGTGCTGTGGCGATGAGAAGAACCTGAACCGGATCATCAACATCAAGCGGATCGCAGCAGAAGTCGACGGGGCGATCATCCTTCCCGGCGAGACCTTCAGCCTCAACGATTACGTCGGCAAGCGGACTCTCGAAGATGGCTACAGGAAGGCTGGAGCCATCATCGGCCCGGTCGTCTATTGCTGCGACCACCCGGCGAACATCGGCGGCGGCGTGAGCCAGTTCACAACGACCCTGTGGAATGCGGTGTACTGGGCCGGACTCGAGGACGTCTTTCACAAGCCGCACACGCTTTCCTTCTCGAGGTACCCGGTGGTGCGAGAAGCGACGCTCGGCTTCCCGGACCCAGATCTGGAGTTCAAGAACTCCACCCACCACGCGATCTACATCAAAACCGAGGCCACCGACACCCGGGTAACTGTGGTGATGTTCGGCGATCTCGAAGGGGCCGGGGTCGCAGGGGCCATCTCGTCCAAGTTCAACTTCACCGATCCCGAGGAGTACGTCTCGCCGAACGCCGAGCTCAACCCGGGCGATAGGGAACTCACCGACGAGGGGGCGCAGGGGTTCAGCGCCAGCGATACCCGGACCATCACCTTCGACGACGGGACCAAGCAAGTAGACGTGTGGAGATGGACCTATGCCCCCCACTCCATCATCTTCGAGGTCCATCCGTGCGAACTGCCGGAAGACCACATCCAATACGACGCCTCGATCGAATGCCCGGTACAGGTTCCCTCGCTGGGAACGCTCCTCCCGCCGGCTGCGACAACCGCACTCAACAGCGTGGGCCTGGTGCTGGCAATCGGCGAACCCTTCATCGTCAGCGATCCAGCGCAGGTCGGCACGGTGCGGGCCCAAAGCACGCCACCCGGTACCTGGGTGGACCCGGGAACCACAGTGACAGTCCGGCTGGGCCTGCTGGCTTAGGGAGTCGGGAAGTGGGACTCAGGACTCGTAGAACACAAAGAACGTTGTGACGATCCCGACGGCGACGGCCACCGATGCTTCATCCCAGCCATCCTGGCGTCCGACAACGATTTGATTCGATGCGATGAACACGTGGTTGATCGCCTCGTCGGATGCAAAAAGGTTCGAAGCCAGGTCGCCCGGAATCGTGCCGGCTTCGGCCGCATCATCACCGGAGGTGAACCGGGTGCCGTCTTGACCGGTCACGGTGCGATCGGTGTGAAATGCCGCTACTCCGGCTTCCACGGTGGTGCTTACAACGGTTATCGGCTGTCCCATATACTCAGTCCTCGTCTGATGCGATGATCCTAGGGGCCTGTTTCGCGCCTCCCGGAACTCCGGTCGAGCCGGAGCCGATGACATGCAATTTGAGCAGGTTGGTCGAGGCTTGCTGATTGGGCGGTATGCCGGCGGCCATGGCCACCCAGTCTCCCGGCTCGACAAGACCCCGCTCTAGCAAGCGCCGCCCGGCCTCCTCGATCATGGTGTCGGTCGAATCGAGGGTCGGAAAGCGCAACGGCGTCACCCCCCACACCAGCGCCAGGCGATTGAACGTCGGCTCCTGGGGTGTGAATGCGATGATCGCGGCGGCCGGCCGGTAATTGGCAACGAGTTGGGCGGTCGATCCGCTCTCGGTAAAGGCAACGACAATCCGCAGTTCGAGATTGGCGGCGGCGTCGGATGCGGCGTGGGCTATTGCCGACGCAAAGCTCCTCTCGAAACTAGAGATCGAGGCTGTGCTCTCTGGATAGCCCGGGCTGGCCTCGGCTTCGACGCAGACCGCCGCCATCATCGCTACCGCGCGTACGGGATACTTTCCGACGGCCGTCTCGGCAGAGAGCATCACCGCGTCGGTGCCATCCAAGACTGCATTCGCCACATCGGTCACCTCGGCGCGCGTCGGCCGCGGCGACGAGGTCATCGACTCCAGCATCTCGGTCGCGGTGATCGAGATGCCGGAGGCTTCGTTGGTTCGAAAGATGATGTCCTTCTGAGCCCGCGGCAACCGTGCAATTCCGATTTCCACTCCGAGATCTCCCCGAGCCACCATCGCTCCATCAGCGATCGAAAGGATGTCGTCGAGATTCTCATAGGCGGCGACCCGCTCGATCTTGGCAATAACGGGTACATCCCCCACGATTGCTTTGACGCCAGCGATGTCATCACCGGAGGTGACGAAAGAAGCCGCGACTACGTCGACACCCAGCTCCAGGCCGAATGCCAGATCAGCAGCATCCTTTTGTGTTATCGCCGGGAGGTTCAGCGAGGCGCCTGGGAAAGCCGCGCTCTTGCGATTGCTGAGGATGCCGCCCTCGGTCACACGTGCGATGGCGGTGTCACCGTCCACCGAGGTGACTTCGAGTTGGACGAGGCCGTCGTTCATGACAACCGGTGTCCCCACCTCGAGTGCTACCTCTGCGAGGTGCTGGACGTACACGAGTGAGGCGGTGCCCACCCCGTCACCCGCGACCAATCGAACCTCGGACCCAGCCTCGATCTGAACCGCCTTGTCCGGAAATGTACCGACCCTGATGCGTGGCCCCTGGATGTCCTGCATCACCGTGACCGCCCGATCATGGTCCGATGATGCCGCCCGTACCGCCGCGATCAGCTCCGTGTGGGACTCGTAGCTGCCGTGTGAGAAATTGAGCCGGGCCACATCCATGCCGGCAGCGACCATCTGCGAAATGATCTCCGGATCGGCGCTGGCGGGCCCCAGGGTGGCGATGATTTTGGTCCGGCGCGACACACCATCACTGTACCCGGACCGGCCCGCAGCCCCGATGAGCTTCTCCCCGGTATCTGCCTCCGACGAACGCCCCCTCTTATGCTGATCCGACCACATGAATCCCACAGCAGTCATCCCTCTCAAAGGGTTTGCGGTCGCCAAAGGCCGTCTCGCCCCCGTACTCGATCAACCGCAGCGATCCTCGCTCGCTCGCAGGACCGCCGAGCATGTTCTCCGGGCCTGCGCCGCCGGCGGCTTCGACATCATGATCGTGACCGGTGACCAGGCGGTCGAAGACTGGGCAGTGCAACATTCGGCCATCGTGATTTCCGACCCATCGCAGGGACTCGATGCCGCTTGCCGGGTTGCGGTCGAGCAGTGCGACGGACCCTGGGTCATCGTGCACGGCGATCTACCGCTGCTCGACGGAGCCGCCATGAACGCTGCCCGAACCACTCTCGCCGCCGGAGGCTCGATCATCGCCCCCTCTCGCGACGGAGGCACCAACCTGCTCGGTACCAACGGTCAGATTCGGTTCTCCTACGGTCAGGGCTCATTCCATCGTCATCTGGCCGTGCTGTCCGATCTCGCCACGGTGTACATCGACATGAAGACACTCATCGAATTGGACACTCCGGGCGATCTTTCGGCTGCCGCCGGACTCCCCGGTGGCGCCTGGCTGTCGCCATTCCTGACCTGAACGCCCGGCCGACCCGGGGGCATAGGTCGGCTGCTAGCTGGCCTACAAGTTGCCTTCGCGAAATCCGATGCGATCGCCGGTCGCAGGATCGAAGAAGTGGAACTTGGCCACATCTACTACGAGGTCCACCGAATCTCCCGGGCTGACCGCCACGTCGGAGGACATCCGCGAGGTGAACCTGGAGGTCTGTCCCAGCGAGGACACATCGGCGGCACTGTCTTCGAGCATCTCCTCGATGTCGGGTGTGATCACCGGGGGCACATCGACCTGATAGTGAACGAATGTCTCGGATCCCAGTATTTCGGTCACGTCGGCGGTGACCGAAATCGTCCGCCCAGCACCGTCGCCGGCCATGCTGGCGTGCTCGAAGTCGCCGGGACGAATACCGATGACGAGATCCTTGTTCATAAAGTTCTCGATGCCCGGGTGGCGATCCAGCGCCCGCTGACCCACCGAGACCCGGAAACCACCAAACACGGCTGTGACCGAGTCGCCGGCACCCTCCAGGCGACCCAATGCCATGTTCATCGATGGACTTCCGATAAACCCGGCCACAAACAGATTCCTCGGGTTGTGGAACAGCTCTGCTGGCGGAGCGACCTGCTGGAGGTTGTCCGGGCGCGACTTGCTCACCGGCTTGAGCACCGCCACCCGTTGACCGAGCGTCATCGCCTCGACCTGGTCGTGAGTCACGTACACAGTCGTCGTGGTCAGCCGACTGTGTAAACGCCTCAACTCGGTCCGCATCTGGACCCGCAGCTTGGCATCGAGGTTCGACAGCGGCTCGTCCATCAAGAAGGCCTTGGGTTCACGGACAATTGCCCGACCCATTGCTACCCGCTGGCGCTGACCACCGGAAAGAGCCTTGGGCTTACGGTCCAGAAGCTCGGTGATTTCGAGTGTCTCTGCCGCATTCTGCACCCTGCGATCGATCTCGCCCTTATCCATCTTGCGAAGCTTGAGTCCGAACGCCATGTTGTCGTACACCGACATGTGCGGGTACAAGGCGTAGTTCTGGAAGACCATCGCAATGTCGCGATCTTTGGAGCTGACATCGTTTACGACGGTGTCACCGATGCTCAGCTTGCCCTCAGAAATCTCCTCGAGACCGGCGATCATGCGCAAGATCGTTGACTTGCCGCATCCCGACGGACCGACGAGCACCAGGAACTCACCGTCCATGATCGTGAGGTCCACGTCACCGACGGCACGGGTCCCGTCGTAGATCTTGCCGATTTGTTCGAGTTTGATCTCCGCCATTGACCCTCCCGGGTACAACGATGCCGCGCCGACGTTAGCAATACGGCTTGTACCATGACCGAGCAGTTGTCTCGCAAGGAATGTCGTGTCAGATCCTGTTGCAGTGCTCACCGGAGGAACGGGTGGACTGGGTAGAGAGGTAGCGGCCCGGTTGGCGGAACGCGGTTTTCTTCTTGCGATCACCTACCTCGTCCCGGAAGAAGCCAACGAGGTCGAAGGGCTGCTGCATCTGCCCGAGGATCGACTGTTACTCAAACGAGTCGACTGCACCGATGGTGAAGCCACAACCGCCTTCATCGACGAGGTGGCCGAAAAGCTCGGGGGGCTCAACGTGTTGGCTTGTCTCATCGGAGGATGGGCCGGGGGTCGTGATGTCTATGAGACGGACGATGTCCGATTCGACCGAATGATCGACCTCAACCTGCGGACTTCCTTCAATGCAGCACGGGCTGCGATCCCTCATCTACGTGCTGCCGAATGGGGACGGGTCATCATGATGGGGAGCCGATCTGCGGTCGATCCCCCTTCCGGTCAGGCGGCGTACAACGTCGCCAAGGCGGGTGTGATCGCTCTCGCCCGATCGATCGCCGAAGAGGTATCGGATGCAGAGATCACCTCGAACGTCGTCCTGCCCGCTCTGATCGACACTCCCGCCTTCCGACAGGTGGTCCCGTTCGCCAACTACGTCGACTGGCCGACGCCGGGCGAAATAGCCGCGGTGATCGACTTCCTCGCCTCCAAAGATTCGTCCGTGATCAACGGGGCAATGATTCCCGTCTACGGAGGGTCCTGAAGAGGAGCCTCCTTAGTCCTTAGTGAGAATCTTGCTAATCGCTAATGATTAACGACTTCTTGTAGCCCCGACCGGATTTGAACCGGCGTTTCTGGCTTGAGAGGCCAGCGTCCTAGGCCGCTAGACGACGGGGCCGCGGCGGTATTTGTACCACCTTGCTCGGGGGGAAGGACTCGAACCCTCAATGCTTGGACCAGAACCAAGTGTGTTGCCAATTACACCACCCCCGAAGGGCCGGGGAATGGTAGCGACGCACCCTTGAGAGGCAAGATGGCGCTCCCGAAGGCTCGGCTATCCGTTGGCAGGCTCCTTACCAAGCAGTCGCTAACGATTCCTCCACAGAGAGGTCAGGAGTGCTGAGGGGCCACCCCATATTCCCGACTGCTAATCCCGCTACCGCTCGCCCCACCCCGATAGCCCCGGCGTAGTCGGACCTCTTGGGCGCTACCTGATCCGTTTCAGCCGTGGGTAGCGGTGATCGAACTTACTCTGGAGGCTGAAGCGACCAGCACCAACAAACGCGACTCCTAGGAACGCCGTCATCTCGATGATATGGCTGCTGTTGATCGGGTTGTTTTCCGGAAAGACATCGGTAGCCAGGAACATGAATGCCATGAGGATCGCACCGCCGACTGCAGCGAGCCGAACGCCGATTCCGAGCATCAGCGCCGCGCCACCCAACAGAAGCGCCACCATGAATCCCACATCGGCGAGATTGATCGCATCTGGTGCTGATGGCGCCATCCAGTCGAATAGGTCCCCGGTGCGGCTTCCTTGGGTCGCGAAGTTCAAGAATCCGTAGGTTGGTGAACCGCCGTTCATCATGGCGGCGTCACACCCGAAATCGATACCCCCGCCCTCAAGACGGCAAGTGGCGAAACCGAGTCCGAACATCTTGTCGAGAAACGCCCAAAGAAAAGACCAGCCGAGCAGTAGACGCAGGAGCGTCCAAGCCCACATGCCTTTGACTTCCTCGCCCTCAACAACACCACTGACGAGTTCTCCTACACGGTCTGCCATCGAGCCCCCTTGGCGGATAGTCCATCTTGGAGGCTACCGGCAGCGCCGAGGCCTTGCTGGCGTGAAAGGAAGCCTGATCTCGTCTATGTCTGGGCCAGCATTGGAGATGGATGACCCGAACGTCACGACCTAGATCCTGATCGCGAAGTCGATTGGGGTGGTGAGGTCTTGACAGGGGTGCTGAGGGGCTGCAGACGTCACTCGCCTGAACCAGTGTGACTTCACCCGAGGCGTTGCTTCGCCGCGGCGAACCGCGCCAGGGCAGTCTCGCGCCCGACCGCCACAATCGACTCGAACAGTGGGGGGCTCACCGAAGACCCGGTGAGCGCTACCCGGAGGGGTTGCAAGCCCTTTCGGACCGACAATCCCCGTTCTTCGAGCATTGCCCGCAAGGCGGCTTCCACCCCCTCGTGAGTCCATTCGGCACCTGCGAGAACCGATTGAGCGCCCTCGAGCGCCACCGGCGCCTCGGGCGTCGTCATGACCTTGTCCCACGATGCTTCGTCGTACTCCAGCTCTTCTACGAAGAGGAACCGAACCTGTGGTGCCACCTCGGTGAGGACCTTTGCTCGCTCTTGCACCAACGGGGCCAGATCTACCAGCGACTGTATTTCGGCCTTGGACAAATCTCGGCCCAGGTCACCCGCCACCAGGCTCCCCAGATCGGTCGCAAACGTCTCCGGACTCATCTGGCGTATATACACACCGTTCATCCACTCAAGCTTCGTTGTATCGAACACCGCAGGGTTCTTTGAGACCGATCCGAGCTCGAAGCGCTCCACCATGTCCTGCAGGGATACGATCTCCTCGTCGTCGCCGGGTGACCAACCGAGGATCGCTAGGAAATTGACGACTGCCGGCGGCAGGAACCCGGCGTCGCGGTAGGCGCGGATTGCGGTGTCGCCGTGGCGTTTGGACAGCTTCTTGCCATCCGGTCCGTTGAGCAGCGACAGATGGGCGTACGTCGGGCGTTCCGCTCCCATCGCCTCCGTAATGAGGATGTGCTTGGGCGTCGACGAGAGAATGTCCTCTCCTCTCATCACGTGGGTGATGCCGTAATCCACGTCGTCAACAGTCGACGCCAGGTGGTACGTGGGCGAACCATCGCTGCGCAGAATTACGAAATCGTCGACATTGGCGTGATCAAACACCACCTCGCCCCGCACCACGTCTTCGAATCGAGTCTCGCCGGGTCGCGGCACCGCAAAGCGGATTGGTGGCGGATCCCCGGCTGCGGCCCTCTGGTGGGCAGCGTCGATCGACAACTGGTAACGCCCGTCGTAGACGGGGGAAGAACCGGATGCCGTCGCCTCGTCCCGGATGACTTTCAGATCGTCTGATGTCGCCCCGTCGTAGTAGGCAGCACCCGACTCCACAAACGCCTCGGCCACTTCCCGATAACGCTCGAACCGATCGCTCTGACGATAGGTGCCGTGGGAGCCGCCGACCTCGATCCCTTCGTCCCAGTCGATGCCCAGCCAGCGGAGACTGTCGAGGATGTCGGCCCGAAACTCGTCGGTAGATCGCTCGGCATCGGTGTCATCGGATCTGAGAATGAACTCGCCGCCGTGGTGACGTGCAAACAGCCAGTTGTACAGCGCCGTCCGTCCCCCACCCACGTGGAGGTAACCGGTCGGTGACGGAGCAAACCGAACGCGGACGGTCATGACCCGGCCACCACCGGGTTGGTGAGACTGCCGATCCGCTCGATCGATACGTCCACCAAATCTCCCGCCACGATCGGGCCGACACCGGCCGGGGTTCCGGTGAGGATCACATCACCCGGAAGCATTGTCATGATGCCGGTCACAAACTCGAAGATCTCGGCGACGCCGAACACCATATCCTCGGTATTGCCATCCTGTTTGATCTCACCGTTCACCGCACAGGTGATGGATAGTCCGATCGGATCGAGTTCGGTCTCGATCGCAGGCCCCAAAGGACAGAACGAATCGAAGCCCTTTGCCCGGGTCCATTGACCGTCTGTGGCCTGGAGATCCCGAGCCGATACGTCGTTGGCTGCGGTGTACCCGATGATGTGCGCCGAGGCGCTCTCGGCCTTCACCTTTCGGCTCACCTTGCCGACCACTATCACCAGCTCGGCCTCGTGATGCACCTTCTTCGCCTCCGACGGCAGCACGATGGGCTGTCCGGGGCCGATCACCGCGGTCGACGGCTTGAGGAAGATGACCGGTTCGTCGGAGACTTCGGCGTTCTGTTCGGCGGCATGCTCGGCGTAGTTGCGACCAACGCACACGACCTTGGTCGGAAATACCGGAGCGAGAAGCTGTGTCTCTGCAAAGGGGAGCAACGTCTCGGTCGGCTCCCACGCAACGAAGGGCGACCCCCGATGGACCCGGATCCCCTCCGGTTCCACCCCTCCGTAGGCGATCTCGTCGTCCTCGAGTCTGATCCGAACGATTTTCATGCGGTGAGACGTTCGATCGAAAACGCGCCGACCACCGCCCCGAGCCGTGCATGATCATGAGCAATACCTGCAAAGGACTCGGCCGTAGCGTCGGTGAGTCCGAGCAGGCCGATGGCGGCCGAGACATCTGATGCTGTTGGGGCCCGCCCGATAGCAGAGGCTCGAGCGGCCATCACCGCAACCACTATCGCTTCGACGTCTGACCGGTGGTGTGCCGAGCCGGGCAGCTCTCGATCGCTCAGTATCCGAAGGGCGAAGCCGGTGTCCGGGCCCGGAGTACCAAAGGCCCCTCCCCAAGGCACGTCATCCGGGGAGCTGAGATCGCCGGGCCGTCGCGGTGTCCAGCGGCGCGGTGCGCCCGGCGGCGAGTCGTCTCGCGGTAGGTCCTCAGACCCCAGACGAATGTTCGGCTCGTGACCCAACGGTCTTCCTTCCAGCGCAGACGACCACATCCTCCCCGGGCTGCCCGTCGGGGACAAGTCGAGAAAAGCCGTAGCCAGTATCCAACAAGAAGGGCTGCTACCCGTTACCGGCCGATCCCAGATGCCGGGCGTGCCATTCGAGGATCGCCTCGAACCTTGCGCGGCGATGCCGCGGCTTGCCGCCGCGGGATAGCTCGTGACCTTCGCCGGGGAATCGAAGCAGCTCGGCCTCCACACCGTGGTCGATCAGGACGGAGAACAGCTGCTCGCCCTGTTCGATCGGACACCTGAAATCGGTCTCGGAGTGGATAATCAGACACGGAGTCGTGATCAGGTGGGCCCGCTTCAGCGGACTCGCATCCCACAGCCCCGACCAGTCGTCGTACTGCCACTCGCCCAGGTAGAGGCGAGGGAAAGAGAAGCCGATGTCCGAGGTGCCGGCGAACGACATGAAGTTGTAGACCCCGCGTTCGGGGACTGCACTCTTCCAACGGTCCTCGACGGCGAGGATCCTCGCCGTCATCAAGCCGCCGTAGGACCCTCCCATGATCCCGGCCCGATCCGGGTCGAGCCGGTCGAACCGCTCCATGGCAGCGTCGAATGCCCCGAGCAAGTCCTCCAAATCGGGTGGGCGATCCTTCCCCCACATCTGCACCGGAGCCCGCACGAAATCGGTCCCCCTACCGGATGATCCGCGCGGATTGGTGGCGACGACTCCGTACCCGGCGCCGACGTAGACCTGGAACTCGTCGAAGAAGCCCCAGCCGTACTGGGTGGCGGGGCCGCCGTGGATGTTGAACAGAACCGGCACCCTCTCATCGCCCGGTGGCATGAAGACCCACACATCCAGATCGATGTCGCCTGCAGTCGCCACAAAATGCTCCGGCTCGACCAGCCCGGCCTCGGATCGAAAAGATGCGTTCATTTCGGTCAACGTGGTTTCGACGCCGTCTTCGAACCATGCCAGCTCCCCCGGATCGGCAACCGAGGTCGACACCACAGCCATGGCGCTGCCGTCCACTCGGACGGTCATGCCGGTAACAAGTCGGTTGCCGCCGATCACTTCATGCCACGACCCGTCGGCGGCTACTTCGATCACGCGGTGGGTGCCGCGGTCCTCGGCAACAAGCCGACACGAACCATCGGCCAGCCACTGCGGCCCGGCCGGCGTGGTCGTCGGTGCCGGCGACACCAAATTGCGGTCGTAGTCGCCAGCGAGACGAACCAGCGCTCCGTCGTCGATCCGAAACAGCGCATTGACCCCCGGGTAGGCGTCGGGGTCCTCGAGTCCTACCAGGTGCGGAACATCCGACGGACTGTATGAGAGCGCCGACCACATGCCCAGTTCCACCAGGGCAGTCGGCGAACCGCCACCGACCGGAACCTCCCATGCCTGACTGGCCAAGTCGAACCCGGCCCGCTCGTGGCGGGGGCTCAGGAATCCGACCGCCGACCCGTCACGCCGCCAAACGAGGCCGCTGTCCCGGTACCCATCATCAGTGAGTGCAACAGGATCGCCGCCGGACGGGTCGACCAGATAGATGATCGTGAGCTTGTCGTGGAGGTAGCCCTCGCCGTCGAACCTCCATTTCGGGCCCGAAATGCGACGGGGCGCCTCGTCTCGAACGTCGTCGTCGAGATCGGCCCATCCCTCGTCCCAGCGCAGACCGATAACCGCCAGCTGCGAACCGTCGGGCGACCACTCGGCCTCCGACGCTCCGATCTCGAAATCGGTCACGATGGTCGCTTCGCCACCGGCGGCTCCGATGACCGCCACCTGGCCAGGCTTGCCGGGTTCGCCGGAAGCCCGCAGGAAGCCGAGGCTCTCGCCATCCGGGGACCAGCGTGGCCGGCTGTCCACCGGGCCGTGGGTGAACACTCGTGCCTCGGAGCCATCCCATAACCAGATCGACCGGTCGTAACGATCCTGTTCGAAGTTCATCCTGGAGACCACGAACGCGATCCGGATGCCATCCGGATGGATCTGCGGATCGGAAATCGAGACGTAGGCGGTGAGATCTTCAGGTCGCATGGAGTGCGAGACTAGTAAACGGGCAATCCTCGCAACGATCCGCCGCCATCAGAAGGCCGCGGCCGGCAACGGCGCAGGGCCGCCAGGTCCGCCTGCAAAATGCGCCACTCGTCGCCCTCCCGGCTGTTCTAACCTCGCCGCCATGCACCGTCTAGTGGCGTCTTCGTTCGGCCTGGGTCTGATCCCACGACGTTTGTGGGGCTCCGACTCGGGTGCCGGGACCTTTGGAGCCGCATTGGCGGTTGGAATCGGCATCGTCCTGTTGTCCGTCGACGCCCAGTGGTGGCTCACGCTGATCATCGGTTTCGTCGCCATAGGGGCTTCGATGTGGTCGGCCCGCCCATTCTCAGACGAGGGCGACCCCGGATGGATCTGCATGGACGAGACCGCAGGAACCCTCATCGCAATGATCGGCCTGGGTGGGTTTCCATGGATCGCGGCGGTGGTGGTCGCCCGGGTCGCCGACATCTTCAAGGTGCTGCCGGGCGTAACCCACGCCGATCGGATTCACGGCCCGGTCGGAATCACCTTCGACGACGTGATCGCCGGCCTGTACGGACTGGCGGTCGGCTGGGCATTGACCGGCCTGGGAGTCTGACGCCGTTTGCCCGCTGGCCCGGAGACAGAGGGCCCCCCTCCAATCGGCCTACAGCCGATTGACTCCCCCTCGAGGGGGAGTGGTTCTCTCTTGCTAATTGCTAAATGACATTGAAATACCAGTACCAAACTCCGGCACTGGCTAGACCGGCAAAGATCGCCGCCTTAAAGACCTGCTTGGTCACACCCCATACGAATAGCGCCAGCGTGGCGACTCCGACCGCGAGGAGTATCGCCAGCAGCGTGGGGTCCGCCTTGACGGTGTCGATCAGCTCGTCGGCCCGCTCACGGACATCTTCGGGGACAAGGTCGTCGACCTGCATCATGAAACGAAACATCGACTCCAAGTTTAGGAGGTGATGCCGTTTTGGTCAGCACATCACGTCGCCACCTACGACCCGGCTCACCCATTCTCAGGGAGGCCCCGTAGGCTTCCAGGGTGACGAAGCGCCGTCTGTCTCCGACGATCGCCGCGGTTCTCAGCGGGCTGATTCCCGGCCTGGGCCACTGGTACGCCGGGCATCGACGACGGGCTGCGGTGCTCATCGGCTTTACGGTGATCGCCGCGCTTCCGGCAACCGTGCTCGTGATTCTGATCTTCTTCGGCGGAGGCAAATCCTTCGCCCTGGATCTTGCTCGTCCCTTTTTCGAACATCCCGGCTACCTGTTGCTCTTGCTGGCAGCCAACATCGCGGTGTTCGTCTTCCGAATCCTGGCGGGGCTCGAGGCCTACTGGCTCGCCGGAGGCGGGTTCGCCGGCAAGCGGATAGTTTTCTTGGCAGCGGCGATCGCGATTCTGGCCACCGCGGCTGCAGCGCCCCACGCTTGGGCCGCCCAGCGCAACCTGGCGCTCTATGACCTCCTCACCTACGACTACTCGGTAGACACCAATCAGGCGGTCACCACCACAACCGAACTGGCCTCCACCACGACAACCATCGATGCCACCACCACCACGACAACCATCGATGCCACCACCACCACGACAAGCACCAGCACTCCGCCGGCCTCAACAACCGTTCCGGCGTCGACGACTACGACGACGCTGGCGCCACTGGCCGAACGCCGACTCAACGTCCTGCTGCTCGGTGGGGATGCCGCTCCAGATCGACCCGGTCTCCGGACGGACACGATCATCGTGGTCTCGGTCGACCCGGTGACCGGTGCCACGGCCATGTTGCAGCTCCCGCGCAATCAGGTCGAGCTGCCGATTCCACCGGATCATCCGGCCTACGACGTGTGGGAGTGTCATTGTTATCCGGAACTGGCAAACACCATCTACCAGTACGGCCTTGATCATCCCGACCTGTTCCCGGGCGGCAACAACTCGGGAGCGACGGCAGTGATGGACCTGGTCGGCTACCTCTACGCCATCGAGATCCACCACTACGCCCTCGTCGATCTCCTGGGATTCGTGTCGATCATCGACGCACTCGGTGGCCTCACCATCACGGTCACGGCTCTGGTCGAAGACGAGCAGTACACCCGACCCGGCGGAGATGAGATCCCCGTCCTCTTCCCGCCCGGTACCT
>Ga0255057_10000729_pt1 | contig 18921 bp, 14 predicted proteins | sample Cases_109_6_MG_FD_189022 | JGI IMG/M metagenome (GOLD analysis project Ga0255057, IMG submission 189022) | Seawater microbial communities from Amundsen Gulf, Northwest Territories, Canada - Cases_109_6 | ecosystem: Environmental > Aquatic > Marine > Gulf | place: Canada: Northwest Territories... | reverse complement strand
CCTGCGTGGGAGCGACCCACTGCATGTCTGCGCACCGCCCGGCCTGCCTGCACAACGCGGCGACCGGCAGGGAAACCGTGCTGCCGCAAATTGTTCAGCTTTCCTCTACGCCCGGACGTAAGGCCGTTATCGTGGGCGGTGGCCCCGCCGGCCTCGAAGCCGCCCGTGTGCTTGCCGAACGCGGCCATGGGGTCGTGCTCATGGAGGCCGCTTCCGAGTTGGGTGGCCAAGTGCGGATGGGGGCGCAGGCAAGCTGGCGCGGCGATCTGATCGGCATCATCGACTGGCGCGCCAATGAGGTCCATCGGCTCGGCGTCGATGTCCGGCTCAACACGCTTGCCGAGCCGGAGGACGTCCTGGCGGAAGCGCCGAACATCGTCATCATCGCTACCGGCGGTGTTCCCGACCTGGACTGGCTCGACGGTACGGAGCACTGCACCAGCGCGTGGGACTTCCTGACCGGGAACGCCCCCGTCGGCGACGCGATCATCGTCTATGACGGGACCGGCCGGCACCCCGCACCGCACTGCGCGGAGCACGCGTCGATGGCCGGTGGACGCGTGGCCCTGGTCTCCATCGACGGCGAACTGGCCGCCGAATTGTCCTATGCCGAACGCGCCATCTGGAAACGGCGCGGCTACGAGCTGGGTATCGACATGACCTTCGACCACCGGCTGAAAAGCATCGTGAAGACGGGCAACCGGCTCACTGCCTCCTTCATCAACGAAACAACGGGCGCGGCCATCGAGCGCACTGCCGACCAGATCGTGGTCGAGCACGGCACGGTGCCGATGGACGCGCTCTATCACGACTTGCGGGCGCGGGCGGCCAACAATGGCGTCACCGATCTGGATGCGCTGCTGGCCAACAAACCGCAGCCGTTGACGGCGACCCCCGGCGCCCGCTTCGAATTGCACCGCATCGGCGACGCCGTGGCGAGCCGCAACATCCACGCCGCGGTGTACGACGCGCTGCGCCTGTGTCACGTGATGTGAGTGTATTTGACCTGGGCTCGAAGCTTCGTATAGTGGAACCGCAATGGCCGACTTCGACATCGTCATCAGAAACGGAACCGTCGCCACCGCCGCCGACGTGATGCGCTGCGACGTGGGCATTCGCGACGGGCGCGTTGCCGCTCTCGCGGATAAGCTTCCCGCCGGCAATCGGGAGTTCGACGCAAGCCACAAGTTCGTGTTGCCCGGGGGCATCGACAGTCACTGCCACATCGAGCAGCTTTCGTCATGGGGAGTCGTGTGCGCCGACGACTTCTACTCCGGCAGCGTGTCTGCAGCATTCGGCGGCACTACGACCATCATTCCGTTTGCCGCTCAGCACCGCGGGCAACGTTTGCGCGACGTGGTGAAGAGCTACCACGCCTGCGCAGAGCCCAAGGCCGTCATCGACTATGCCTTTCACCTGATCATTTCCGATCCCAACGAGCAGGTGCTGGGCCAGGAGCTTCCGGCGCTCATCGAGGACGGCTATTCATCGTTCAAGGTCTACATGACTTACGATTTACTGCGCCTCGACGATCATCAGATGCTGCAGGTGCTGTCGCTGGCGCGACGCCACGGTGCCTTCGTCATGGTGCATGCCGAGAACCACGACATGATCCGCTGGCTGACGGATCGCCTGCTGGACGGCGGTTACCGGGAGCCCAAATACCACGCCGTCAGTCACCCGCGGGTGGGCGAGGGAGAAGCCACTCACCGGGCTATCTGCCTGGCGGAACTCGTAGACGTGCCGATGCTCGTCGTGCACGTCTCCACCGGCGAAGCCATCGATGAAATCCGCCGCGCCCAGAACCGTGGATTGAAGATCTACGCGGAAACCTGCCCGCAGTATCTGTTCCTGACCGCCGCGGATCTGGATCTACCCGGCTCGGACGGCGCCATGATGTGCTGCAGCCCCCCGCCCAGGGACGAAGCCGCCCACGCCGCCGTGTGGCAGGGCTTGAGCAACGGCACCTTCCAGGTCTTCTCTTCCGATCACGCCCCCTACCGTTACGACGAGACCGGTAAGCTCGCGTCCGGTCCCGATCCCAGCTTCCACCAGATCGCCAACGGCGTACCCGGCATCGAGTTGCGCCTGCCCCTGCTGTTCTCCGCGGGCGTTCAAGAAGGCCGCATGGATCTCAATCAATTCGTTGCGCTCACGGCCACCAATGCCGCGAAGCTATACGGGCTTTATCCGCGCAAGGGCACGATTGCGATTGGATCCGACGCCGACATCGCCATCTGGGACCCTGACAATGAATTCACCGTCGAGTACGAACGGCTACACGATCACGTGGGCTACACACCCTATACCGGGCAGAAGATCAGGGGCTGGCCGGAAACGGTCTTGAGCCGAGGCCGGGTCGTAATCCACGACGGCGAGCTGCAGGTGGAGCGTGGCAGTGGTGTTTTTCTTCCCTGTGCTAAACCCGAAGCCGCAAAGCCACTGGCGAAACTGGTCCCGGAGATGCAACCGGAGAAAAATTTCGGCGCCGAGCTGTAAATGAGCCAATCAGGAGCCAGTTAATGTCTCGCTATCTCAAAGTCGCCGCCGCCCAGCTGGGGCCCGTGCACCTCGCCGACGATCGTCAAAGCGTCGTCAAGCGCCTCATCGACATGCTGCACGAAGCTGATGCACGGGGTTGCAAGCTCGTGGTCTTCCCCGAGACCGCCCTCACGACTTTTTTCCCGCGCTACTGGATGGAGGACCCGGTAGAGATAGATGCGTTCTTCGAAGACGAGATGCCCAACGATGCCACCCGCCCCTTGTTCGACGAGGCCAAGCGGCTCGGCATCGGCTTCTACCTGGGCTACGCGGAGCTTGCCCGGGAGAACGGCAAGACCCACCACTACAACACCGCCATTCTCGTCGGTCCCGACGGCAACATCGTCGGCAAGTACCGCAAGGTGCATCTGCCCGGACACGCGGACAACCGGCCCGATGCCGCCTATCAGCACCTGGAGAAAAAATACTTCGAGATCGGCAATCTGGGGTTTCCCGTGTGGCGGATGTACGACCACATTGTGGGCATGTGCATCTGCAACGACCGGCGCTGGCCGGAAACCTATCGCGTGATGGGACTGAAGGGCGTCGATCTCGTGATGCTCGGCTACAACACCCCGGACAGCAACGCCTATCATCCGGAACCGGTGCATCTGAAAATGTTCCACAACCTGCTGTCCATGCAGGCCGGTGCCTATCAGAACGGCACCTGGGTGGTGGCGGCCGCCAAGGCGGGCTCCGAAGATGGCTACGGCCTCATCGGCGGCTCGTGCATCATCGCGCCCACGGGGGAGATCGTCGCCCAGGCCCTCACCGAAGAGGACGAGGTCATCAGCTACAACTGCGATCTGAATCTCGGCCAGTACATTAAGAAGACGATCTTCAACTTCGATGCCCACCGGCGCATCGAGCATTACGGCCTGATTACGGAGCAGACTGGCGTTATTCCACAGCCCGAGGACTGAGTCCCTCGAAATCGAACAACTTCCTGTCGGCGAGGTGCGATGGGCGTACCCGCTGTAAACCGCGGAAGATCTGCTCGACACGACCCGGCGTGGTTTCCTCCCAGCCGCGAAGCATGCGTTTGATTTTGGCGCGCTCGAGCTTCTCCTGGGAACCGCACAGATCGCAGGGAATGATCGGAAACCCGCGCATGCGTGCGTAGGCGGTGATATCGGCTTCTGCGCAATAGGCCATGGGCCGAATGACCACGTGGCGCCCGTCGTCGCTCAGAAGTTTCGGCGGCATGGCTTTCACCTTTCCCGCGTGAAAAAGATTCAGAAAGAAAGTCTCGACGATATCCTCGCGGTGATGACCGAGGGCGATCCTGGTAATACCGTTTTCCGATGCATACCGGTAGAGCACACCACGGCGCAGACGCGAGCACAGGCCGCAGTAGGTTTTCCCCTCGGGAACCGCCCGGGTTACGACGCTGTAGGTGTCCTGCTCGAGGATGTCATAGGCGACGCCCAGGGAAGAAAGATAATCCGGCAGCAGCTGCTCGGGAAAGCCAGGCTGCTTTTGGTCCAGATTAACCGCGATGAGCTCAAAAGACACGGGCGCGCGCCGTTGCAGTGCGAGCAGCATGTCCAGCATCGTGTAGGAATCCTTGCCGCCCGACATGCACACCATGATGCGGTCACCGGACTGGATCATTCGATAGTCACCCACCGCCTTGCCGACGAGATGGCGCAGCCGTGTCTCGACGCGCTTGACCTCGTAACTCCCGCCGGCAGGATCGCCTTCTGCTACTCTCATACGCATCGCCGGGAACGCCGTCGCCATTACAAGATCCTCACCATCAATACGTGCTCAATACCCGCTTCCATGAAGGTCTCACCGCGCGCTTCGAATCCCAGGCGCGAGTAAAACTCCGCAGCCTGAGCCTGCGAGTGCAAATGGATTTCCGCAAAACGCCGGTCGCGCGCCACATCCGTCAGAAATTCCACCAGACGCGTACCCACACTCCGACCCCGCCACTTCTTGTGCACAGCAATGCGGCCCACGTGACCATCGGGCAGCATGCGCGCGGTGCCGATGGCTTCGCCTTCGTTGATCTGCGCCAGCACGTGCACACATTCGTGATCCCGGCCATCGAAGTCCAGGGCCTCGGAGATCCCCTGCTCGTCACTGAAGACCGTATTGCGAACCGAGCGGATCGCGGCGCTGTCCTGCTCCCACCCGGCAAGCCGGATCTGCAACGTATCGAGCGAATTCACAGGGTTTTCACAAAGCTCCGCTAAGATGGGAAGACACCTCGAGGCACGATCATGGCGAGTACAGGAGCAGGCTGTAAAGAGGCATCAAGACGACAGGTTCGCCCCCGGGACGCGGCGAGCCTCATTCTATTGCGCCTCGAGGGCCGTGAGCACCGGGTGCTCGTCGGCAGGCGGCCACCGAAAGCCCGGTTCCTGCCGGGACGCTATGTCTTCCCGGGTGGCGCCGTCGAGCCCGGTGACAGCCGCGCCCGACCGGCGTCGGCGCTGAGCGTGGATTTGGTCGAATCCATGGCGGTCGGCGGCAAGGAGATGCGGGCCCGCAGCCTGGCCATGGCCGCCGTGCGTGAAACCTTCGAGGAGACCGGCCTGCTGCTGGCCGCACCTGGCGACGTGGGCCCGGTGCGCTCGCCCAGCTGGTCCGCCATACGCGCCCAGGGCGTGGCACCGGCACTCCACCATCTCGCCTACGTCGGACGCGCCATAACTCCTGTGCCGAGCCCGATTCGATTCCACGCGCGATTCTTCGTCGCCGACGCGCAATTCACGACGGGAGCGCTGGGCGGAGACAGCGAGCTCGAAGACCTTCATTGGTGCTCCGTGAACGAGCTCGCACACCTACCCACCATCGAGGTACAGTCATTCATGCTCGCCCACGCCATCGCCACGCTGACGTGCCACGATTCCGAAACGACCGGCACACCTCTGTTCACACAACGCGCCGGACAACGCCACATTCGCTACTTCAAACCGCACCTGTAGAAGCGAGCCCCCTGCGGGGGTAGACGTGCTCGCGAATCTTTTTCAGGGACAGATTTGAAATCTGTCCCGAGTCCGTAGGTTGGGCTGAGCTTGCGAAGATCAACCTACTGATTCAAGCCAAAGCGTGCCAACGCGTCCAGGTCGCCCTCACAAGTTACCTCTCCCCGCTCGAAGAGATAGATCAGCGTCGCGAACACCGAACGCGCGGCGGCCGGATACATGGCCTCAGGAAGGTTCGAATACATGCGTGGCACCATGGCGGCGATCCTGTCCACACCGCCGGCGAGACAGGCACGGATCTCGTCGGCGCGCTCGAGCCGGTGGGCGATCAACGCCCGCACCAAGGGCTTCGGATCGCGAATGCAGGGGCCATGGGTAGGCCAGTAGCACGCATCGTCCCGCTCCAGAAGAAGCTCCAGGCTCGTGAGATAGGAAGCGATGTCGCCGTCCGGCGGCGAGATGATGGTGGTCGACCAACCCATCACGTGGTCCCCCGAGAAAAGCGCATTGTGCTCGCGCAGCTGGTAACACAGATGATTGGACGTGTGCCCAGGCGTGTGCACGCACTCCACCGACCAGCCGTCGCCGCTGACGACATCACCGTGGGCCACCAGTACGTCCGGAACGAAGTCGTTGTCGGCACCCTCCTCCACCTGCACACCGACGTCGATTCTCCCGCTGCCGTGCCTTCCGAAGCCGTAAGTGCTTGCGCCGATCGCGGCTTGGACGGGGCGGCAAGCGGGCGAGTGATCGCGATGTGTATGGGTCACGAGCATATGCGTGACGGTTTCACCGTCGAGTGCCGCCAGCAGGGCATCAACGTGGGCCGGGAGATCCGGCCCCGGATCCACCACGGCGACATTGCCCTCGCCAATGACGTAGGTTCCGGTTCCGTGCCAGGTAAAGGGACTCGGGTTGCGCGCCACGATACGGCGAAGCATGGGCGCCACCTGCTCCATACGGCCGTATTCGAATTCGAACTCGCGACGAAAGGGAATGACACTGGACATGACGTCGATGCCCAATCGGTGGGCCTGTATTCCTACCTTCGTCCGCGTTAGCTACCCAGGTGTTGTTTCAGAAAATCGAGCGTGCGCTGCCACGCCAGTGCCGCATCCTCTGCATCGTAACGAGCGCTGGTCGGATTGGCAAAAGCGTGCTGCGCGTCATACCAGTAGGTCGAGTAGGATTTGCCGGCCGCATCCATTGCGGATTCGAAACCTGAAACCATCTGCTTATTGATCCACTTGTCCTGCGTGGCGAAGTGACCGAGCACCGGCCCTTTGAGCGCCGAAAGTTCCTCAGCCATCTTGTTGACCCGGCCGTAATAAACGATCGTGGCATCGACCGGAGCAGCCAATGATGCATTCAAAGACCATCCGCCACCGAAGCACCATCCGATGGTGGCGAGCTTGGCTCCGGCCCGCGCATCTTCACGCAACCGTTTCACCCAGATATTCAGCGTCTCGGTGGCCACTTCCGGATCCACGGACTGCATCAGGTTGCGTGCCCCGTCGCGAGTGTCGGCAACCTTACCCTGGTACAGGTCAACCGCCAATGCCGCATAGCCCTGATTGGCAAACTCCGATGCCACACTCTTGATCTGGTTGTTCAGTCCCCACCACTCATGGACCAGGAGGATGCTGCCCTGGGCCTGGCCCTGCGGCAGGGCCAAGGCGGCCTTAACCGACCTGCCATCAGCGAGCTTCGCCTCGACCTCTTGTAATCCCGCAGAAACTGCGGCGGCTAGACGGGGATTGGCGAGGACGGTAGCTAGTGGAATTGATGTTAATCCCTTGAGAAATCGACGGCGGTCGGACATGGTTCTCCTCCTGAAATTCGGCGGTATTTTGATGAGAAATCGAGATATGACCCTTACAGAATTCTACCAGCAGAATTCCCGGAGACTAAGACATCAGTTCAGGAGGGGAGTTCGGGATGTCGGGTGAGTGGTGACTTGTTCATTAATGAGTCTCGGATCAGACGGATCGACTGCATTCTGCTCGCGAGCATTCCAGCCACGCGATAACATACCGCCTTGCTCTTCCCACCACTTGGTGTGCCCCGATCCGATGGAAGAGCGACTACCAAACAAACTGGCCGCCATCCTCTACGCCAAGATCATGCGACGGGCAGCATCGAAACAGACGGAAGGAAGTAAACGATGGAGAGTCCGCACCCTGTTACGGTGTTTTTTCTTGCACTACTGCTCGTCGGGTGCGCGTCCACACAAGAGCTGATGCCCGCCCCGAACATCTACGCCGACGGCGGTAGCTACCCCGAGTCGAGTGTCGCCCCAGGCTTGAAAAGCAACGAGGTCGATTTGCTATTCGTCACGGATCGGGCGCCGGAGACGAGCGCTGACGGTGCGCTGGAGTACGGCGCTGGACGTTCGGCGTCGGTGGGGTTCGGCTCGGCGATCGTGGAGATCGGAAACGACCTGACCTGGCAAGAGCTGGTCGAAATGAGTGAGACGTCTTCTCGATCGACCTCGCCCGCGATTCGAGTCACATCACGGACCGAGCTCGGCCGGTTTCCAGCGACCCCGCAGGCGTTCCTGGTGGTGGATGGAAAGGCAGAAGAAGACCCGGAAGTACGGGCAAAATACGACCGAGTGGCCTCGCAGTTTCGCCAGGAGCTCGGTCGCCGGATGGCGCAGAGCGGCTACAACGAGATCCACATATTCGTTCACGGCTTCGATAACTCGTTCGACTGGGCGGCTGGGTCGTTGGCGGAGCTTTGGCATTTCCTTGGACGCCGAGGAGTACCGCTGCTCTATTCGTGGCCTGCCGCACACGGTGGCTTTTTCGGATATTTTGTCGACCGCGAATCTGGCGAGTTCACCATTTATCATCTGAAGAACTTGATCCGAATGCTGGCATCTTTTCCGGAGGTGGAGCGAATCAACATTCTCGCCCACAGCCGCGGCACTGCCGTGACCGCCGCCGCGCTGCGGGAGCTCATCATCGAAGCCAGAGCCGCCGGCCACGGCCCTTACGAACTCTATCGAATCGAAAACTTGATCATGGCGGCCCCCGACCTCGACTTCGACGTCGTGCGTCAACGCCTCATGGCAGAGAAGATCGGGCCCGCGTTCGGCCAGATAACCGTCTACACCACGGATGCGGACAAAGCGTTGGCAGCTTCGCAAACGCTGATGGGCGGCACCCGCTTCGGGCAAGTCCGAGCCACGGATCTCGGCGAGCAAGAGCAAGCCATCTTCCAGATAGTAAAGAATGTCGCATTCATCGACGTGCATGGCGTGCAAAGCTTTATCGGCCACGCGTACTATTTGGACAATCCGTCGACGAGCTCCGACATCATTCGGGTCATCAATGCCGGCCACAAACCCGGGAGCCCGGGGCGACCGCTGGAGCATCGCATGCTGAACTTCTGGGACATGCCGGCCGACTATCCCGGCTCGACGGACTGAGTGAATAGGACACCGATTCGCGGTTGCGGTCAAAGCGACGTTAATCCCTTGAGAAATCGACGGCGATCGGGCATGGCTTCTTCTCTTGAAAACTCCGCGGAGTTTTGCTGAGATATCGAGGTATGACCCTACCAGAATTCTACCAGCAGAATTCACAGAGACTCAGATATCAGTTCGGGAGCGGAGTTCTTGGACTGAAAGGCTGCACCGCCGCAGACTGAACGGCCATTCAGTAAGAGGGTGCGCTGGCCATTGTAATCGCAGGTCTTTTTTTGAGAGCCTCGACGAGTTATGGTCTGTTGACGCCGCCGTGAGCATTCGCCCGGCAAATTCACAAAGAACTAAGAAATGATGGAGACATGGAAATGGGCTTTCACAGAATGGCAACCCTAGCGTTGGCTGTAACCCTTACCGGGGCAATTCTGGCCAGTCCAGCATTTGGAGCGGAGATCGTCCACGACGCCGAGCACTACATTCTCAAGGCCCAAAACGGCGATCGCTGGGCGGCCGAGGATAAAGAGCTCGACGCAAAGCTGGCCGCACTGCACGAGAAATACGGCCAGCCCCCCAACATCGTCTACATCCTATGGGATGACACCGCGTTCGGTGCAGTCGGCTTTCCGGCGCTCCAGAAGAATTTCGGCTACGAGACGCCCAACCTGAACCAAATGGCGGCGGAGGGCATCAACTTCACCCGGATGTACACGGAACCGTCCTGCACGCCCACCCGCGCCGCCGTCCTCACTGGCCGTCATCCCGTCCGCCATGGCATGGGCGTGGTGGGTATGCCCCACGAGTTTTCGGGATTGCGGGCCGAGGAGGTGACCATCGCTGAAGTATTGTCCGAGGCCGGCTATGCGACCGCCTTCTTCGGTAAGGGGCATCTTGGTGATATTGAGGAGAGTTATCTTTATAACCAGGGTTTCGACGAGGCCCTGTTCACACCGATGAACCAAATCACGTCTCTCTATAGTCCCCAGGGCAACGCGGTCAATGCGGTGCTCGGCCTGCATCCGGAAGTTTACCCTCCGGATCCCTACAGGCTGGACAGTCCCGGACTGGTTCCCGAGGGCTGGGTGATGAATATCGAGGGGAGGAAGGGCGAGCCGGGCCGTGAGTGGTGCGGTACGTCCAACGAGTGCTACGAAAAGATGGACACCGAGTCCGAAAAGCGCACCCTGGAGTTCATCCGCAAGAACGCCGAGGAGGGAAAGCCCTTCTTCGTCTCCTATTGGCCCAACTTTCTGAATTTCCTCGAAGCCGAAATACCGAAGAGATCGGTGGCCGGGCTAAAAGTTGCGGGTTCTTTTCCAAAGCTGGACGCTTTTGTCGGTACAGTGATGCAAGAGCTAAAGAATCTGGGAGTTGCCGAGAACACACTGTTTGTGGCCATGGCTGATAACGGTCCGATGGTTCACAGTCCGCCGACGGGCTGGGGGATGCTGCCCATGCTGTACCGTGGTGGCAAAGGCGACTTCACCGAGGGCGGCGTGCGCGTTCCGGCATTCGCGTGGTGGCCTGGCGTGGTCGAGGAGGGCCAGGTTGTCGGCGATATCATCCATGTCACAGATTTGTACACGACGTTTGCCCGGCTGGCTGGGGCCACGAAACATATCCCTACTGATCGCGTCGTTGATGGACTCGACCAAACAGCGATGTTCCTGAATGGTGATACTCACGGTCGACGTGACTACGTATTTATCTATGCTGGCCACGAACTCGGGGCCACGGTTAAGGGCCGATACAAAAGGCACTGGATTGGTGCCGGCGACGTAGCCGCATCCGGGATGCCGGAAGCCTACTACGACCTTTACATGGATCCCCGGGAGGACAATCCTCAGCTGGTTCCGCTGATTCACACGCAGGGTCAGTTTAACCAGATGCGTGCTCGGCACGAGCTCTTCAAGAAGAAGTATCCGGATGTTGAGAACGGCAAAGGCATTCCGTATACGGGACTTTCCAACGCGCGTCCGGAGACGACGGCAATAGCTGATCGAGTCAAGGCCATCGTCGACAGCATGCCGTTCGATGTTGAGGAGTACCTCGAATTCGAAATACCGGGCAGCGACAACGTTGGGGACTGGGGTGGATAGTTCTCCTGCAATTGTTATGGCCATCCCCGCGGGGATGGCCTTTATTTAGATCCGCTCTTTCCAAGAGTGAAATTCTGTTCAGTCGTTCGCTAGCGAATCCTCTGAGAGCCCCCTCTACCACCTCCGGGATTATCCCATACCAGTATCCGTACCAGGGCCCGTCACCCAATTGGAAGGTCGCATATCCTGCGGGCATCGTCGCTTCTATATGAGCCCCCACCACTCATGGATCAGTAGGATGCTACCCTTGGCTTGGCCCTGAGGCACGGCGAGCGCGGCCTTGACGGTCCTGCCATCGGCGAGATTGGCCTCGACCTCCTGTAACCCCGCGGAAACTGCGGCTGCTAGGCGGGGATTGGCGAGGACGGTCGCGAGTGGAATTGACGTTAAGCCCTTGAGAAATCGGCGTCGGTCGGACATGGCTTCTCCTCCTGAAAATCGGCAGTATTTTGCCGAGAAATCGTGGTATCACCCTTACAGAATTCTACCAGCAGAAATCCCGGAGACTAAGAGATCAGTTCGGGAGGGGAGTTCGGAATGTCGGGAGAGTGCGTAGTGGAAGGCAAATTCGACCCCAAGCAGCCGTTGGGCTGATCGATTACTCCTGGCTAGAAAGGCGCTCACAAAGCTTTCCGGCGTTGGCTTGAGCGCGTTGTTTGGCCTCGACCTTCAAATCTACTCATCCTCTGCCCTACTCGCTAGGGCGCTGCTACTCCGTGGATATCTAGGCAGCTCATCCTCAACTTCAAACCACGATATCTGACTTTCCGTCCAGACGTGATCTTGAGGTATTACCCGCTCCGGGTTATCCAAGCTACCTAGTGTCACTTGCACCCGATTCGCAAGAATCTCTTCATGCATAGAAAGCGTGCTACCGCATTCCGGACAGAATCCGCGCTCAGCATACTGAGACGAACGATATCTATGCGGTTCTCCCGACACCCAGGTAAACGCATCGATTGGAAAATGCACAAAACTGAGGCAGGGAGCGCCCGAGTGCTTGCGACAGTACTCACAATGACAGATAACACACCGTAATGGGGCAGCGGTCGACTTATATCGTATCGCCCCACAAAGACACCCGCCCTTGTACGTATCGCTTTTCATTGTCAATTTGCTCCGGTCTAACGTCCCGGTTCAGCGGCGCGAAGCGTCGTCCGTTGCATCGGCTTGTTGGGCGACCCCTTAGCCTATCGGATCTAGCCGCCCGATCTCACGTTCCTCGAGCGTGAAGCCCTCGCACCGCGCATCAATTGCCTCAAACTCTGACGACATGCCCGTGCGAAAAGCCTCCCACGCCTCCACGGAATCCCAGTAGTCAATCGTCAGGTACCGATTGGCGTTCCGCCGGTCTCGGTGAAGCTCCGTTCGCACGTAGCCACTAGCGCGCTTGAAGAGCTCAACCCAGTGTCCATTCGGGCCGTACGCTTCCTCAAAGTCGGCCACGCACTCTGGAAGGACTGAGTACTCCCATATGTAAGCGTATCCAGGTCTTTGAGAAGCCATCTCGTTCTCCCGTCAGTCCGCCAAACTATAAGTGAACCCCAATAACGTACCATTGTAATATGACAAATGTGTCGCGAATTCCCGTACATGCTGACGCAAGAGTCTGATTAGTTGGCGGAGCTATCCAGATAAGGGGCGCATTTTCGATGCGGCAAAAGGACACACGGCCGAAGCGCCCGAATTCTCGCCGGAACACGTGGCCTAACGGTGAATGGCCGCTCTCTGATTCCTTCTCGGAATGCCCGAATATCCGGAGATGGCCGATTCCGGCCTGTCGCAGTGCAACATGACCGCTCTAGATCACGACCGGCCTCTTGGCGGACACGAGAATCGGACTCCAACATTCACTGAGAATCGGAACAGTCAAGTTCTCGGAGACTAAGACATTAGGTCGGGAGCGGAGTTCGGGATGTTGGACGAGTGGTCAGGGCTAACAAGAACGCCAGAGCTCTGCGCGCGCCATGATAGAATCGCATGGGCTGGCGACAATTACCGACACACGGAGCAACGATGTTCAATCTTGATGTCTGGGTCAACGTAGCAAACATTCTCTACCTGTGCTCCTACTCAGTTCGTGACATCTTGTGGCTGCGCGTATTAACGGTCATCGGAGCGCTATGTTTGCTTCCGTACTACTATCTGCAAGCCGAGCCTCTGATGGTTCCAATCTACTGGAACCTTCTCTTCGTGGCGATAAACTTGCACTGGATCATCCGGCTGCTACTCGAGCGTCGTCCGGTAGAACTGGACCCGGACGAGCAGCGCCTCTATCAACTCGCCTTTCGTACTCTGACTCCGCGCGAGGCACTCAACCTGTTTAAGCTCGGGGCCTGGCGATCATCAGCTTCGGGCGAGCGTCTCGTGAAACAAGGCGAAGCAGTAGATTCTCTTTCGATCCTCCTTTCCGGCAGGGCTACCGCCGAGGCAAGTGGACGCGTTGTCGCCGAGATCGGCAAGGGACAGTTCGTCGGGGGAATCGCCTCCTTTACTGACAAGAAGGTTGCTCCCATTGACATCACCGCCACGGAACCTACTCGATTGATGACGTGGCCCAAAGCGGTCCTCCGCAAAGTGATAGAGAAAAACCCAGACATGGGGGTGGCCATCGAGACGGCACTAGCTGTGGATATGACACGCCTGCTGACGGAATCCTGGGATCCGCAGGCGCCCGGACACCCCTGAGCACCCGCATGCCCTGACACGCTCATGGGCAGGCAACGAGTGGTCCGGTCCCCGCCCATCGGCGTTGAGGTGAGGTGGCCCCTCTTAACTGCGAAGTAGAACGGTGCCCGATACATGGCCGTGGGATAGATGATTGGATCCCCCGTCATGAGCACATCCGGCTCAGCCCGTCGGCAGGGTCAAGACCGGGGCCTTACGATCTTCTCCCTTCTCCGTCAACGTCATGAGGGACATGAGGAAGGAGAATACGCGCTTAGATCGGTAGTCCGTCGCGTCGATCCAAAACCAATAATCCTTGAATCTGACCGCTGTATAGACGTCGCCCGGGGGCTCCGTGCCGCTGCGAATGTGAACCAGTCGCGGCGGCTGATCGCGATCGAAAAACTCGTTCCCGGGAACCACTCCTTTCTCGACATGCTCCTCGGGCACCGAGATCCAGGCGCCGACCAGCTCCAGGATCATCAGAATCGAGCGACTCAACATCGCTATCTCCTCGCCCCCCTCCGGGTGGACTCCGAAGATGACCTTGTACTCATTGACCGCGGCGTTGAGGCCGAGGATCTGCTTGAATTCCTCGAGATCCAAGCGAATCTTCGGATCGAGACGGTCCGCGAACATCACTCGAAGTACCTCGCCCTTCCCCTCGGGAGACACACTGACTCCCATCGCACCGGATCGCTGGATAGAGGCAACTAGTTCCAGTAAGCGAACGAACTCAGGATCTGCCAAGCGTAGGCTTTCGACCCCGGCCGACGTGTTTCTGACACCATTCATGGCCTGTACGGTCAGCTCCAGAATATAGTTGGCTTGCCATCCCGATTGGATCAAGTGAAGGATCGCGGTGGGCGGAATCGGGGTCATTAGACTCGTGAGGAATTTTTTCCCACTGAGTGGCATATAGGTTATGGTCGGTTTGTCGATGTAGGTACCCCGGGCCGTCACCGGGGCGAGCAAGCCGGAGCCCGCGCGGACTGTCGCTGAGCCTTCGAGGGTGTACTGATTGATGACCGACGCGACATCGAGAAAGATCGGAGCGTCGGCATAGCGCAGCTTGACGACATTGAGGAGCATTTGCTCCTTCCAGGATTCGCTGATGGCGGCGCTGTAGTTGAAACGGTCGGGGGCAATGGTCGTGGACCCGATTGAAGTACAGCCCACCAGGAATACCGGTACGATGATGCACGCGAATGCGATAAGTACGGCCTGGCGCCTCGCGAAACGAATATTCACCCGTCTCCTCATTCTGCCTCCAGACCGTACCCTCGCCTGCCCCGTGTAAAGCAGGCGAGGGGTTTAACGGCGATCGGCTATCGATTCAAAATGTACATGGTTATTTCGAAACCGAATCTAATCTCAACGTACTCTGGTTTTGCCCACTTCATGAGATAACCTCCTCTAACTGCTTATTGCTACTTCGCTTATCACTCTATCGTTGTCGGCGCGACATCACGCAACAACCAAAGCGACAGCACTGTGGTGATGAAGATCATTCCGGCGGTGAGAACGAAAAGCTATCATCATATGACTCCGAAGATTTGATGGCGTCTGGCGCGCGTTACTTCGCGGCCTTCCAGCCTTATTGGAACCGGGCGGTCACTTCTTCGCCGTGGGTTCCCATTTCCTGGGCAAGCCAAAGACGAATACGCTGTCCCCTTTTGGAGAGCCCCACAAGTTACTGCCGCCAGCCGCCACGGCGATAAACTCTTCGCCATCGAGCTCGAAGGCAATCGGCGGTGCATTAACACCCGCGCCGGTATTGAACTGCCACAGGATTTTACCGGTTTCGGAATCGAGAGCGGTCAAATGTCCATCCGATTCCCCCTGGAACACCAGTCCGGTCGAGGTCGATAATACGCCACCGACAAACGGCATCGGTGACTCGTACTGCCACTTGATCTTACCGGTGGTGAGGTCGATGGCCGAGAAGTAGCCCTTTGCGCTGGTCATGTCGTACTTCCAGTCCCCACCGAGGGTTAGGCCCTTCGTACTACGGCCGAGATGTTCACTGGCATCGACTTCCTTCCCAAGGATGAACTTCACGGCCAGGTTCATCGCTCCTACGAAACCCAGCTTACGCGCGCTATCTACCGAGATCGGCGACCATGAGTTACCGCCCCCTGCTCCGGGCGTTACGGTCACGCCCGTCAGTGTGGGTGCTACCCACATGTTCTGGTGAGGAACAAAAATCTCGGACTTGCGAATGTATTCACCGGTTTTAGCATCCAGCACGAACATAATGCTGGTCTTGCTGGCGTGCACAATGACTTTACGTCCTTCGAGCATCGTGACTACTGGTGGCGTAATTGCATCGCGGTCCCACAGTCCATGCGGTTCAACCTGGAAGTACCAGCGGGTTTTTCCCGTCTTGGCGTCAACAGCGACGATTGAACTGGTATAAAGGTTGTCACCGGGCCTGCCTCGTCCGTCCATGTCCGGGTTCGCGTTTCCGGTACCCACGAAAATCAGGTCGAGGTCGGGATCGTACGAAACCGGCATCCACATCGGACCGCCGCCGATCCTCCACGATTCACGGTACTTTTCTTTGTCCGCTTTCTCCCGATCCAGATCGCGCCAGGTGGTTTCCTGTCCGTAGGCGGTTTTTTCGACAAAGTCCCCCCACCAACCATCGGGGGCCAGCGGATCGGAGCCGTCCGGCGCCGGAATCGAGTACCAACGCCACAGCTGTTTGCCGGTCTCCTGGTCAAAAGCAGTGAGATGATGCCGGGTAGGCGATTCGCCACCGGTAGTGCCAATCACGACCATATTGCCGATGGCAACCGGGGCCGAATTGTAGCCGTAGATGCCGCCGGGATTGTCCTCCGGCCTCACGCCCCAGGCCTCCCACTTTTTCTTACCGTTTTCTGCGTCGATCGCGACCATCTTTGCATCCAGGGTGCCCACAAAGATGGTTCCGGCAGCATAGGCCACGCCGCGACTGGTGTTCGAGCAACAGTTAGGGCCTGCAGTACCGTAAACGGGGCTCACATCGGCAGGAAGATCCATTTTATGCTGGAAGCTCCACTTCCTCATGCCGGTACGCAGATCGAAAGCCTGAACCACGCCATCGGATGCGGACACATAAAGAACCCCGTCAACGACCAGCGGGCTCGCCGACAAAGAGTACGGTATCTGGCCCAGCTGCAACACGCGACGCGGAACCAGCTGGGCAACATTGCCCGTGTTGATATTGGAAAGTGTCGCGTGACGCTCACCCCATTGGTTCCCGCCGTAGTACGGCCACCCGGTGTCGGCGACGGCAGAGATACTCAACACAGTGCTGAGCATGGCGAAAGACAAGGCGCTTATACGGATTATCGGCAATTTGAATAATGAGTACCTGGAACTTTTCATTTCTAATCCCTCTTCCTGTCCAGAGCCGCAGTGTCGCGGCCGCCTCCCACGAATTCTCTATCAGCGCGTCTGTGACGGCTATTGGACTTTAGTCTTACGTCGACCAAAGCCCAATAGCCGTAGCAGAAGCGGGATTTGAGGTGACGCAGAGCTTGACGCTGGCGCGCTCATTCATGCAATGTCCGGGGGGGGGCTAATTCAACGGGAATTGTGCAGCGCAGCGCACCTCAGCACGGTGCATGCTCGGGCGGATTCGAGCCAGCTCGAGGACCTTGTTCCCCTGTACTGGCATCGGGCGATGTGTGAACCTTCCCCAATTATAATCGACCCCTCTACAGCGGAGGAGTAAATGTCGAAGTCTAATCACCCGACAAATCCCGATGCTGGTAAAACAAAGCAGCAATTAGTCGACGAGCTGAATTTAGTTCGGCACCGGTTGAGTGACTTGGAGCGCGCAGCGTCAGGGGCGGATAAAGATGCGATCAACGATGACCCGCAAAATGCGCATGCCACAATCAATCGCAGCGAGTCGCTACTCAACGAGATTCTAAATATTTCCGCTGATGCGATCATTTCAATTGATGAAAATCAATGTATTACTCGCTTCAATCAGGGTGCACAACAGACCTTCGGCTATCGTGCTCAGGAGGTAGTTGGAGAAGCGTTGGAAATTCTTTTACCGGAACAATTCAGGCGCAGCCACAGAAAGCATGTACAAGATTTTAGGAGCGAACAAGAAGCCAGCCGGATGATGAACGAGCGGGCAGATATCGTGGGGCTGAAACGCAACGGCACCACTTTCCCGGGACGGGCATCAATTTCCAGGGTCGAACAGGACGGTAAGACGACGTTAACAGTATTTCTGCGCGACGTTAGCGACATTAGGGCCGCAGAGCAGGCTGCCCGACAAAGCCAGAACCAGCTTGCGCATGCAACCAGGACTGGATTATTGGGGGAGATTTCGGCATCGCTGGCCCATGAACTCAATCAGCCTCTCGGGGCTATTCTATCCAACGCCCAAGTACTAAAACGGCAAATCGATGCCGTTCCAACGCGCCTTGATGGGGCGGATGAGGCCATCTCGGACGTGATTCACGATGTGCGACGGGCGGGCGAGGTGGTACAGCGGTTGAGAGCACTATTAAAGCCCGGAAAGCAGAAAATTGAAGTTGTTGATCTTAATCAAATCGTTACCGAGACCAAGGACCTGCTGAGCAGCGAAATCGTTATCAGGCAGATATCCTTGGCGGTGGAGCTTGCGCCTGGTCTCCCCGGTGTCTCCTGTGATCATATTCAGCTACAACAGATCCTATTGAATTTTCTGACTAATGCTTTCGATGCGATGGATGGACTCGAGCCAGCTGATCGACAGCTTCTGATCCGTACGAGTCAAGTTGGACCGACTGCTGTGGAAGTCTGTGTTAAGGACAGTGGGGTTGGTTTCAAAGGGGAGTCGGACCAGCGGCTTTTCGAGCCCTTCTACACCACTAAAGAAAGCGGGATGGGTATGGGGCTCGCCATTTCAAGGACTATATTGCAAGCCCATGGGGGTCGATTATGGGCCGAGAATAACCGAGGTCCGGGCGCCACCTTCTATTTCACCGTACCGGTGGCCGACGCGTCCGCTGTGCGCAAGCACGAGCACGAGCACGAGCACGAGCACGAGCACGAGCATAAAGAGGACCAATCAGACGTGGCAACGGTTTTCATCGTGGATGACGACCCGTCGTTTCGCAAAGCCATACGGCGGTTGATCGGCTCGGCCGGCTATGCCATCGAGACGTTTGCATCTGCCGAGGCATTCCTGCAGCGCGAACAGTTCGATGGAACTGGTTGTCTGGTGGTGGATCTGCACATGCCGGGAGAAACAGGTCTCGAG
>Ga0255057_10000728_pt1 | contig 18921 bp, 21 predicted proteins | sample Cases_109_6_MG_FD_189022 | JGI IMG/M metagenome (GOLD analysis project Ga0255057, IMG submission 189022) | Seawater microbial communities from Amundsen Gulf, Northwest Territories, Canada - Cases_109_6 | ecosystem: Environmental > Aquatic > Marine > Gulf | place: Canada: Northwest Territories... | reverse complement strand
CCGAGGTTGATCATCAGAATTCTATAAAAGCAAAATTCGTACAAGTCGACCTTGCCGTCGATTTCGATCAGCCGGCTGGCGAGGTCAACAAGGTAGGAGAGTTGCGGTGCCGGTCGAAGCTTCAGCGATGGAAACGAAATTTCAAGCAACGGCAAACGAAACTCCTCGCCGATGGCGGCCAGTTCGTCGTAATATTTGTGGACCAGTCGCGTTCGCTGTTCACCCATGCGATCGTCAATCAGGGCGAGTTGGCGCGAAAGGGATTCACCGGAACGATCCAGGACGAGCGCCAGTGTCAGCAGAACAGCGAACTCCGTCGAGTGCGCTGCATCGTAGAGAATTTCCGGTATCGCCTGACGTACCCGCCGCGCGTACTCAACATGTTCGACTTCGGGATGGCCGACTGACTCGACAATAGTTTCCGGAAATACCACCGTTGTTCCGCTGGCCGGTCCGGGCGCCAGGCCCGACGTGACGGCATCCGCGCCAATATCGGCGGCAGGTTCAGGCATGGCGTCGACCTGCGGGTAATCTTTTTCATCGAAATTCGGGTCCAATGCCCTGATGCGTTCGAGCAGCGGCGGATGCGTCGCGAACAGGCCAACCAGGCTCGACCCCGTGCCAAACAACATATGGCTGACCTCTTCAGGGTCGGTTGCCTGCAGGTGGGACGATTCACTGAAGCCGCCGATCTTCTTCAACGCATTGGCGATTCCTGCGCTCTGCCGCGTGAATTGTACCGCCGACGCATCGGCGAGAAATTCGCGTTGCCTTGATACCGCAGCCTTGATCATGCGCGCGAAAAACATGCCAATAGCGCCGAGAATCGCAAGCCCGACACCGACGAGGAGAATCACAGGCGCGCCGCGGTTTCGACTGCTGGCGATATTCGCGTGGAAACCGCCGCGCGTGATCATTCGACCGATCAGCGTCAACGCCATTATGCCGAACAGGACACCCATCATGCGGATGTTGAGCCGCATGTCGCCGTTCAAAATGTGGCTGAATTCGTGTGCGATTACGCCCTGCAGTTCATCGCGATTTAGCCGTTCAAGCGTGCCGCGGGTGACGGCAATCGCCGCGTCAGCCGGAGAGAAACCGGCCGCGAATGCATTTATGCCACTCTCTTCTTCCAGCACGTAAATTTCCGGAACGGGTACGCCGGATGCGATCGCCATTTCCTCAACGACATTGCGTAGTTCACGCCGCCGCGGGTCTGAAACATCTGCCGCTACCAGCGTACCGCCCAATTGAGCGGCGACGCGACCGCCGCCGCCAGACAGAACCGAGGTTTTAAAGAGGCTTGCCCCAAAAATAAACAACGTCGTAGCGACTGCAGTGATGACCAACAGGCGGGTCGGGTCACCGCCCGTATAGGCGCTGGAGCCGCTACTCGAGAAGACGCCGAACGCGAAGCCAACAATCAGCGTCACGCCAACGACGATCAATGCCGTTGCAAGGACGTAGACAACGACAAGCCATTTGCTGGCCCGGCGAGCCCGATCCTGGGCGTCGAAAAAATTCAAGTAAAGGAGACGTCAGGTGCGTCGCGTTTTTCCTCGACATCGATCTCCAGGAAGCTCGCAAGTTCGAAACTGAAAAAGCCGGCGATGAAGTTGCTTGGAAAACTTTCGGCGGCATTGTTGTAGCCCAAGACCGAGTCATTGAAGGCCTGACGTGAAAATGCGACCTTGTTTTCGGTGCTTGCGAGTTCTTCCTGGAACTGCATCATGTTCTGATTGGCCTTCAGGTCGGGGTACGCCTCGGACAGTGCGAACAGTTTGCTCAGCATGCCCGTGAGGGCGCCTTCCGATGCACCGAGCTTTTTGATGGCGTCGCCATTAGCCGGGTCCGCCTTGGCGGCGTCGAGGCTTGATACAGCGGTGTTTCGAGCGGCAATGACAGCCTCGAGCGTTTCGCGCTCGTGTGCCATGTAGCCTTTGACGGCTTCTACGAGGTTTGGGATCAGATCGTAGCGTCGCGTTAATTGTACGTCGATCTGGGCGAATGCGTTGCGCACGCGATTGCGAAGATTGACCAGCCGGTTGTAGATTCCGACGCCCCAGAACACAATGGCGACTATGATTGCAAAAAATATCAGGGTACCAGTCACTGTCCAGCTCCTTGTCGAAGAGTGCGAAAATGAAGCATAACGCTCGCAGGATGTTAAGCCCAGCAATTGGGTTGATCTTTTGGATTTCAATGTCTTGCAACGCGGAGTGGCTTGGCGAGGCGCGCCCGCTTATGGGCACAGAGGTCAGCGTCTATTTGTGGCACGACGACGAAGATGCCGGACAGAAACTTGTGGAGGCCGTTTTCGACGAGGTCGTGCGTATCGACGAACTGATGAGCACGTACAAGGACAGCAGCCGGATTTCAGAACTCAATCGAAGCGCCGCGAATGAGGCGGTATACGCCGGGGAGGAATTGGCGGGTCTAATCGAACGGGCGCTCGATATTTCTGTCCTGACGCGCGGCGCATTTGATATTACCTATGACAGTGTTGGTCAGCATTACGATTTTCGCGAACGCCAACGGCCCGATGCGGAGACGATAGCGAAGGAAAAACAACGAATCGATTACCGACTTGTTGATGTGGATCGTGTCGCCTCGACGGTGCGCTTTCTGCAGGTTGGCGTGCGAATCAACCTCGGCGGGATTGCCAAGGGCTATGTTGTTGAGCGAGGCGTCGACATCCTGCGGCTCAGCGGCATCGAAAACGCGATCGTCACGGCAGGCGGCGACTCCCGTTTGCTTGGGGACCGGCGCGGCAGGCCGTTCATGATCGGCATTCGTGACCCGCTGCGCGACAATGAAGTGGCCATTCAGGTGCCGCTTGAGGAAGAAGCCATATCCACCTCGGGCGACTACGAACGTTTCTTCGATGAGGACGGTGTTCGTTATCACCACATCATTCAGCCCAGAACCGGAGAGCCAGCGGCTGGCGTTCACAGCGCTACCGTCTTTGGTCCGGACGCCGTAATGACCGATGCACTGTCGACATCGGTGTTCGTGATGGGCGTCGACTTAGGATTGCGGCTGATCGCCGGTCTGCCCGACTACGAAAGCATCGTGATCGATGCCGAAGGTCGAATATTCTATTCTGACGGCCTCGGTCAGCCCGATTCGCCGGTCGGGAACGACGCGCCCTGAACAGTCGCCAGCCGGCGACAGTAGGCCCCAAAAAAGACCCTAAATGTCGCTGAAAGGCGACGAATTTTCACTTTAAATTCATACTGATACGAATATCATAGGGTGTCTGTTGCCAGCAGCGGATGAAGGCCGGTGGCGGACGGACAGGGGTGTTCGCGGGCACTCGAAAACAGTCTGAAAGACAGCAACTTAACGTAATCTGGCGGGTTACGGGGTCTGTGTGTCGCGCGCGAATACTGCAATTATGTTGAGGCAGACCGGGTTTGTGTGACGATTATCACGGCTCCCAAGGCCTCCGACTGTCAACATTCCCAATCGGCGCAGGATGACGACGTTGGCCTGTGTCTTTATGACCCGAATGGAATCAGGCTGATAACACAAGGATGGCAATAATGAAGATCAGGATATTGCTGGCAGGCCTCGCAATGAGCGTTTTTGCGGCGAGCAGTCTTGCCACGTCTGGCCTGGCTGGAAAGCCAGCGCCGGATTTTGCATTGAAGAGCTCGACCGGCGAGAACTTGCGCCTGTCTGAATATCGAGGCGACGTCGTTATGATTAATTTCTGGGCTACCTGGTGCGGGCCATGCCGCCAGGAGATGCCGTTGCTCGACGAACTCTACTCGCGCTACCAGCGGGTTGGATTCAGTCTTTTAGGAGTGAATATCGACGACGATTCAAGTCGTGCGATGAGCATGATTTCCGAACTCGGCGTTAGCTTCCCGGTGCTGTTTGATGCGCGCAAGGAAGTTAGCAAGCTTTACGACGTGGATGCCATGCCCGTAACGATCCTGGTGGATCGCGAAGGCAAGGTTCGCTACATCCACCAGGGCTACAAACCCGGGTACGAAGAGAAATACCTCGACCAGGTTCGCTCACTGTTGAGGGAGTAGTCACAGGGAACCGGTGCCTCAGGGGCGCCGATTTCGCGGTTCGCAGGAGAAGCTTGTGATCATTAGAAAAGTCTTGAGTTGCCTGATGGCATTGATGCTCGTGATCAGCGCGTCAACAAGCGCACAGGAAGCCGCGGAAGCGGAATCTCGCGATCAATTCCGCAGTCTCGATAGGGACGTGCAGGACCTGAAGAAAGAGGTTCTCGACCTCAATCGTGATCTTTTCCTGCTTGAGGAAGAATTGCTGTTTCCGGCTAACTCCCAGGTCGCGTTCTTCATATCCATGGACGTCGGCGAATATTTCAAGCTGGATTCCGTGAGCCTGCAAATTGACGGCAAAGAGGTTGCCAACTACCTGTATACGGACCGTGAGGTTGACGCCTTGCTGCAGGGTGGCGTGCATCGGGTTCATATGGCGAACCTGAAGACCGGTGACCATGAGCTGATTGCCATATTCACGGGCGAGGGACCGCATGCCCGTGACTATCGCCGTGGCGCGACGCTGTCGATCGAGAAGGGCATCGGCGCGAAATACATGGAGTTGGAAATTACTGACCGGATCAAAAAGCAACAGCCGGAGTTCGTTGTCAGGGAATGGGAGTGATCATTGCGGATTGCCCGCTCCATCGCCGTTACGCTTAGCCTGTGCTGCGTATTTTTGCTGCCGCCCGCGCAATCGCAGGCGGCTGACGACGACGGCGAGCCGACGATCGTTAAGGACCCGCATTACGGCGAGGTCCTTTTCTACTTTTATCAGGAAGATTATTTTCCCGCGATCGTTCGATTGCTCGCGTCGCAATCGCAGTCGAACCTCGACAATCACGTCGATGATTCTGAATTATTGCTTGGGGGCATGTATCTGTCCTACGGACATCACCTTGAGGCCGCCAGAATTTTCGAGCGGCTGCTTGCCAATAACGTCAATCCCGAAATTCGCGATCGCACATGGTTTTTCCTCGCCAAAATCTGGATGCAGCGAGGCTACCTGGAGCAGTCGCAACAGGCTCTTGATCGAATAGAGGGCGAACTACCACGGAATCTGCAACGCGAAGCTCTGATGTTGCAGGCGCAAATAATGATCGACGCCGGCGATTACCCTGCGGCGATCGCCTTGTTGCAAAACTGGCAAGGCGAGACGGAATGGGCCAGATATGCGAAATTCAATCTTGGTGTCGCGCTGGTTCGAAATGGCCAGGTCGATGCGGCCGAAGAGATTCTCGCAGATCTCGGCGAGATGAACCCGTTCAATGACGAGTTGGGTTCCCTGCGCGACAAGGCCAACCTGGCGCTTGGTTACGCGCTGCTGCAAGACGGACGGCCGCTGGCGGCGAAACCGGCTTTACAGCGTGTTCGCCTTGAAGGTCCGTTTTCAAACAAGGCTCTGCTCGGCGTTGGTTGGGCCGATGCGGAACTGGAAAGCTATCAACGGGCGCTGGTGCCATGGATGGAATTGCGCAGTCGTGACCTTCTGGATTCGGCCGTGCAGGAATCCATGCTCGCGATTCCCTATGCGCTCGCGAAGCTCGACTCAATCAGCCAGGCGGCCGATCATTATTTGAACGCCATTGAAGCATATTACGAAGAGTCGAATCGACTGGATCGAACGATTGCGCATATCGACTCGGGCGACATGTTTCGTGAATTCGTCTCTGCGGATCCGCTCGGTAGCACAGGTTGGTACTGGCGCCTCGAAGAACTACCCGACGGACCCGAAGCACGCTACTTGTTTCACTTGCTGTCGACGCATGAATTTCAGGAAGGGCTGAAAAACTATCGCGACCTGAAATACATGCATCGCAATCTCGATGAGTGGCAACAGAGCGTCGACGTTTACGCGAACATGCTCGAAACGCGCGAACAGGCCTATGCAGAACGCTTGCCGCGCGTCGAGGAGACGCTGGCTCGTGCAGACCTCGACGGTATGGTCGATCGCAAACTGGAATTCGACTCACTGCTGAACGATATCGAGAGCAGTAATGACTGGCTCGCGCTCGCGACGCCTGCCGAATTCGAGATGTGGGGCGAAATTGCGGGTCTCGAAGCGACGCCGGCGCTATCGGCCGACATCCCGGAAGCTGCCGAAGCGCGAGACAAGATCGCCCTGCTTCGCGGCGTCTTGCAGTGGGACCTCGAAAAGCAATTCAGAGACCGCCTGTGGCGTATTCGCCGAAATTTGCGGCAGACCGGCGAGGCATTGGCACAAACACAACGCGCCAGACGCCAGATCGATGAGTCGATGCGCCAGCAGCCACTTGAGTTCGCCGCATTTTCAGAGCGCGTTTACTCACTTGAGCCGCGCATTGAAGGTATGAAGATCCGCATTGAAGATCAGATCGTCGAACAACGAGCGTATCTTCGCAATATCGCTGTTGGCGAGTTGCAGGCGCAGAAAGATCGTCTCGATATCTACACGGTCCAGGCGCGTTTCGCGCTTGCCGCTGTCTACGACATAGCGGCGACGGTCGGAGAGGTGTCGGAATGAATATCCGTCACCTGAGCGCACTGTTGGCCTCATTGGCGTTGCTGCTGCCGGCGGCGGATGCCGCTGCGGAAAAGGACATGGAAAGCGACACGATCAAGAGTCTTGAGCGTCAGCACGTTGAAGTACGACCGGGCAAAGTCATTCTCAATAGCTCGAATCTGGCGCGCGACAACTACCGCTCATTCCTCGACCTCGTGACGGACGATCCGGAGCTTCGCTCTGAAGCCATGCGACGATTGGGTGATCTGGAACTCGAAGCCGCCGAGGCAGAACAGCTCTCGAACAATATCGAAGCGATCGAGACCCGTGGCTACGATAACGCTGTAGATTTGTTCCAAAAGTTGCTCGAAGCCTATCCGGACTACCGTCGCAATGACACCGTGTTGTATCAGCTCGCACGCGCTTACGAAATTGGCGGCAGAACCGACGAAGCACTCGACGTTTTGGATTCACTGGTCGCGGGTTACCCGAATACGCCGCTGATTGACGAGGTGCAGTTTCGTCGTGGCGAGATGTTGTTCCTGCGCAGGCAATACAATGACGCCGAAATAGCCTACCAGTCGGTCATGAATTATGGCGACTCGTCGCGTTTTTACGAACAGTCACTTTACAAACTCGGTTGGGCGCAGTTCAAACTGGCCTGGCACGAGAAAAGTCTCAATCCATTCTTTGCCTTGCTCAAGCTCAAGATTGGCGACATCGAACTGATCGACGGCGACGACCGCCTGCAAGGCCTGAGTCGCGCCGAGCAGGAGATGGTCGAAGATACGTTTCGTGTTTTGTCGATCAGCTTCTCCTATATGGAAGGCTCGGCCAGCATTGATGAGTACATGAATTCGCACGGGCAGCCTGAGTTCGCCTACGTGATCTACATGAATCTCGGCGACCTGTATCTCGAAAAGGAACGCTTCGTTGATGCGGCCGAGGCCTACGAGTCGTTCGTTGATCAGGATCCTTACCACCCGAAAGCGCCGTTGTTGCAGGTTGAAGTTATTGAGGCATACAAGCGCGGTGGATTTCCGAGTCTCGTGCTGGAAGGCAAGAAAGGCTTCGTCGAACGTTATGGCATGGACGGCGAATTTTGGGTGCGCAATGCGCCGGAAGAAAATACGTCCGTCGCTGCACACATGAAAGCCAACCTGACGGATCTCGCCAAGTATTACCACGCCGAGGCGCAAAAGCGCGGCAAGAAATCAGATTATCAGGAAGCGGCTCACTGGTATCGCAAATTCCTGGCGTATTTTCCCGAAGATCCTGACAGCGCGAATACCAACTTCCTGCTCGCAGAGGTTCTGTTTGAGAGCGAGGACTACCAGCGGGCGACCGAGGAATATGAACGCACGGCTTATGCTTTCCCGATGCACGAGAAATCGGCCGAAGCGGGCTACGCGGCCATCCTGGCATATCGGCAACACGAAAATGTCATTGCGGAAGAGGCCAAAGACGAATGGCATCAGGCCTATCTGGACAGTGCGCTGCGCTTCGCCGACACCTATCCTGAACATCCTGAATCGGGCGCCGTGCTGACAACGGTCGCTGAAGATCTATTCGAACAAAACCAATTCGAGCTTGCGATTGCGATCGGTCAGGCCGTCGTCGCGAAACAGCCGCCAGTCGAGCGGCCCTTGGCACGTACCGCATGGACTGTCATAGCACATTCGCAGTTCGATACCGCGAATTTTGCAGCCGCAGAACAATCCTATTACAACTTGCGTAACTACACGCCGGCCGATGACCGCGAGGCCGAGCAGAACATCAAGGATCGCATTGCGTCGTCGATTTACAAGCAAGGCGAGACGGCTCGCGATGCCGGCCAGTTTGAAGACGCAGTAACACACTTCACGCGCCTGGGAGTGGTTGTCCCGGATTCCGATATTCGTGCCACGGCCGAATACGATGCAGCGGCGGTGCTGATCAATCTCGCTGCCTGGGGCAGGGCATCGGGGCAGCTTGAAAAAATTCGCGCGGACTATCCGGATAGCGAGTATGCCGACGACATCACTCAGAAATTGGCGGTGGCCTATCTTGAAGAAGGGCGGAGCGCAGACGCAGCGCAGGAATTTGAGCGCATGGCCATTGCGGAATCGAGCAGCGACGAGATTCGTCGCGAGGCACTGTGGAAGGCTGCCGAGCTGTATGAAACATCTAATTCCCTGACAAGCGAACAACGCGTTCTCGAGGACATCGTCGCGCGCTATCCGAATCCCTTGTCGGAATCGATCGAGGCCAATTTTCGTTTGCTGGAGATCGCCGAGGCCAGCGGCAATGAAGCAGAGCGCGTCGCTCGAATGCAGGACTTGGTTCGGATCGATGCAAGCGCCGGCGCGCAACGCAGTGATCGCACGCGTTATCTCGCCGCCACGGCGTCGATCGAGCTCGCTGAACCGGTACGCCGCCGATTCGAAGTCATGAAGCTTACACAACCGCTGGCCGACAGCATGAAACTCAAGCGCAGCCTCATGGAAGACGTCATCAAGGTGTACACGGATGCTGCCGACTACGGCGTGGCTGAAGTAACCACGGCAGCCACTTTCAGGCTCGGCGAGGTGTACCAGCAATTCAGCGTGGACCTGTTCGATTCGGAGCGGCCGGCAAATCTCGATGACGCTGCTCTCGGGCAGTACGAATTACTGCTCGAAGAGCAGGTGTTTCCGTTTGAGGAAAAGGCTATTGACCTTTACAAGGCCAACGCCGATCGTGCGGCGGATGGTGTCTACGACGAGTGGGTCATAAAAAGTTTCGAGCGGCTGGCGGAATTGGTGCCAGCCCGATATGCAAAGATGGAGCGCAGCGAAAATGTTGTTACAGCGCTTTTCTAATTTTGGCTTACCCGTCCCCGCGCTGGTCCTCGTGCTGATTCTGGCAGGATGCGCGTCATCCGGGCCAACGTCGCAGCCGACCGGGTCGAGCGCTGACGGTGTTTCCGGCGACGGGGGCCCAGTCGTGCCAGCAGCGGCGCTCACGATGTTCGAACAGGCTTCCGCCGTTATGGCGTCCGGCGATTACCTCGATGCTGAGCTGCGATTCCAGGAATTCTTGCTGCAATATCCGGCGTATCCGGGTGCTCATGTCAATCTCGCCATCATCCAGGCCAACAACGGCAGCGACGAGGCGGCGATCGCATCGATTGATGCGGCGCTGGCGATCAATCCGGATTACGCGCCGGCACTGAACCAAAAAGGCATGCTACATCGCAGAAATGGCAATTTTCTCGAAGCGGAGGCCGCTTATTTGAAGGCCGTCACAGCAAGTCCCGATTACGCCTTGGCACACTACAACCTTGGTGTCCTGAATGAGCTCTATTTGCAGCGGCTCGATGTTGCCCTGCAGCATTTCGAACTCTATCAGGGGCTTGTCGGTGACGACAAGCAAGTTGAGAAATGGATTGCGGACCTGAGGCGTCGTGTAGCGGCTTCTCAGCGCACGGCAAACGTGGCGGATTGACGGACATGAATACCATTAATCACAAACGACTAAAGGCATTCGGCGCCCGATTCATGCTCGCTACGTTGTTGGCATCGTTTGCCGCTTACTCGCAAGACACCGCAACAGAGGGGCCAAGTGCGCTGGATGCGCTCGAGCCTGCGGCTGAAACAACAGCTCAATCTGAGGTAACGGCGGACGAGGAACGTGACGAATTGGAGCCGGCAGTGCCATCGGCTGTTCTGGCACAGGACACCACGCGTACGCGTTCCGGCAGCCAGGTGATGGACCGCATGGAATTGGGGCGCACTGAGATTACGGGTAACCAGGAGTTGCCCAAGGTGATGTACATCGTGCCCTGGAAGAAAGCGGATCCGGGTGACCTGATGGGACGGCCCTTAAATACCTTGCTGGATGAAGTGCTGGCACCGTTGGATCGGGAAGAATTTGTTCGTCAGGTTGACTATTACGGCGACCTGTACGGAAGTGATAAAGAGTAGGAGCGGGGGGCCTCCCCTTTGGGGACCCCAGCCCGCGATTGATAGAGACTGATTGATTTTTAGAGGAGCAATCAAATGGGCACTTTAGTGCGATTTTTTCAGGAAGGTGGTGCATTCATGTACCCGATCCTGTTCGTGTTCGCGTTCGGCGTCGCAATTGCGGTCGAACGATGGACGTATCTGACATTGTCTGGCGCCAGCAATCGGGCGCTGTGGAAGAAGATTGTGCCGTTTCTAAAGGCCGGTAACTTCCAGGAGGCTGCGGCACATACCGCGAAGTCGAAGGCTGCGATCGGTTCGATCCTGACCTACGGCCTGTATCGGGTGAAGAGTGCGCGGCGTCGTGACGACATCGAAAAAGCGATGGAAGAAAGCATGATGGAAGTGTTGCCGCGACTTGAAAAGCGCACGCACTATCTCGCCACGCTTGCCAACATCGCCACGCTGCTGGGACTGCTGGGTACTATTATCGGCCTGATCCGCGCGTTTACCGCCGTATCGAACGCCAACCCGGCGGACAAAGCGGACTTGCTGTCGGCATCGATTTCAGTCGCGATGAACACGACGGCATTTGGCTTGATGGTCGCAATTCCGTTGTTGCTGACCCATGCCCTGTTGCAGACCAAGACGAACCAGCTCGTGGACAGCCTCGAGATGGCCAGCGTCAAGTTTCTGAACGCGGTTACCGAACGTCAGCTTAAGTCTGCCGGAGCCTAGAAAATGATTCGTCGCCGCAAGGGCGGTCGTCGTCAGAACGAAGACACGGCCGAGCTCAATATCACGGCATTTATGAACCTGATGGTTATTCTGGTTCCGTTCCTGCTGATCACAGCGGTGTTCTCGCGTTTGGCAATTCTCGAACTGAATTTGCCAGGCTCCTCTAGCGAGCCCGCGGCGTCGCAGGAACAGATATTTCAACTGGAAGTCATCGTTCGTAAAGACAAGATCGAGATTGGCGACCGTAATCAGGGGCTGCTGGGTGTCTACCCGCTGACCGAAAACGGTGAGTACGATTACGACGCCCTGAGCAACAAATTATCCGAGCTCAAGAATCGCTATCCGGACAAAACGGACGTAGCGATTCTGCTTGAGTCGGACATCGAGTACGACACGCTGGTACAGGTGATGGATCGCGTAAGAGTGGCGGAAGAGATCCAGGATGACTCGGTGGTTCACAGCGACTTGTTCCCGGATATTTCGATCGGCGACGCGCCGGTCTCGGCCGAAGGGGCATAGGCAATGGTTAAGTCAGCACGCGCCAAACGAATGGACAAGCACCATGCCCGCCACAAGGGGTCTGCGACGCTCAACCTCGTATCCTTGATGGATATCTTTACGATTCTCGTGTTCTTTCTGCTCGTCAACTCGTCGGACGTTGAAACGCTGCCGAACGCCAAGGACCTGCAGTTGCCGGAATCGATCGCTGAGAAAAAGGCGAAAGAGACAGTCGTTATTTTAATTGGCGAGGAAGACATCATCGTGCAGGGCGTGCCGATCGTGAAGGTTGCCGATGTCATGGCGGTCAAGGGCAACGACATCCCGGAATTGCGTCAGGCATTGAAGTCTCAAAATGATCGCGTACTTCGCCGTGAGGCGCAGGACGACATCGCAGGTCGTGAGGTCACGATCATGGGTGATAAGGAAATTCCATACCGTTTGCTGAAGAAAGTAATGGCGACGTGTACAGAATCAGATTACGGGCAGATATCTCTCGCCGTACTGCAAAAGAGCTCGGAAAAGCTCGATGATTTGCAGGCGTCGCGCTAGAGATGCTGGCTGAAGTTCAGGAGTAGCGGCATTGGATTTACCGTTCTACAGAGAGTATGACCTGCCATGGACGTCCAGTTCGGACCAGGAACGCAGGTTCAAGCGTCTGCTTGGACAAATATTCCTGCTCGTTGCTGTTCTCGGTCTGGTATGGCCGTTTATTCCGACACCCGAGCCGGATCCTTATGAGGAGATAGAAATTCCGCCGCGCATCGTGCAACTCCTGCTGGAGGAGAAGTCGCTGCCACCACCACCACCGCCCGAGCCGGAAGTCGAAGCACCTGTGCCCGACGACCCCGAGCCCGAGCAGCTTGTCGAGAACGATCCGGAGCCGGTGCCGGTGCCTGAACCCGAACCGGAAATTGACGTGCAAGAGATTGCTCGCGAACAGGCGCGGGCGGCACTGATGCCATTCGCTGAAGACCTTGCGGACCTCGTGGACAAGGAGCTTCTGGACAAAGTTGCCGATGATCGCGAACTGAGTGCATCGGTGGGTCAGGCCGAACGCAATGAGCGCTCGATTATCACATCCAAAGTGGGTACCGCTTCGGGCGGTATTAATACGGCGGCGATGAGCCGCAACACGGGCGGCACCGATATTGCCGGACGTTCAACGACCAGGGTCGACAGTCCTGTTGCCGGGATTGCGGCGAACGCCGGTGGCGCACGGCGTACCGGTACCAGTGGCAGGGCATCGCGTTCGCGAGAAGAAATCGAACTCATTTTCGACAAGAACAAGGGTGCGATATTCGCGCTCTACAATCGTGCCTTACGACGAGACCCGTCGCTGGAAGGCAAGCTGGTTTTGCGCCTGACAATTGCTCCGAACGGCCAGGTCACGGCTTGCGAGATTGTTTCAAGCGAACTCGGCGACCTGGAGCTCGAAAATAAGCTGGTGCAACGGATCAAGATGTTCCGCTTCGAAGCGCGTGATGTCGAGGCGATTACGACCACGAAGCCGATCGACTTCTTCCCGGCGTAACTACAAGGACGCCGTCGGGTATTCACCGGCGTCATGGCTCGCTACGCTGCGCTTTACTTCCGCCGTTGAACAGCCAACGGCGTCCTAATATTCATTATTCCGCTTAGATATACTCCGGCCCTGGATGCCTGGTTTTTAACGGGAAAGCCCGTTTTGATGAGCTGATTGATGAACCGAACCGCGATCGATGGCGCAAGACGCCGACGCCTGTATTTATTCCGCCATGGGGCGGTTGACTATATTGATCCCGACGGCAACTGGGTAGCGGATCCCGACAACGTAGACCTCAATGCCAAGGGTCGAACGCAGGCCGCTGCAATGTCAGCGATGTTCGCCAACGTCGATGTCGACAAAGCGATTTGCTCCGGCTTGCCGCGAACACGGCAGACCGCCGAAATGGTGCTCGGCGATCGCGATATCCGTTTGGAAGTCGTACCCGAACTCGAAGAGATTCGCCCTCAGAAGGGCGAAGCCGAGAGCGACTATGACGTTTTTGCCGACGTCGCCTATACGCACTGGCGAGCGCAGGACACTTCCGCGACCTTCCTGGGTGGCGAGCGTTACCATGATTTCTACAGGCGTGTTTCTGCTGCCATGGAAGCGGTGCTCGACAATTCGGAGTGGAATAACGTCGCGATTTTCGCCCATGGCGGCACCAACGCAGCGGCGCTGGGATGGGTGACCGGCCTGGGACTTGACGGTATTGGATTGTTCGATCAGGCGACCTGTTGTCTCAACGTTGTCGATTTCGATACGAATGCTGACGGGCTGGTTATTCGAAAACATGTTCGCGGTCTCAATATCACAGCGGAAGATCCCGCCAAACAAAACCGGCACGCGGGCGACATGGAATCGCTGGCCGAAATGCTGTTGCAGATGCGGGCAAAGCGACAGTAGCGGCGGAGCCTACCGACACAGGCGACTACGTTTATCGCGCAGCTTTCTCAAGCGGGCCTCGTAGCGATTGCCCTGCGCAACGGTATATCCGGAGCGCATCTTCGCCTGAATCTCGCGAATGTCGGCTTTCACAGCCTGGCAGGCTTCCTTGTCGCACTTGGTCGCCGCAATGGCTTGCGGACCACTGCAAATCAACGCAGCCGCCGTCGTAATGGCAATCCGGCTTATCGCTCTCATCATAATCTCCTCCTTGAGAACCCGGTTTATACTCAGTTCGAACAATCGCAGCGACATCCAATTCTCGCCCAAATCCAAAAGAACAAAGCATCGACATGACAAGTTTTCAACGCATCGAGTCGTCGGCTGGTTTTCCACCCATCGCCGCCGCCGATGCAAAAATACTGATTCTCGGCAGTTTGCCCGGCCAGAGGTCACTTACCGTGTCCGAGTATTATGCGCATCGCCAGAACGCATTTTGGCAGATCATGTCTGCGCTATTGGGCGTAAACGGCGATTACGAAAGTCGTTGCAAGCAACTCACTCGCGAGGGCATCGCGCTATGGGACGTGTTGGCGAGTGCGGTGCGGCCGGGTAGCCTGGATGCTGATATCCGTCACGAGTCGTCGCGGCAAAACGACTTCGCGGGATTCCTCGCCGCGCACGCGGGAATTACGCGAATTGGCTTTAATGGCCGCAAGGCGGAGCAACTGTTCCGCGGGCTGGTTATCCCGGAACTCGCTCTCCCGCTACCGCAATTGATATCGCTGCCGTCGACGAGTCCGGCCTATGCGGCGATGTCGTTCAATGACAAACTGGACGTTTGGGGCAGCAGACTTGAATTGAAACCGCTGACCACAAGGGGAAGACAATGATTGGTTATGTAACTCTCGGTACGAACAATTTCGATGCGGCAGCAAGCTTTTACGACGAGCTTTTCGCAACAATCGGTGCGGCGCGCGTATTTGAAACGGAAACCTTCATCGCCTGGGGAAAGAGCGCTGGATCGCCATCACTTTCGATCGCAAAACCGTTCAACGGCGAGGCGGCAAGCGTTGGTAATGGTGTCATGGTCGCGATCGCAATGAGTTCAAGCGATAAAGTCGACGCGTTTCACGCCAAGGCGCTGGAACTCGGGGGCAGCGACGAAGGTGCGGCCGGGCCGCGAGGCGACACCTTTCATGTGGGCTACTTCCGTGATCTCGACGGCAACAAGCTAAACGCCTTTTGCTTTGTGAAAGACTGATGGACGCCAGCGAAATATTCACACCGCTTGTCGGCATGCTGTCGCTGACATTCCTGGTTTGGGTGCATTTGTACGTGCGTCGAATCGGCTACATGATTAAGCATCGTATTAACGCGCAGAAATTGACGACGCCCGAAAAGGGCAAGGCGCTCATTCCCGATGCCGTGAATTTCCCGGCGTACAACCTGGCCAATCTGTTCGAATTGCCCGTCGTCTTTTACGCGCTTTGCCTGTTTTTGTACGTGACGGGCAACGTGGATCCGACTTACGTCGTCGCGGCCTGGGTTTTTTTCCTGTTGCGGGTGCTGCACAGCGTCGTGCATTGCACATTCAACCGCGTCATCCTGCGATTCTGGCTATACGCATTGTCCGCGCTGGCACTCTGGTTCATGCTGGCTCGCGCTGCGATGGATCTGCTGTTGCCCTAGAGAGCTCCGTCGTCGGTCTCGCTGGTGCGGATGCGCCAGACCTGTTCCAGATTGGTAACGAAGATCTTGCCATCGCCAACCTTGCCGGTTTTCGCGCTCTCGATGATCGTCTCGACGGTTCTTTCAACCAGATCGTCAGGTACGGCAACCTCGATTTTCGCTTTGGGCAGGAAGTCGACGACGTATTCGGCGCCGCGATACAACTCCGTATGGCCGCGCTGTCTACCGAATCCTTTGACCTCCGATACCGTCATTCCCTGAATGCCGACTTCGCCCAGGGCGTTCCTGACATCATCAAGGCGAAAGGGTTTTACGATGGCGGTGACAAGCTTCATTCGTCAGTTCTCCGGTTGCGATCTGGACCGTATGCTAGCAATACGATCCACCGAAGTGTACAAATGAACGAACGTATTTGATGCGATTGACACCAGGCATGGCCAACATTGTCGGACTCCTGAAAGAACCCATTGGGCTGCGTTATCACGGCGGCGCGGTGCTGTATGCGTGTACCGCGTACGTGCTTGGATTTGTCGGCCTGATCAACGATTCCATTGTGATCAACCTGCTGGGGACCGTGTTGCTGGCACACGGCATGATCATCGCCGCTTACATGATTCACGAATGCGGACACAACAGCGTATTTCGTCACAGCCGGCATAATGCAGTCCTTGGCCGATTCATGAGTTGGCTTTGCGGGGCGGCCTACGGTACCTACGAAGACATTCGCTACAAACACTTCCGACATCATGTCGACAACGATGATGTCGTCTGGTTCGACTACGATCGCCTGTTCCACCGGAACCCCTACTTTACAAAAGTGATTCAGGCGCTTGAGTGGATTTACATACCGGCTCAGGACCTGTTAATGCACTTCATCATGGTATTCACGTCGTTCATTATTCCGCAAAGACGTGATCAACGGCTGCGCAACGTGACGGTCATCCTGATTCGTGGCAGCGCGTTTCTGGCGCTGGCAATCTTTTTCCCGAAGGCGGCACTCCTGTATGCAGTTGCCTACCTGATCATGATCCAGGTGTTGCGGTTCATGGATATGTTGCAGCACGATTACCCCTACAACTTGACGCTTTTCGATTATGACGATCCGCCGCACAAGGGCGATTGCGCTTGGGAGCAGGAGCATACATTCAGTGTGCCGCTGTCACTACGCTTCGAGAAACTCAACTGGCTTACCTTAAATTTTGGGTACCACAATGCGCATCACTTCAATATGGGCGTGCCCTGGTATCGCTTGCCGGCATTGCACCATGAACTGACAGACGGTGACCCGCAGCTTGTGATCCCGTTGTCGGCACAGCTGAAGCTGTTCCGTCGCAATCGAGCGATTCGCGTTTTCTGCGAGCAAGCACTTGACTATCCGCAGGGTGCCGCTTATCTGAAGGCGGCCAGAGCGGGTGAAGGACTTATCGGAGGCAACGCGGCTTCCTTCCTCACTTCATTCTGACGGACGCTGGAGAACGATAATGGCTGATGATGTCGGCAAGATTGGCTGGATCGACATGACCGTCGAAAACGCCACAGACACTCGCGACTTTTACGCCGCGGTGGTTGGATTGAAGCCTGAAGACGTCGACATGGGCGGCTACGCCGACTACAACATGACAATGCCATCGAGTGGCGAACCCGTTGCCGGGATTTGCCATGCGCGCGGCAGCAATTCGGATTTGCCGACAAGCTGGTTGATATATTTTGTCGTCGAAGACGTTGCGGCCAGTGCCGCCGCCTGCGTAGCGAATGGGGGCAAATTGCGCTTCGAGCCAAGGGGATTGGCGGGTGGACAGTTTTGCGTCATCGAAGATCCGAATGGCGCTGTGGCCGCTCTCTATCAACCCTGACAAGACGAAGCTTCATTGACTCGCAAGCTCGCAAGTTCGAAGTGGAACGACGCGATCGCGCGCCTGATCCGGGCCAGCGGCGGCCAGGAAACGGCGGATGCCCTGATTGAGGCGATCGGCGAGGCCGTAAAGCACGACGGTACCTGCCTGCTGGCCTTTCATCACGACGCGCCGCCCGAAATCCTGCACCACACACTGGATGCGGCCGGGGCAAGGCACTACCTCGATCGTTACCTGGCTGGTCCCTACTTGCTCGATCCGCTGTATCAACTCGCATTGCGGGATAAAAAGCCGGGAATATGTCGATATCGTGACGAAGCGCCGGATCGCTTCCGGTCCTCGGAGTACTACCGCCAATATTGTGAACGCACGCATTTGACGGACGAGATGGATTTTCTGCTGGATGTCGAGGCGGGCAGCACCGTTGCATTGGTTGTCGGGCGGCGCGAAAGTCGCTTCACGGTGACCGAACTGAATCGCCTCGGGCAAATCGAATCAATTGTGCATTCGGCCATGTTGAACATCTGGGATCGTTGGCAATCGCGAGAGAACAAGGACGAGCGCAATAAAAACTTGCACCGCCGCCTGACCGAGTGTTTCGAACACTTCGGCGAGCCATTACTGACGCGGCGCGAGCGAGAAACGACTCAGCTATTATTACGCGGCTTTTCGACCAAAGCGATCGCGAAACGGCTCTCGATAGCCCCAGGCACCGTGATGGTCCACAAGCGAAATTTGTACTCGAAACTGGGAATCACGTCTCAGTTCGAGTTGTTTTCCCGCTTCATCGACTCGCTCTCTGAACACTGATTTCGCCAGCTACCAACGACGTGGTATATAGCGCCGTAGCGTGGCAGTCGACAATGTGGCTACGCAATTGACAACATCGGGTGCTCTACATGTTCCATTTTGATTTTGGTCTCGGCGAAGAGATCGATCTGCTGCGCGATACGGTTCGCGACTTTGCCGCGGACAGGATCGCGCCACGCGCCGAGGCGATCGATCGGGAGAACGAGTTCCCACTCGACCTGTGGCCCGAATTGGGAGCGTTGGGACTACTGGGAATAACGGTCGGCAGCGAATACGGCGGCTCGGAGCTGGGTTATCTCGCGCATGTGGTTGCCATGGAAGAAATCTCCCGGGCATCGGCGTCGGTCGGCTTGTCTTACGGAGCGCATTCCAACCTGTGCGTGAATCAGATTAGCCGCTGGGGCAATGCCGACCAAAAAGAGAAATATCTGCCGAAACTGGTCAGCGGCGAACATCTCGGCGCATTGGCAATGAGTGAGGCCGGGGCCGGTTC
>Ga0255057_10000727_pt1 | contig 18924 bp, 13 predicted proteins | sample Cases_109_6_MG_FD_189022 | JGI IMG/M metagenome (GOLD analysis project Ga0255057, IMG submission 189022) | Seawater microbial communities from Amundsen Gulf, Northwest Territories, Canada - Cases_109_6 | ecosystem: Environmental > Aquatic > Marine > Gulf | place: Canada: Northwest Territories... | reverse complement strand
AACGCTATGACCAGGCCGACACGAATTTTTTCGCCTGTTTTTGCGAGAAAGCGAATATCGTCTTCGTAGCGTGTCTTGAACAAGAATTGCATCGTTCAGACCTTCTTCTTGAATGTCTGAACGATCAGCCCTTCGGGCCGAACGAACAACACCAGTAACATGACGACATAGGCCGATACGCCCTTGATTGCGGGGAAATAGTAATCTGCGAACGGCTCGATGATGCCAATGAGCACACAACCGAGCAGTGCTCCGGGAATCGAGCCAAAACCACCGACGATGGCGCCCGCCAGCGCCTTGATGCCGAGAAAGCCGATGGTCGTATCGATCTGCGTAACCGGCGCGAGAAATGCACCCGCGGACGCCGCGATCATTGCGCCAATTGCCCACGTAACCGAGACGAGCTGTTTGACCGGTATGCCCATGTAGTAGGCAGCGAGCTGGTTTTGCGCGGCTGCCTGCATTGCAATTCCGTAGCGGGTTTTCGCGAAAAAGAGGTAAAGCACAGTACACAGTATTGCCGTCGCAACTACGATGGCAATTCGATCAGTGCCGATCGAGAAGTCGTTGCCTATCGTTACCGAACCATCGAATGGCGTGTCGAGCGATAAGGTGTTCCAGCCCCAGATCATTCCTGCAAGAGAGCGGAAGATAAAACCAAACGCGACCGTCAAAATGAAAATACTGGCCGACGACTGGCCGATAATGCGCCGCATGACTTGCGCATCGATCAGGTATCCGACGGCGCCGATCGTGAGGCAGCCGAGAACGAATCCAGGCCAGAAGCCGAGGCCCATGGTCTCGGAGAACATCAGCACCGTAAAAGCACCGAGCATCATGAACTCGCCATGCGCGAAGTTAACGACCTCGGTGGCCTTGTAAATGAGAACGAAACCGAGGGCGATGAGCCCGTACGCGCAGCCCTGCGCCAGCCCCGTCACCGCCAGGTGAATTATGTCATTCAGAGGCAGCATGCTTATTCCCAGTAAGCCATTGTTTTTATTGTCTTTCCAAGCAGTTTCAGGCCGAGTAAGCGCGGTCGCCGCCTATTGTCGCATCTCAAGTGTGGCCCGGGTCAATATCATTGCGGGCCGATGTCCGGGTCATTGCGGGCATTGATTTTGAGCTCACAAGAGACGCGCCCGGCGGCGTATTTTGCGATATCATGCGCGGCTCGCTCGAGGAGGACCAAAATGCTCGAAAAACTTCAGTTTTACATCGATGGACAATGGGTGGACCCCGTGGAGCCACGCACGCTCGATGTCGTGAATCCGGCCACGGAAGAAGTCTATGGACGCATTAGCATGGGCTCAGCCGCCGACGTTGATGCCGCTGTCAGCGCCGCCAGTCGAGCCTTCGAAAGTTTCTCTCAAACCTCGCGTGAAGAGCGCGTAGATCTATTGCAGTCGATCCTCGATATTTTCGCGAAGCGCCACGACGATGTCGCGGAAGCGATCATGGACGAAATGGGTGCGCCGTGGGGTCTTGCCCGGGATTCGCAGGCTGCGAGCGGGCCGCAACACATCAAAGCCGCGCTCAAAGTACTCAAGAATTTCGAATTTGAAGAGCGCAGTGGCACGACGCTCATCGTTAAAGAGCCGATCGGCGTATGCGGACTGATTACGCCCTGGAACTGGCCGATCAACCAGATCGCGGTTAAGGTCGCTCCTGCACTGGCGGCCGGATGCACGATGGTGTTGAAGCCCAGCGAAATCGCCCCCTTCGATGCCGTTATTTTCGCCGAGATTCTCGATGAGGCCGGCGTTCCTGCTGGCGTATTCAATTTGATCAACGGCGACGGCCCCGGTGTCGGCACGGCGCTTAGCGGACACCCGGACATTGCAATGGTGTCATTCACCGGATCCACTCGTGCTGGCATCCTGGTCGCGCAGAATGCTGCGCCCACGGTGAAACGTGTCGCCCAGGAACTCGGCGGCAAGTCTGCCAACATCTTGCTTGACGATGCGGATTTCGACAAAGCCGTGAAGAGCGGCGCCCAGGACGTATTCGAAAATACCGGCCAGTCCTGCGACGCACCGTCTCGGATGCTGGTGCCGAAAGATCGAATGGATGAAGCGGCGGCAATCGCCGCAAGTGTTGCCGAAGCCACCGTCGTCGGCGACCCAAGAGGTGAAGGTACCGAGGTCGGCCCGCTTGTCTCGGAATTGCAGTGGAACAAGGTCCAGGGATTGATTCAAAAGGGCATTGACGAAGGCGCAACTGTCGCCGCGGGCGGTATTGGCCGTCCCGACGGCCTCGACAAGGGCTATTTCGTGAAACCAACCGTCTTCTCGAATGTCAGCAATGATATGACGGTCGCACACGAAGAGATCTTCGGACCGGTTCTGTCAATCCTGCCGTACGACGACGAGGACGACGCAGTCCGTATAGCCAATGACACGCCCTATGGCTTGTCCGGCAGTGTCTCATCATCTGACCTGGAGCGTGCTCGCGCGGTTGCCGCTCGCATGCGGACGGGAATGGTACACATCAATAACGCCTGGTCTGACGCAATGGCGCCGTTCGGAGGCTACAAGCAATCCGGAAACGGCCGCGAGTGGGGCGCGCACGGCATGGACGAATATCTCGAAGTGAAATCAATCTACGGTTACGAGGCACGCAAGAAATGAAACGATGGGTACTGGCATTTGCTTTGATGGCCGTTGCGGCCTGCTCAGGCGAATCCAATTTGCCGAACCCTACCGGCAAGGGCACGGTTCGAACGATTAATGCGATCGCCGCGTCCCCGCTCGTCGGTTTCCGCATTGAGGAGCGTCTAATCGGCACGGTCGGTGTCCAGGACGTTACCGGGGCCACTCGCTGGGACGACTTCGACTATATTTTTAACTTCGAAGCCGGTTTTCTGGGCGAACTTGCAGCACGTACCGTTGCCAGCCAGGCATTGAAAATTGAAACCGGCAGGGACTATTCGTTCGTACTGACCGGCGATATCACTGCGCCCGCTGTCACAATTTGGGAAGGCAGCGAACGCGAATGGGATGGTAGCGAGACTGTATTCGAACTTCGATTCGGAAATGCTGCGCCACTGCTTAGCGCACTCGGCCCGGTTGACGTCTTCCTGGCCCCGGCCGGAACGGCGCCTGTCGCAGGCGAACAGATTGCAACACTCGATTTTGGCGAAACAATGCCAGCGATTGATATGGAGGCGATTGAATACGTCATCACGGTTACGCGCGCCGGGGATCCCTTGTTGACCCCTCTTTATCAATCAAATCCCTCCACGTACGTCGCGCAAACGTCAGTCATCATCCCGTTTTTCGACGGCGATGAAAAAGGCACTGCACCCGTGATTGCCCGTGCAATCAATACGACTGGACCGTCTGTTTTGTTGCCCGATGCCAATGCACTTCCAACCATACGCTTCATACAGGCGTCATTCGATCTGGCCAATTCTGACGTCTATGACGACGCATTGTTGACTAATCAGATTTTGAGCGACCACGCATTTGGCGATATTACCGGCGACATGCCGATCGCTATCGGGCAGACGTCGCATTACTACACGCCTGTCGGCAACACTGGCGCAGTTCTTTTCGAAAGCGGCATCACGACCGCGCTAAACACGCATTGGAATTGGGTTGTTCATGGCGATTCCGGCGCCCGAGTCGCCAAAACCTATCTGCCGACCCGACGCCCAATATCGACATACACACAACTCACGGCATTGCACGTTGCGTTCAATCACGGTCAGTTGGATTTTTACGTCGTGGACGCTGGTGTCCCTATTACTGACGAATTCCCGGCGCTGGCCGGAATCGTCTACTCACGGCTTTCGCCCACCCTGGCTTACTCGCCGGGCAGCTACGACATGTATCTAACGACCCTTGGTGAAAAGACGATCATAGCGGGGCCGGTCACGATAGATGTCGTTGACGGCGATGTTGTCGAAGTCATGTTCTTTGACAACGTTGACCCCGCGATAGCCGACATCCGGATTCTCCCAACCCAGTAGGAGCGGGCCCCAGCCCGCGAACTCATGGTACGAGCGGGCCCCAGCCCGCGAACTCACGGTACGAGCGCGCCCCAGCCCGCGAACTCATGGTACGAGCGGGCCCCAGCCCGCGAACTCACGGTACGAGCGGGCCCCAGCCCGCGAACTCATGGTACGAGCGGGCCCCAGCCCGCGATCCGATTTGATAACTACGTTTTCGCAGCAATTTCTCTGCATTTCAAAAGCGTTCAAAGCACGCAGACTTCGTGTCATGAAACCAAGACTTGAAAGTCGAAGCGGACGCGCGCACAGGTTACGCATTGGTCGACATAGCGAACGCAATCGCACTTACCACATCGTCACATCAACCCTGGATCGAACCCGTTTCTTCGCCAATCTTTTTGCCGGCCGTATCGTCACAAACGCCATGCGTCGTGAAGACGAAGCTGGCCACGTCAACACGCTGGCGTTTGTGGTCATGCCGGATCACCTGCATTGGCTTTTCACATTGAGCGGCAGCCGATCACTTTCGAAAGCCGTTGGAACAATGAAGTCGTATTCGACGCGCCGATTGAATGAGCACCTCGTGCGAAGTGGCCAAGTCTGGCGGTCCGGGTTCTACGACCATGCCATTCGCAATGACGAGGTTCTAGTTCACGTGGCTCGATACATCATCGCCAATCCGCTGAGAGCCGGGATCGTTAGGTCCGTTCGGCAGTATTCGCTATGGGATTCTGTCTGGGTGAAGTAATCGCGCGTCGCGGGCCGGGGCCCGCTCGTACCGACCAATGATGTCGCGGGCCGGGGCCCGCTCGTACCGACCAATGATGTCGCGGGCCGGGGCCCGCTCGTACCGGTCAATCGATTCGCGGGCTGGGGCCCGCTCCTACCGGTCAATCGATTCGCGGGCTGGGGCCCGCTCCTACAGGCCCGCTCCTACGACGCGATGGCGGCTTCTATGTAGGCTGCGCGGTCGTTAGCCGCTTCGTCTGCGTCGAATGCCTTGGCGTTGTACATCGCCTGATCAGCAACGCTGATCAGATGCCACAGTTCCTCGCCATGACGCGGCAGGAGCGAGATTCCAACACTCGCCGTGCACTTAATTTCCTGACCCTGAATGATGTACGCTTCGGAAGCGGTAAGCATGAGCCGCTCAGCGATGTGCTTCGCCTCCTCGACCGCAACGTCCGGCAACACGATCGCGAACTCGTCACCACCGAGGCGCCCCAGAACGTCTTCGGGCCGCAGACAAAATTCCAGGCGGTGACCGAAGGCTTTCAGGAGTGCATCGCCAGCCTGATGACCGAAACGATCGTTGATACTCTTAAATTGATTCAGATCAAGATACAGCACCGCGCCTTGATCGCTCGCGCCAATTCTGGCAGCCGCCTCTTTCTCGAATCCGCGCCGATTTAGCACGCCCGTCAATGGGTCACGCAATGCATCAGCCATCATCTTGTGTTCATTGCGCTTGCGTTGCGTAATGTCAATGAGCGTTACCGAGAAATCATCGCCGACAGGCTCACCGACAATACGCAGCCAGCCCTGGCCTTTCGGATTGTCGCTCGCGGTTTCGAAACTGATCGTCGACGCTGCACTTTCGGCCTTACTAAAGTGCTCCAGCAAGCGTTGCGGCTCCAGGTGACTCAGTTTTTCGAGTGGCATTCCGACGAGTGTGCCGTTGCCGTCACTGAGGTAGGACTCGGCAGAGCGATTCGCGAAAACGCAGCGGAAGCGGTGTTGCTCCTCACCCGGATCTCGCGAGAATCTGAGGATCCCATTCGAGGATGTATCAATTAAGGTTCGAATCAGGTGCTCACTGTCGGCAAGCTGACTTAATGCCTTGCGTCGCTCCGTAGCGTCGCGACACACGACCACCGAACCCCGTCTTTTGCCTTTGGCGTCGTTTAATGGCGAGACGCTGAGCTCATAGGTGTGATTAACATCCATGCGCAGTGTTTGCGTCAGATCGAGCTCTTTCGCCTGATTCAGAATCGCGCGCGCTTCTGGGAAATCTTCCCAGAGCTTTTGCCCGATCAACTCGGCTTCGGACACGCCCAGCATCTCTGACGCGCGCCGGTTCACGCAGATTATGCACTCGTCGTTGTCCAGCACGATGATCGGATCGCGTACGTGGTCAAACAATGTCCGATACGCCAGCGGACTGAAGTCGTAGACGCGCAACGTAAGACTTGTGTATGCATACACCGGCAACAGCAAAACCAATGTCGATGACAGAAACGGAAAATCGATCGGGCCAACACCGAGAAAGGTATTTGCGACGCTGACCACAAAAGGCGATACAGCGCACAACACCAGCATGAGGACCGGTCGCCGGTGCGCCGGTGTCAGGCTCGGCAAGCGGCTCGCCAATGCCAGGACGGAAAAACCGAACAAGCCGTAGGCAAACGGCGCATGCACGCGATTAAACCAGTAGGATTCGCTGACTTCAGTGAAACGCATTCCGCTGTCGGTGACGACCGTCCACCAGATCATGTTGTGCATCGAATTGGTCAGCGCCAGGACCGTCGTTGCGATCGGGATGATCGAAAGCACGGCAATTGTTAGTGTGCTTGCGGGCCTCTCCGTGTACGAGCGGTAGATCGAGAAAAAAGCGACGGGCATGAAACCGGCGGCGAAGAACGCGAGAACGCGGCCGATGCCGAACATGTTCGGGTCCGTGGTGCCGTAAGAAAATGCGCTTCCCGCAACCATCGTCCCGATCAGAATCAGCAAAAACGCGATGAGGCTATTCGGCGATGAGCGCGAAACAAACACGGCGAGGCCCGCGTACAGCACCGCGGCGAGGCCTAAAACGGGCGGCAAAACTGTTTCGAGCGTCTCAAGCATCAGGTGGCCCCGACCACAGTTATGTTAATTTGACCATACATGGTCGAATGGTAGTCGGGACGCGCCAAACAATATGAGACCTGTGCCGCATTCCTGAGGCTGAAGGCCTCGTCACGTCACAGTTTCAGCCAATTTCAAAGCCCGTCGGCAGTATCCGAGATCAAGGTGTCCACGACGGCCTTGAGGCTGTCCTCAACGCTCTTTCCAGCGGCCTGCTCGAGCTCGAAGTCCCGGAGTTGCCGGTGCGCACTCGTGCCGCGCGTAAGGATGTTGCGAACACCGGCGACCTCCCTCGTGCATCCCAGCGCCTCGGCGTCTTCCGCGATCAAGCCAAGTATCTCGTCGAGCAACTCGTCGAACGGAACGACAACACCGCGCGCAAGATCGACCAGACCTTCGTCGAAGCTGTAGCGCATTGCGCGCCATCGATTTTCTCGAATCAACATCTGCGTGTAGATGCGCCATCGCTGATTGCGTGTTCGCAACCGATACAGCATTCTCAATATGCAAACCAGCATCGCCGCGAGCGAAATGGCATCGTCGACGCGCGTACAGACATCCATGACACGCGTTTCGAGCGTCGGATAGCGCGCGCTCGGCCGCAAGTCCCACCAAATTTTCGTTGAGTCCTCGATCAGGCCGGCATCGATGAGAATTTGTACATGGCGCTGATACTCGGCCCAACTTGCGAAATGCTCCGGCAGCCCAGTGCGTGGCAACGCATCGAAGATCGTGAGGCGATAACTCTTGAGGCCTGTGTCACGACCGCACCAGAACGGCGACGAACACGACAACGCCAACAGATGCGGCAGAAAATACGACATCTGGTTCATGAGATCGATTCGAAGTTCGTCATTTTCGATGCCGACATGTACATGCATGCCACAGATGACGAGGCGACGAGCGGCACCCTGCATTTCGACCGTTAGCGCCTCGTAGCGATCCTTGGGCGTCTGTTTTTGATCCAGCCAACTGCTGAACGGGTGAGTGGATGCGGCTATCGGAGCCAGGTTGTGATTAGCGGCAACATTGACGATCACTTTGCGCAGGCGCCTTAGCTCCACTCGCGCCTCCTGAACGTTTTTGCAGACTTTTGTGCCAACTTCGATCTGCGATTGCAACAACTCGGAGCTGACCTGCTCGCCGATCAATTCCTCGCACTCACTCATCAGGTTTTTCGGCGGTTCAATGACCAGTGCACGGGTCTCACGATCCACGAGCAGATACTCTTCCTCGATTCCCAACGTGAATTTTGGCTCGGTTGTGCCCATTTACGCCCCCCTTTCGCGTATTTCCTGTTACGCGGAAATACGCTCTCGTCGAAGGCCGATCCGCTCCGGAATCGACTCGATTATTTTGTGCATGATGTTGCCGAGACGTGCGACACCTGCGGCGTCGTTGATCAGGTCCTGTCGAATCTCAATGCCGATGTGCGGCAAATCCGGCTCCTCCGCGTGATGATCGACCGTGAAATCCGCGGGCGCCTTTCCCGAATAGGGCTCGTTGTCGCCAACGTTGAATCCGGCATCACGAAAGTCCTTCAGGAAAATATCGCGCAAGCGCAAATCCTTATCCCACAAGACGCCGATCTCCCACGGCCGTGACTTGCCATTCAGAACCGGCGTGAAACTGTGAATTGATATGAAGGCCGGGCTTGTGCCGCCAGCCATCAGGCGCTCGACCTGCGTTTCAATCGCAGCATGATACGGCCAATATATTTCCTCGGCACGCGCGTCTTTGTCCTCCTGGCGCAGGTTGCGGTTGCCCGGCACCAGTATGCCGTCGCCGTACTCAAGAAATGCGCTCGGATCGAGCAGTTTCCGATTGCAGTCGATTATCAGGCGCGAATACTGTGCCAGCACCGCCGTAACCCCGAGCCGGTCCGCCAGATACTCTGTCAGCGGTCCCGCGCCGATATCGATCGCCAGATGACAGCGGCGGGCAAATGGATCCAGCCCCATGTCGCCCAAGGCGCCCGGAAAACTGCAGGACGCATGGTCACAGACCATCAGAATCGGCGTCTTTGACTCCGCGTGCATGACATAAAATGGCGGCGGCTCGTCCGGCGACAGCAATGAATGGTTTTTGTTGTTATTGGGACCGTCGGGCATACAGCGGCAGTTTACCGCAATCGCGTGGTCGCTGTAGGAGCTGTGCTTGCGCTGCGATTTTGCGCTACGCCTGCAGTTCGGCGGCTTTCTTGCCCCAGGGCTCGAATGCGGCGACCGAGGTCGGCCGTGCAATGTAATAACCCTGCGCGAATTCCACGCCGAGGGCGCCAAGCTTGTCGAGGACTTCCTTGGTTTCGACACGTTCGGCAATTGTTTCGATGCCCATTGCATGACCAACTTCGCTAATCGCCTTGACCATGCTTTCGTCGACGCTGTCATCAACAACATTGCTGACGAACTGGCCGTCGATCTTGATGTAGTCGACCGGCAGATTTTTGAGGTAGGTGAATGAAGAGAGGCCGCTGCCGAAATCATCCAGCGAGAACATGCACCCCAGCTTTTTCAGGGTCTGCATAAAGTGCACGACGCGCGACAGGTTGGATATCGCTGCCGTTTCCGTAATCTCAAAACAGATCGCGCCCTTCGGTAACTTGTGTTTCTTTAGCTCGTCGATAACGAAATCGAGGAAACGGTCTTCACTAAGCGAGGTACCGGAAAGATTTATGGCGAGCGTGTAACGCGCTTCCTTATCGGTATCGCCATCGTGATCGGCGAGTTCTGTCAGGGCCTCTTGCACTACCCAGCGATCCAGCGTCGACATCAGGTTGTAACGCTCGGCCGACGGGATGAACTGATCCGGGCTGACGATCTTGCCATTCTCGTCGCGCATGCGTAGCAGCAATTCGTAATGACCGCGCATCTTGCCCGCAGAATCGTTGATGCCGATGATCGGCTGATAAAAGAGTTCAAAACGGTCCTGGTCAACGGCGCTGGTGATCCGCGACACCCACTTCATTTCCTCATGGCGCAGCGCCGCATCGCTGTCCTTGTACAGATGCACCTGGTTGCGCCCCATGTCTTTGGCCGAGTAGCAGGCGACATCGGCCGAACTCATGAGGTTTGCGACATTGTCATCTTCGGCAGTCACCATCACGACACCGATCGAGACACGTACCGTTGTAAAGGAGTCCTGCCATTCGAAGCGATAGCCTTCGACAGAACCGCGAATGGCCTCAGCGACCTGGACGGCTCGTTCTTCATCGCAGCGCTCGAGGAGGATGCCGAATTCGTCGCCACCAAGACGCGCGAATACGTCAGTTGAACGGATCTGCGCCTGCACGATATCCGACAGTTGCCTGAGCAATTCGTCGCCAGCGGTGTGACCGAAGGTATCGTTCACGACTTTGAACTGATCGAGATCCAGATAAAGTAATGCGCTGGTTTGCTCGGGGTCGCTCTTCAGCGTATCGAACGCCCCGACAACACAATTTTCGAATTCGCTACGATTAATTAGCCCGGTAAGAGCATCGTGCGACGCTTGATAGCTAAGCTGACGAAACAAGCGCGATTCCTTACTGGTGTCATGGAACACCATAACCGAGCCGATAATGTTGCCCATGCGATCACGTATCGGTGCCGCCGAGTCCTGAATCGGAACCTCGTCGCTGTTTTTGGTGATCAGTATCGAGTTCTCGGCAAGCGTGATGACGCGGCCATCCTTAAGACAACGCATGACCGGATTCTCAACGGTCGCACGCGTGTGTTCGTTGGTGATGGTCATCATTTCTGTAACGGGCATGCCGCATGCGGTGCGCATATCGAAGCCGGTCAGGTCCTGCGCAACGGGATTGATGTAGTCGATATTGCCGTCTGCATCTGTCGTGATAACGCCATCACCAATCGATTGCAGGGTGACCTGTGCGCGCTCTTTCTCTTCGAAGACTCGCGTCTCGGCACGCTTGCGGTCTGTAATGTCTGTAATGGTGCCTTCATGGGCAACGATGTTTTCGTCGTCGTCATATACGGCGCGTGCATTCTCGAGGACAACGATCTCGCTACCGTCCTTGCGGCGCAATCGATATTCAAAATTCTTGATAACGCCCTCCGCTTCGAGTCTGGCGAAAACGCGTTCGCGGTCAATCGGATTTACGTAAAACATCGTTGTCTTACCGAGCGATTTTATTTCATCAACACTGTCGTACCCCAGCATATCGACCAGGGCCGGGTTGGCCGTAATCAGATCGCCTTCGCGCGAGGCAATGTAGACGCCATCAATAACGTTTTCGAACAGGCCGCGGTAGCGTGCTTCGCTGCTGCGCAATTTGTCTTCATCCTGTTGACGCTTGATCGCAATACCAGCCAAACGTGCCATGCGGCCAAGTTTGTCGAGTTCATCAGTTGTCGGCTCACGGGATTCGTCGACGTACACATCCAGAGTTCCGATAATGCGGCCTGCGGCGCCATAAACGAGGAATGACCACGCTGCTCCGATAGCGTGTTTCTCGACCTCTCCGATGTGCCGACTCCAGCCCGATTCAAGGGCGATGTCGGCAGCGATTCGGTCCTGGCCGTGGTACACGGCCGACCCGCAGGAGATGCTTTCGGGCCCGACTTTGACGAAATCGAGGCATAACTTGAACGATTCGGGAAGGCTTGGCGCCTGTTCGACACACAGCATTTGATTCTTGGTGTCCAGTACCATGATTGCGGCCTTGAGGCCATCGCCAACCCGCTCAACGAATCTGCATACCGCGCGTAGGGTGCGATCGTAAGGCGTACCCGACGCGATCATTTCGAGAACCTTGTTTTGAGCAAACGTCAGATTTTCGTTGCGCTTGCGTTCGGCGATATCCGTAATGCTGACGCGGATGTGCTGTTTCTTTACCGATGGCATACGACTGAAACGAACCTCACAGGGAAATTCCTTGCCCGTCGAATCTTTGTGCATCCACTCGAATGTCGGATGCTCGCCAGCCAACGCACGGTCAATGAAGCCACGACGAATGCCGAAGGAGGGCGTTCCGTCCGGCTGCATTTTCGGACTGATGGCCTCGGGCCCAACTGTCAGCAATCTTGCATGCGACAGGTTGAACAACGAGCAAGCTTTGTCATTGACGTCGATGAAGCGATTGCTTTCGACATCAAAGACGATGATTGCCTCGGGCGCGTTCTCAACAAGTGCGCGATAGCGCTCCTCGTTTTCCTTGAGCGTATCTTCGGCCTCGCGGCGATTGGTAACGTCACGAAGACTGATCACGAATATCACGCCTTCAACTGCTTCGAGCTTGCTCGCATTAATCTCGGCGACGAACTCGTCGCCGTTCGCGCGTCGGGCGTTGACCTCACCGGCCTGGTAGTCAAGCTGCGTATCGTCCAGGTCGGCCATGAACGGTTCGAGGAATTTGGCCAGCGATTGTCCTGTCGCCGCCGGCAGCAAGTATTCGATCTTCGATCCGATGATCTGATCTTTGGCAAGGCCGAAGTAGCGCGCGCAGACTTTATTGCAGACGCGAATCTGGCCGGACGCGCCGACCGATATCAGGGCTTCGCTAACGCTGTCGAAAACGGCATCAATCGGGGTGTCGGCGGTCAAGGACTGCGTGATGGTGGCTTCCATCTTGTCGTAATGCTCGTCGATCAGGCGCAGCAGTTCGACAAAATCTGACTGTTGGACGTCAGACTGTTCACTCGCCTTCCTGATCTTGTTCCTGAGTTTGCTTTCCATGCGGTGTCCCGAATCCTTGCCTTCAGATTAGGGACATTTGTCGCGCGGGTCTGTGATTCAACGCAGATTCTGAAAAAAAATCTGGGAAAATTTTCCCTTAAGTGACATTCGTGCAACCGTAAATCAGTAACTTAAGTGAATTAAGTCGAATTTGTTTAACATAATTAAGGGCCGGGCTGCGCTTGCGCTGCGACCTCATCAGTACGAGCGGGGGGCCTCCCCTTTGGGGACCCCAGCCCGCGACCGTCGCGCCGTGGGCGGCGCTCGTACTACTCCTGCGCCGGCAGCACGCGAATCGCGTCGCCGTTCTCGTCCGTTCCGGCCGCGCCGTTCTCCTGAAACGCACGTGGCGCGTTGCCGACCTGGATCGGTATGGCTGTAACAATGCTCATAGATCCCTCGTCCGTATCGACACTCGCCGATACATTCAGATACAGACGGCCCTCACGCATCGGAATTACCGTGACTCGATGGTTACTGCCGGCATCATTGACGGCTGCGGCGACGGTTATGGTTGCAGGTTGCGAATCAGCAAGGCGCATCGCGGTAGCGTCGTTGATGCGGTAGGCAACCGCCAGGGGTGTTTCGCGAAGCGATGAATCAAACATTAGTTCAATTGCAACTGGCTGACCGACGACGGGTTTGCCAATGATGCGATAGCGGACCGCAATCGGACCGCTCGGCTTGTCCACGATGTCCTTGTCAGGCGTGAAGGTAACAACGGGCGCTTCAACTTCAGCTTTTCCACACGCGGCCGCCAGCGTCACGGCCATTAGAACAAAAAAGACTTTGAATGTTTGTTGCATGTCGATACCTGTCGTTTCCTTATGGCGTGGCAGTAAACGTGATGTCGAAACACATATTACCCAGGGGTGTATCAGGATACCCCGGCGGCGCGCCGTCTACATCCTCGAAACGCCAGTCGTGTATGTCCGCGATATAAGTAAAGCCCGTTAACAGCTCATTTTGTGTTGTAAACGTCTCATTGTTGTCATTCGGCCCCAGCCCAAACGCAACGATCTGTCCGTCGACTTGAATATACATGTCTGGGTCACTCTGATCACGATCATTCGGATCGGCCGTTGGCGTGGAAATCGTGGTTGCGTCGATCACGACATTATAGGTATCCGTCGTCGGAATAGTGAGCCGCAAGTAGCGATACTCGGCCAGCTTGTTACCACCCACCTCATTGTCGAGGTCATTGTTTACGCAGATATTGATCGTGCTGCCGTCGGCCGTGTAGTCGGTATACAACGGCAATGCGTCGCGTGCGCCATTGCGATCATTGTTCTCTGTCGACGCCCAGATGTCGACAATGCTTTCATCCGGATCATTGACGTTCTCGCGTTCCATCTGCGAGTCGAGCAATGCCTGTCCGTTGACGTTGAGCATGGGTCGCAATTCGGCCGCGAATGTATGAATCGTCGTGAATGCCGGTGTAAAGCGCTGCGGTCCGGTCATAGTGTCGAAAATCGGGCCAAAGCCAATCGAATCGTTGTCGGTGCCGTCGACATTCGTATCAAACAAGTCGTAGAGCAAAGTCGCGACAGAAATTTCATTGAACCAACCCTGCACTCCGATGCTATCGGCCTCGACATCCAGGGAAAAACCACCGTTTGATCCGACGGCTGCCGTATCACAGTACAACGGATCGTTCAGCGCCATGGCGCCGAATGCGGTTGCCCAGCCTTCACCCCAGGCCAGTCTCGCATCGAGCGACTGCCCCAGCGTGTGTGGTCCACCTATCGAGTCGCTACGCGAGAAATTGTCCTCAAAATAGTGACCCCATTCGTGCATGATGACGTGCTCGTCGAATTCTTCGGTGTCGACACTCGCGTCGCCAAGCAGGTACAAGGAGTTTGCTCCGCTACTGTAGAACGACGTCGGCAACTGGCCTGCAGTGACGTCGAAATTGCTGTCAACCGTATTGTTTACGCTCCAGAAAGCATCCATCGGCGGGAACACGGTCGCCGGATCGGCACTGAGAACCAGCTGGATGCCCGAATAGATGGCATCCAGGATCGAGAACGGCGCCGCGGCGCGAGTCCCCGAGTAGCTGGCGCCGTCCCAACCGCTTGTTGCGGTGGGATTACGAATAACGTCGACGCTGCCGGTGTCGAAATTGCTGCCAACCAGAACATATAAGGCCCTGGTTTCCTGTGCGGGCGGCGGCGGAATATCAGAATCGCTGGCGCCTGAAAGGAAATTGTCACGAACTTCAATAACTGGAATGCCGCCTCGCATGAGTTCGGCGCGCACCTGGATTCGAACCATTGAATTGGCGATTACGTTTGCGAACGCATAATCACCCGTCGGGCCGGCTGTTGTTGTTTGCAATGTATTACCGGTGCCTGTATCGACCAGCTGTACCGTCGCGCCGCGAATAGGCCGGGTTTCGATCGCCGTGAAATCAAGATCACGACAGTTCGTTAACGCCGGAACGAACTCGTACTCAACGACGCCGGAAACGTTGACGACCGGTTGCGGTTCCTGCACGGTAATCAAGACCGTGTCCACGGCGGGCGTCGTGCCGTCATTAACCGACAATCGAAACATCAGGCTTTCCGGCGCGCCAAGCGTGACATCCGGTGCCATGAAATTCGCGACCGCCGAGGTCGCATTGTTAATCGTGATCGATGGTCCGCCAATTTGCGACCACGAATAGCTCAGCGCGCCGCCAGCACTCGTGCCGCTCCCGTTAAGCGTAACCGTTGTGGTTTCGAGGACTGACTGATCAATGCCGGCATTCGCTGTCGTCACGGGACCGCCAGCGTCACTGTCGCTGCTCTTGCAGGCCGCAAGAGCCAGCATCGGCAGCGCCCATGCTATCGCACGGATAGGAATCTGCCGCAGTCCCGCCAGAATCATCTGCAAGGGTATTCTCCAAGATTTAAGAAGCCGCGGCCCAATTCGCAGCATCCTGTGCCCAAACTTACCGTCGAAAGACGTTTCGTAACAGGCACTTACGTGTCTGTACCCAGTGACATTGCCTGTGACCCCGATGCATAATATTGTGCGATCCAGGTCCGTATTCCGCGCACCAGTATTGATAAAATTCGTTCCTTAAACGTCCAAACGGTTCACAGATTTGCGCCGCGGACAAAGGGCGTGGACAATAAACTTATGAAAAACAAGAAAATATTAGTGACAGGCGGGGCCGGCTATATCGGCAGCCATGTCGTTCGCCAACTCGGCGCTGGCGGCGAGGATGTTATTACGCTGGACAATCTGTCGACGGGCTTTAGCGATGCTGTCACAGCGGGCGAGCTCATCGTCGGCGACACGGGTGATGCCAACCTGCTCGACAAACTGTTTGCCGAACACGATATCGATACGCTAATGCACTTTGCCGCGCACACGATCGTGCCCGAATCGGTTTCCGATCCGCTCAAGTATTATCGCAACAACACGGCGTCGAGCCGCACGCTCCTCGAAGCCGCGAACAAACACGGCGTCAAAAATATCGTGTTCTCGTCGACGGCAGCCGTCTACGGTATTCCCGAGGGCGGCAAAGCCACCGAAGAATCTCCAACCGTGCCAATAAATCCTTACGGAACATCGAAGCTGATGACGGAATGGATGTTGCGCGATCTGGCCGCCGCAGGTGGACCGAACTACGTTGCCTTGCGTTACTTCAACGTCGCAGGTTGCGAACCCGGCGGTACGATCGGCCAGTCGACACCGCAAGCAACCTTGCTCGTCAAAGTCGCGTGCGAAGCGGCGACGGGACAGCGCGATAAAATTTCCATCTTCGGTACGGACTACCCGACCCCCGATGGAACAGGACTGCGCGACTATATTCATGTCGAGGATCTGGCAACGGCGCACCTTGATGCGCTGGCCTATCTCAGGAACGGTGGCGACTCGACAACGCTCAACTGCGGTTACGGTCACGGCTACAGCGTCCGCGAGGTATTAAGTGCGGTTGAAAAAATCAACGACGCGCCGTTGAACATCTGCGAGGAAGCGCGCCGTTCGGGCGACCCGCCCGAACTCATCGCGGTTGCGGAACAAATACGCAGCACCCTTGGCTGGTCGCCGAAATTCGACGATCTCGACACCATCGTTCGCACCAGCCTCGAGTGGGAACGCAAGATCGCCGCACAGGACCCGAGTGCGTACTGGGCGGCCTGACGGCCTGCGCTGCGCCAGTGATAAACTACGACCATGAAATTTCCTCGCCCAAGATCGCTCAACGGACTGATTCTTGTCGGTTTTGGGCTGGTGGCGCTGCCGCTTTTGATCGCGGTGCTGTGGGCGCTTTTCAATCTCGGCCGTCTTGCCACTCAAAGTGAGGAACTCGTCTTCACCGGCGTCGAGGCCGCGGAAAATAATCGCCTGCTGGCCGAGAAAATCGACTCTCTGGAGCGTGTCGCGCGACAATTTGTAATTTTGCGCAATGATGACAGCCTGCAACTATTGCAACAGGATCTCATCACGGTTGAAGCTCGCCTTGCAGCAATGCGGCAACTAAGCGAACGGACCAATGCGACGGCCCTGCTAGACGCGATTGGCGCCAGCACAAGACAAATCGTCGTGGCCCTATCGAAACCCAACATCAGCACGGGCGAAACGCAGGTTGCGATCGCCCAAATTGCGCCGTTGCGTCAGCAAGTGTCGCGACTGACACAAATACTGAGTGCCTTCGTTGATTCGGAACTGCGCGCGTTGCAGGAAAGCACTCGCAATGCGCAGAAGGTATCCGCGTGGCAGGTCGCCGCGCTGGTGCCCGGAACGCTAATTCTTGTGTTGTTCTTCCTGTTGCTGGTCGCGCGCCCGATACGGCAGATTGATGAGGCCATACGCCAGCTTGGCCAGAGCGGTTTTTCGAAACCGATTCGCGTCAGGGGCCCAATGGACCTCGAGCGACTGAGTATGCAGCTCGAATGGCTGCGGATACGGTTGCTGGAACTCGCACAGGAAAAAAATCGCTTCCTGCGACAAATGTCACACGAGCTGAAGACGCCGCTCGCCAATATTCGCGAAGGCACGGAGTTATTGCTCGACGGGACGGTTGGCGAACTCGACAAACCGCAGCGCGAGGTCGCAGGCATTCTCCGCATGAACGGTCTCAAGTTGCAGCAGTTAATCGAAAACCTGCTGAGCTTCAGCGCCTGGCAAACAAAGAATGAAATATTGACGCTGAGCGACTTTCCGTTGCGCGCACTGGTGATCGGTGTCGCAAAAGAACAACGACTGGCGCTGCAGGCGGCGCATATACAGCTACGACTGGAAGTAGAAGACATTATTGTGAATGCGGACCGCGACAAAATCCGTACGGTTCTCGATAATCTGATGACGAACGCAGTCAAGTTCACGCCGAAAGGCGGGTACGTGACTATTCGCGCGAGCCGAACGGCACGCAGTTTTGTCATTGAGTTCGCCGATACCGGTCCGGGAATTCCCGAAGAAGAAAGTCCGCGCGTATTCGAAGCATTCTTTCAGGGACGGCATGAACCAGGCGGTCATGTGGCCGGCACAGGGATCGGCCTGTCGGTGGTACTCGAATGTATCCAGGCCCACCAGGGTTCGGTTGAGTTACTAAGAACGGGTGAATTTCCGGGCGCGCATTTCCGGATCGACATACCTCAGAAACGGGTTGTGCAACCACAGAAGATTGCAGCGAATGCATAGAGGACTAGAAAATTCCGTACGAGCGGCGCCCACGCCGCGACGACACATCCTGCGACTGCTCCACCCGCGAATTCGCGGCGTGGGCGCCGCTCGTACGGTTTTGCTCATCGCCATCACGCTTCTGGCAGGCTGTGCCCAGACGAAAGGCTGGCTGGACAAAGTCACGTCCGGCGGTTCGTCCGAGGAAAAGGTCACGCTGGGTGCACCGACGGCCGACGATTACCTCAGTGAGCTGCAACAACTCGCGACTGGCGATCCGGCGACCCAGATCGAGATCTATGCGAATGCCGAATCGGGAGCAACGCTGACGCCGAACTTGTCGACCAATCTACGCTATGCGCTGGTGCTTGGAACACCCGGACATTCCGAGTACGACCCCGAAAAAGCACAGAGCCTTTTGCGTGAGTTGCTGACGCAAACGGAATTGATGAGCTCGGCCGAGATCGCACTTGGCGAGATTTATCTGGAGTTCGTCGAGCAAAGCATAGTGCAAGGTTCCGAGGTTCGACGCCTCCGGCAATCAACGTCGCGACAGGCGCAGACCGAAGAACAGGCTACCAGCCTGAGGATCGCAACTGTCGAGGCCGAGAATCGACGGCTGCGCCAGGCACTCGAAGATGCCGAAGACAAACTCGATGCTATCTCGGCCATTGAGAGAGACATTCGCCAGCAGGAACAGTAAGTAATGCTCGCGGGTCCCGCCCCGCGAACAAACCGTATGAGCGGGCCCCAGCCCGCGAACAAACCGTACGAGCGGGCCCCAGCCCGCGATTGTTTTCACGACCGCGACCGCGACACATTCTCTTGCCCCT
>Ga0255057_10000724_pt1 | contig 18955 bp, 13 predicted proteins | sample Cases_109_6_MG_FD_189022 | JGI IMG/M metagenome (GOLD analysis project Ga0255057, IMG submission 189022) | Seawater microbial communities from Amundsen Gulf, Northwest Territories, Canada - Cases_109_6 | ecosystem: Environmental > Aquatic > Marine > Gulf | place: Canada: Northwest Territories... | reverse complement strand
GCGGGCAGGGAGAGGGGGGGGGGGGGGGGGGGCGGGACTAATTGACGGGCCGCAGGCCCGACCGGGATCACCACGCGTGCAGGCCCGACCGGGACCACGACGCGGTCGCCCAGGCTGGTGGGGCGGGACCAATTGGCGAGCCGCAGGCTCGACCGGAATCACAAGGCGCCCGCCTTGGGGGGTCCGGCCTAGCTATCCCCTAGCTCAGACCGTTGACCTGATTGGTCAGCCGGGAGATGTGCCGCGAGCCGGTCTTGCGACGATAGATGCCCTTGGAAACCGCGGCGTCGATCTTGCTCACGGCGTTGATCAGGGCTTTCTTCGCTGCAGCGGTATCGCCTGTCGCGACGGCGGCATGCACACGCTTCACGCTAGTCCGCACGCTGGTGCGGATGTTACGATTGCGCGCGGTTCGCTTGATCGTTTGGCGGACTCGTTTTTTTGCTGAGGCGTGGTTGGCCACTCTGATATCCTCCCCGTAGGGACGCGGGTGCTAGCCCTGCCGAAAGCGGCTGTCAAGCCGGTGAGAAGGGTACTTGAAACCCACCCACTGACCTGTTCGACCCGCCCTCCGCCCTGTTCGACCCGCCCTCCGCCCTGTTCGAACCGCCCTCCGCCCTTGCAACCCGCTCCCTACCCAGGCAATAAACGCTCGTGTCCAGACGGCAGCAAACGTTGGATTGGCTCGCGAAGCTCGTTACAGAGCGCCGAAAGCTGGTCATTGGCGTCACCGCCCTCGTGACCCTGGCCTTTGCCTCTCAGATCCCCAAGCTGACGGCGGATCCGGCCCCGGAGAGCCTCCTCTCGTCCTTCGAGGGCGAGGAGTACGCGGTCATCCAGCAGCGCTTCCAAGAGTGGTTCGGTAAGCGCCGGACGGCCGTCCTTCTGCTGGTTGAGGCGGACGATGTGCTGTCTCGCGAGTCTCTACAGCAGATCCACGATCTCTCTCTCTATTTCGCCGACAAGCCCTGGGTCGAAAAAGTCGCGAGCATCACGACGCTCAGCATTCCGCGTCGGGTGAAAGGCGCCAAAGACGACGATGGCGGAGGCGATCTCGATGACCTGGACCTCGAAGCCGTCGACGATGAAGACGGTGGAGATCTCGATGATCTCGACGACCTCGACGATCTCGACACGCTCGACGAGAACAAAGAGGACAGTCAGGGGGACCTCGAAGACGATGCCTTCAACGCCTTACTCGACATCATCGAGAGCGACCCCGATCGGTTTCCAGGCGGGATCGCCAAGGTCGGCCCTGCACTCTCGGCCGAGCTCAAGACCGACCCTATCGTGGTCGCGGCCGAAGTCACCGACGAGGAGGCTGCCGAGCTCGCGCGCGCCGTTGAAGGCAACCCACTACTGCTCGGACGATTGATCGACGAGGATCACACGGTCGCTGGAATCGCCCTCCAGCTCCCGGAGCTTGGTCCGCGTGAGATGCGAAACGCGATGGACGAGCTTCACGACGACCTTGGGCGCCCCGAGCTCGCGGACATCACCGTGCACGTCGGCGGCCTGCCGTACCTCCGGAGCGTAATCGTCAACAAGATGCGGGAAGACAACCTGCGCCTGATCCCCATCACTGTCCTCGTGTGCTTCCTCCTCTTGTTGCTGTCGTTCCGTTGGCTCCCCGGCGTGTTGATGCCGCTCGCTGCCGTTGCCCTGACCGCGCTGATCGTCGTCGGAGGGATGGCTCTCTTTGGCGAGCAGATGAACATCCTCAACAACATCATCGTCCCGCTCCTGATCATCATAGGCATAAGCGACGCCACACATCTCGTGCAGCGCTACAAGGACGAGGTGATCGGAGAATCCGACACGCAAGAAGCCGGCAAGCGCACGGTGCGCGCGATGGCGATCGCTGTCATGCTGACATCGGCCACGACGGCGGTCGGCCTGGCATCTCTCGTCGTTTCCAAGACGGTGATGCTGCGCCACTTTGGGCTGACGTCCGGTCTCGGCGTCATGGTTTCGTATTTGGTCATCATCACGTTTGTGCCGGCTGTGCTCACGTGGGCGAAGCCTCCCAAACCCCGACCCCCGCGCGACCGCGACAGCATATACACGAACGTGACCATGAACATGGTCGCCAAGCTCCTCCGCTGGCGGTGGCTCGTGCTCGCGCTGACCGCGGTGTTCACCGTGGGCGCAGGCTACGTGGCGAGCCAGATCACGGTCGACCACGCCTTGCTCGACCAGTTCGACGAAACCGATCCCGTCTACACGACCACTCTGTTGATCGAGGAAAAACTCGACGGGGTTCGGCCGCTCGAGCTCGTGATGGTCAGCACCGAAGACGACCACTTCATGGATCCGAAGATGGTGAACACCATCCAGAAGATTCGAAATTGGGCAGCCCTTCGTCCTGAAATCATCCGTACGTTGAGCTACGGGGACATGCTTCGCGAGTCGTATGCGCTAATCGCCGACGATCCGAGCGTTCGTTCCGAGGAGTTCAAGAGCGCCAAACAGATCAAGGGCCTCGTCACGATGATGAGCCAGCGTAAGCCCTCCCCGCTCGACGCCTGGCTGACCGAAGACGGAGAGAAGGCACGGATCCAATTCAAGCTTCGCGACGTCGGAGCGCAAGCCACGATGACGTTTCTCGACGACCTCGAAAGAGAGGTCGACGCCCAGATCGGCGACGACGAAACCGTCTCTTATTCGTTCACGGGCGAGGCGTACACGGGCTCGCGAGGCCAGGCGGCGGTGGTCAGCGACTTGCTGGGCAGCCTACTCGTGGCGGTGGTCGTCATCTTCTTGCTGCTTGCGTTCTTCTTCCGCAGCATCCGTCTCGGCCTCCTGAGCATCCCGCCGAACCTGATCCCACTCGTCGCAACGATGGCCTATATGGTCTGGCGGGAGATCCCGCTCAACGTCTCGACGGTGATCATCTTTTCGATCAGCCTCGGGCTGGCGGTGAACGGGACGATTCACGTCCTCGCCCGGTTCCGAGAAGAGATGCAGTCCGGGCTCGGACGCGAGGCCGCACTGATTCGCGCAGCACGCGGCACCGGGCGCGCGATCGTCATTTCCTGCGTCACATTGATGGCTGGCTTTTCCGTGCTCCTTTTGAGCTCGTTCGTACCAGTTCGAAACTTTGGTGAACTGATCGCGGTAACCATCGCCGGAACCCTCGTCGCCACCCTACTCGTTTTGCCCCCACTACTGCGCGTAGCGGGAGGACGTGACCCCGTCCCGGCCGACGGCGACTAGGTCGCCGGCATCAGCGCCAGTGTCAGCGCCGCTTCCGACGGGCGCCCGTTAGCGGCGCGGCAGCGTGTCCCCTGTCAGCCGAGGCGATCGATGACCGCCGACGCGAACTCTTCGGTGCCGAGCTCTCCGCCCAGGTCACGGGTCTTCTGACCATCCGAGAGCGCTTGGTTGTAGGCGCTCTTGATCCGCTCACTGGCTTCTCGGCATCGCCGATCGCCACGGGTGTCCGCGAGATGGTTGAGCATCATCACGGCCGACATGAGAAGCGCGAGCGGATTGGCGACGCCCTTTCCGGCAATATCGGGCGCCGACCCGTGCACGGCTTCGAAGACCGCATAGTCAGTGCCAATGTTGGCGCCGGGAACGACTCCGAGCCCGCCGACGAAGCCCGCGCACAAGTCGCTGAGCACGTCGCCGTAGAGGTTCTCGAGAAGCAATATGTCGAACCGCGTGGGGTCCTGCACCAGTTTCATGCAGCCGGCGTCGATGATCATCTCCTGGTATTCGATGTCGTCGTAGCCACCTTCCTCGCGAGTCGCTCGCGCACACCGCAAGAACATGCCGTCACTCAACTTCATGATGTTGGCTTTGTGCATGACCGTGATCTTTTTCCGACCCCGGTCTCGCGCATACTGGAAGCCCCAGCGTGCGATTCTCCTCGAAGCATGCTCCGTCGCGACCTTGAGGCTCGTCACCACCCCGGCGGTCACCTCGTTCTCGATACCGCTGTAGAGGCCCTCCGTGTTTTCGCGGAGAACCACGAGGTCGACATCCTCGTACCGTGTGGAAACGCTCGGCAGGCTCCGAATCGGTCGAACTGCGACGTACAGCTCGAGCCGCTTTCGAAGCTGAACGTTGACCGATGTGAACCCCTCCCCCACGGGGGTCGTACAGGGTCCCTTGAGCGCGACTCCACGCTCTCTCACGGCGTCGAGCGTTTGCTCCGGCAAGACTTCCCCAAGGGCGTCTAAGGCAGCCACGCCTGCATGTTGTTCCTCCCACTCGATGGGCGCCTCGGCGGAACCCAGCACCCGGATCACTGCGGCGGCTACTTCCGGGCCAATCCCGTCGCCGGGGATGAGAACGATCGGATGGATTGTCATTTCTTGCTCCCGGCCCAATGGTAGCGCTTGCCAACGCATCGCCAATGCCCTTCAGGAGAAACATGCCAGAAACCGACGTCGTCCTGCGTGCGATGACCAACGATGGAGCATTTCGAGTCGTCGCCGCCCGGACGACCGATACCACCCGCGGGGTCGTCGCCGCGCAAAACCTCTCCGGGAACATCGCTCACGACATGGCCGACCTCGTGACGAGCGCCGTTCTCTACCGAGAGACGATGGCCCCTTCACTGAGGGTCCAGTGCATTGTCCGGTTCGAGGAGGAGGCCGGGCAGCTCATCGCCGATTCGCATCCCGACGGATGGACCCGAGGCTTGCTCCAGTCGGGCTCGGGCGGCGCACCACCCGACATCCGAAAGACCAGGGCCACCCTACAAATGATGCGAACCCTTCCAAACACGGAGCTGCATCGGGGTGTGGTCGAAGTTCCCGAAAGCGGGAATCTTTCGGAAGCCTTCATGCGTTATATGCAACTATCGGAGCAAATCGTATCCATGATCTCGCTCGGCTCGGTCCTCGAGGGGGATCGACCCACCTCCGGCGGCTTCGTCGTGCAGTTGCTTCCCGAGGTGCGCGAGGCCGAGGCCGCGATGGAGACGATGACCAAGCGCCTCGAGGACTTCGTCGAAATCAAAGAGCGCCTTCAAGACGCAGACGCCTCCCCGTCGGATCTGATCGAGCAGATCTTCGAGGGCATGCCGTTCACGTGGCTGCAGAGCAGCGATATTCGATTCGGTTGCCAGTGCAGCCAGCTTCGGGTGATGACGACCCTCAGCGTCCTCGACCGAAGCGACATCCAAGAGCTCGTCGAGGAAGGCGAGCCTCTGAGTATGAGTTGCGACTATTGCGGGGCGACATACGCCGTGGAAATCGCGCAGCTGCAGGGCCTTTTGAGCACGAGTTGATGCGCCCGGCTTTCTTGCCGGGATCGTCCCCTCCCGCGCATCCTTCCGCCGATGGCCGAAAAGCCGCCTAGAACGTCGAGCGGGGCAATCGTCCGCCGCGCGGGTCTCGTCGCCACGGGCACCTTGACCTCGCGGATCTTGGGGGCCGTACGCGACGCTGTCGTCGCCGCCGTCTTCGCGATTGGCGCAACGGATGCTTTCTGGTTGGCCTTCACCATTCCGAACGCGCTGCGCTCGCTCCTTGGAGAGGGAGCGGTGTCCGGAGCCTTCGTCCCTGTGTTCACCGAAGTCCGCGAACGTGACGGCAAGGAGCGAGCCAAGGAGTTCTATCGCCACTTGATCGGCGCCATGTCGATCGTCCTGCTCGTCGTCAGCGTGCTGGGTGTCGTTCTCGCGCCTTGGATCGTCAAGCTCTACGCGTGGGGCTTTCAACGAGACCCCGAGCTCTTCGATACGACCGTCGCCCTCACACGACTGTTGTTCCCTTACATCTTTCTGATGGGCGTCTCAGCGCTCCTGATGGCGGCGCTCTACGCAAGCAAACGTTTTGCTGCGCCCGCGTTCGCTCCGGCGCTTCTCAACGTGGCCTTGATAGCGGCCGCGTTCCTCTTGGCACCCACAGTAGAACGACTGGGCTGGCCGGGGATCTTCGCGTTGGCCCTGGGCGCGCTCATCGGCGGCGGTCTTCAGGTGCTCTTCCAGCTCCCGGCGCTCGCCAAAGAAAACCTCGTGGTGATGCCACGAGTCGACTTCAAGGACCCATACGTCCGCAAGTGCGCTCGGTTGATGGTGCCGCTCCTGGCGGGCCTCGGCGTCTATCAGCTCAATCTTCTGCTCTCTCGGCTGTTCGCGTCGTTCCTGCCAACCGGAAGCGTGAGCTATCTGTACTATGGCGCGCGCTTGGCGGAGATCCCGCAGGGCATGTTCGCGCTGGCCATTGCCTCGGCCGCCCTTCCGTCATTGAGTGACGCGGTAGCGCACGGCGACGAGGAAGAAGCCAAGCGCCTCTTCCGCTACGCGTTACGCCTTTCTCTGTTCGTCGCGGTGCCGGCGTGCGTGGCCCTCACCGTGCTCGCGGAACCGACGATCACGGTGTTCTTTGGACGAGGTCGCTACGACGCGACCGAAATCCACGAGACAGTCCGCTCCTTCGTTTGGCAGGCCGGAGGAATTTGGGCCGTCGCGTCTGTCCGCACCATCATTCCGATGTTCCACGCGCACAACGACACCCGCACCCCCGTGATCGCAAGCGCACTGAACCTGGTGACATTCATCGCGCTGAGCTTCGCACTGATGGGGCCGATGCAACATGCAGGCCTCGCCGCCGCCACGACCGCCGCCGCGGTGGTCCAGCTCGCGGCGCTCCTGTGGCTGCTTCGGCGTCGATCAGGGGAGCTTGGCTTGCGAGAGATCGGTAGAAGCCTCGTCAGGGTCATGATTGCGAGCGCAGTGATGGGGGTCGTCGTCGCATCGATGGCGCGTCTCGGCGAGTGGAACCTCGGCGGCAATGACCCGCGCAATCTCGGGGTCTTCGCCGCTACCGTGGTCGTCGGCGCCCTCACCTTCCTTGCAATGGCCAAGGCTCTACGAGCGCCGGAACTCGGCGATCTGCGGGCCGCGATTCGCCGACGCGTGCGTGCGTGATCCGCCAAGGGCGCTAAAGAGTCACATGGACATACTCGAAGCCGAGTTCATCGCAGGCTCGACTGCCCTCGGACAACTGCCGGCGCCGGTCTTCGCTGAGATCGCGTTTGCGGGCCGTTCCAACGTCGGCAAGTCGAGCCTGATCAACAGCCTGGTGCGACGCAAAAAGCTCGTCCGAACCAGCAGCGCGCCCGGATGTACGCGGGCCATCAACATCTTCCGGGTCCGACTTCGGACCGACGAAACCGAGGGACACCTCGATCTCGTGGATCTTCCCGGCTATGGCTACGCGCAACGCAGCAAGGCCGAACGCAAGTCGTGGGGCCCGTTGATCGAAGGCTTTCTCAAGCAGCGACCGGGGCTTGGCGCGGCCGTGGTCATCGTCGACATTCGACGTGGCGTCCAGCCCGATGATGAGCAACTAGTCGAGTTCCTCGAAAGCATCGACGTCAAACCGATTCTCGTGGCTACCAAGATCGACAAGCTCCCTGCGAACAAACGAAAGCCAGCCTTGACGGCCCTCCGTCGCCAGCTGAGTCACCCGGTAGGGGCGTATAGCTCCGTGACTGGAGAGGGGCGCGACTTGCTCTGGAAGAGGCTACTGCGGGCAAGCAACATCGAAGAGGCTACAGCGAAAGCCTGAGCCCTCAGTCGTTGAGTTCGAGCTGGAGGTCCTGATCGGGGTCGCGCAAACGTAGGTCCGATGGGTCGCCCAACATCAAGGCCGGATCCCTCTCGGCGGGCGCCGCAGCCGCAGGCGACCCGCCGATGCTCGGCTCAGGCAGCACGAGTCCGCCGGACGGCATAGCGGAAGGCGCCGCGTCGCCGAGCACCCCCGGACCCAAAGCCCGCGAGAGATACTGTTTGAGCTCGTCTCGCTTCGCTGCTGGAACCAGATCGAGCGCTGCCTTGACGTTGGCCCGCGCGCTTTCCTCGTCGCCCGCTTCGAGCAATGTGCGTGCAGCCTGCAAGCGGAGCTGCCAGTTGTCTGGGTTGAGCTCGACCGCACGCTTCACCCGCGCTGCAGCAGACACATAGTCCTCTTGCGACAAGTAATACTGCCCCCAAAGGGCCCACAGGGACGCGCTCGTAGGGGCGAGCTCCTGGGCGATTTCGAGCTCAGCCCGCGCACGTTCCGGGTCGTCGATCCCGAAGTGAAACATGGCAAGCACGAGATGGGCGCGCGCGTAGCCGGGCCACGTGGTGACCACCGCACCGATCGATCGACTGGCCGAGTTGAGCTCCGCATCCGCGGCAGCGGCTTCCCCTGCCATCTGGAGCATGGCGGCCTTAGCAAGCGAGAGCTGCACCAGATCGAGTTGCCGAGGCCCGTCGGGTCGAAGCTGGAGTGCGGCTTCGAGTTCCTTGGCGCCGATGGCGACACCGCCGGTTTCGAGCAAGACTGTCCCGTGCACACTTCGCAGCGAGGGCGATACCGGATCCAGCAACAGGGCCGTTTCGACCATGGGAAGCGCCTTCGCACCATCCCCGGACTTGGCGGAAATGCTCATCGCATCAGTCCCGAGCCCTGCGGCGATCGCTTCAGTGTCGCGGAGCACCCGAACAGCAGCTGGAGTCACTTGGCGTCGACCGCCCCAGGGATCGAAGAAGGCGGCGGGCTCCTGTGCATCACCGTCGTATACGGCCACGAGGAAATAGCCGAATAGGCCTGATGGATCGGGAGGCGCCCGTTCGCCGAGTTCCCACGTCTCGGCGACCATGGCGCGCACTCCTTGCTCCCGGAGAAGCGCGGTCATGGCTGCTGCGGCCTCAAGTGGATAGAGGCGCGGTTGCTTGCCTCCTCCGTTCAACGCGGCCAGCGTCTCATCGGCGGTGAAGACCTCGCGAGACAACGGCTGATCGAGGGCCCAAGATGCCGACTTGGCGCGAATCGACGATGCCAGCGCCTCGGCCTCAATCGGCCAGTCGCCTGTCGTCGGCAGCACGAACATCCCCTCGAGCTTTCCAACGGTGATCTGATCACGTTCGAGGTACGCAGAAAGCTCTCGTACCTCTAGAGGCCGCACTGGCGGAGTCTCCTCCAGCGTGATGGCCGTTGAGCGATACGCTCCATACCCAATACCCGCAGCGACGAGAATCAGAGCCAAGCCGAGGAGCTTCTTTCGCTCAGCCCCCGATTTCTCCGTGGGTGTCTGCACCACTTGAACACCACCGCGCCGCATGCAGGTCGGGCAGCGGGGCTTGTCCTCAGCGGTCTCGGGGACGAACTCTTGATCGCAGTGCCCGCAGAAGTATTTCTCTGGCATGGCGCGCGAGCATACCCAAATGCGAGATCGGCGCTAGGCGGCTACGGCGCCGGGTCAGTGGCGGGCGGGTCGGACACGAAGCCGTGACCGTGAACCTGAGCCACCGCGAAGCCGCACTCTCGCGCACGCCCGACGCGCCACTCGCTGTCCCAGAGCGCCACCTGGCACTCCACGTCGCCGAAGTTGATCCCGAGCTCGGGCTGAGACTCGAGCGGGCTGGGTGCGGTTTTGGAACCGGACTCGAGCGAACAACAGTCGAGCTTGCGAAGCTTGTCGACGAGCTCCGCGTACCGCTCCCTGCCAAGCGTTCGCTCCACGCGCATCATGGTGCCGTTTGGCTGCTTGGTCACGACCTCCGTCTTGCGGTTGCCGTAGAGCGCCATGTACATGGTACTGGTCGACGCTTCGCGACTGATCATCCCCCAGGAGACCACCACGTCGGTCGGTGCGACATCCGGAAGCGCTACTCGCTGTTCTTGGCGCCCCTCGCATCCCGCGAGGAGCCACACGGCACAAAACCACCATCTCCACATGGACGAAACTAGATCACGGTTGCCGGGCAAAGTCCACCGTGTGCATATGGCTTCGGCGGCGCCATACTCGCTTGGATGACGGAGCAGCTCGACTGCCTGGCGTGCGGCGCGTGCTGCCGAACCGGAACCGACGGCAAAATCCTGATCCCGGCCGACGACCTGGTGCGCTGGCACGAGATGGGCCGGAGCGACATCGCCGAGGCCATCCAGCCAGGCCATTTCGGCATGGTGGCCTTCGCCACGCAAGACGACGGCGCATGCGTGCACCTCGGCACCGACGAGAGCCCCAACGCATGCCGGATCCACGAAATCCGCGGAACGACCTGCCGCGATTTCGAAAAAGGCAGTGCGCAGTGTCTCGAGTTTCGCAAGGCCGCGGGGTTCTGATCCGCTGATTCGTACACGTACTCGTTCACGTGCTCGTTCGCGCTCACTGACGCTGGCGCTGATTAACCCCTCATAAAAGGCTGCCCCTTTTTACTCGCTGAACAGGTTCTCTACGTCGGCCTTGGTCAGGCCCTTTAGTGGGCTTCCTTCGGTCGATAGGATGTTGGAGACTAGCTCTCGCTTCTTGGCGGACAGCTGGAGGATCTTTTCCTCGACTGTGCCCTCGGCGATCAGCTTGTAGACGTTCACGTTTTTCGTTTGGCCGATGCGGTGTGCGCGGTCGGTGGCTTGGTCTTCGACTGCAGGGTTCCACCATGGGTCGAAGTGCACGACGGTGTCCGCGCCGGTGAGGTTCAGCCCCGTACCGCCCGCCTTGAGGGAGATCAGGAAGACCGGGACGGTGTCGTCGTCGTTGAACCGGTCGACACGCTCGATTCGGTCCTTCGTCGAACCGTCCAGGTATTCGTATTCGACGTCGTCTTCGTCGAGCGCCGCGCGGATGTGGTTGAGCATCTCGACGAACTGGCTGAACACCAACACACGGTGGCCGCCGTCGACCGCCTCGCTGATGATTTCTCGAAGCGCACCGAGCTTTCCACTCTCATCCGCGGTGAAGTCGGTGTCCGGCAGCTTCATCAGCCGCGGATCACACGCGACCTGCCGAAGCCTGGTCAGCGCGGCGAGAATCTGAATCTGTGCACGGCTGACACCCTTCTTCTCGACCTCGCTCAGAACGCTCTTGCGAATCTGACGAAGGACCTGCTTGTAAAGCTTGGCCTGCTCCTCGGCGAGCGGGACGATCATCTCCTGCTCGATCTTCTCGGGAAGATCCTGGGCGACGTCCTGCTTCACGCGTCGCATCACGAACGGCTTGATCGTGGCACGAAGCCGTTGGGCCGTTTCCATGTCTCCCCGATCGATCGGGCGCGCAATCCGCTCCTCGAAGGTCCTTAGCTGGCCGAGAAGCCCCGGGGACACGAAGTCGAAGATGCTCCAAAGCTCACTCAACCGGTTTTCGATCGGTGTACCGGTCAGCGCCAATCGTCGCTCGCTCTTGATCTTCTTCGCTGCACGCGCCGTGTGGCTCATCGGGTTCTTGATGTGCTGCGCCTCGTCGAGGATCACATAGCGAAGGTCGAGCTCGTGAAGCAGCTCTTCATCGCGCCGAAGAAGCGCGTAGCTCGTGATCATCACGTCGGCCTTTTCGAGCTCTTCCCTTCGCTGTTGGCGATTCGGCCCCTGCCACACCACGGTCGTCAGCCCCGGTGCGAACTTGCTGATCTCCCGTTCCCAGTTCGGAACGACCGAGGTCGGCGCCACCACCAAGTTGAGCTTGCGCTTGTACTTGCCCTTCGCCCACGTCAGCAGGGCGATGGCCTGAACTGTCTTACCGAGACCCATGTCGTCGGCGAGGATCCCGCCACTGTTGATCTCATGTAGGAAGACGAGCCAGTTGAACCCATCCTTCTGGTAGGGGCGGAGCGTGGCTCTGAGGGTTCGCGGCTTGGGGACGCTCGGAATCTCGTCGATGTCGCCGATCTTCGTGAACAGGGTCTTCGCGGAAGAAGACACCTTGGCGTTGCTGACCATCTTGAGCAGGTCCTGAACGCGGCCCGCCTGCGAAAGCGGGAGCTTGTCGGTCACGCCGCCCGTCGCGTAGATCTCCGCCATTCGCGTGAGCACCTCCCCGACATTATCCGGGTTGACGGGGGCAAACGTCCCGTCCTCGAGTCGCACGAGCCTGCGGCCATGCTCGAGGCATGCGCGAAGCTCCTCCTCTCGGACGACCACGCCGCCAGATTCGAACGTCATGTCGAGGTTGAGCCAATCGACGCCGCTCGAAACTCGCACCTGCGGAGTCACCGATTGGTCGCGAATGGTCACGTCGACCAAATCGTCTGGGATGAAGCGGTCCCAGTCCTCGGGAAGCTCGCCGATCCCAACCGTCCAGAAGTTGATCGCGTCGTCACCCCGGGCGACCAGCTCCTCGCCGGACTCGGAAACCTCGAAGCCCTGACTCATCAACGCTTGAATGCCGGCCATCTCCGCGCCTACGTCACGTCGCACCACCCGCGGCCGCGCATTGCCGTTCTTCGGTGGCAGAAACGCCAGCGGAGACGGGAAGTCGTCCGGCGGCACTTCGAACTCCTGGTCTTCGTAGCGAACCAAGAGCCGGACTTGTGCGTCGATGATGTCGCCGTTGGCCTTCAGCTCGAAATGCGGCTTTGCATCCACCAGGTCTGCTACCGAGCTTAGGTCCGGAAGCTCAGCGCCGAGAGACGCGGCAATCCGGGGAATGTACTCGCCCAAGAGCGCCGGCAGCTCGTCGAGGGACTCCACCATGGCGGGCGACCTGTAGAGTCGCTGAAGCCATGCCGGGGTGACGAGCTCGCTCACCGGACGCGCGACACCTTCGGTCGTGTCGATCTGCCAACCTGGTGTCCCCTCGAACCAGGCCCCACTCGACAGCGCGAAACGGCGCCCGTTGCTCTCGAGGCCGAACACCACCCTCACGCGAACGCTGTTACCGGTGGCGGGGTCGAGCTCGATCTTGGGCTTCAATGCCTCGTTTGCGAATCGAAGCTCCATCGATGCGGGCTCGAGGAGCACACGACGATCGCTCAGCATCTCCAACACCTCGGCGGCGTCCTCGCCGCGGAGCTCGGCTGTCGTGGCTTGGCCCCGGTTGGCATTGCGCGCCAACGCCCGAAACAGCGGTCGCTCGTCGATCGACACCATGTTGAAAGCGCTGAGCGCCTCACCGATCGGCACGACGCTTCGCGAGCCCGCCAACACAGGGGTCACCGTGATCGAAGCGGGCCTAACCGTCATTCGGTATTCGAAGTCGAGCGGCCGCGTCAAGGCATCAGGCGGAAGCCACGCATCCATCGGTCCGCGCGACTCACCTCGCCCGGCCTGAAGCTCGCGAGGCGACAGCACCTCGAGGGCGCCGGAGTCTGCTCCGCCTGGACGCCGTCGACGACGCGAGCGACGACGCTTGCCGCCCACCGAGACCGTACCGGGAACATGGATCGGTTCGCTCTTCTTCTTTTTCTTCTTGGGTTGAGGCTGCGGCTGCTTCGCACGCGGCGGCCGGACCTCGTCACGCAAAGCAACCATCACGGCAGCGACGTGCTTGCAGTGGCCGGTCGGGCCACGCCAACCGGGACACGTGCAGCTCGACTCCCACGTATCGCCTTCCTCATCGTAGGCCACCGAGGTGTGGTAGGGCTCATCAGCCGTACGAACCGAGATCTCCCCGCTCGCGGAGTTCTCTTCTTCTTCGAGGTTATCGACTGCCTTGCGCCGCGCATAGAGACGCCCGCGCAGGAAGGCATTGCCCCCCGTAACGCGTTGGATCGCCCGGTCGCTCATTGACGCGAGCTTCTTCGCGACCACGGTCGTCGGCTCTCGCCACGTAGGTGCTTCTTCTTCCGCAGATTCGGACTGCGGGAGTTCAGCTTCCGGTTCTTGGAGCGCAGATTCGGCCATTTACTGAAATGGTGTTTGGTGGCGGCTCGTGGGACCTACACGGGAGTACGCGCGTCGAGTCTTTCCTAGTCGCGGCGCCGTTGCTCATTCCACCGTGGAACCCCGGGTGTAGGCCGCAACCGCCGCTACGTTATTGATCTTACACACCCCGCCGGAGACTGCAACTCTCCCGATCAAGGGCGAAATCGAGGCCCTAGCCCGAGGCCTTAACGAGGGATTCTGGAATCAGTAGGGAGGGGGCGCCGCTCGAGAACACCCAGAGCTGATGGGCCGCGCGGGTTGCGGCGATGTGCAGCAAATGCCGGGTTTCGTCGTCGATGGGGAAAGTCGAGCGGTTGCACTCGACGATCACCACGTAGTCGAACTCGAGGCCCTTGACCTGACGCACATCCGTCACGTCGACGCCAGGACGGAACGGGAAATCCTGCTCGGCCACACGGCGGAGGTTCGGGACCTCCCCGTGCCGCAGGCCCTGGTAGTAGAGGTCGGCCTGCTCCGGGTAGCGCGCAATGACGGCCACGGACGACAGGGGCTCTGAGCTCACGAGGCTCCGAAGCGCCTCCGACAAAAAGCCCACCACCTCGCCGCTCCCCCCGAAGAGAAAGAGCTCGACCGGCGCGCCGTACCTCGTGGCTTCGCCAGACACCTCGTTTCGCAGCGGCCCGAGCACGTCGATGGCGAATTCCAGAATCTCGTGCGTGGAGCGGTAGCTCAGCTTGAGTGGCTCGATTTCGATGTGGTCGAGCTTCAGCTGCTCGAGGACGTTACGCCAATCGGAAAATCCGTTGTCGAGGTGGAGCTTCTGCGCAATGTCGCCAGCGAGAGTGACGCTTTGTTGCTCGGTCGAGGTGTCGAGCACGACTGCAAGCTCCACGGGGCTCATGTCCTGCGCCTCGTCGATGAAGATGTGCTCGTAGGCAAGCGGTGCACGGCGACCGAACAGAGGCCCACGCAACGTCTGGTAGAGGCGAAGAAGAAGCGCGTCGTCTTCGCGATCGAGCATCGCGGGCTCATCATCTTGCTCGCCGTCGACGCCGACGCTCCGTTCGCTGCGCTCGTCGTCGTCTTCATCGAGCGCTTCCTCGTAGGCCATCAGCACGCGCGTCGAGTTTCGGCTGCACCAGGAATGCGCCCACTCGATCTCGCGCTTGGTGAGCGCGTCGGGAGCCCACTTCGAGAAAGTGTCCTCGAGCCGCTGGCGATCGGTCAGGAGATCGGCCCACGCGGTCACGATGTCCTGCGTACGCGACGACCAGCGTTGGCAGATGCGTCCGATCGCATGCCGCATGCCGAGTGGAACCTGGTCTGCGCCGTCCTGGTGGCTTTGAAGCCATTGCGCCAGAAGATCGAGGCGCACGCCAAGCGGCTCCTGAGCCGTCCCGCGCCACAGCCGTGCCACGCGCTCGCCGCCCTCACCCTGCCTGGCCTCGTCGAGGATCTTCGTTTCGGCGCGGGCGGTGAGCTCGGCGACATACTGGTCGATCGCACGCAGCATCGCGGGATGCTTCTTGAGCCGCATGACGTGGGTAGGGGTGTCTTCGACGTACCGGGTGGTCACCTTGGGGAGATGACGGCGGCGTTGCTGCTCGGCCCAACGTTCGAACGTCTCGACGGGTACGTCTTCGACTCCGAGCGCCGGTAGAACCCGCGAGATGTACCGAACCAGCGCGTCGTTGAAGACGATGACGAGCATCTGATCGGCTCGAAAACGAGAGGGGTCCTGGAAGGCGAGATACGCCAGCCGGTGCAAACCGATGGTGGTCTTGCCGCTGCCGGCCCCGCCTTGGATCACAACCAACCCGGAGGTCGGCTGACTGATCAGCTCGAATTGCCTCGGGTCGATGAGCGCGGTGATCTCGGAGAGATGCTTGTCTTCACGAAGGTCATCATCACCGATGCCGAGCTGGCCGGGCCGGTGATGCGATTCGGGACGCATCGCGGCACCCTGCCCGCCCGACAGCCGGGTCGCCTGATCCGCTACGCGGCGCCACAAGCCCTCTCGCGAACTCCGAAACGTCCCTTGTGGCGAGCCGATGCGGCGGAGCTTGCCCGACGTGATCGAGAGGTTTCGACGCAAGAGCACCTCCCCTTCGACCTCGCGGTCTCCGAAGATCTCGTCGTAGTCGTCGCCCTCTTCGTAGCGGTAGTAGACGCGACTCACGGGCGCGTCCCGCCAATCGACGATACGAACGCCGGTCTTGGCGTCCAAGAAGGTGCTTCGGCCGATCAGGATTTCGCGCTTGCGGTCCTCTTGCCCGAGAATCATCCGGCCGAAGTACGGAGACTGCCGGTCGACGGTGCCCTCGACGACCTTGGCCCGACGCTGCGCCACCTGTTGGAGGCGCTCCATTTCCTCGACGAGCGGCGGGATGTCTTCGAGCCGCGCTTCTCGGATCTGGTCTCGCAGGGCGATGAGCTCGGCGTCGTAGTCGATGAGCTGGCCACGGTGGGTCGGACGGCGGGTCTGGACGGTTCGGTGGACCCGAGCCAGGACTTTCTCCTCCTGGGCCACGATTTCGTCCATTTCCGCATCCGCGGGTGGCGCTTCCGTTTCCAGGCGCCGATTGAGCTCGACCTGCTTCATTTGGGGTGTATCAAGAACGCAGCAACGTCCAAATTGGCCAATTCGGGGACGAGTAGCACGATTCGAACGGGCATCCAAGCCTCATCGGAAAGTCGTGTCCTTTGGCGCAGATGCGTCAGTCGAGCGTCTTGAGCAGGATCTTGGAAAGCCGTCCCAGATCGTATGCCGAACGTCGAGCTTCGGGGATGTCATCGACTCTGGAGTTTTCGAAGCCACGCTCGCGAAACCAGTGCGAAGTCTGCGTGGTGAGCACGAAGATCTGCCGGAGCCCCTGCGACGCACATTGGCGCTCGAGGTAGTGCAGAAGCTGGTCACCGCGGCCGGTGGTGCGGTAGTCGGGGTGCACGACTAGGCAGGCCAGCTCGGCGATCGCCTCGTCGGGGTATGGATATAGGGCAGTGCAGGCAACCACCATCCCGTCGCGTTCGATCACCGTGAAGCGGTCGATATCGTTCTCGAGCATCTCCCGAGATCTCCGGACGAGGATCCCCTGCTCGTCGAGGGGCTCGATGAGGGCCAGGATGCCGCCAACGTCACTGCGGTCGGCAGGTCTGACACCTTCGAACGCTTCGGACGTCACCATCGTGCCGACGCCATCTCGCGTGAAGAGCTCGCGCAGAAGAGCCCCATCGTTCTTGCGCGCGACCAAGTGAGCACGCGCCACTCCAGCCTGGCAAGCCGCGATAGCCGCCGCCAAATGCCGCTCGACGTCGTGGCCGAGCACGCGTCCCGATCGGAGGATCTCCTCGGCCTCCGAGGGAGTCAGCTGCGAGTGCGAATGGCCTTTTTCGTCGGGGATCCCGTCGCCCTCCAAGAGACCGATCAGCTTGTCCGCCCCGAGTGCGGTCGCCGTGGCGGCCGCGACGTCGTGACTACTGATGTTGAACGCTTCCCCGGTCGAGGAATACCCGATAGGCGTCAACACGACGATCGCGCCGTCGTCGAGTCGCTGGCGAATCGCTTCGGCGTCGACGCGCCTTGGCTTGCCGGTGTGTTGGTAGTCGACCCCGTCGAGGACGCCGATCGGTTGCGCCATCACGAAGTTGCCCGTGGCTACCCGGAGCCGAGCCCCGGCCATCGGAGAGTTCGGAAGGCCCATCGAAAGCAGCGCCTCGAGCTCGACGCGCGTTGCACCGACCGCCTCTTTCACACACTCGAGCGCGACGTCGTCGGTGATGCGCAGGCCGTCGATGTACTTTGGCGAACGCCCTCGGCGGTGAAGCAAGGCATCGATTTGCGGTCGCGCGCCGGCCACCAACACGATCCGCACTCCGAGCGAGTGCAGCAACCACACATCATAAAGCAGTGTTCTCAGATCTTTCGAAGCGACAGCTTCGCCGCCGAACATGATCACGAAGGTACGCCCGCGATGCGCGTGGATGTACGGCGCGCTCGCTCGGAAGTGTTGGACGAATGGGTCGATCTTGGGGCTCATGCGGTCTCGGTGCAGTAGCGGCGGATCAGGTCTGCGTAGAGGTCCGTCGCGCGTTCAATTCCCGCCATGGTGACATATTCATCCGGTTGATGCGCAACGCCGATGTCCCCGGCCCCAAGCACGAGCGTCTCGAGGCCCAATTCGGCGAGGTACGGCGCCTCGGTACCGAAAAGCGCAGTCTTGGCTGAACATCCGCACAAGGTCTCGACGGTGGTGCGAAAGTCGGTATCAGCTGGGCCTGAAAACGCGGCGTAGTCGCCGGTGAGTCGAACGTCGAACGACCACGCACCGCCATCAAGCGCGTTCACGACTTGGTCGCGGAGCTCCGTAACAATTTCGTTCGCCAACATCCCTGGCAAGAGGCGCATGTCGATATCGAGCGTGCACTCGTCACAGATTCGATTCGGGCTATCGCCTCCCGCAACGCGACCAAAGTTGAGCGTGGGCCCCGGGACTTCGAAGTCATCGTCGCGGTACCGACCCCCGAGCCCGTCGCGCCAAGCCTGTAGCGCCACCAACACGCGCTGAAGCCCCTCGATCGCGTTGACGCCGAGCGCAGGGTTGCTGGCATGGCCGGCCTTCCCGCCGACCGTGACGCGAGTGTAGAACACGCCCTTGTGCTTTCGGATCGGGGCCAGGCTGGTCGGCTCCCCGATGATGGCGTAGCGGCCGAGGCTCTCGCCTTTTGCTGCGAGCGCGCGGGCGCCGGCCATCGTGCTCTCCTCATCCGCCGTGCCGAGCAGCGTGATCGGGCGACAAAGCTGACCTGGCTCAAAGCGTGCGACCGCGTGAAGCGCTGCAGCGAAGAAGCCCTTCATGTCGGCGGTGCCCAAACCGTAGAGTTTATCGTCCCGCTCCGTGAGCTCGAACGGGTCGTCGGTCCAACGCTCGGCGTTGTAGGGCACCGTGTCGGTGTGCCCCGACAGCACGAACCCATCCGTGCCCTCCCCTAGGGTCGCGATCAGATTCACCTTGCCGTCCACGCCGGGAACAGCCTCGATCCGCACCGCGAAGCCGAGCTCCGAGGCCCACTCGGCGACGAGCTCGACGACGCCACGATTCGATTGGTCGAAGCGTGCGTCGGGCGAGCTGACCGACGGTGTGGCGACCAGCTGGCGAAGCATTTCGAGCTGTGGCGGAAGCATTCAGGCAACATAGCGCCGAAGCCTGGTCCGTAAAATCCTCATTGCAGGCGAGGCCGGAGGGACTACGTTGACCGGATGAGCGACGACACAGCAACGCGCGCCATCACCATTATCGAAGAAACCCACCGGGGGGAGCGGGCCTGGGACATCTACAGCAGGCTCTTGAACGACCGGATCGTCTTTCTCGGGACACAGATCGACGACTTCGTGGCGAACGCGATCATCG
>Ga0255057_10000723_pt1 | contig 18958 bp, 18 predicted proteins | sample Cases_109_6_MG_FD_189022 | JGI IMG/M metagenome (GOLD analysis project Ga0255057, IMG submission 189022) | Seawater microbial communities from Amundsen Gulf, Northwest Territories, Canada - Cases_109_6 | ecosystem: Environmental > Aquatic > Marine > Gulf | place: Canada: Northwest Territories... | reverse complement strand
CCGTATTGGAAGAAGCTCCGGCAGAAGAGGCCGTAGTGGAAGAAGCTCCGGCAGAAGAGGCCGTAGTTGAAGAAGCTCCGGCAGAAGAGGCCGTAGTTGAAGAAGCTCCGGCAGAAGAGGCTGTAGTGGAAGAAGCTCCGACAGAAGAGGCCGTGGCAGAAGAAGCTCCGGCAGAAGAGGCCGTAGTGGAAGAAGCTCCGGCAGAAGAGGCCGTAGTGGAAGAAGCTCCGGCAGAAGAGGCACCGGCCGAGGAAGTCGCGGCAGAAAAAACAGATGAGGACGCTGGCGATGACAGCGAAGAATCCACCGCAGACGCAGCCGATGAAACGGCGGCCGAAGCCAAAAGCGCCTGACGGAGAATTGAGATGAGTCGTTATTCCAGGAGACGTAAGTATTGCCGTTTTACGGCCGAGAAAATCAAGGAGATCGATTACAAGGATCTCAGCTTGTTAAAGGCCTATGTAACTGAGACCGGCAAGATCGTACCCAGCAGAATTACAGGTACCAAGGCCCACTATCAGCGGCAATTGTCGACGGCCGTCAAGCGCGCTCGATTTCTGGCGCTTTTGCCTTATACCGACCGGCATTAAAAACCGCACGGTAAGAGAAAGAGCGTGCAACCGATAGCCAGGTGGCTGGTTGCCCGACCGGAACGCGCAGTCTTTGTTTTGATTGTGACGTTTCCGCTGCCATTTACCCAGATTTTGGGCAGCTCGGTGCTGGTATTGCTGGTGCTGAACAGCGGGATTGCCCGAGCCGTGCAAGTCGCAGGTATTGCGTATGCAGCAATACTGCTAATGACGCTGGTAACTTCAGTGCCGTTGGCGACATTGAATCAGATCGCATTGACGATCTGGCTGCCAGGTGTGTTGCTGGCATTGCTGTTACTGCGGACGAGATCACTGACCTTGCTGCTGCAGATTTCGGTACTGGCTGCGATACTGGTGGTTGTCGGCTTGACTGTCGTTGTTGGTGATTCCAGCGCGTACTGGCAGGAGGTATTCAAGGAATTTGCCGGTGTGTTGCGGGATGCCGGCAAGCAGCAGGAAGCAGAGTTATTTATCCAGCTGCTGCCGTACTCGCCGTACATGCGAGGATTTGTAGTATCGATCGGCTGGTTGTTACACGTTGCCGCGTTCCTGGCCGGATACGTGGCATACCTTGGCCTGCCGGGTAAGTCAGATGGATTTGGTCGGTTTTCGGACCTGAATTTCGGCCGGGTTCTGGCGCTGGTTTTAGCGCTGACATCGATTGCAGCCACGCTTGCCGGTTCGGTTTGGCTGCAAAATATTGCGCTGCTGTTATTTGCAATATTCTGGCTGCAGGGCCTTGCACTATTGCATTGGCTCCGCGCCATCGGACGATTGCCCAGCGTCGTGTTGGCGGCTGTTTACGTCTTCACAGTGCTGTTGGGCCCACTGCTCGTTTCTGCAGTTGGATTGATGGGTTACACGGATGCATGGTTCAACTATCGGCCGCGCATTGCCAGAAAATGAATGCTTGCGAATGCGAGCACAATGAATGCTTGCGAAAGCAAGCACAATGAGTGCTTGTGAGCACAATGCCACGGGCATATCGTAGGACTTAGGTTACAGGGATTAAGAAATGAACGTTATATTGTTGGACAATGTTGAAAATCTCGGCGATATCGGTGACCTCGTTACGGTCAAACCCGGTTACGGCCGAAATTACTTGTTGCCCTCGGGCAAGGCGTCTCTCGCTACGCCGGCAAATATCAAGGAATTTGAAGTCCGGCGCACCGAATTGGAAAAACAGGCTGCCGACGAGACGGCTTCCGCAAAAGCGCGCGCCGAACTGGTGCAAGGAATGGAGCTCGTCATAACGGCGAATGTCGGTGCGGAGGGCAAGTTGTTTGGCTCAGTCGGCCCGATAGACATCACCGAGGCCTGTGCGAAGGTCGGCGTTGAGGTCGCCCGGAGTGAGGTTCGAATGCCCGACGGGCCGATTCACGAGGTTGGCGATTTCACAGTGGGTCTGCATTTTCACTCCGATGTGAATGCAGATATCACGGTTAAAGTTGTCGGCGAGGAAGTCCCGGACGAAGAGGCGTCTGTGTGATACGGTAGAGGATCGCCACCCGGGTCGAAAGACAAAACCTAAAAATGACCTAAGGACTTTATTGAATGGTTCGAGCGCTGGACGACGGGGCAGGAATCGAGTCAGCCGAACACCGGTTGAAGGTGCCGCCGAATTCCATAGAGGCTGAGCAGTCACTGCTCGGCGGCCTCATGCTCGACAATTCCGCGTGGGAAAAAGTTGCCGACCTGGTCATCGCGTCGGACTTTTATCGCAAGGACCATCGCCTGATTTTCACCGGTATCTCGGAGCTTGCCGAGAACAGCAACCCATGTGACGTTGTCACACTATCGGAGTTCCTGGATAACCGTGATGAGCTCGAAGGTGCCGGCGGCCTCGAATATCTCGCATTGCTTAGCAATGAGACGCCGGGGGCGGCCAATGTTCGCGCCTACGCGAAAATTCTCAGAGAGCGCTCGACGCTGAGATCCCTGATTAACGCCGGCAACCAGATAAGCGGTAGCGCGTATTCCACGGAAGGCCGTACGGCGACCGCCCTCGTTGATGAGGCGGAGCGGCTGGTCTTCGATATTGCAGAGAAAGGTTCCCGGGGCAAGGTCGGCTTCAGACCACTCAAGAACATACTTCCCGATGCCGTGGATCGAATTGATCTTCTGCATCAGTCGGGCGGCGATATCACCGGTATTCCGACCGGATACAACGAGTTCGACAAACTGACAGCTGGTTTGCAGCCTGGCGAACTGATCGTCGTTGCTGGCAGACCCTCGATGGGCAAGACAACCCTGGCCGTCAACATCGCGGAGAATGCGGCGATCGGTGCGAGAGTCCCGACTGCAATATTTTCGATGGAAATGCCCTCGCAACAACTCGCATTTCGCATGATTTCCTCGCTCGGCCGGGTCGATCAGACGCATCTTCGCACGGGAAAATTTCCAGACGAAGACTGGTCACGAATCAATACCGCCGTACAGCTGATGTCGGATGCACCGATATTCATCGACGATTCGGCATCTTTGTCACCGACCGAGATTCGTGCGCGAGCCAGGCGATTGAAGAGGGAACACGGCCTCGGTCTGATCATCGTGGACTATCTGCAACTCATGCAGGTTCACGGCAGCACGGAAAATCGGGCGACCGAGATTTCCGAAATCTCCCGATCACTTAAAGCACTTGCCAAGGAACTCGAGTTGCCGATCATCGCAGTGTCTCAGTTGAATCGCAGCGTCGAGCAAAGAACAGATAAGAGACCGATTATGTCGGACCTGCGTGAGTCGGGCGCGATCGAGCAGGATGCAGATTTGATTGTATTTATCTACCGCGAAGAAGTTTATAACCAGGAAACGCCACGCAAGGGCGTTGCTGACATCAACATTGCCAAACAACGCAACGGCCCCATCGGCGATTTCCCCCTGACGTTCGTCGGCCGCTTCACCAAGTTCGAAAACTGGGTACCCGATGCCTATGCGGATGAGGCGTATCCGTGAGTTTTGGAGCACGAGCACACATTAAGCTCGGCGCACTCAGACACAACCTCCAGGTAATTCGCGAAAGATCGCCAGGCAGCAAAGTGATGGCCGTCGTTAAGGCAAACGCCTACGGCCATGGCATGGTCGAGGCGGCTGAAACTCTTGCCGACGCGGACAGTCTCGCCGTCGCCCGACTATCCGAAGCAAAGACGCTTCGCGCAGCCGGCATTGAATCGCCCATCGTCGTACTGGAAGGCGTATTCGACGCCGATGAACTGGACGTCGCCGTCAGTTCCGACTGCGAAATCGTTGTGCATTGTATCGAGCAACTCGAATTTCTCGAGTCTGTCGGCGCCGGGCGAATGACGGTGTGGCTGAAGTTCGAGACCGGCATGAATCGCTTAGGGTTGCCAGCGTCGGATGCGGCACAGCTTATCGAACGGGCGCGACAGTGCGAATCGATCGCCGAACTTCGTCTGATGAGTCACCTCGCCAACGCCGACGATCGACAGGATGAGAAATCCACCGAACAAGTCCGCCTGTTTGAGTCAATCGCCGAGGGATTTGACGGTGACATCAGCATCGCAAGCTCGCCAGGCATATTTGGCTGGCCGAAATTGGCACTAGCGGGCGCCTGGGTCAGGCCGGGCATCGCGCTCTACGGCATATCTCCATTCGAGGAGACAACGGGGGCGGATCTTGGACTTCAGGCGGTCATGCAACTACGTTCCCGGCTCATCGCGGTAAAAAAGATCGGGGCCGGCGAGCGGGTCGGTTACGGAGGTATCTGGGAGGCAGAAGAAGACAGCATAATTGGCATCGTCGCGGCCGGATATGCGGATGGTTATTCGAGATTTCTTCCCTCCGGCACACCGGTGCTGGTCAACAGTCGGCGCGTACCGCTCGCGGGCCGTGTATCCATGGACATGATTGCCGTCGATCTTGGGGCTGGCGCCAACGATAAATTCGGCGATCCGGTGTTGTTATGGGGAGATGAGCTGCCTGTCGAGGAAATCGCAGGCTACGCGGGCACTATTCCATACCAGCTTGTTTGCGGAGTCGCACACAGGGAGCCGACCGAGTTCTCGGACTGATCCTAGTTTGCGAAGAAGCCCATTTTGACGCCGGCAAGTTGCAGCACGTCATTATCGGTAAGCTTGCGTGCCTGCGCCCCGATAGGCTGTCCGTTGACCAGCGGATAGTCGCCTTCTTCACCGGACTCGACATGCACGAAGAAATATCCTTCGGCACGCCGGGTGATTGCGGCAACCTGAACGCCGGGGCGTCCGAGTGTCGTCAAGGCCTTGGTCAACTCGAGTTCACGGCCGGCAAATGCTCCACTCAATACTTGTAGCTTGGCTAACGGCAGTGCGTTGGGGGCCGAACTCGCGTCGACGCCGGCCGCCGTATCCGTATGCGAAACCGTCGAAACGTGTTCTGGCGGTGCAGCTTTGGGCTCCGGTTTTGGCGCCGGTTGTTCGTCCAGCTTCGGCATCTCGACCCTGACGTCGATCTTCTCAACCACCTCGTCGGGTGTGTTTTCAGCAGCCGCCAGCGCAGCGGCCTCTTCGGCCTTGGCCAGTTGCTCGGCACTCTGTTGGCCCGCAGGAATCACCATCGTCTTCTCGAACTCGTCCTGCTCGGTATCTGACGTCTGTTGGTCGGAGAACCTGAGTTGGTGGTGTCCGATCGTAATTACGTCACCGTGTTGCAGTGCGTGTTTTTTGATCAGCTTGCCGTTGACGTAGGTGCCGTTGGTGCTGTTCAGGTCCTCGAGAAATGAATCGTTGAGGATATTGATAATAAGGGAGTGATGGCCGCTGACTGCTGGATTGTCTATGCGAACATCGTTGTCTGGAAGGCGTCCAATTGTGTAACGCTCTTTGGACATGTTGTATTCAGCCAGAACCTGGCTGTCCAAACTCAGGATTAAACGTGCCATATCGTATGCCGTGCTCTTTTAATCGATATTCGCTTGACGTCAGTGAGACGCCCCGCCCCCGTTATGAACGAAACAAGCTTGTGATACGAGAAAGCAGGCTTCGTCTCGCTGCGAACGAATCGAGAACCTGCGCAAGCATCACGGACACGTTGTCACGCCCACCGTGTTCGTTGGCTAAATTCACCAACTGTTGACCAACCACATCAAGGCTAGCATTAAAAGTGCTGATAGTTAAGTGAATATCCTCATCTTCGACCATGTCCGGCAGGCCGTCCGAGCAAAGCAGAAACACATCTTCGGGCAGGACATCGTATTCACGCACTTCGACCTCCACCGTCGGCTCGACGCCGAGAGCCCGGGTCACATAGTTGCGGTTTGTCGAACGCTGCGCCTCCTCTTCGGAATAAAAGCCCCGATCGACCAGTTCCTGAAGAAGTGAATGGTCCAGCGTGAGTTGCTCAAACTTGTTGCCGCGAAGACGATAAGCCCTGGAATCGCCGACGTGCGCCAGGGAAACCTTGTTATCGTAAAACATGGCGCAGACGAGAGTCGTTCCCATGCCTTCGCAATGCGTCTGACTCTGAGCAGTCTGAAAAATGATTTTGTTGGCGCGAGCAACGGCATCTCGCAGTACGATACTTTGTCGCATCAGGCCGGTAGATGGATCGAGATCATTGCGCGACTCGCGATCGGCACCTTCCGAGGCCAGTTCGGTGATCGTTTGAACTGCGATGCCGCTGGCGACTTCGCCGGCGTTGTATCCACCCATACCGTCCGCAAGAACCATCAGGCCGATATCGGCATTCGAGCCAATCGCGTCTTCGTTGTGCTCACGAACCTTTCCGGTATCGGTTATCTCGGCAAGTTGAATTTTTCCACGCAGACTCATGATTGTTTGCCGATTCGATCAGGAAGAGGTTGACGCGTATTTCGCGCAGTTACGGAGTGCGATGCTCATTTCGCCACCATTGACAAAGCGGTCCTGCGGCCGCTTGGCCAATGCCTTGGCAAGCACCGAGTCCACGCTGGGCGGTATGCCCGGGCGCCGGTTCGAAATAGGAGCGGGGTCCTCCGTCGTAATCTTGGTCATGAGCACTGCGATATTCGTTGCGCCGAAAGGCACCTCGCCCACCAAAAGCTCATATAGAGTAACACCAAGTGAAAACAAGTCCGAGTGGCCCGTGAGTTTCTCTGCGTTGAGTTGTTCGGGCGACATGTACATCGGCGTGCCAAGCACGATGCCGGTCTTGGTCCGGTTGTTATCAGTCAATCTCGCGACGCCGAAATCGCTGATCTTGAGCGAATCGTTCCGCACGTTGTAGAGGATGTTTGCCGGCTTGATATCGCGATGGATGACGCCCTGATTATGGGCATAGTCCAGCGCTTCGGCGGTTCTCGCACATAGTTCCAGTGCCTTACCCGGGGCAAGCAAGCGCTTCGGATCCGCATACTTCGTTAACGCGTCGCCTTCCTGGTACTCCATGGCGATATAAGCCAGATGCTTGTCCTCGCCGGCGTCGTAGACAGTGATGATGTTCGGATGGGTCAGTCGACCGGCCGACTCCGCTTCGCGGAAGAAACGAAGACGCGCTTCCTCGAGCTCCTCGTCTTCAAATTCCTTCTCTATCGGAATCACCTTGAGGGCGACCGCGCGATTGATTCTCGGGTCTTTGGCGAGATAGACAGCACCCATCGCGCCACGGCCGATTTTCCTTTCGATGACGTAGCGCCCGAGGCGTTCGGGCGTGCCGCCGTTCTTACCGCCCATGGGCGTCTTCTGACTAGTGCTCGAGCCGTGCGTTTGCTTCATCCAGTCCAGTACGGCTTCGGCGCGCTCAGGCTTTGCCTGTTCTTCGAAGGCGAGCGACAGTTTGTACATCACGGTCGCCAGGGACTCGGTAGGCTCACATTGGCGGAATTCTGCGAAGGCCGGCTCGAGCCTGCCTGCGGCAAGGAAATCGATGCCACGCTTGTATGCGTGAACGGCGGCCTTCTTGACCGCCCCTGCCAGCCACCAGCTCAGACTGGCGACGCCGAGGTATATGAATATCGGCCGTCCAAGATCCAGACGGACTCTCAAAATCAACAGCAACAGTGCCTCGATGAATATCAGTCCGAGAATCGTGAATACGGTCATCATGAGAATATCGCGGCGAAGCCGTCCCGGCATAAATAGTACGGCGACGATCGCCAGTAGCGCCGGCACCAGAACTTCCATTGCCCTGATCCATGCCGGGGCGATGACAGAGCGTCTTTGTTCGATGTTGGCAAGCAAAGCCGCAGTGATCTCGGAATGCGTAACAAACTGTCCGGACGGCAATACTGCCGCGGCCGCTACGATGGCCGGCGCAGCATCGATAAATACGGTGGTATCTACAAAGCCGCTGGCATCGAAGCCATCTTCGAGCACCTCTTTTGCCGTTAAACGCGGGATAGGCTGGTAATTCGACAGGTAAATCGCATCGTCGGCCCCGGAGACGCGCGGGTCCGCGCCTGAGTCCGGGTTATCCAGCGCGATCGCCAGAGGTAGCGAAGGCGACATCAAGCCGCCATGAAATTTCCAAAGTCCTGCCCGGCGAAAGACGCCGTCGTTGTCGTTCATCACGTCCAGAAAGCCACTCTTGCTGGCAAGGCCTGCCAACGGGTGGTGATTCGGTATGTACACCGGAACGCCGCTGGACAACGTGACTGCCCAGCCCGGCACATCGTTCTTGTCTTCCAATTCCGGAGGATTGGCAAGAATTATTCTCTTAACTTTTTGATATTTGAAACGTTGAATCAGCCTGCCGTATTGGTTCGAGATTTCCGCCGGCGCCATCTTGCCGGGGTTTATGCTCACAATGAGGCTATTTTCCAGCGGATCATTCCTGACATGACCGGCCAGCTGATCGTAGAAAAAACGGTCGGCTGCAACGAACCACGGCGCGGCCGGCCCATAGATGAGCACCAGCAGTACGCTGACAAAACTAAGCGCTAGCAGGCGGTCCCTGCGTTCTTTTCTTTGTTTATCCAATACTGGGCTCTCTACATAACGCGAAAATTATAGAAAATAACAAGGGATTTTAATGAGATAGGGTTGGCACTTTTTCGGGCGTAGGGGCCCTGGACGCGGTGCTATGATTGGGATTCTGCTACCGGATAGGTAGGGATTCTGGCTGAAATGTGACGGACTTCACTTATGGCAAGAGCGAAAACGGCATACGTATGCGCAGATTGCGGTGCCCACAGCGTCAAATGGCAGGGCCAGTGCCCGGAATGTGCTGCTTGGAACACGCTGGCTCAGACCACAGTCTCGGCGTCCCAGGCTGAGCGGCCGGAAGGTGTCTCGCCGTCGTTGCTCGCGTCTCTGAGTGATGATCTCGGGGTCCGCCACGCCACAGGATTCAGCGAATTCGATCGGGTTTTGGGCGGCGGCCTGGTGCCGGGATCCGTGGTACTGCTGGGGGGAGACCCCGGCGTCGGAAAATCAACACTGTTGCAACAGGTTGCAGCTCGACTCCCTCAGTCTCTGAGTGTCTGCTACGCAAGTGGTGAGGAGTCACTGCGACAAATCGGCCAAAGATCCCGACGGCTGGGTCTCGACAGGCCGGGCATGAGCCTGCTTGCAGACACGTCACTGGACAACATCCTCGAGCAGGCAAAAGCCAACAGTGCCGCTGTCCTGGTTATCGATTCCATTCAGACGACGGCGACGCTCGATTTACCGTCGGCGCCGGGATCGGTTGCCCAACTTCGCGAATGCGTTGGTCGCATCGTTCAATTCGCCAAGCAACGTGAGGTCGCCGTGTTCCTCATCGGTCATGTCACCAAAGAAGGCGCAATCGCCGGGCCGCGCGTCGTCGAGCACATGGTCGATACCGTGCTCTATTTCGAAAGTGATCCCTCAAGCAGGTACAGCATCGTTAGAGCGGTGAAAAACCGTTTCGGTGCAAGCAGCGAACTCGGCGTTTTTGCAATGACTGAGAGCGGCTTCGTGGAAGTCAAAAATCCGTCGGCAATTTTTCTATCGAGAGACGCCGAGGAAAGTTCCGGCAGCCTGGTCTCGGTAGCCTGGGAAGGAAGTCGACCGTTACTCGTCGAAATTCAGGCGCTGGTTGCGGACGGCAACAGCAACTATGCGAGGCGACTCGCACAAGGCGTCGATCAGAATAGATTGTCATTGTTGCTTGCCGTGCTGCAACGTCACGGTGGAATCGCCCTGACAGGTGACGATGTATTCGTCAATGTGGTTGGTGGGCTTCGCATCGGCGAGACCGCGGCGGATCTGCCGACCTTGCTGGCAATCGTGTCGAGTTTGCGAGATCGACCCTGCCGATCCGGCCTGATCAGTTTCGGCGAGGTTGGGCTCGCTGGCGAAGTACGCCCGGTTCGTTTTGGTACCGAACGGATCGCGGAGGCCGCGAAGCAGGGTTTCTCGGTTGCGATCGTGCCGCGCGCGAACGTGCCAAAGCAGAAGCCTGATGGCATTGAAATAGTCGGGGTTCGAAAGCTTACCGAGGCGCTCGACGCCACGTTTACCTAGTCGGCAACAGCTTCGCTTGTTTCGGTGTGCGCGTGGATGCGCGCGGTCATCACCCGGTTATCATTCGTTTCGACGATTTCAATCGGGTAGCCCTCGATTTTCAGCAAGGTTCCCGGTTCCGGGATTGTCTCGAGGAACTCGACAATCAGGCCGTTAAGGGTTTTCGGCCCATCGGTCGGCAGTGTCCAGTCCATCGCCCGATTCATTTCACGAATGTTGGTGGTGCCGTCGACAAGGAATGTATCCTGACTCTCCTGCACGATGTCGTCGTCATTGTCGGCCGGATCCGTCGTAAATTCGCCGACGATTTCTTCAAGAATGTCTTCCAGGGTTACGATCCCCTGAATGTCGCCGTACTCGTCAACCACCAATGCGATTCTTTGACGAAGTTTTTGAAATTGCACCAGCTGCGTACTGAGTGGTGTGCCTTCCGGAACGTAATAAGGTTCTGTCAGTATTGTTTCGATGATGCGTTTGTCGAATTCCTGCAAGTGCACGATATTCGCAAGACGACGCAGGTGTAGAAGTCCTACAACATTGTCGATGTTGTCCCGATACACCGGTAAGCGCGTGTGCTCGCTTTTCTCGATAACTGCAACAATTTCCTCGTTACTGTCGTCGAGATCGATACCGATGATTTCATTATGCGGCACCATCACATCGTCGACCGTCACTTTTTCCAGGTCGAGGATACTGATCAGCATGCTTCGATACTTGCGTGAAATTCGTGCGGTCGCTTCAAATACCACAGTGCGAAGTTCCTCACGCGTCAGCGAATGCGCGTTAGCGTCTCCTTCCCTGACGCCGAAGAGGTAGAGCACACCGTTCGATGCAATATTGGTGAGCCAGACAATCGGGTAGGTGATCTTCAGCAGCGGGTAGTAAATCATTGCAGCCGGAAAGGCAATGCGTTCCGGGTGCAATGCCGCCAGCGTCTTTGGCGCCGCCTCAGAAAATATCAGCACGACCAGTGCCAATATCAGTGTGCCGAGTGCAACTGCGGGCGGTCCGCCCAGCTTGAGCGCAATGATGGCGACCAGAGATGCCGCTGAGAAATTGACGAGGTTGTTGCCAAGCAGGATCAGGCCGATCAATCGATCGGGCCGTTTTAAGAGGGCTTCTGCAAGTCTTGCACCGCGATGTCCGGCCCTGGCCTTGTGCCGCATCTGGTACCGGTTCAGGCTCATCAACGCCGTTTCCGAGCCGGAGAAAAACGCGGAAAGAAGAAGTAAGACTACAAGCACGCCAAATAGGGCGGCTAGCGGAACGTCATCGCTCAAAGAATGAGCACCTCGTGATGCATGAGCACCGCCTCAGTTCATCAGGCCAGTCTTGTCCTGTCAAGGAAGCAGATCGGGACCTGCCAAACGACTAGCCCCAGGTCCGGCCGAGTACCTGCTCCAGGATATATCTACTGCCGAAGTAGGCGAGGCACAGCATCGCGAAGCCCCACAGGTACAGGAATACAGCGCGCCGGCCCCGCCAGCCGGCAAACTGCCGCCCGGCGAGCAATATGCCAAACAGCAGCAAGGCAAGAATCGAGAGAAAAGTCTTGTGAACGAGGTGCTGGGCGAACAGGTTATCGACAAAAGTGAAGCCTGACAGCACAGCGAGGAACAACGCCGAAAAGCCGGCCGCGGCAATGCCATAGAGCAATCTTTCGGTGGTTTCCAGCGGTGCAAACAGATGGTTGATCGTCGATAGCTGACCCGCATGCAACCTGCGGTCCTGTATCAACGCATAGACGGCTACGATTGCGCCGACTGTCAGGAGGCCGTAGGCAAACAGGGAGATCAGGATATGAGCCTGTATCTGCCAGGTAAGGGCCTCGCCAGCGGCAGTAGCCGCCTGTGTGCCTGTAGCGGTGGCTGCAGCCGCTCCCAGCAGGAAAAGTCCGCCGGACAGGCCGCGCAGGGATGGTTCCAACGCACCGATGACCCCAATCAGCGCGAGTTGCAGGCCGATAAACGACACCGTGCTGCTCATTGTCAGCGCGATACCATTTGGCTGTACGATCAGCCCAAGCAACACCTGGGAGTGCCAGACAAGGCCCGCAAAACCCACTATAAATCCGGTAGTTACCAATGGTTTGGATAGATCGGAGAATCGCGGCAAGCGGGACATCGCGAAGGCGACGCCGGCAATTATGTACAAGAATGGAATTGTGAGTTGAAACACAGAATCGCGATTGGCTATGCCCTAATTTTCCTTCGAACGAATGATCCCACATGGTGTAGTTCATTAGAACCCTGCTGTGAGACTCAAAGGACGCAACCGCTCCTGCGGTGTTTTGCAGGATAGAACGTTATGCGAATTAGAATATTGGGCTGTAGCGGTGGAATAGGCGCTGGATCGCGCACCTCCGCGATGCTAATCGACAATGATGTATTGCTCGATGCCGGAACCGGTATCGGCGACCTTGGACTGGATGATCTCCAGTCGATTCGTCATGTGTTTCTTACGCATGCACACCTCGACCACATCGCCGGTCTGCCAATGCTGGTCGACAGCATCTTCGACGAGAACTTCGAAGAGCCGCTGACTGTCTATGCACGCGCCGAAACACTCGACGCCATCAAAGCACACTTGTTTAACGATGTGATCTGGCCGGACTTCACCAAGCTGCCCAGTGAAGACAATCCGATGTTGCGTTTTGTCAAGACAAGTCCTGGAGACACTGTATCGATCAAGCATCGTGATTTTCACGCGATCGACGTCGTGCACAGCGTTCCTTCACTCGGCTACACCGTTCAAAATTCGGGCGGCGTATTCGCCGTCAGTGGTGACACCAAGACCAATGAGACTCTCTGGCCCGTGTTAAACGCCTGTGAAGATCTCAAGGTGCTGGTCATCGAGGTCTCTTTCCCTGATGAGCAGGAAGAACTGGCAACGTTGGCCGGGCACTACTGCCCCAACACCATGTCACGAGACCTCGCACGGCTGGACCACAGTCCCGACATCTGGCTGACTGGAATGAAACCCGGCGAAGAAGATCGCATCCTTGGCCAGGTTCTCGCCGCCGTACCCGACAAAAACGTCCGCATGCTGTCCCGCGGCACCGTCATCACCGTATAAGTCTCGAGCACCTTTTCGCGTTAGACTGCATATTTTCAAGCAGTCCTGACTATGTTTGACAATCTTTCCGAACGCCTGACTAAGGCCGCACGTAACCTCACGGGTAAGGGCCGCCTGAGTGAGTCCAATATCAAGGACACGCTTCGCCAGGTTCGGCTTGCTTTGCTCGAGGCTGACGTGGCCTTGCCCGTCGTCAAGTCGTTCATCGAGCGCATAAGAGAGCGCGTGGTTGGCGAGGAGGTTGGCAAGAGCCTGACACCGGGTCAGGCGCTCGTGAAAATCATTCATAGCGAACTCGTCACACTGCTCGGTGACATCCATGAACCGCTGAATCTCAAGGCCCAGCCTCCGGTTGTGATGCTGCTTGTCGGATTGCAGGGCGCGGGCAAGACGACAACTGCCGCGAAGCTCGCCAAGCGACTGATCGACGCCGACAAGAAACGCGTCATGTTGGTCAGTGTCGACGTCCATCGGCCTGCGGCTATCTTGCAGTTGCAAACACTCGCCGGAGAAGTTGGCGCAATGTATTGCGATAGCGCTAGCTCCGAGAAACCCGAGAAGATCATGCAACGGGCTTTGGACGAGAGCCGTCGTTCGCATGCTGACGTGCTCATCGTCGACACAGCCGGGCGTCTGCACGTTGACGAGGCGATGATGGCAGAAGTCATACGAGTTCATGAAGAGTCGAACGCGCACGAAACACTTTTTGTCGTCGATAGCATGGCGGGGCAGGATGCAGTCAACGCTGCGCAGACTTTCGATCAGAGCCTGCCGCTTACCGGAATCATTCTGACCAAGGCCGACGGCGACGCTAAAGGTGGTGCGGCATTGTCAGTGCGTGAGGTTACCGGCAAGCCGATTCGCTTTATGGGTGTCGGCGAGAAGACCGACGCCCTGGAGGCGTTTCACCCGGACCGGATGGCGTCGCGAATCCTCGGCATGGGCGACGTCCTGTCGCTGGTCGAAGAAATAGAAGGCAAGGTCAGTCGCGAAAAAGCCGACAAGCTGCAAAAGAAGCTGAAGAAGGGTCGCGGATTCGATCTTTCCGATTTGCGGGACCAGCTCGAACAAATGATGAACATGGGCGGCATCGGTGCCATGCTCGAGAAGCTGCCGATGCCGGGCAATATCGATCCGGCCGCCTTGAAGGACAAGACCAACGAGCAGCAGCTCAATCGCCAGGTCGCCATCATCAATTCCATGACGCCGGGCGAACGCCGCTTTCCGAAGACCATCAATGGATCACGCAAGCGGCGAATTGCTACGGGTGCCGGGATGCAGGTTCAGGACGTCAATCGCCTGCTAAAGCAGCATTTGCAGATGGAAAAAATGATGAAAAAGATGTCCAAGGGCGGCATGAAGAAGATGATGCGGGGAATGCCGCCCGGAATGATGCCAAAACCCTGATTTTCCTTGGCAAAACGCTTCACATTTAGCCGGAAATGAGTAAAATGCGCGCTTTACTCGGGCCTGCTCCCGAGCGTAGGCACGCCTGCCTGTAACTAATCTAACGGAATTGAAATGGTCAGTATTCGTCTTTCGCGCGCCGGTGCGAAAAAACGTCCCTTTTACCACCTGGTGGTCACGGACAGTCGTAACCGTCGTGACGGCCGCTATATAGAACGATTGGGCTTCTTTAACCCCGTAGCTAAAGGGAATGAGGAAGAGCTTCGCATCGATGTGGAGCGGGTCCAGTATTGGATCGGTCAGGGCGCCCAGCCTTCGGACCGGGTGGCTTCGCTGCTCAAGGCCAAGGAAAAGGGCAAGGTAGGCCGGGACCGCAAGCGCAAGAAAGCGGCACCAGCCAGCGAGGACAAGCCTGAAAAGGCAGTCGCAGCGACCGAAAGCGCTCCAGCGGAAACTGCAGAGGCCGCTGAAGAAGTGAAAGCTGAAGATGCCGCGGAGGCGCCTGAGGAAGCCAAGGCTGACGACGCCGCGACAGCGGAACAAGCCGCCGAAGCGCCTGAGGAAGCCAAGGCCGACGAAGCCGCGACAGCGGAACAAGCCGCCGAGGCGCCTGAGGAAGCCAAGGCCGACGAAGCCGCGTCAGCGGAACAAGCAGCCGAGGCGCCTGAGGAAGCTAAAGCCGACGAAGCCGCGACAGCGGAACAAGTGGCCGAAGCGCCTGAGGAAGCCAAAGCCGACGAAGCCGCGACAGCGGAACAAGTAGCGGAAGCGCCTGAGGAAGCCAAAGCCGACGAAGCCGCGACAGCGGAACAAGCAGCCGAGGCGCCTGAGGAAGCCAAAGCTGATGATTCAGTCGAAGCGACTGACGAGAAATCTGAGGAAGCTGCCGGGGCGAGTGATGACGAGCCAGCGGACGCTGCTGCCACTGACGAGACACCTGATGAGGATGCGGCAGCCGACAGCGACAAGAAGTGACGCAAGTTGTCCTTGGCCGAATAGCAGGTGTATTCGGCGTCAAGGGCTGGGTCAAGGTGATTTCGCACACCGAGCCCCGTGAAGGGATTCTCGAATATCAAAACTGGATGCTCAAGCGCGGTGACGGCTGGCAGGCAGTAACGGTCGAAGACGGCAAACGGCACGGTAAGTCAGTGATTGCGAAACTGACCGACATCGAAGACCGGGATGCGGCGGCAGAGTTGCTCGATGTAGAGATCGCAGTAGCGCGTGAAGACTTGCCGCAGACACAGGACGGCGAGTTTTACTGGACGGATCTGGAAGGACTGCAGGTCGTCCACCGCGACGGCCGATCGCTGGGGAAAGTGGCTTATCTGATGGCGACCGGTGCGAATGATGTGCTTGTCGTAGACGGGGATGAGGAGAACCTGATTCCGTTCGTGATGGGCGACGTAATTCTGGACGTTGATTTGGCACAAGGCCGGATCAGCGTCGATTGGGAATGGGACTGATGTAATGCAAATTCGCATTGTCAGTTTATTTCCTGAAATGGTCGCTACAGTGGCCGAATACGGAGTTGTCGGACGGGCATCGGAACGTGGCCTGTTGTCTCTGGGTTGCATAAATCCTCGGGACTTCACCGACGACGTTCATCGCACGGTCGATGATCGCCCTTATGGTGGCGGTCCCGGCATGGTGATGAAATTCGAGCCTGCGGCGGCGGCGATTCGGGAGACCAGGCAGGCAATGCCTGATGGTTGCCCGGTCATTTTCCTGAGTCCGCAAGGTGCGGTTTTTGATCAGGCAGTGGCCGAACGATTGGCGCGATTGCCAGGACTGATACTGCTGGCAGGCCGTTATGAAGGCATCGACGAAAGGCTCATCGAGTCGGAAGTCGATGAGGAAATATCGCTGGGCGACTACGTGCTCAGCGGCGGAGAGATCGCGGCCATGGCCGTGATTGACGCGGTAGCGAGGTTGATACCCGGGGTGCTCGGCGACGAGGACTCCGCAGCGCAGGATTCTTTTTCGGAGGGCCTGTTGGACTGCCCGCATTACACGCGGCCCGAAGAAGTTGAAGGCAGGCAGGTGCCGCCGGAGTTGCTGTCAGGCAATCACGCAGAGATTGCCCGCTGGCGACACAAGCAAGCGCTGGGGCGCAGTTATTTAAGGCGTCCGGATCTTGTGAGAAAATTGGATTTGAATCTTGAACAACAAGCGTTGCTCGACGAGTTCCTCAAGGAGCAAGAGCACGGAACAGGTAGAGAATGATGAGCAAAATAATTGAGTCAATTGAGCAGGAACAAATCAATAACGAGATTCCGGAATTCTCTCCGGGCGATACCGTGATTGTTCAGGTAAAAGTTAAGGAAGGTACTCGCGAACGATTACAGGCATTCGAAGGTATCGTCATTGCAAAGCGAAATCGTGGTCTGAATTCGTCGTTTACCGTTCGAAAAATTTCCCATGGAGAAGGTGTAGAACGCGTGTTCCAGACTCATAGCCCGGTGGTCAGTGCCGTACAGGTAAAACGGCGCGGCGATGTTCGTCGTGCGAAGCTTTATTACCTTCGTGGGCGGACCGGCAAGGCAGCGCGAATCAAAGAGAAAATCTAAGGTAATTTTTGCGATACCTGTCACATTATTAGCCGCTTTAGTCTCACTCTAAACGGCAGAACAAACTCAGAGTGTCCGTATAATATGGCCCCAGAGATTGTCGTGCGGAACCTATCCGCACCAAAGGGGTCTGTCGGGGCATGAGCACTTCGCTTGGAATCAGTGTTCGAACCAGCCAGTTAGCAATGCTTGCTGCTTGCATGCTGCTATCCGGTTGCGCCTCATTGATGTCGTCTGCCGCCAGCGGACTCGCTAATGATCTATCCGCCGCGGTCTTGAATCAGGACGACCCCGAACTCGTGCGCGATGGCGCGCCTGCATACATGTTACTGCTCGATAGCATCCTCGAAAGTAATCCTGAAGATCCTGAATTGCTGACGGCTGCCGCGAAAATGTATGCAAGTTACGGCGCAATTTTTGCGGACAATGAGGAGCGCGCGGCAAGATTAACCAACCGCGCACTAAACTATTCGCAGCGGGCCGTCTGCGTCTCGTATAGCGATGGCTGTGACTGGAATACGGCGACGTTCGCCGATTTCGAAGCAAGCCTTGCCGGGCTTGAGGAAAAACATGCTGACGTTACGTTCGGGTATTCATTTGCGTCGATTGCCTATTTGATTTCGCACAGTAGGGATTGGAATGCGCTGGCGAGGCTGCCGCAACTCGAAGCGTTGCTGTTGCGATATCTGGAAATCAGCGAATTATCGGTTGAGAGCGATGTCTACACCTATCTGGGTGTCCTGTTGACGCTGAGACCGGAACAGATGGGCGGCAAACCAGCAGAGGCCCGGACTTACTTCGAGCGTGCGATCGAACTTACCGGCGGCCAGGATCTTTCGGCGAAGGTCTGGTATGCCGACAGCTACGCACGACTCCTCTATAACCGGGAATTGCACGACAAACTGCTGAATGAGGTGCTGGCAGCCGATCCCAATGTTCCGGGATATACCTTGCTCAATGTATTGGCCCAAAGAGATGCGGCCGAATTGCTGGCATCAGCAGATGATTATTTCTAAATAACTCAGATTCCCAAACGGAAGCAGGATATGAACAAATTCAAGATAGCCATTGCCATATCAACGTTGATGTTGACAACAACAGCAGCAGCCGTTGAGTTGAAAATTGCTACGCTGGCACCGGAACGTACTGCGTGGGTCCAGGACATGCGCAAGGGCGCCAAGGAGATCAAGGAGCGCACCGACGGTCGGGTCATTGTGAAGCTGTACGTTGGCGGTAGCCAGGGCAACGGCGAACAAGTGCTTCGTGCAATCCGCACCAGACGGCTGCATGGCGGTGCGTTCACGCCAACGGATCTCCAGGATCGCTATTCCGACGTCAACATCTATGGCCTGCCGTTCCTTTTTGAATCTGAAGGCGAAGTCGACTATGTGCGGGGGCAGTTGGATCAAAAGTTACTGGACGGTCTGGAAGAGGCGGGCTTCATCAGCTTCGGGTTCACTAATGGCGGTTTTGCGTTCTTGATGTCGAATGAACCCGTACGCGGCCTGGACGATCTCAAGGGCAAGCGCGTTTGGGTGCCGGAAGGTGACAGGATCAGCTACGCAGCAATGGATGCGCTGGAACTATCTCCGGTTACCTTGCCAATAACTGATGTCATGATCGGCCTGCAGACCGGTCTCATCGATATCGTTGCTTTTCCCCCGACCGGCACGCTGGCGCTGCAATGGCATACCAAAGTCAAATACGTGACGGAAATGCCGATCCTGTTCTCGATGGGCCTGATGGCGATCGATGCGAAAGCGTTTGGCCGCTTGCCGGAAGAGGATCAAGGGATCGTGCGTGAGGTTATGGGCGCCATGTACGCCGAGTTTAGCCGGCGCGAGCCTGAAGAAAATCGCAACGCCAAAGAGGCGCTGTTGAATTCCGGCGTGCAAAGTGTCATGCCCGCTGAAGGCGA
>Ga0255057_10000721_pt1 | contig 18987 bp, 15 predicted proteins | sample Cases_109_6_MG_FD_189022 | JGI IMG/M metagenome (GOLD analysis project Ga0255057, IMG submission 189022) | Seawater microbial communities from Amundsen Gulf, Northwest Territories, Canada - Cases_109_6 | ecosystem: Environmental > Aquatic > Marine > Gulf | place: Canada: Northwest Territories... | reverse complement strand
ATCGATCATACTGTCGACAAGCAGTTCAAGAACATCGATCTCATCGGTGGGTATTTGATCATTGTTCTTGAAGTGCGACAGCAAAACGCTGCAGTAGAAAGGCAGCTGCGCCATAGCGGCGATTTCTTTTGATCCTTTCAGCGTGGCGACAAACCGTTCCACGCGCGTGGAGGACCGTGCCCCGTCCTGGCCACCTTCAAGCTCATGCCAGGCCAACTCTTGCCAGGCCTCCGCCGTCCATGGACAAAGCTCGTAAATTTCCACGTCGTCTCCCGCCGTGGTCCGCCTTTCGATGAAATCGCGAACGGGCGAGCTTGAGTTGAGTAACGAGTCCCTGACACAAATAATGAACTGCGCCCTGCTGTTGGGGGCCGTCAGCGCCTCTTCGACAAAGGAGAAGAAGTCGCTACCGCCCGCATAGAACTCGTCGAGGCCATCGAACATCCACAACGACTGGCCGTTCTTGAGCAGCCATTTAAACTGCTCCGGAGAGGTGAGTTCCGCCACGTCGGTCTCAGCCACAGCCGAGACGATGTCGTCCACGTAGCCGACCCTCTTGCCCCGCAGGTGCTCGGGCAGGAACACGATCGGGCGAGCCCGCCCCTGCCGCGCCCTCTTTGCAGCGATGAACTCGCCATAGAGCCCGGCCGCCAAAGCATTGAAGGCAATCGACTTGCCGCTGCCAGCCGCACCATCGATGAACCGTAGCTTCGGTCCCTGGCTCGGCTCCGCCAGCGCCAACATGAGGTGGGCCACGAGGTCGCCACCGCGCTGGACACTCGATTCAGTGGAGAGTGCGGTGCGGACAGAAAATGGTTGAGGCACGCGGCGAACTTGTTTGGCAAGGGCCAGGACATCGCCGAGAACTGAGCGTGCGCGGCGGCCTTCTGCCCCCTCGATGTTATAGGATGCATCGAAGAACTCGGCAGGGACGCGGATGCCGCCTTGGCTTCCTAATAGGCGCGTGACTTCCGTTACGAAATGCTGCGAGTGGCCGAGCCGGTTGCCGACAAGATAGTAACCTGTCGCACCAGGCGCCTCGCGCATCTCGTGCTCAAAGCTACGCAACAGAGCAGCTTCTTTCTCCTCACGTTCGATGCGCTCAGCGCCATTGAGTACGTTCGAGGGAAGCCGCGTCTCGTCGTCCGACCAAAGAAGAACGCGGCGAGCCTCACCGTGACCCGCCGGCCGTTCGACGTCGAAGAATCCCGACCTAGCTCGTAGAAGCCTGTATCCGCCTGCTTCAAGATAGGATCGTGCGAGTTGGGCAAGGGGTAGCATGCAGTCGTCCTAGGATCGTAGTGAACTCGTCAACGCATAACCTGCGCCGATCACGCACCAGAGCGTCGCCCTCACGTCGCTCTACGATCCCCGCCGCATCCCCAGTTCAGAACACAACATTGCGATCCGAATGTGACTTTGTCCGCTTTCCGTGACAAAGAAAACGTCTGTCTAATGACGAACGGTAACGTGATTGAAGCGAGGGGTAGGCCATCAGGGCGCCACGCCCAAGGCTCTCAGATTGCTTGTCGCGAGTTGGTTCGACGGGTCGATCGCAAGCGCCTTGCGGAAGTCCGCTATCGCGCGGTCAACGTCACCCCTTTCGGCGTAGGCGGCGCCCCGGTCGGAATAGGCCTTGGCGTAATTCGGGTCGATCGCAATGGCTTTGTCATGGTCGGCGATGGCGCGGCCAACTTCGCCTTTCTTCTTGTAGGCGATTGCCCGGTTGTTGTAGGCGAGAGCATCTTTGGGGTTGAGCGCGATGGCCCTCGTCCAATCTTCGATGGCGTTATCACCTTCACCCTTCAACGCGTAGGCAGTGCCGCGGTTCGTGAAGGCTTTGGCATAATTGGAGTCGATCGCGATGGTCTTGGTGTAGTCCCCAAGGGCAAGGTCGACCTCGCCCTTGCGATAGTAGGCGGCGCCCCGGTTGTAGTAGAAGTCAGCATCTTTGGGATCCAGCGCGATAGCCTTGGCGTAGTCGGCAATGGCGCGATCGACATCGCCCTTGCGATAGTAGTAGGCGACGCCTCGATTGTAATAGGCAAGGGCGCGTTTTGGGTCGATCTCGACAGCCTTGGTGTAGTCGGCAATAGCACGGTCAACTTCGTCCTTACGGTAATAGGCAGCACCACGGTTGCTGTAGGCGAGGGCGAATTTTGGGTCGATCGCGATAGCATTGTCATGATCGGCGATGGCGCGGTCCACTTCGCCTTTCTTTTTGTAGGCGACACCCCGGTTGGTGTAGGCAAGCGCGAGTTTGGGGTCGATCGCGATGGCCTCGGTGTAGTCCTCGATAGCGTGATCGACCTCGCCTCTGTCGTCGTAGGCATTGCCCCGATTGTAGTAGAAGTCGGCATCCTTGGGCTTCAACGCGATAGCGTTGGTATAGTCGGCAATAGCGCGATCGAGTTCGCCCTTCTCTTTGTAGGCGTTGCCGCGGCTGTAGTAAGCGCTAGCTCTATTGCCTTCGCTCTCCCGCTTTCCGCGCTCAATGATCGATGTGCAGTCATGAATCTGTTGCTCAGGGTCACTGACCTGAGCACAATCGCTGTTTTGATCCGAACAGGCTCCCGTTGCGGCCAGCGTAATTACGAGTGCAGCCATAAGAGGCCGGGGCATCCGCACCTCCACGCAATATTGCTTAGAGAGCCAATTCTCGCACAGGATGCCCAACTGTCTTTTGCAGAACGCGACTGCACGTTTGTCGGCAAGTTGAATCATCTGCGGGTTTCGGCAGAAACACTATGATGTCCGCGCTCGGTACTAAGCGGACATCCCACGCACCAGGCCCCTTGTCTGCGCTTGGGTGCAAAGCGCAGATAGCCTGATAAGAAGAGCAGAAAACAAGGTAAGTAGCAGGAGCCCTACGATGTCAACTTTTACTGTTCGTCACGGAAAACGCTATCAAGCCGCGATAACACTTGGTCTCCTTGAGCAACTTGCGAGTAATGAGATGATTGCAGCCAAATTGCGCAAAGCCGGATTTGAGAACGTACACGTCTCGGGTCAAGGCAGCACGCGTCAGGCCGAAGCCCTATGGCCAGGGCCTGATACGAACGCGGCCTTGCCGTCACAAGTCACATCGATTTCCGAGGTTGAGGAGGCGTAAGCGGGTTCATTCCTTGAGCATATCGAAATGAAATCCAACGCTGCGTATTGCAGCCTCGCATGCTCACAAACTAAGGCGAAACATCAACCCCTAGATTGTTGGCCGCCTGCAGGACCAAGCTCTCCTGAGCAGGAGCCGAATTCGTGGCAATGATAGCAGAGGCAAATAGAACGACTGAAAAACAAGCAACGGTCATTGAGAAATAAACTGCTCTTAGCGTACCCATTGTGCTGATCCCTCGTGTCAAACGTCCCCCGATTGTCCTCAGATCATTCGTAATGACCTGACGATAACCGAGTGTGGAGTTTAGAGGTCCTAAGTGTCGAGCCGAGGGAAGAACTCTGGCAATCCTGGGGCATCTGACAGAACAGTGGGGCAAGCGTGAATGCCAAACTTAAGTCCCTCCTCGCCAGATGCTGGCGTTTGGCACTTAGCGAACTGTCCGCTCCGGCAGGTCAGGAACGTCACAGAACCACAACGGCGTTAGCTACCGCCGCAAAGTGAAAGGAGGAAGCTGCCAAGACAAAGGCATGCCAGATGGCGTTATGATATCGGAGCTTGCTCCAAAGATGAAAGGCGACGCCAATCGTGTAAAGGCAGCCCCCAATTGCGAGCAGAAGAAGTACGGAAGGCGTAACGGCTAACGTAAGGGGAACCAGCACCAGGATTCCACACCACCCCAAGGCTAAGTAAAGGACGTAGGATGTCCGCACGAAGTGCTCTGGCCATAGAAGCTTGGCAGCAGCTCCCAGCGCGCCGATAGCCCAAACGGAACCTAGTAGCGCATAACCTACCGGCCCGCCCAGCTTCACAATTGCAAAGGGCGTGTAGGTTGCAGCGATCTTGACGTATATCGCCGCGTGATCGAAGCGCCGCAGGATGGCCTTAAGACCAGGCCTGTCAATCAGATGATATGCTGCCGAGCACACGAAAGCGGCGACGAGCCCGACCCCATAGATCGTCAAACTAACGAACGACAGCGAGGGCAGGTGGTGGAATGCGAAGATGACAAGCACCGCAGCCGCTACAATGCTGGCTGTCACGCCAATGACATGAAGGACGCCATCAGCCATCCGTTCTCCAACGGTGTAGTTAGGAAAACTGTCGAGCATGGTTCTAGATGCCTTTTGGCGATCGCCGCGGAAACTGACCATGAGCTTCGCTTCGCGCCGCGGCAGATGCAATTTCCTTCTGCATGTGGGGCATCGAAATGGAAGGTCAATGCTTGCTTAAGGGGTGCTTAGAGAATGTGATGTACAGTGATGCGTTCATAGTGGAGCGGGAACGATGCAGCACACACTCTGTTGGCTCGAAGACCATCTTGACGACATGGCCCATGCTTCAACGAGCGACGAACGCAGGCGGCTCTTCGAGACGCTAAGCGATTTGGCCGGATCTATCGCGGCCTTCTACGTGAAGCCCAAGTAACTTAGGCCTCTAGCAAATTTCTGGAAGTTGCAGGCGCTAGCAACAATGCGCGTGGATGCGGTCGCGCCGCGCTTCAGTTGCGACCGGTTGCGACAAAATTTATGCATTCACTTAGTAAATTGTTGACATTGATTTGATAGCATTCGGGAGCATCAAAGACGAAGGGATTTGGAGTAAGTCCCGATGTTCTTGTTAAGGAAGTTATTTAGTAGAGTAGGTGCCTTAAAGTTAGCGTTGATCGGCACCCTCGTGATCGCTGTGCTGCCCGCAAACGAGCAGCAGCAAGATCAGCTCTTCAGCCGGGCCGCCACTGCCGTGCGTTGGACGACGACGTTCTGCGACCGTAACGCGGACGCGTGTGCCCGGACGGGTGAGATTTTGGGCACCCTCGCGAGCAAGGCCAAATTCGGCGCGACTATGGCCTATGATATGGCCCTGAAGTACTCGGACAACGCCGGCGGCTACCTCTCCCCCGTCAGATACGGACCAGAGCGAGGAACACTGAGGCCTGAGGATCTGGAGCCTGCCTGGCGCGGCGGACCACCCGGCGCCGGCGCATAGCGACAAATCCTTTACTACTCATTCGGATACGCGGGTGCTCTTGCAGCTACGCGGGGCGCTCTTGTGCGTAGCACGCCTGAACCTGACATTCCTGTTGCCCTGCCCGCCAACCGTTACCTCTCGTCAAAAGTCGGGTTTTGGCACTCAGCGGCCCGTCCGCACGACCAGCCGCATGTCTGCTGTTGCGGGCAAAGCGCAGATCTTCGACACCGCCGAGTCATTGCAGAACCCGTGAAGGGATGTAAATGAAATGGCAGGCGGAATGTGCGAAGGAAAAAGCGCGATTGAATTCCAAAATAAGATAATGGCGGTCCCTACGAGAATCGAACTCGTCTTTCCAGATTGAAAAGCCGGACTCAGCTCAACGATTTCAAGGCCCATTCTGACAGTTCGCGCCATGTTCACGCCGTTGCGCGTCAACCACTTAGTGCCGGAGTCAGAACGGCACACCCCAATGCTCTCTACGCTGAATGCGGCCAACGACCCCGCGCCGCCCGCGGCCGACTGAGCCGTCGCATCCCTTGCATCAAGGCTGAAGCAGCTCGGGCACGCGATGCTCGTGAGGCTGCTGAAGCTCGCGTCGCCAAGATGAAAACCAGCAAACCCCGCTCACCCCTAAGCACGGAGACCGCCTAAAATGCCCCCTACAAATCAGCCGCTGTTCACAGCTCCGCAAGCCACGCCGACTGTGGGCGCTTCCACGCCCAATGCGATCGCTCAACAGCGCCGTATCGCTGAAGCCCTAATCAGGGTGGGCTGTTGGTAATGCGCCAACTGATTTGTTGCAACGAATGTCGAGCGTATTGAGGTGGACAAGGGGACTCGGATCGCATGACGACCGTAGACTTAAGCGAGGTAGTGGGCGCTCTGGATTACGCACTCGATGAACTGTCTTGGGCGGCAAAGGACGGTGATATCGCACGCGCGAAATTCCTAGTCGATGAGTTGGGAAGGCTCGAAAGAGGCTGGCCAGCGGAATTCCAGAGGGCTGCAACCATAATTAAATGGCGAGCAGGCCCACAGCAGATAAATAATTCGACGCGACATTAGACAGGCAACCGAAACCTAAAGTAGGGGCAAATAGGTAATGGGACTACGAGGACCGAAACCGGGCACACCGCGGAAAGGCGGTCGCCAAAAAGGCACAGCCAACAAGACAACCCGCGATATGAAAAGCATGATTGAAGGGGCTCTCAAGGCGAAGGGTGGCCAGAAGTATCTTGAGAAAATAGCTGATACCCATCCGCAGACGTTTGCGATGCTTTGCGCCAAGCTCGTGCCCACGACGTTAGCCGGCGATGCCGACAATCCCCTTATTCCATCAAAAATAGAGCAGGTAATTGTCGACCCTAAGAGCTGAGGTTCCCAGGAAGCTTGCGCCTTTGCTCCAGCCGGCGCGCTACAAGTGCGCTCACGGCGGGCGAGGGGGAGGCAAGTCCCACTTCTTTGCCGAGCAGGTCATTCTGCGCTGCCTTAAGCAACCGACAAAGATCGTGTGCATCCGTGAGGTGCAGGACAGCATCAAGGACTCCGTCAAGGCCCTGATCGAGACCAAGATCGATAAGTTTGGTCTTGGCTGGTTTTTCGACGTTCTAGGGCCGGAGATACGCGGCCAAAACGACTCCCTGATCGTCTTCAAGGGCATGCAGGCCTACAACTCCGAAAACATTAAGTCGCTCGAAGGCTTTGATTGGGCGTGGGTTGAGGAAGCCCAAACACTGTCGGAAATCTCCTTAAGGCTTCTGCGTCCCACGATCCGCAAACAGGGGTCTGAGATTTGGTTCTCCTGGAACCCACGTCACGACACCGACCCTGTCGACAAGCTGTTTCGAGGCGCGGGCAAGCCCTCAGGTGCCATCGTCTCCGAGGTCAACTGGAACGATAACCCATGGTTCCCCAATGTGCTCAAGAGCGAGAAGGACGAGGATTACGCCCGTGACCCTGAAATGGCAGACCATGTGTGGGGTGGAAACTATGAGATCGTCTCGGAAGGCGCCTATTACGCCAGGATGATCGTGCAGGCGGAAAAAGAGGGGCGCATCGGCGAGTTTCCTTACGATCCAAGGTTGCCTGTGGCCACCTCGTGGGACATTGGGGTGGATGCCTATTCGGCCGTGTGGTTTGTCCAAGAGGACGGCGAGCACGCGACCGTCATCGATTATTACGAGGCGCAGAATGAAGGCGCGCCCGATATTGTTTCGGTGTGCATTCCAGAGTTATTCATCCCGCCGCCTTTGGATGAGAAATTTACCGGCTGGGACAGGCAAATTGCCCTTAATCAGTTAGAACGCACCACACCCTTCCACTATGGCCCTCACTACCTGCCCCATGACGTGAGGGTGCGTGAATGGGCGGGAGGCGCACGGTCTCGGGTGGAAACGCTCAGAGCGCTTGGCCTCGGGGATGTGCGCAAGGGCGCCGCGACAAATCCAGACGACCGAATTAATGCGGTGCGGCATCTATTACCGCGGACCAGGTTCAACAACACGCCACGCGTCCAGCAAGGCTTGAAGCGGCTGCGGCGCTACCGGCGACGGTGGAACGACACGCTCAACAGTTACATGGGACCTAAGCCTGACGAGAATTCGCATGGCGCCGATGCCTTCGGCGAATATGCCATCAACTGTCGGATTGAGCCGCCGCGTCCGAGGAAGCCCAAGATGCTCGAAGAGCCCGTATTTGAAGTCGGTAAAGACGGCCGGGTGCGCTCGAATCTTTCGGTGAAACAAATCGTCGAGATGAAGCGCCGGCGGCGCATTAGGTTGGAGCAATAGAGGACTAAGTGAGCACGAAGAGGCCTAAAGCATTGGACTTGTTCTGCGGCGCCGGCGGCGTGGGCAAGGGCCTGCATGACGCTGGGTTCGATGTTGTCGGCGTCGATATTGTTCCGCAGCGCCGCTATCCGTTCCCCTTCATTCAAGCGGACGCTATGCAAGTGTCGTTCTCAGGTTTTGATTTCATTTGGGCGAGCCCGCCGTGTCAGGCGTACACGCTTTGCCAGCGCATACGAGACAACGACCACCCCGACCTGATTGGTCCGCTCCGCGAAAAGCTAAACGTATCAGGCGTGCCTTGGGTAATCGAAAATGTCGTTGGCGCTCCGCTTAATGACCCAATAGAGCTTTGTGGATCAATGTTCGGATTGCGGGTGTACCGGCACAGACTGTTCGAGTGCCCTTTTTCCATAGACGCGCCGCTTCATCCTGAACACACCACGCCGCTCCGCAAGATGGGACGGCCTGTCAGGGACGGTGAATTTATGCACGTCGTCGGTAACTTCTCAGGCGTCCCGCTGGCGCGAAAAGCTATGGGCATTGATTGGATGATGCGAGACGAGCTTAAAGAGGCAATCCCGCCGGCTTACGCTGAGTACGTCGGGCGCGCCGCAATGGCGCGAGTGCGCCTCCAAGAAACATTCTAACAGGGGAGCCTTTCAGACTCTCAAGGCTCAAGTGTTCATCGGACATCACGCTCTGCCTCCCAGCTCTCAAGCATCACGAGAATGAATCCGTCCATGGCGGAGCGTCAGGCTGCCGTGTGGCAGAAGCACGACCGAATTCGAAAAGCTCCTGGCCGACCACACGTCGGCCGCGGAGCCTCCTGGGCGGTTGGAGTTACCCTGCTCCAGCCGCCTATTTTCATGTTGCATGACGTTCGATTAAGGGCGGCGGCGGACGATGTTTGGAGGACCAATCAACTTTCTCCCCCGGGACAGAAAGACTGGTCCTCCAAAGCAGATCCGACATCCCTCGTAATGATCTGCGGTCGGCCCCCACGGCGGCGAAATTAATATGGAAGATTGTGCAGTGCGCAACTGCGAATTACTCACGACAAGGGTTCGAACGCAGGAGGGTGTGATCGGAGCCTTATACTTCTCCCGAAATCACAGCGTGTTAGCGTGTCAGCCGCGCAGAACCATTGCGAAAACGGTTACAGAAATTGATCGAGATTTCTGCGACATAGGTACAAGCCGTACGAACGGGTAGTTGACCTTAGAACGCTTAAAAACTAGGCAAGGAGTTCGCTACGCTCCGATATCCCTCTTTGGAGTGCCCATCCCCCCGGGCATGTCCGTCCCCCGGACACAGTGGCGCGTTGGAGACGCTGGTCTTAGCTGACCAGCGTCTTTTCTATGCCCTGTTTCGCCTGTTGCATTATGTCTGATTACTACTATAATCAGAATGTATTTTCCAGGCAAAATGGGGGTGTTTCCCATGCCCAAATCCACCGACCTGTCGCTGCAGCGGATCAGCACGATCAGCGTCGGCACCCGAGCGCGCAGCGATGCCGAACTCGTCGCCTCCTGGCTCGCCTCGCTGACGTCGGCTCACACGCGGCGGAATTTCGAACTGACGGCCTCCAGGTTCCGCGAGGCGCTTACCGCGGACCTGCGCACCGCCACGGTTGAGGACGTGCGCGAGGCTGTGGCCAACATCACCGCTGGCTTGAGCAATGCGACCGCGCGGCAATACCTGCTGCGGGTCAAATCCCTGCTCTCGTACGCCCACAAGCTGGGCTATTCCCCCTTCAACGCCGGCGTCACCATCAAGGTGCGGCCGGATCAAAGCGGCGCGGGGCTCGCCAAGCGCATCATCTCTGAGGTTGAGGTCGGCCTCCTGATCCGTGAGGCCAACTCCACACGCGATGAAGTGCTGTTGAAGACGCTCTACGCGGGAGGCCTGCGCGTTTCTGAGCTCGTGGCTCTATCCTGGGCCGATGTCATCGAACGCGACACTAGGATCCAGCTCTCGGTCTCGGGGAAAAGGGGCAGAATCCGCCAAGTTCTCCTTCCTGAGACCGTCGCCACGGCCATTCTCGCGCTCCGGAGCAACGCTGGCGCCAACGATCCAGTGTTTGCTTCACGTAAGGGCGGCCGGCTGAGCGAGCGCGCCGTCAACTATATGCTGAAGCGAGCCGCCGAACGGGCGGGCATCACGGGTGCCATCTCCCCGCACTGGTTACGTCATGCCCATGGCTCTCACGCTCTGGATCGTGGGGCCACGCTCGCTGAGGTCCAGACCACGCTCGGCCACGCCAATGTGGCGACGACCTCAGGCTATCTGCATGCGAGACCCGACACGTCATCGGGCATGAAACTAGATCCAGGGATCTTTCGGTGAGGGTGGTGACTGGAGCCCGCTCGACATGACAGCGTGATGTCCGCTTCTGGGGGTAAAGCGGACATCCATTACGAACGCCCCAATGTCTGCTTTTGACCCAAAGCGGACATGGGCACGCTCAACTCTTTGTCCACTCTGAGGGGCAGGCCATATCCTCGTGTCGTCGTCAGAGTTCGGAAATAGCTGGAGTCGCTCAGTCAATATCGGTTCGTTTCGCAGGAGCTGACCACCGGAAAGCTGGCACGGGGCTTCAGCTGCAAGCCGCTCATAGCCGCGCGATAATATGCCAATGATCCTTCGATTTTTTCTCTGGCAAATGACCTGCCAGAAAATCCGATACGACCTCATGATCGGAAGTAATCCGGAGTCCCAGTTCCGCAAGAACCTTCCCATCCAGTGTGGGCTGGTGCGGCAGCAAAATCCGGCCATCCGGGCCCAACGAGGCGGAAAATTCTGAATAAAGCTTGCGCCGATCAACTTTCGGCAGATGGAACGAAACAAAACAGTCGAGTATTACATCAAATGGCTGAGACAGTGCACTTACGTTCAGCGAGCCGTCGAGCACTATGCGCGGTCTTTTGATCGCAAGGCCGTGAAGCGGCACTTCGTATTGGGCGAACGCATAAATCGCCTCCCAATGATGATCGACACCCGTATAACGTCCGGCGTCGAGAAAGGGCACAAGCCAGACGGCAAGGCGCCCAGAACCGCATCCGAAATCCAATATGTTGTCGCTTGTCCGCAGGCCTTTCGACAGAAGGAAATCGAAATAGGTTCGACCGACGCACCATGGGCGGCCATAGAACCTGTGGTGTTCTTCGGCAAGAAACCGCTTGTAGTCGATCGCGGAGTCATTCACCGTCTTCCCGTCCCGTAACTCCCGCCATCCAGTCGCAGAGACAAGGCTTTTCTCCCAAACTTCCGGAGTTACTGCATCTGTGCCTGCGGGCCGATGTGCCTCGCGTGCCGAATCTGACAAAGAGTCCAATTGTGTTCCCTGCTATTTCAGACCAATCATGTGTTGGCCTCTCCCCGGCGGCGATACCAATATTTAGTTTAGAATCCGCTGCTCATTTGCCAGCGTCTGAACTGGCCGACGTGGAGCTTAAGCGAGGATAGCGGCTGGCAGCAAGAATATTTTCGGCGCCAGCAGGTGAGAAAGTCCAAAGAGAACTCGGGCACTATTCTGGAATACTCTGATGTCCGCTTTTGGCACTTAGCGGACATGGACGCCGCCTCGGAGAATGTCCGCTTTTGGGGGTAAAGCGGACATCCGTGACGCAAGCTGAAATGTCTGCTTTTGACCCAAAGCGGACATGGTCTGCGCTTGCCACCCCGGATCGGTGAGAGTTGGGCAGCGCAAGTGCTAGTTAGAACCGACTGCGCTCTTGGAACCGGCGACTTCGGCAGCCTTCTGGGCGATCGCCGCGTAGCTTTCGTAATAGCCGGTCAGGCTGAGTTCCGAGGAAACGACCTCACTTTCCGCGACACCGTTAGGCAGCGCGAAGGAGAATTCGATTCCTTCGCCCCACATGATCGTCGCATACCGGTCATCGTCCTCGACAAGTAACGCGCCATCCGGCTCCAGGGCTATCGACTGAGCGTCCTTTGTTCGAACGATAAGACGCGCTGCATCGATGTATGAAACCTCGGGCTCGCGCTCGACAAGCCGGAACCGTGCGCGAAAGCCGGCAAGCCGGATCGTCTGCGATTGCTCTAGGTCTTTACCCTTTGCCTCGTGCAGGACTTTGCCGAACTCTGTCCAGCGACGTGTACTTGGGTTCCAGCTCGTCAGGTAAGGACATGAGCCTTCTGCAGTGCCTGCCGTTAAAGCAAGAGCGTTGGGATCTCCTTTTGTGAACGCAATGCGCCTGCCGTTCACGCCGACACCCGAGAGGGCAAGCTCCGCTCCGTAGACATAAGGGCGAGGTCGGGGAGATGAGGGCTGCTTGAAACTTCTTTTCAGTTTCCGGACGCTGTTGCGTCCTCTGCCCATCTGGAACACGGTACCCACAGGAGCAGCCCTTATGCTCGCGTAGACTTTGCGTGCCTGGGATAATCCGAACGCCGGCGGGTCCATCGCGGGGAACACAATGCGAAGCGGTACCAGCACCCGCTCTCCCGGGCTCAATTCCGTCGGAGCGAAATCTGCTACCGTCCGTCTGCTAGCAATCGTTGGCACCAATCGCGACGCCGCGCGAAATGTCGACTCAACTGTCATTCTACCAAAAAGCGCGTCGAGACTTATGGGCAAGCGAGAGACGTTCTCTATTACGGCCACGTCAAGTTTTGCGGTTCGCACATGGTAGCTGAAGTTCCAACAACAGAGGGGATGTCGGCTTCCTTCGCACTCGTTATAAGCGGGGAAAGCAGTCAAAATGAAAAAATCGCGCGGTAGGACGCCGAGGCTCTCGTAGCGGCGAATGATAGGCTGTTCGTCCTTGATGACGTGATATTCTACCTCGTCGCGCGGCAGCCTGTCCCTGATGAATGCGTTGTATTTTCGAACCTCGTTGTCAAAGTTCGCAAAGTCAGACGGCTGGGCATATTTCCAGAAAGAAATCTCGAACGGCGTGCCCACCCCGCGAATACCCGACGAAAACATGTAGTGAGCCGCAAGTCCCGAGCCATGCCCTTGTTGGTAGCTCATTTCGAAGTCGGGCGGCCATTCCAGACCGGACTTGAGAGCCGCGTTGAGGGCTACGCTAGGGTAGGGAAAGCTTGCATCCGAAATCGACGTTATTCTATTTCCCTCGATTTTCTTGATCCCAACAGTGGCAGACTGCTGGACCCCACCGAGTGACAATGAAATATAACAGCCTTCCCCTTCAATGCAGTTCGCAAGGCTCTCCTCGCGCCCTATGGTCTTCAGTAGACGATAGTACTGGTCGAAAATCGCATTTTGCAGCGCCATCGGTCGACCTAGAGTGTTCGCCATCTCTGGCGCCGACCGGCCCTCCAGGAGAACGCTTGCAACTGAGCTGTCGAGACGCTGGAATTCCACGCGAATGACGGGAGTCGCACTGCCGGGCGATTTGCACAGAAGCTGTTTCATGGCCGCTTCTCCCCCCCACTTCCCACTCACCGTCCGCCTGGCCTCAAAGCACTGGGCAAACACCGCGGTGGAAGCAGCAAACCAAATAACTGCGGTGATCCCCGCCCGGAGAAGTACGCTATTCAAGGCAACCTCCACTTTCGCTCGTGTCGCAAAAACATCAGGCATTCATCTTGGGTTCAAACCTAAGGGCTGGATGTCGAGGCACCCGCGAGCGGTCGAAAGGTCCACACAGTGCCAGCCTTCACGAGCTTTGAATTCAGTTCCCGCGCCGACGCTGCCAAACCGGCAATGGCTTTCACCATATCGTCAAGAACAACCTTCTTCACCGCATAATAGGAGTGCGTTTCGGGCACACTCCATGGTGTCACCTCGATCTCGGACGCGTCAATAATCTCATAGCCCTCCGCGTATGTAACCGGCCTACCCAGGCGTGGGGCCATGTTGAGCTTCTCCGAGGCAATCAGGGCGATGTCCTTTTTGGACGTATAAACGACCCACAGCGCGGCAAGCGGTTTGACTTCCAAGGCGATCTGTTCCCGGAACAGGACGGCGTCGAAATCGGGTGCGCACAAGAGCACACTCCCAAACTTCTCTTGAGTCTTGCCGCTATAGGCAAGCAATCGCAGGGCGTTCAAGAGCCCTTTCGAGCCCATGCTGTGAGCGACTAAATGCACCTTTCGCCCTTTGGTTCGCGCTGCTAGGGCTTCGAGGAAAAGTGCGATGTGCTTTGTGCTCCAGTTCACATTCCCCCAGTCGCTGTTGTAGCCCACAACGTTATCCCACGAAGGCCATGAGAAGACGATTGGTGCGCCACTAAACCCGAAGTCGAAGGCAATTTGGCCAGCGCGCACAATCGCATCGTCGAAGCTCACGTTGAAACCGTGCACATAAACGAGAACGTCACCTTCCCCCCGTCCGAATTCAGCAACTTCGTTGAAGAATTGATCTTCGCCGGTCGGCAGAAGCTTTAGTACGAAAATGTGCTTCCTTGGATCACGGAGCGCCCTGATTTTGAGCCAAGGAGTCTCGATGCGCCCGGTCTTGTGACTGTAAGGTATGTTCACCTCGGCACGGCCGTAGCTCAAGACGCCATTCACAGACCTTTCAGAGCCGAAGTAATCCTCGGGCGCGGTCTCGCCGGTCGCCTTCCGATCGGTCACGTAGAACACTGTTTGATTGTAAGAAGGCACGGGAGATACGCCCAAGAACCCGCGCTTCGTGAATTTCTTCAACGATTGAGCTTGTGCGACTGCCGCTTTGATGTCGCTTAGGCGCGTGAGTTCCTTGCCTTGTCTCTCAACGCCATAAGAGTCGAGCACACTTTGTACCGCATAAAAGACAATGCCCTGGTCCAGACCAATGTCCTTAACAAGGTCAGCATTATCGTCGAGCTGATCGGGAGAGAGCCCGAGCTCCTTGGCAAGCCGCGAACGGACCTCAGCACCAAGTGTGGCAAGTTCTATTGCTGTTGGAGATTGCGTGTCTTGCGCCGCTGCGCCCCACAACGTACCCATTACAATGGCGCTCGCAGTCATCAAGATGATCAAAAAGCAAGCGGCAATACTATGTTTCATATGTCACCACCATTAATTTTGGCAGCCAATCAATCCAAATCTCTTTTGCTGCGCGCCTTACCAGTACTCTCTTGAACATCGCCATGGCGCGCTCCCTCTGTGGTTCTTACCACGGTCGTCCCACTTGGACGCCGCCGCGCTGGCACGAACGTTGGTTGTTGAAGGGTGACATTCATTCCCTTGGACCGCAGTTGTCTGATGAGCGTTTGCGCGGCGCTCTCGTCGCCGGTATTTCTAAAGAATCTGCGCACATAGCGATCAATGTCGTACACATCGACTTGGCGTCCTGCGTCACCCGCGTTCTCTGTATAGTCGCCATCGCTGAGAGACTTCAGTACCGCGTAGGTAAAAAGACCGTTGCCACGATCAGCGACGGGCCGCTTATTGCTGTAAGCGTATTGGCCCTGATCGAGTGAAAACTGCCCAGGTGATGCGCTAAAGAAAATATCGGCTGACAACAGTTGACGCTCAAATTCTAGGCTAACCGCCGCTGGATCAAACGCTTTGACATCAGTCACACCTGCAATATTTCGGCAGGCATCGATAATGATGATCTTTTCTGTACCCAGTGACTCAAAACTAGAGATCAACTCATCGCTCACCAGGGCGTGGCTCGCCAGCGCGTCGGGCGTCAAATCAATGATACCGGGACCCAGCAGGGCCGTTAGCCCCTTCTGTTCGCGATAGGGATTTAGAATGCCGTGTCCTGAGAAATAGAATAAGAAGAGGTCTCTTTCTCGTGCGTGCACGTTTGCCGGCTCGGCAAGGCCATTAAGAACCAAGCGCAGCTCACGAATGCTTGGCTCATGCACGCGAACAATGCCGGACTCCTTGAGTTCTTTGATTTGCGACTTGGCGGACCCCGTCGTTGGCGCAACAAACAGAGCAATCTCCACTTGATCGAAGTCAGGCGTCAAATCACTGGTCTTCTCCACGACACGTGCCCGGTAGTCATCGACAAAAAGCTTAGCGAGATCGAGGGCATCGTTTTGCGCATAAGCCAACTGCATGTCTGGCTGAGCGTAACTTGAAAATCCAACGATCACCGCCCTCAATCTGCTTCCAGACGGCTTCTCAATTGGGCCCGCCCAGTTGATTGTTCGGCACGCCTGCTGACTGTCGAGCTGAAAGCAAACCTGAACGTTGCGGTGCTGCCGGCGCGCGCCCGCAGGCAAACTCACATCGACCTGAACAATCCCGGGCGTGGCAATTTCGATTGGGTCGTTGGGTCCAAACTCTTGTCCTGCGTGGCGCTTCGCGGCACGACGCACCCCGTCGATAGATACGAGCAGCTTGCGTGGCCACGATCCGCCGCCCTCAAGAAAAATGTCAAAACGGTGTGTCTCGGTTTCTAGTTCTTCCCCTTCTGCGGGGGAAAGCACCATAAGCTTGACCGGATCGGCGGTCCTAATGATGCTCTCTTTCTTGGTCGCGACGGCCTCGGGCTCAGGCTTCGGTTTATTGAGCGCAGTACGCACCTCATCAGGTGCGTAGAATTGGAGAAGGTCGGCAAACCTCACGAGTGATACCTGCCCGCTGGGTTCGTCGACCTGCCATCCGACCGTCGCGCGCGCGCGACCGTCGGAGGCGAAATGGCCTGTCGAAGGAATCCACGCAGTCCAGGTCCACTCGTCGCTATTCCATTCAGTTTGCCGAATGTGGACTGCAAGTAGTGGCGCCAGTTCGCAGGCGGCACCATCTTTCTCACGAGTGATTCTGTACCAACGCAAGGTGCCATCGCCGTGCCCCACAACGGCAACCGTGCCGTCCTTCGATACAGCTACCCTGAAGGCTTCGGCAGCAACACGGAGTTGACATTCGACCCGCGCAGAGCCCGCCGTATAGTTTGCGACCCTTACAAAATTACTTGATCCTATGATGACGCGCTTTTCCGTCCCCAGTGCCACGCTTCTGTACGTGTCCCGAATGCCCGCGAGCTCACTGAGCGCCGCACCATAGACGACCGGTGGCCGACGCCGGTTCCACCAGTTGCCAAGCTTGTCAATGAGAAATGGGTCGCGGTTCGCAGGCTTAACGCCCTTGGGCACGGCGTTGGCCCGGTCGAGAGTGAGCGTGGAAACGTCGAACCTGAGACCGATCGGAGCTGCTCGCGCGCCGCGGTAATCTTCGATGTAGACCACGGAGGCGTCATCGGAAATGTGAAACCCGAGCCAATTGCTCCCACCGGCATCGAGCGGCCGGTCCCGAAAGTCGAGCGTGCGCCCGATCTTGAGAACCTCCTGCCCTTGATCGTTGAAATAGTTCGCACCGTCCACTTCGATAACCGCGACACGCCGTTGCGTTGCATATAAGAGCGCGTTGCGGTTATGAAGGGCCGCAATATCCATCACCCTGTCGATGCCAACGCGAACAAATCTCGGCGCCTCCGCTTCGGACGTTTCTGGATCGATCCGCCAGCGCACCATGCAATTGTCGAGTTCTTCGTTTTCGATTGCTCCATCGATGAGAGTGGGATGAACGATCTGGCACCACAACATTCCGCCCGCAAATATGAGTGTTTCCCCTTCGGCCTCCATCCAAGCGACCCTATTGAGCGACATCTGATCGCCGGCAGGAACTTGTTTTGGATCGAGGTAAGCCGGTGACAGGAGGGCATGCTCGGGTACGGCCAGGGGCTCACCCAGCGGCGACAACGAATTTGCATCCAAGACGGCAACCCGAAGTCGCACCTGGTTGCCTGTGCCGCGTTGTCGCGCATCGGCAACCGCAAGTTTGGCGCCTTCCGGACTAAAGACCGCGCCCTCGGGACGCTCTAGACCAATTTCGCGTGCGCTTTTTTTTGCAACGAGTTGGATGCCGTCGCTCGTCACACTGTAAAGCCGAAGGCCAGTGCCGCCGGAGGTTACCAACGAAACTGAACCAGTGCCGGTGGGCGAAAAGGCCAGGCCAGGCGTATCGGGTAAACTGTCACAGTCTCCACTGGCACCGGCCGGACAACACGGTCCGCCGCCGCCATACCCGTCGTCATCGGCGGCGGCCAGGCCCCAGTCTTCGGTTCGCCATACCCTGAGTCCGCAGCCGTCGCTCAATGAAGCTGCAAGGTAAAGGCCGTCCGGCGAAAAGCGGAGCGCTTGTGGGCGCGTCGCCACGTCCTTCCGTATCGCCTCGACGATCCGCCCGCTTTCCCGCTCCATCACGTAAATAATTGCGGTGCCTGGTCGTGCAAATCCCTTGCTGTCGCGAAGGGGTGGAACCGCATACGCAGTCAGACGTGCGTCCGGCGAAATCGCGACCGCGTGCGCACGCTGCATCTCCTCCTGTCTGATTGGAACGCGCAGCAGGTCGAACTGCGAAATATCATCTATCGCGAAGACCGCAGCTGCTTTGGCTGGCGAACCGGTGACGATGTGGTTCTCACTGGCGTCCACGTCGATACGCCAGAGGGGAGCCGCGAATGGATCATTGATCACAAGCGCGGGCTTATCGACACTGCCAGTCTCGTTCTTACTCGAATTTGGCAAAGCGCCGGCAACGAGCGCCAGTATCAGGTACGCACCGAGCCCACTAATTTCCATCTCAAAATGCATGGTCACCAATCTCGCCGGTTCATCGCTGTCTAAGCGCACATGGCCAGCCGCACCAGTTCTTAAGTCGAAATCCGGCGCTCATCAGCCAGCGTTTGGATTGGCGGGAACTGAGCGTAAGCCAGGACCCAGGTTGGCGGCAAGGTCGATTCTCGAGCAGGATTGAAAAAAGTCTCGCGCTCACAAGACTCGTTGCGAAGCCATCGATATGGGACATTGACTACGGCGAGCCGGGTGTCGTTCAGTTCCTATTGGAAAGGACTGAGCCACCCAGTTCGGGAGCCGTTCAACGAAGCCAACGTCATGGCGACTATGAGGATGGTTAGTGTCACACGGTGCGAAGTGCAAATGTCCGCTTTTGGCACTTAGCGGACATCTAAGCCGCCTCTGAGAATGTCTGCTTTTGGGGGTAAAGCGGACATTGAACGCCGAACACGAAACTGTGCCGGGCTCTAACTTAGAAACTGGTATCGCTTCCTGGGGCAGGCCAGAGGACCGCTCGAACCGTGCGCCTCGTCACCAACCACACCCAAAACAGCTACCGCTTTCTCCATTGGGCTCGATTGGCTACAATCGCTCAAATCTCCAG
>Ga0255057_10000720_pt1 | contig 18995 bp, 18 predicted proteins | sample Cases_109_6_MG_FD_189022 | JGI IMG/M metagenome (GOLD analysis project Ga0255057, IMG submission 189022) | Seawater microbial communities from Amundsen Gulf, Northwest Territories, Canada - Cases_109_6 | ecosystem: Environmental > Aquatic > Marine > Gulf | place: Canada: Northwest Territories... | reverse complement strand
CGAGAACACCCGTCATCCCTTCTGAGCTCGAGGGGCGCAAGCCATCGAGCTCAGACCCGGACCGTGTCTATCGGTGCGAACGGCTAAGGATCTTCTAACAGGCTGCACTAGTGAGTGAGGTTCGCAAAGTCTCAACGCACGCTATGAATTGAAGTACCCCAACGTGAGTTGTGTGCGTCATTTCGTGACGCAGATTGGCGAATTCTGACCTGACGTGACCACTTCTCGTGACTAGAGTGCTGCCGCATGGTCAACACGAAGAGTGCAAGAAGGCCCCAGAACACAGGGGATTCTTCCATTCTGGCGCCACCACTTACTGTGGCGGATTGTAATGCTCTCAGTCCTGATAAGGATGAGGTCCCTGGTTCAAATCCAGGCAGGCCCACGCACGCATTCCTACTCCTGCACCTCAGTTCGGATTTGAAGCAGCGATGAGGGCTTGTCCCGAAGAGCGAGGCGACTCGTCAGATCCAGGGCAGGCCCACGCACGCATTCTTCCGGTCTTCGGCGCTCGGACTCCTGCCCACCTTCGGGCGAGCGGGTTACCCTTGCACCCATCTGTGAACATCCAGGAGGCACCCGATGCCTAACGCAGTAATTGTGGACGCCATCCGCAGTCCGGTCGGAAAGCGTGGCGGCAAGTTGAAAGACACCCATCCAGTTGACCTGGCAGCCCACGTCCTCAACGCGCTCAAGGACCGCAACGGCCTCGAAGCCGAGACCGTGGAAGACGTGATCATGGGGTGTGTGTCCCAGCTCGGAGAACAAGGGGTGAACGTCGGCCGCAATGCCGTATTGGCGGCCGGCTGGCCGGAAACCGTCCCATCGACCACCGTCGACCGCCAATGCGGTTCTTCCCAGCAATCTGCCCACTTCGCCGCCCAGGCAGTCATGGCCGGTGTGCACGACATAGTCATAGCCGCCGGAGTCGAGTCGATGACCCGGGTGCCAATGGGATCGAACGGCATGCTCGGCCCGGGGTTCCCTTTCGGGCCGGCGGTCATGGAGCGATATGACAATGTGGTTTTCAACCAGGGGGTCTCGGCGGAAATGATTGCCGACAAGTGGTCGATTCCTCGAGAAGAGCTCGATGAGATCGGCTACGAATCCCATATGCGCGCCGAGCGGGCTACGCAAGAGGGGAGATTCGAACCGCAAAACGCTCCGATTGAAGTGCCGACCGGGGACGGCGGCACCGAGCTGATGTCGGTGGATGAGGGCATTCGCCCCGGCACGTCGTTGGAGAAACTGGCCGGGCTCAAGCCGGTTTTCCAGGACGATGGCGTTGTGACTGCGGGTAATTCCTCACAGATATCCGACGGCGCGGCCGCGGTGCTCATTATGAGCGAGGACAAGGCCGCCGAGCTCGGGCTCACGCCGAAAGCCCGATTCGTCGACTTCGCGATTGTCGGTGTTGACCCGGTGATCATGCTGACGGGCCCGATCCCGGCCACGGGCAAAGTTCTCGACAGGGCAGGCTTGGCCATGAGTGACATAGACCTGTTCGAGGTGAACGAGGCCTTCGCGTCAGTGGTGGCCGCCTGGAAGAGGGAGCACAATGCCGACCTCTCCAAAGTCAACGTCAACGGCGGAGCCATCGCTCTCGGACATCCGCTGGGGGCGTCGGGAGCCAGGTTGCTGACAACCCTGGTCCATGAGCTGGAACGCCGCGGGGGCCGCTACGGCTTGCAGACCATGTGTGAGGGTGGTGGCATGGCCAACGCCCTGATCATCGAACGGATCTAGCTCTGACCACGATTGCAATCGCCGTGGTCATGGGAGTTGTGATCCTTGCTGCCGGCGTCTGGATGGTGCGATTGCTGGCGACTCCAGGACCTCCCGAGCCCGACGAGGCAGGCTTGGTGGAAGTGAACGTCGACTATCGCTGCATAGTGTGCGGCCTGCAACTGACTGTTACCCACGTCCAGGGCGATGAGGGCACGCCTCCCAAGCACTGCCGCGAAGAGATGGTCTTCACCTAGTGTCCTGAGTCGCAAGCCCTGCACAGAATCTCGCCGGCCCTCGACGCACCCGGCTGCGTCCTCGTCCTTGACGTAGCCCCACTATGCCGTCGTCCTGCGTCCTCGTCCTTGACGTAGCCCCACTATGCCGTCGTCCTGCGTCCTCGTCCTTGACGTAGCCCCACTATGCCTTCGTCCTGCGTCCTTGCCATGAACGCCGATGGCTCGGCGAGATCAGCACAAACTTACGACACAGGACACGAGGGAGTTATCCACAACTGGGGATAACCCTGTGGGTTACTTACAGCCGTGTAATTAGGCCCTGGCTCACTCAGCCGGAACCCCTGGCGCGGTCCCGTTAGGCACCCGGCCGGCGAAGGCGACCGTACACCGACTCCGCAAGGGAGCGGAGCCAGCTGTTCCAACCACCCGAACAGGCGATGAGCGCTGTTACCGCAAGTTGAGCATCATGGCAAATCCGCCACCGATGGTGGCCAGCCCCCCGACCAGCCATATGCCACTGGTTCCCCCCGGAACCAGGTCGACATAGTTGAGGATGATGCTGGCCCCCCCGACGAGCATCAGCCCGGTCAAGATCGTGATGTACAACCCGGATGACGGAGGTTTCACGTCTTTCTTGGGCGTCGCGGTATGGTGTCGGGCGGCCTGCTCTTGTTCCCGTCTTCCTTTGGGACGTGCCATGAGTATCAGATTACCCATCGAATTGGATTGACGTGAGTCCTCGCCTCATCAGGATCATCCGCGGTGCCGGCTGGAGCCTCATCTGGGCAGGCGTTTACTTGATGGGCTTTGTGGCATACCAACTGTGGTTCACCAATCTCCTCACTGCCCGCGATCAGTCTGCTCTGGCGGCCAGCCTGGAGCAGAACTTCGCCGTGGCCGTCTCGAACAGAGTCGAAGAGGTTCCCTATGAGCCCATCCCGGACCCGGTGGCAGATCCGGATCCCGACCCGGGACCGCCTCGGATTCTCCTCCAGGAGGCTGAAGGGCCCGCCGGAGAAGCCTTTGCCCAGATCCGCATTGCCAAGATAGACCTTGATGTCACGATCATTGAGGGGGTGAGACGAAGGGATCTCAAGAAGGGCCCCGGACACCTGAGCGGGTCGCCGCTTCCGGGCCAGCCTGGAAACTCGGTCATCTCCGGCCACCGCACCACATACGGTGCTCCGTTTGGTTCTCTCGACAAGCTCCAGCCTGGCGACAGGATCGAGGTGGAGACCGCCATTGGGGTCCATGTTTATGAGGTACGGGAAGCCCCCGAGCAATGCCGCGACGAGGATGGACGATGCATTGTCAGGCCGACCGATCTGTGGGTTATTGAACCTCGCGAGAGCGCCTGGTTGACGCTGACCACGTGTCACCCGAAGTTCTCGTCTCGCAGGCGACTCATCGTGTTCGCGGAGTTAATTGAGGGCCCCAACGCCGACGTTATCCTGGCCAGCGCATGATCAAGGCTATCTACCTCTGGCTGCCGGGGCCTTCAGCGGCCCGGGTCGCCATCATGTTGGTGATTGCATGGTTACTTTTGGTGGTGGTGGTCTGGAGTTACGAGTTGCTGGGTGACTTCCTCGACACCGGAGGGGCGGTGGGTGAATGAAGGTACTGGTGGTCGACAACTACGACTCGTTCACTTTCAACCTGGTGCAATACCTGGGTGAGCTTGGCGCCGAGCCGGTGGTGGTCCGCAATGACGAAATGGCACCCGGCGAGGCGGCAAAGCTGGCGCCGGACCGCATCTTGATCGGCCCCGGCCCGGGGACCCCCCGCGACACCGGCTACTCCCTCGACTATCTGCGAGACCTGAGTCCGAAAATTCCCACACTGGGCGTGTGTTTAGGTCACCAGGCGATAGTCGAAGCCTTTGGTGGCGCCGTCGCTTCTGCTCCGGAGCCCCGCCACGGGAAAGTCTCCGAGATCACTCACGACGGCCGGGGGGTGTTCGCCGGGCTGGCCAATCCGCTTGCTGCCACCAGGTACCACTCGCTGGCGGCCGTTGAGCCTGGTCCCCACCTCACCGTCACAGCCCACAGCGAGGATGGGGTGATTCAAGGTGTCCGCCACAAAGAGTTCCCGATCGAGGGAGTCCAATTCCATCCTGAAAGCATCATGACGGCCGAGGGAATGGCCCTGCTCAAGAACTTCCTGAGCTGACCGTTAAGGCACCGTCGTGGTGGTGGTAGTGGAGGGTGGAGGCGGAGGCAGTTCGCCGATGCGCACTGTTATCGGCGTCCCCGGTTCGACCAGCAGGCCTTCCACCGGCGCCGGCGCTTGTTCGAGCACGGTGCCGGCCTGTTCGGCATCCTCCACAAGGATGGGAGCTCCGAACACGATGCTGAGCTTGAGGCCGGCCAGGACACCCTCGGCTTCCGCCTGGGTTTTGCCGATGAGGTCGGGGACGGCCACCGGCTGCGGCCCCGAGGAAACAATCAGACTCACAGTGTCGTTCTTCGTGATGATCGAAAGGGCCGGCGGTTCGGTGCGAATGACCTCGTCATCCGGGATGGTCGGGTGGAATTCTCGCCGCACCACGACACTCACCCCACGGCTTTCCAGATCTCGCTGGGCATCGTCTGAAGAAAAGCCGCTGTACTCGGACAAAACCACCTGCTCGGGGCCGCTCGAGACTATGAGTGTGACGGAAGTTCCCGGAGGATGATTCTCTCCCGCCGGGGGAGTCTGGCTGATGACGTCGTTGGCACGGGTGTCGGGGTCGGTCTGGAGAACGATCTCTGTGGTGAACCTCGCTTCTGCTAGTGACTCTTGGGCCGAGACAACGCCTCTGCCGACCACGTTAGGAACCGTGAAGGTTTCTGGCCCGCTGGAGATGACAAGTGTGACGCGATCATTAGGCCCGACCAGCTCGCCGGCAGGCGGGGCGGTGGCTGCCACTTCCCCGAACCCGACTTCGTCGCTGGGACGTTCAGCCAGCGTAAAAAAGAGGTCCAGCTCTTGGATCTCGACGAGGGCCCGATCCTCGCTGATGCCGACCAGGTCGGGCATTTCCACCAGCAAGTCTTCCGGGCTCGGGGTGCCCAGGCCCTGCGAGATGAACACGATGGCCAGCGCCACGACTGCCAGCAAGGCGAGTGAGGCGACAATCAAAGACCATGGTGCTGAACGTTCGAGGGGAAGCTCGGCGATCTGCCGGTAGACTTCATCAGGCGGGGCGGTCGGCGGGGGAGCAGCCGCGACGAGGCGGGTGGCGGCTTCCGGGTCACTCGCTGCCACCGGAGCCCCCCGCAGAAACTGCAACAGATCCTGACGCATGTCGTCTGCCGTCTGATAACGCACCTGGGGGCTTTTTTCCAGGGCTCGCATCACGATGGCGTCAAGCTCAGGCGCGACGTCGGGATTGAACCCGGACGGAGGCGCGGCGATCTCCGAGACATGCTGATAGGCGACAGCCACGGGCGACTCGCCCGAGAAGGGCGGTTGCCCGGCCAGCATCTCGTAGAGAACGACCCCGAGGCTATAGATATCGGATCGGCCGTCGGCCGGCAGGCCCTGGGCCTGCTCCGGGCTGAAATAGGTTGCCGTTCCGATGACGGCTCCGGTGCGGGTGAGCTCCTCGGAGTCATCCCACGCCCGGGCGATACCGAAATCGGTGACTTTTACGTTGCCGTCTTCGGTAAGGAGGATATTGCCGGGTTTCACGTCCCGGTGGGCGAGGCCACTTCTGGCGGCGACGGCCAGGGCAGCCGCCACTTCGGCGGCGATCTCGGCGGCACGGCGCGGCAGCACGGGGTGGGCGCTCTTCACGACGTCGCGCAGGGTCGTGCCTTCGACCAGCTCCATGACGATGAAGTGATGGTTTTCATCCTGGCCGGTGTCGTAGATGCTGACGATGTTGGGATGGGTGAGGTTGGCAGCCGCCTGGGCCTCGCGGCGAAATCGTTGGATGAAGGCCGCGTCGGTGGCGTAATTGGCGTGCAGCATCTTGACTGCAACCTTTCGGCCCAGGAGCTCATCCGTGGCCACGTACACGTCGGCCATGCCTCCACGGGCGAGGTGTTTGATAAGCCGATAACGGTCGGCGAGAACGGTGGTATTCATGTCCGTCATGAGAGACGCCGGGCATGGGGAGCCCGGTTCCAGGATTGTAGGTAGGGGTCGCTAATTGGTGGTCTCAAGCCAGGTCCTCATTACTTCGCGGGCCATCGGTGCGGCCACGGCGCCACCAGTGGCGTCTTCCCCGGCATTCCCGCCGTTTTCGATCACCACCGCAACTGCAATCTGCCTTTCTTCGCTGCGGGCGTATCCAATGAACCAGGCGTGGGGAGGCTGCCCCGGGACCTCAGCGGTCCCGGTCTTACCACCGACGGCCACTCCTTCTATGGCAGCCCGCCGGCCTGTGCCAAAACTCACGACATCCTCCATCATTCGACTCAACGTAGCGGCCGTCCCCGGGCTCACTGCCCGCCGCACCTCAACCGGTTGAAATTGCTCGAGGATATTGAGCTCACGATCGAATTCCTCCGAAATCACATACGGCTGCATGACCAGCCCCCGGTTGGCAACGGCGGCCGCCACCATAGCCATCTGTAGGGGTGTGGCTCTGACGTCCCTTTGTCCGATGGCACTTTGAGCCGTGGCGGCGGGATCGCCGACAAGAGGATCCACGGGGAAGCTCGACTCGACTGTTGTGAGCTCGAACGGGAGGACCCGGTTGAACCCGAAGTCGGCGGCGATTTCTCCGATAACTTCGGGGCCGAGATCAATTCCCAGCTGTCCGAAGATTGTGTTGCAGGAGCGTCGGAATGCGCCGGCCAGGTCCACACTCTCTCCTTCACCGCATCGGTCCCGGTCGGCATTGCGGATGACAGCGGTGGAGCCGGGAAGTTCCAGTTCGAGCACGTTGATGAATGAGGTGTCCGGGTTGGCTAAGCCAGATTCCAGTGCGGCAGCCGCAGTGATCACCTTGAAGGACGAACCCGGCGCGAACGTCATCTGAATGGCCCGGTTGGTGAGTGGGTGGGTTTCGTTTGCCGTCAATGCGTCACCCGGACCGGGGAATTCGCCAAGCAGATCCGCCGGGTCGAAAGAAGGGGAGGAGTACATCGCGAGGATCTCGCCGGTGGTTGGTTCGATAGCGACGATGGCACCGGCCTGGCCGGCCAATTCCCGTTGCGCCGCATGTTGGACCGGGCTGCTAATGGTGAGCCGGATGCCTTTGGCGCCGGTTTCCCTGCCGAGGAAGGCATCAATGAGCCCTGAGATTGTGAGATCGCTGTCGCTCCGCAGCCCGGTGTCCCGTGCCTCTTCCAGGCCTGAATCCGCAAATAGCAAGGAGCTGTAGCCCACCACATGGGCGTAAAGGTCGTCCTCGGGATACAGCCGCAAGAATGATTGAGCGGAGTCGGGGTCGTTTATCGACTCGGCCAGGACGATCCCTTCTCGCGAGATGATCGGCCCTCGCTCGCGGGAACTGCGGGACGCAGCAAGTCGGGGGTTACGAACGTCGTCGCGATATCCCGGCCCGGCTACCACCTGCACGTATGTCAGGTCGAGGACGAGCAAGCCGAAGATGGCCAGCAGGAAGAGAGCGAGGCGGCGGATCGGTGAATTCACGTCGTTATTCCCTCGGCGACTGCCGTCTCGTGCGAAATGCGGGCCAACACCGCTATGGCGATCACGTTGGTCACGAGAGATGAGCCCCCGTAGGACATAAACGGCAGCGTGATGCCGGTTAGCGGCAGCAGTCTCGTCACCCCTCCGACGATGAGGATGGTCTGGAGAGCGATCGTTGCAGTGAGCCCGGCCGCCAGCAGCTTGCGGAACGGATCTCGGGCCTGGAGGGCGATGCCGAATCCGATCGTGACCAGTAGAGCGTAGGCGGCGATGACACCGATCGAGCCGACGAGCCCTGTTTCCTCTGCCACCGCAGCAAAGATGAAATCTGTGGTTGCGCTGGGGATGAAGTCGGGGCGGCCGAGCCCCAGCCCGGAGCCCGAGAGGCTGCCGCTCCCCAGGGCGAAGAGGCTTTGCGAGATCTGATATCCGGTGTCGGCAAAATCTCCGAACGGATCCAACCAGACATCTATCCGGGTCTGGGCATGATCGAAGATTCGAATCGCCGCCACTGCTCCGATGGCGAACAGCCCCCCGCCGGCGACGAGATAGGCGGGCCGACCCGAGCCGGCGTACAACATGGCTACAAACACGGCCAGCAGAAGGGCAGACGCCCCCAGATCGCGCTCATACACCAGCACGATCAGGCTTACCCCCCAGGCCAGGATCACCGGCAACAACTGGCGGGCCTCTGGCAGGCGAAATCTGCCGATAGCTCTGGTCATCTCGCTTAGTGGTGCCTGGCGCGAGGCGAGGTAGGAGGCAAGGAATGCCACCAGGAGAATTTTGCCGAATTCGGCCGGCTGGAATTGGACGAGGGTTCTGTTGAAAGGAGTGAACGCCAGCCACAGGCGGGAGCCGTTTACTTCGACGCCGCCCAGCGGCCAACTCGCAGGCAAGAGGGGGAGCAGGAAGCAGATGATCGCTGCCGTCAAGAAGAGATATCGGTAGCGGCGCAGGAGATCGGTTCCGGTGCGGCTCAAGACCACGATGGCGGCTACTCCCAAACCGGCCGCGATCAACAGCCACCACCTCTGCAAAGTGGCGGCCCGGGGATCGAGGCGAAATATCTCTGCCACCCCCACTGCTGTGATAACTGCACTCAGTGGCAGGAGATAGGGAGAGGCGTTAGGAGCCCATTGTCGAAAGGCCAGATGCAGGGAACCGAAGGCGATAGCGAAAACGAGGAACGTCAGCGCAGTCTGAGCATCGGGACTCCCTCCGCCGCTTACCGTTACTATCGCCACTCCGAGGGTGGCGAGCACCGCGGCCCCGCCCAGCATGGCCGCTTCGGCGGTACGAGTCACTCGAGAACGTCGACGATTGCCACTGTGATGTTGTCTTCTCCACCGGCCTGGTTGGCTGCCTCGATCAATGCCCATCCGGCAGCCTGAGGGGCCGGTTGCTCCGACAGGATGGTGGCAATCTCATCATCAGAGATCATTGACGTGAGACCGTCGGAACACAGAAGGACCCTGTCGCCGGGACGCAGGTTGACGCGGTGATCATCTACCTCCAGATCCCAGCTGATTCCGAGAGCTCGCGTGATGACGTTGCGTTGCGGGTGATCCACGGCCTCTTCTGCCGTGATTTTGCCTGTTGCCAGGTATTCGGCGACCAGCGAATGGTCGGTCGTCACCTGTAGCAGTTCGTGGCGCCGGCTCAGGTAAAGACGGCTGTCTCCGGCATGACCAACGTCGAGCGTGCCGTCGGGCCTAAAAAGCCCAACCGTGAGGGTGGTTCCCATGCCATGGTGATCCGTCCGCGCCTCTCCTCGTTCCATCACTGCCCGGTTGGCCTCTCTTACCCTCTCGGCGGCGGCTGCTTCTGAGCTGGCGATGGTTTCGATGGCTACGGCACTAGCGATCTCGCCGGCGGCGTGGCCTCCCATACCGTCCGCTACAGCCACGAGCAGGTCACCATCGGAGTTGCCGTCCTCTTCCGGGATGACCGCGTCCTCATTGCTGTCACGCACGAGGCCCGGGTGGGTGGAGGTGGCCCAGGTGTACTTCAAGGTATCAAGATCACTGACCCTCTCATTATCACGCTGTTTCTCCCCCTGCAGGCGGCAGCATAATGACCGTTTGCTGGGGCTGGTACGACTCCAAGGGCAGGCTGCGCTGGCGGTGCAGTGCGGGTGCGTTTGACCACCTTGACCGGCCTAAGCCGCTCAAACCCTTGGAGGTGTGGACTGACTAGAAGGCCATTGAGGAGTGGCTGCGGCTGAATGATGACGCAATCTTTGGGCCAGATGATACGCCCGCCCGGTGAGACCAGGCTCTACAGGTGCGCGCCATCTGAGGCACTGGTGGCCTGTGGTGGCCAGGAGTGGCCTGACTCCCGGCTGCGGCACCGTGCAAGACGCCCGGAGTAAGCCCCCGATGGCGCTGGGACTAGCCGCCCAGTCGCGATGCCACACACGGACAGTGGTGGGCCGCGGGGCCGAAAACAGATGTGATGAGGGAGCGGGCCTCCGCTCCCCGTTGACGGTACCGATATTTCGGGTTGTGAGGGCGGCTGATCGCCGGGATTTGAGGGCCTGACGCGAGTGGATTCCGGTATCGCGAATCGCAAAGCTAGCTTCGTCGGTGCAGGTTGGGAATCGGCAGCAAAGAGAAGAAGCGGAGAGTGATGGCTGACAACGAGATTGCTGAGTACACGCCAGGAGACGAGTTTCCCGGAAAGATCGGCGAGACGGTCGAAGACTCTTCTCCGGCCTGGCCGGTGCCGAAAAGAGCTCCGGGTGACGCCCCCAACGTTTTGTTTTACGTTCTGGACGACATCGGCTACGGCCAGCTCGAGCCGTTCGGTGGCCTGATCGAGGCCCCGGCGATCCAGCGGATGGCCGACCGGGGCCTGCTCTATTCGAACATGCACACGACCGCGCTCTGTTCGCCCAGCCGCTCCTGCATCATGACCGGGCGGAACCATCACTCCAACGCTTTGGGCAGCATCAGTGAGTGGTCCACCGGCTATCCCGGCTACAACAGCCGCATTCCGTTCGAGAACGGCTTTCTGTCTGAGATCCTCAAGGACGAGGGGTACAACACGTTCGCCATCGGGAAGTGGCACCTGGGCGTGTCCACCGACGAATCCGCCGCAGGACCCTACGACACATGGCCTCTTGGCCGCGGTTTCGAGCGCTACTACGGGTTCCTGGCCGGCGAAACCGATCAGTGGTATCCGGATCTGACCTACGACAACCACGCCACGAATGCACCGGGGACCCCAGAGGACGGGTACCACTTGTCGGCGGACCTGGCCGACAAGGCCATCGCGTTTATTGGTGACAGCCACGTGAACGCCCCCGACAAGCCGTTCTTCATGTACTACTGCCCGGGCGCCGGCCACGCGCCGCATCACATCTTCAGTGAGTGGGCGGATCGGTACAAGGGCACGTTCGACATGGGTTGGGATGCCCTGCGCGACCTAATCTTCGAGAACCAGACGAATCTCGGTCTGTTGCCCGAGGGAACGGAGTTGTCGCCCCGCGATCCCGACGTGCCAGAGTGGGGCACTCTCAGTGACGACGAAAAGACGCTCTACACGCGGATGATGGAGGTGTTCGCAGGCTACGTGTCCTACACCGACCACCAGTTTGCGCGAGTGCTGGACTTCCTGGAGCGCATCGAAGAGCTGGACAACACCTTGATCATGTTCGTCTCTGACAATGGTGCAAGTCCCGAGGGTGGCGCGGTCGGCAGCACCAATGAGTTCAACTTCTTCAACTTCTTGCCCGAGAGTCTCGAACGCAACCTTGAGCAAATCGACCAGCTGGGTGGCCCGGGTAGCTACAACCATTACGCGTGGGGATGGGCCCATGCCGGCAACACGCCGTTCCGTCGCTGGAAGAAGGAGATCTATCGGGGGGGCGCGTCGGACGCTTTCGTTGTCTCGTGGCCCGATCGAATCGAGGCCGCTGGCGAGATCCGGCATCAATTCGGTCATGTGATCGACATGGTTCCAACGGTCCTGGACGTGTTGGAGATCGATCCGCCGGCGACGATTCGCGGCTATGACCAGACGCCCATCGAAGGCGTGAGTTTCGCTCACACCTTCGACGATCCCGATCTCGAAACCGCCCACGACACGCAGTACTACGAGATGTTCGGCGGGCGTTCCATCTATCAGGACGGTTGGCGTGCGGTGTGTGGCTGGCCCGGACCCAACTACGCGACCGGGGCCGAACATGGACGCAAGCTCGCCGATGCGATCTCGAAGAAAACGCTCGCGGACCTGGACGAGAATGGGTGGGAGCTCTTCCACGTGGCGACGGACTTCTCCGAGTCCCACAACGTTGCGGAAGATCATCCCGAAAAGTTGCGGGAGTTGATCGACCTCTGGTGGTCGGAGGCCCGCAAGTACAATGTGCTACCAGTGGACGGCACCATGGGCCAGCGCATCAACACCCCGCGGCCTACTCCGGCGGGGCCGAGCGACAGGTTCGTCTACTTCCCGGGTGCACCGATTCCGCTCCTCGCTCAGCCGAAAATCTACAACCGGTCTCACGTCATCACCGCCGAGCTCGAGATCCCCAGCGGGGGCGCGGAAGGCGTCATCGTCGCAGTCGGTAGCAGCAGCGGTGGCTATTCGCTCTACATCAAGGACGGCAGAGCCTGCTTTGTCTACAACTACCTGGGCATCAAGCACTTCCGGATCACGTCGGAGGTGCCTGTTCCAGAGGGAGACGTGACCCTTATCTACGAGTTTGAGGTCACCGGCGAGGCCGATCCACGAAACGGCAAGGGAGCACCAGGCACCGGAAAGCTGTTCATGAACGGCGAACCGGTTGGCCAGATCGATATGGACGTGACGGTACCCGTTATCTTCTCCGCCGAAGGACTGTCGTGCGGTTGGGACTACGGAGACAGCGTGGACGGCGACAGCTACGGACCCCCGTTCACCTTCACCGGGACGATCAACCAGGTCGCCTACGATCTGTCCGGATCGGCCATCGAGGACGCTGAAGCAGAGCTCCGTCGGGCCATGGCCAAGCAGTGACGCCTCGCCCGGATCTGCCGTTCGTCCGGCGGGCCTCCATCAGGAGAGGGTGACTGCTGTGGCGGAGTCAGCAACGACGCCTTTGGGTGGGGTACAGAAGACGTAGAGAAGGAGGAGTGACCATGGTGTTGATTTCGATGGCGATTGGTGTTGTAGCGAAAAAATTCTTCGGATCACGTCACCGCGACGCGGACGAGGAAGTCCAGGGAGATCATCCGGTGGTGAGGGCCATATTCGGAGCGATGAACACCGGTGACTTCGACGGGGTAGAAGGCATCGTTGACGAGGAGTGCCAGGTCTATGCCAACGGGCACCGTGTCGAAAGCGAAACGGTCGATCGTGGTCCCGAGCTGTTGGTGGGGACCATGCGCGCCTTTCGGGAGGCGCTTCCCGATATCCGCTGGGAGCTCTACGACGAAGTTACCGAGAAAGCCCACAAGACCGAGAAAGTCGCAATCAGGTTCGTGTCGCACGCAACAATCGACAGAGAGGAACGCCAGATCGAGGTGGCGGTGTTTGCCACCGTCGAGGACAAGAAGCTCTTCGAGTGGCGAGAGGTCCTCGACGCGACCGTAACAAACCTCCATCGGGCCGCGGCCGGGTTAGCACCAATCGAGTAAGTACCCGGCTCCGACGCCGGGCGTGAACCCGGCCAGGCCGAGGCCCACACACCGTGGCCTTGGCCAGGGATTTAGGAACCGAGTAGTTCTGCCTTGGCGGCGGTGAACTCGTTATCGGTGAGGACCCCGGCGTCGTGAAGAGATGCCACCCCCGCCACAGGACACAGCCTGCAACGCGGGGATAGAGGTTCCCCTAGAACCGGCAATGCCGAGCGGTCGCAGGCCAACCACCAACAAACCCGTGCTTATGTCGCTCGCCGTCGCGCCGAAGGCTTGAGCACTGCCGAGATCATGCCGTGCCTGAAACGCTACGTCGCACGCCAGTTCTTCAAACAGCTAGCCACAACAGCGTGAGATCCGGGTGGGGTCTGACCCGACATGCCACGCCACATTCGCCAAGTGTTGTCCTGGTTCATGGAACGGCTAGATGCAGTGGTGTTGGTCAACGGCACCGCTCGGGGCCAGCCCGCTGACGTGTCTGCGACATGGATGAGTGGTAAACATACGCTTCAACGGACTTCCATGATGGTCTTACCCACCTGTACAGAGTCACCAGTGTTTAGCGGCATCGGCGTCGTGACCCGACGTCCGTTGACATAGGTGCCGTTGGTAGTGCCCAGGTCGGCAAGCGTCATGGTCCCCTCTTCCATAGTCAACCTCATATGGAACGTCGAAGCGTAGGGATCGTCGAGGAAAAAGTCGGCCTCATCGCTTCTTCCAATAATCACCGAGTCGGTGACCACCACACGAGTCCCGGCTTGTGAGTCAGACCGGACCACTATCAGCTCGCCGGCTTGTGAGCGAGATCCGAACGCTTGCCTGCCGGCGCCCAGGTAGCCACCGATGGAGCGGGCTACTTGCCAGAGAAACAAATAGAGCATCCCTACGAAGGCAAGTTTGAGGAGGTTGGCGACGACCGCAGTCATCTAAGTCGGTCGGAAGCCGAAACGGGCCCTGCCCAGGGTGACCGAATCTCCGTCGGTTAGAGCCGAAGGGCCGTCGATGCGGACGTTGTTGAGCAAGGTGCCGTTAGCGGACGCCAGATCCTGGATCCACGCGCTCCCGCCTTCCTGCCAAACCAGAGCGTGGGTCCTCGAGATCTCGGAATCACCGAGGACTACGTCGGCTCGCCGGGAACGACCGATTATGGCGCGGTTGTGTTTGATCGGGACCCGGCGCGGACCGTGAATCTCGATGAGGTGCACCCAGGGATGCAGCTCTCCCGGCACGATCCTGGCGTCCACCTTGACGGTTCCGCGGGTGAGGTAGGGCTCGGTTGCCAGCGTGACGGCCGGCGCTCCCTCCAGGCGCCAGCCCCGTTCGAAAGCAGCTTCGTTGATAACCGTGTTGAGGCGGATTACGGCGCCGGCAGCATCGGCGCCGAGATCATCAGGGTTGAGTGAAACAACAAATTGATTGGGTGCGGTTGGCCCCACGCCTGTTTCAGCGAGACTGAGCTCGCACTCCCTGACCAGGCGAATCGCGACCTCGAGTGGGTGCAATTGACCCCGAAATACCTTGGCTCCCATGCCCTCGACTAGATACTCGATTCTGCGTTCAAGGCTGCGAGCCACGCTCATGGGGCGAGTTTAGGTTTGGCCGCTTGCTGTGCCTGCCTACTGTTCTGGTAACGGGGCTATAAACTGCCTCACTGTTCCCCGGGCGAGTGGCGGAATTTGGCAGACGCGCAGGCTTCAGGTGCCTGTGGGCTTCGGCTCGTGGGGGTTCAAGTCCCCCCTCGCCCACGCCGTGGCATTTAGCTATTCCCATCCGCGGCGTCGACGCCGCGGAGTAGGGCTGCTCGCTCTGCTCAGCGTGGTGGTCGTCGTCGTAGTTCTCGTAACCAGTTTCCGAAGCGATCGGCGCGTGCTTGCCGACTACATCGATACCGCCCATCAGGCCGCAGTCGAGTCGTCGGCCACCGCCGTCGACTTCGCAAACCTCATCGGGCGCATTCCCACTGTCGATCGCCAGGAGTTCATTACGACGTTGGCCGGGTTGCGCGCCACTATGTCCGGGGCCAATGCCGCCATAGAGGGGGTGGATGCGCCCACCAGAGCAGCAGATGCCCAAGCACGCCTCGTACTGGCCAGCAGGAGTTGGTTGCGAGGGCTCGACCTCATTGAAGGGGGACTGCTCGACGCGGCCGACCGTCCCGACGACGACGTACCGGCGATGGTCATCGAAAGGGGGGTAATCGAGCTGGCGGTGGGCGATCGCAGTTACGAGGATGCGGTTACGGAGCTCACTCTTCTCCAGTCGAGCTCGGACGTCGATTTCTCGAGCTATCCGGTGGTGGCGTTCACTCCCGCAAGTGGGATCCTCGGGCTTATCGCCGAGGCCCAGGCATCAGTCGGTCTTCCTTTGCGACGCGATGCCGCAATTACTTCTGTGGGATTCAATCCCCGCCGGCTCGGCACGACAGATTTGGGTGAAGCCATACTCCCACTCACCAGTGAGCTCGTGCTGACGGTGACGGTGCTCAATCAGGGAAACGAGGCTCTGACAGAGGTGATTGTGGCCGTCACGCTCACAGGTGACCGCGCCGGAGCGGGGGCTGAAGACACGCGGACGATCGACAGGCTGGTGCCGGGGGAGTCGAGCACCTTCGAAGTGACTTTCGAAGTCGTCCCGGTGGTTCGGTACGTCCTGAGGGTGGCGGTCCCGATTGTGTCGGGGGATGTCGATGTCGAAAACAACACTCACACCGAGCGCTTCATTGTGAACGAAGAGGGCTAGTGCCCCCAAGTCCTCCGCGGGTCTCGCCTATCAACACTGTTGCATGACGGGGCACATCCGCCTCTGGCTACCATTTCCCGATGCTCGATGTAGCACTTCTTCGTGATCATCCCGATGATGTTCGCCGCCTTCTCGAGAGGCGAGAGATTGCCGGTGTCGACCTCGATGAGCTAGTTGCCCTCGATGAGGAACGACGCCGCGTGCGAGCCGAAGCCGAGCAGCTCCGGTCTGAGCAGAAGACCCTCGGGAGTCAGGTCCCCGACCTCGAGGGAGAGGCACGAGACGAGGCGATCGCCAAAGCGTCGCAGCTAGCTTCCGATGTCAAACAGGGTCTGGCCGACGCCGACGAGCTCGATGACCGCTTCCAGGCGATCTGGGTGCCACTTCCGAACCGCGTTCACGACGAGGTCCCGGATGGCAAGACCGAGGAGGACAACCTCGAGCTGAAAAAGGTCGGCGAGCCGCCGGTATTCGATTTCGAGGCCAAGGACCATCTCGAGTTGGCCGAGCCGACGGGAATCATCGATGTTGAGCGCGGTGCCAAGGTGTCAGGATCTCGATTCGCCTATCTGCAAGGTCGCGCCGTCCTCATGGAGTTTGCTCTCGTCCGCTGGGCGTTCGATCATCTGTCGGCTGAAGGTTTCATTCCGGTTGTTCCTCCGGTCCTGGTTCGCGAGCAGGCTTTGTTCGGCACCGGTTTTTTCCCCTCCGACTCGGACCAGGTTTATGAAGTGGCGGCCGACGACCTGTTTCTGGTGGGGACCTCCGAGGTGGCGCTGGCGGCGATGCACGGGGATGAGATCTTCAGCTCCGACGAGCTCCCGGTTCGCTACGCCGGGTTCTCGACGTGTTTTCGTCGCGAGGCCGGGGCAGCGGGCAAGGACACCCGGGGGATCTTTCGGGTTCACCAGTTCGACAAGGTCGAGATGTTCTCGTTCTGCGATCCCGACCGTTCATGGGAGGAGCATGAGTTCATTCTCGCCCGGGAGGAGGCTCTGGTCCAGGAGCTCGGATTGCCGTACCGGGTGGTAGACGTTTGTGTCGGAGACCTCGGCGCGTCGGCAGCTCGCAAATACGACATCGAGGCGTGGTTTCCCAGCCAGGAGCGCTATCGCGAGATCACGTCCTGTAGCAACACCACCGATTATCAGGCCCGGCGGCTCAAGGTCCGGTTCAAGGACGAGGCGGGTAACAACCATCTGGTGCACACGCTCAACGGGACCGCGGTGGCGGTCGGGCGGCTGCTGGTGGCAATCATGGAGAATTTCCAGCAATCAGACGGCACGGTGCGAGTGCCTGATGCCCTGGTGCCCTATGCCGGCTTCGAGAGCTTCTGAGCAACCGACATTCACCCAGGAGCCGGGCATGACAGGCAAGGGACCTGATGTCTTTTCCGATATCGCCGACCGTTACGACCGGGTCAATCGGATCCTCTCCCTCGGCCGGGATCGGGCCTGGCGTCAACGGGCGCTGGAATTCCTTCCGCAGGGCCGGGTGCTCGACCTCGGGGCTGGTACCGGTGCGGTCAATGTCGACATGGGTGAGAGGACGCTAATCGCGGCCGATCCATCATTGCCGATGCTCTCGAGAAACGACAGTCCGGCCCGCTTGGCGGCGTTCGGTGAGGGATTACCCCTGGCAGACTCGGTGCTAGACGGTGTCTTTTCAGCGTTCGTCTTTCGAAACCTGACTTCGGTGCCTGAAACCCTGGCCGAGATTCATCGCGTCCTCCGACCCGGAGCGAGCGCGGTGATAGTTGATCTGACCCGTCCCATTGGGAAGATGAAGCAGAGACTCCATCGCATGGGAAGCGCCGTTTTTGTACCGCTAGTCGGCCGCCTGGCGGGGGCCCCATCCGAGTACAAGTATCTCAACGTCTCGCTCGACAAACTCCCATCACCTGAGTTGCTATTTGCCGAAGGCCCGCTGGCACTTGATCACACCTGGCGGATGGGTCCGCTCGGGTTCGTGTACGGAGCCGTGCTCAAGCGGGGCCTTTGAGCCGCACCGAGCGGCGTTTTCCCCGATTTCACCACCGGCACACCGGTCAGGGGAGTTCGTTGGTTTCCCACTCGGCGTATCGATCATTGAGATCACCGACGACATTGCCGGCGTTGTCGAGCACGAAGAACGGGGTTGATTGCTCGGCGGGGAGGTTTTGCACGGGAGGAAGAGGAGCCGCCGCACTGCAAGCCGAAGCCGTCACAGTCAAAGTCACGAACACGATCCGGATGAAGCTCTTCATTGGAGAAGACATCGGAGCGTATGGGCGGCACTTGAGAAAGTGTGTGCACCCGCCGTCGAACGTTTGACACCCAGGGCTCTTCGGGTCGCCTGCTCCAGCCGAGCGATCCCACCACACCCAGGAGCCGTCGCTTAGAGCTGCTTCCTTCCGGACCTGACCCGGTTCACGAAGCTCCTGCCGTAGGGGACCCGGCCTTCATCACCGCGTGCCCGCTGCCTTCTGAACAACTAACGTCCTCGGGCGGGGATTCGGTCCCGCATAAGAGGGTTTCGGGTACAGGGCACCCCTAGTGCCCCACTTAGCACACGCCGAAATCGTAGCGAATTACCATGGCGACAAGGAGGGGTCGCATAGTCCGGCCTAGTGCGCAGCACTCGAAATGCTGTGAACCGCGTGAGCGGTTCCGTGGGTTCGAATCCCACCCCCTCCGCCAGCCTTTCGTTCTTCGCCCCACGCGGCTTCGCCGCTGGCTCATCACTGTTCGGGCTCTTGGACCGTGGCGCCTCCGCTCGCTTGCGGAGTCGGTTTACGTTCGCTGCGGCGCCACGTGTTGTACAACCGAACGTATCATGGTTCTCCGGGCACACGGCTCCTTCGGAGCCTGCCTCATCGCTATGCCGATGGGGCCCAACCCCATCGGCATAGCGAACGATGTCGCTTCCTATGTCCTCCTTGGGGAGGACCGCTTGAGCGAAGCGAAGGCGAGGAGGGGGAGCCTCTATCCAATGTGCCGAGGTTTTGGGGGTCTCTTTGGCCGATGTCGTCTTAATCTGGACTGTGGAGGGATGGCCGAGCGGACGAAGGCGACAGTCTTGAAAACTGTTGAGCCGGGTTAACCGG
>Ga0255057_10000718_pt1 | contig 19016 bp, 17 predicted proteins | sample Cases_109_6_MG_FD_189022 | JGI IMG/M metagenome (GOLD analysis project Ga0255057, IMG submission 189022) | Seawater microbial communities from Amundsen Gulf, Northwest Territories, Canada - Cases_109_6 | ecosystem: Environmental > Aquatic > Marine > Gulf | place: Canada: Northwest Territories... | reverse complement strand
GAGAGTTGCAGTAAGAGCGGGTCTGGCCGCGCATCGAACCAGCAGTTGATTGTTGGGCACCGCCTTGTGCAAGGTCACCCGGAGGCAACAATTGTGGTGACGGCAAGCTGCCGGCATTCCTGCCGTTGGCGGGCACCACCCACCTTTGCTCGCCTTCCCCTCCCACTGCCTGCGAAGACTCCGCTAGGCAGGAGGGGATAAGCCGGCCAGACCAGCACCGAACCAGCAGTTGTTGTTGGGCTGAGGGCGAAGGAGAAAGCTAGGGCGCAGGAACTCTCACGATCATCGCGTCGCCTGCTTGTTGGCTCTTCGCCTGGTAGGTCATCGCAGTGTCGATGGGGCCCCAACCCCATCGACCGGCGACGCTCCGTCCTAGGGCGCAGGAACTCTCACGATCATCGCGTCGCCTTGGCCGCCGCCGCCGCAGAGCGATGCTCCGCCGATGCCGCCGCCTTGATGGCGCAGCGCGTTGATCAACGTAACGATCAAGCGCGCTCCTGTCGCACCCAGCGGATGTCCGAGGGCAACCGCACCGCCGTTGACGTTTACCTTGTCATGCGGAAGATCGAGCATCTTGGCAGACCACAATGCCACCCCACTGAAGGCCTCGTTGATCTCCACCAGATCGAGGTCGGCGGGGGACAAGTCCGCCGTCTTGAGAGCCGTCTTCAGCGCCTCGGCGGGCCGTTCATGCAGGGTGGCGTCGACGCCGCCGATCTGCCCGTAGGAAAGAATCTCGGCCAGGACGGGTAATCCTTCAGCATCTGCGGCATCAGCGTCGGCCACCACAACCGCAGCTGCGCCGTCGGAAATCTGCGAGGCGTTGCCTGCCGTGATCGTGCCCTCAGCGCTGAAAGAGGCTTTGAGTGCGCCCAGGGTCTCAGCCGTGGAGTCGGGTCGGATGCCCTCGTCCCGGTCGACGGTCACCGGGTTACCTCGTCGCTGGGCCACTTCCACAGGGACGATCTCGTCAATAAAGGCGCCTTGGGAGGCCGACGCCGCTCGCTGATGGCTGGCGGCGGCCCACTCGTCCTGTTCGGACCGGTCGATGCCGAGTCGGGCGCTATTCACATCGGACTGGGCCCCCATCGTGCACTGATCGAAGGAACAGAAAAGACCATCGTGTTCCAGCGCGTCGATGATCCGGCCCTCGCCGTAGCCCATGCCGTATCGACCCTCGGGCAGAAGGTAGGGGGCTCCGGTCATTGACTCCATGCCGCCGGCGACGACAAACGTCGCTTCCCCCAGCCGGATGTCTTTGTCGGCCCAGCCGATGGCCGTCATCCCCGACAAGCACACTTTGTTAATGGTCGTGGCAGGCACCGTCAATGGGACTCCAGCCTTGGCGGCGGCCTGGCGGCTGGTGATTTGGCCGGTCCCGGCCTGGATGACGTGGCCAAACAGGACCTCGTCGATCTTCTCAGCTCTCAACCCGGCGCGTTCTAACGCGGCGCGGATGGCCACGGCTCCCAGGTCGACCGCCGATACGTTACGGAAGACGCCCCCGAACTTGCCAATCGGCGTGCGGGCAATGGAGGTAATAACCGAGCTCATCGTCAAATATTAGGTCTTGAGCGGGGTTTCTCTTTATGGCCCGGCCCGGTGGGCTACCGCAGAGCTTCCCCGAGGGCCTACGATCGTGATGTCCGGGAGTTCGAAGAAGGGCCCTGATGTTCCTGATCAACCTTCACCACGTGGGAATCGCGGTTGCCGATCTCGACGCCTCGCTGGCCGAATATCAACGCCAGTACGGTGTGGAGCCTACCCATCGCGAGGTGGTGGAGAGCCAGGGCGTTGAGGAAGCCATGATTCCCCTTGGCGGCTCCTACGTGCAGCTGCTGCAGCCGCTGGCGCCGCACACCCCCGTGGGCCGCTTTCTCGAGAAGCGAGGCGAGGGAGTTCATCACGTCGCCTATGCCGTCGTCGATCTCAAACAGGCCCTGGCCCATCTAGAGGCGGAGGGTGTGGAGCTGATCGACAAGGAGCCGCGTACCGGCGGTGGAGGTACCAGAATCGCCTTTGTACACCCGCGAGCCCTGGCCGGGACGCTCATCGAGCTCGTGGAGCTGCAATGAACGTTGAACTTGACATAGTCGGTGGAGCCGACGAGAACGAAACGGCCGCCATCCTGGCAGCTATTCAGGCCTTGATTGCCGAGGAGGAGGAGGCGATCAGGGCGGCTACGGCACCTTCCCGTTGGAAAGCGGCTCCCCGAAGGTTTCCGCGCGATCCTTGGAAGATCGAATCGCCAGAGTCCAATGTGGGAGATCCCGCGTCCGAGCACTAGGCGATCTTGCGGGTCGGTTCGACGATCTGGGCCGGGGGGGCATGTGGGACTGGCAGGCGCAACGAGAACTTGGCCCCCCGGGGAAACGCATCCTCATACCAGAGCTCTCCGCCCATTGAACGGATGAGTTCTCTAGCGATCGGAAGCCCCAGTCCCACGCCATCCTCCGTGCGGTTGTCACCTTTTCCGACTTGCTCGAAGTGATCAAAGATGCGTTCCTGGTCTTCAGCCGGCACCCCGGTCCCGTTGTCGGTGATCGAGATGATGAAGAAGCCGTCGCGTTCTTCGCCGTCGACAAGGACCTCCTCGCCCCCGTACTTCCTGGCGTTGCCAAGCAGGTTGCGAAGAACCTGCTCCACTCGTCGCGGGTCTGCCATAACCGTGTGGCCGGCCGGGAGGACAACCCGCGCGTCGCGGCTGACTTCGTCCGGAAACACCAGCGAGATTATGCGGTGGGCGAGCGGGGCCGGGTCAAAGGCCTCGTTGTTGATCGTGAGCTTGCCGGCCTCGAGCCGGGGGATGATGAGTATGTCCTCGACGAGGTCGCGCAGGTGGGAAGCTTGATCATTGATGATTCCGAGGAACTCGCTGATTTCCTCGCTCTGCAGTTCTTTCCAACCTGATTCGAGCGTGTCGGCGAATCCGGCGATCGATGTGAGCGGAGTGCGTAATTCATGGCTGACCATGGACACGAACTGGTCCTTTACGAGGTTGGTTTGCCGCTCGCTGGCCAGCAACTGTCGCTCGACATGGCGGATCTTATGCAGGGAGCTACTAGAAGCGGCAACAATTATTGCGGTCATCGTAAGAAAGAGAATTGCCACGACAACGTTCACCACTCCATCGTCCACTGCCTCGGAGAGCGGGGCCGGAGAGAAGAAATGTGCCGCCGTCGCAAGTGAGGCCAGGTAGACCAGCAGGGGAACCGCCACCTTCGGCGGAGTTAGCAGGAAGGCAGAGACGATTACGTATGGTGCGGCCGCCAGCAGGAGGGTCGGCCAGGTTCCTGTGAGGAAGAGCACGGTGCCGATCGCGGTGGCGTCGACGACGACGATTAGCAGCACCGGGGGCTGGGTCTTACCCCAGCGTCGCAGGGTGACGAAACCGACGATCAGCAGCAAGGCCGACGCGACGAGCATCGCTTCGAGCCCGAGTTGCCGGCTCATGACCACAACCGCGACGGCTGCAAGCAACCAGTTGGCGCTACGGGCAGTGTTGATCGTCGGCCCGATGTCGTCGTATTTGGGAAGACCGGGAGCGGACGCGTCCATTTCCACTCCTGTATCGACCGTTTACGAGCAAACTTTTAGTGTCGCGCTTCTGCTAATTCCTGCCAGACTTCACGGCCGACCGAGAGGTCACCGTACCCCCGCCCGATTTCGAGGCCCGGTTTGTAGGTGCCGTGGTAATCGGATCCACCTGAGGGCACCAGGCCAACATCCCTGGCACGTTCCACAAGCTCGAGCCGGGTGTCCGGCTCGTATTCGGGGTAGTAGCACTCGAGTCCCACCAGACCGTGGCGGGCTAAGCGCCGCAGCTCCTGATCGAGGGTTGTGCCGGTCATCCCCAGTGTGTGGGGGTGGGCGACAATCGGAACGGCTCCCGATGCCCTGGCCAATTCGATCGCCTCTTCCGGTGGCAAGCGGTATCGCTCAACGTAGGCCGCCCGCCCCGAAGCCAGGTACAGGTCGAACGCCTCCGGGATCGAGCCCACCACTCCCTTGCGAACCAGGACGGCTGCCACATGGGGGCGTCCAACACCCGTGCCACCGGCTTCGGCCACCACCTCCTCGTATGAGATATCCACGTCGAGCTTCTGCAGCAACTCGATCAGGTCGACGTTGCGTTGTCTACGGCCGGCCTGCAAAATCTCGAGCCGGTCTTGCAGCGGTCCCGGGCCCGGTTCCAGCCACAGCACCACCAGGTGCATGCCTCCAGGTTGCCACTCGCAGGACAACTCCACTCCAGGAATCAGCTCCACCTCGCTGGCGTCGGCTGCTGCGGCAGCTTCGAGGACGCCGTTGAGGTTGTCATGGTCGGTAAGTGCCACGGCTTCCAATCCGGCCGCAGCGGCGGCGGACACGATCTCGGCGGGACTGTCTGACCCGTCCGAGTAGGTGCTGTGGGTGTGGAGATCGACCGCCATGACCTAGTAACGCTGGCAGGCCTCCTAGCCCACCGTTATTTCCACGCTCTCGATGTAGATAGATTGAAGCGGACGCGACACTTCCCCACCGTGGTTGGGGCCGAGAGGAATCGCCAGGATGTCGACAATGGCGGGCTGGGTCGGGTCGAAGCTGCCGAAAATGGTGAAGTCGGTGTTGAGCCCCGAATCCCCAACGGTGAGAAACATCTGACTCCCGTTGGTGTCGGGCCCGCTGTTGGCCATGGCGAGGACTCCGGCGATGTAGGACGTTCCGTCCGGGGGGAGCTCGTCGTCAAATCGATAGCCGGGGCCGCCGGTGCCGGTTCCGGTGGGATCACCCATTTGGATGACGAATCCTGGCACCAGGCGATGGGCGGGAGTCCCGTCAAAGTAGCCCTGGCGGGCCAGGAACACGAAGCTATTTACAGCCTGCGGAGCCCGGCTCGGGTCCAGATCCAGAGTGATATCCCCACATGACGTCTTGATGATCGCCGTGACCACAGCATCAGAAGCCAGGCCCTGGTCTTCGGGCTCATCGAAGCTCAATGTCGCCGGCGGGGGTGGTGCTGTTCCCCCGCAGGCCGTCTCTTGCGAAGCAAAGAGCTCGTAACTGGTGGCCGTCGGGACATCGTCAACGATTGAGATTGTGGTTGTGGTTTCGCCCCCCGCTGTCGTGGTCGACCCGGCTGTCGTGGTAGTCGTGGTCGTCGCGGCGTCAGGTTCGTCATCGCCCTCGCTCAGCAGCGAAAGGAGAAATGCTCCGCCGAAGACCACGACGACCACGATCACAACGTTGCGTGCCAGGCGCTTGCGTCGTTTCCACTGTGCCGCTTTGTGTTCTGCCGCCAGGCGAACTGCCCGGTTCTCCTTTTGTCTCTGCCGCTTTTCGCTCATGAGCCAGGGATCTTATCCGCTAGAAGCTCTTCGCCTCTGCGAATCCCCGCATGCTCAGTCCAGAGTCCCTCAAGCTCTACACTCGGCCAATGCCCCTGGTTGTCCAGAAATATGGCGGAAGCTCGCTCGCCGATGCCGACCTCATCGCCAATGTTGCCCAGCGTGTCGTGGAAACTCGCAAGGGTGGAGACGATGTGGTGGTAGTTGTTTCGGCGATGGGCAACACCACGGACGACCTCATGCAAATGGCGCGGCGGATCAGCGACCAGCCGAGCGGGCGTGAGATGGACATGCTTCTCACAGCCGGCGAACGAATATCGATGGCGTTGCTGGCTCTCGCCATTCGCCAAGAGGGTGTCGAGGCTGCCAGTTTGACCGGTTCTCAGGCCGGGATCCTCACCGATGCCACGCACGGGGAGGCCAAGATCCGCGAGATTCGAGGGGATCGGATTCGCGAATACCTCGACAAGGGCCTGGTGGTGATTGTGGCCGGGTTTCAGGGTGTCGACCCGGAGAGCAAGGATGTCACGACTCTTGGTCGAGGTGGGTCCGATGCCACTGCGGTGGCACTGGCAGCCGCGCTCGGCGCAGACCGGTGTGAGATTCTCACAGACGTCGACGGGGTCTATTCAGCCGATCCCCGTCTGGTGCCCTTGGCTCGCAAGCTCGATGAGGTCTCATACGAGGTGATGCTGGAGATGGCGGCCTCGGGTGCGGATGTACTAATGGCCCGGTCGGTAGAATTCGCCCGCCGCTTCGGCATTCCCGTCCATGTGCGGTCGTCGTTTCACGACTCCGCCGGAACATGGATCAAGGAGGAAACGATGGAACAGACAGTCATTACCGGCGTCGCCCACGACACCTCGGAAGCCAAAGTGACCGTCCATGGAGTGCCGGACCAACCCGGTGTCGCCGCCAAGCTGTTCGGTGAGCTGGCAGAGCACGAGGTGGATGTTGACATGATTGTGCAGAACGTGTCGACTGCCGGACACACCGACATCAGCTTCACGGTGAGCGAGCTGAACATCGATCGGGCACGAGAAGCGGCAGAGCGAGTGTTGTCCGGGCTCGACGCGCAGGGAGTCGACGTCGACACCAACATCGCCAAGATCTCGTTGATCGGTGCCGGGATGCGCAGCCACCCGGGCGTGGCGGCCGACATGTTCAGGCAGCTGGCTGAGAATCAAATCAACATCGAGATGATCTCTACTTCACCGATTCGAATTTCGTGCATCATTTCAGCCGACAGATGCGATGAGGCGGTCAAAGCGCTTCATGACTACTTCCTGCCTCCCGATGATCTGGTTACTGAGGCTGCCCCGTGAGTGGCCCGAACGTCGCCATCGTCGGAGCAACCGGCGCAGTAGGAAAAGTCCTGCGCGAGATTCTGTTCGAGCGATCCTTCCCGGTCGGCAACCTTCGACTCATGGCATCCGAGCGCTCGGCGGGGATGGTCATCGGCACCGGGCTTGGTGACATCGAAGTGGAGAGCCTCGATGAGGCCGATCCCGGCGGCATTGATATTGCCCTGTTCTCTGCAGGGGGAGATCGCAGCAGGCAGCACGCCAGGCGTTTTGCTGATGCCGGGGCGGTAGTCGTCGACAACTCTTCGGCGTTTCGGATGGAGGCCGATGTTCCGTTGGTGGTAGTCGGAATAAACGATGTTGCCGTTCAAGGTCACAGTGGAGTCATAGCCAATCCCAACTGCACAACGATGGTGCTGATGATGGCTGCCGCTCCGCTGCATCGGGCCGCCGGACTGCGGGCGATGACCGCCACTTCCTATCAATCGGTTTCAGGCACCGGCAATCGAGCGATCCTTGAGCTAACGCAACAGGCTCAATGGTTTGCTAAGACGCCCGAGGCTTTGTTCGACGGCACCTGGGAGGAGCCCGATGTCAATGTATATGCCAGGCCCGTTGGCTGGAACGTGCTGCCGTACGCGGGCACGGAAGTTGAGCGCGGCTACACCGATGAGGAGATGAAACTGCGCGATGAGAGTCGCAAGATCCTCGACATACCGGTCCTAACGGTCGAACCCACCTGTGTCAGGGTGCCGGTGATGGTGGGTCATGGAGTGGCCGCCACTATGTGGTTTGAGCGCCCCGTTTCACCGGATGAGGCCGCCGAGCTCATTGCGGCCGCGCCCGGAGTCGAAGTCTGGGCCGACAAGGTGGCCACGCCGCTTGACTGCGCTGGTCGGGATGAAGTGCTGGTGAGTCGGATCAGGGAGACACTTGGTGAGCCGGGAGGCATCAATCTCTGGGCAGTTGGCGACAACCTGCGTAAGGGCGCAGCTCTCAACGCTGTCCAGATCGCTGAGTTGCTGATCTAGGGGTTCCCCGCTCGGAGCGAAGCACCCGGGGAACTAGTCCTTCCCGGTGCCCTTATCGTACGGTTAGTGGTATCGTCACCACTCTAAGTGCGGACGGTGGGGGGCCTCCTGAGGACGAGTCCAAGGAGAGTTCCGTGCAGAGGGAACGCTTGTTGACAGGCATTCGGCTCTGGGGGGTTCGCCGCATCCAGGTGGCCACCATTGCCAGAGCCTTGGCAGGGACCGCCTTGCTGGCCGTCCTGATTATCTGGCATTGGATCGCCGGGGCAGTCACCATCGGGGCGGCCGGGGTCGTTTACATCGATTCCCGGTTCCTCTACAAGATTCAGGCCCGTCCGATGCCGCCGGGGAGAGGTTGGTTCTTCGGTGGTGAGTGGTTGCCGCTCACGCGGCTGGGAGTCACCGGCCATCTCCGTCAGCGCCAGGTGATCGATGAGCTGGCCAGCGTCTATGCGAATGGCGAAGCCGTCGAGCTTCTTGTGTGGGTGACCACAACCGACCGGACCGGACAACAGTGGACGTTGGTGCAGGAGCAGTTCGGCGATGCCATCCCTTCGGTCACGGCCTCCGCTGTCGCCAAGATTGCTGGAGCCTGTGATCCCTATGTCGAGGCGGAGCAGCTGGTGATGGCCGAGATCGGGGTTCCGCTTTACAACGTCAAGGTGATCGGTTGGGGCGTCGACGGGTCGTTCAACACAACCCGCGACACGGTTGTGGTCGTTGGTGAGACTCAAGCCCCGGCCGGCTCCTTTGCACTCGCCGGTGATAACCGCAGCTGGCATCTGGTTGAGCTCCATCCCGACCCCGTTGCCAGGGCCCTTACGAAGTTTGATGCCGGCCGCTGGCAGGCGGCGGCGGTATGGGGCCTGACTGCTTGTTTGGACATGTCTTATCCCAACGCTCGGCCGCTGCTCGAGGAGTTGGTGGCAGAACCCTGGCGGAACAGGATGATGTTCGGCCGGGTCGGCCGCCTAACCGAAAGCGTGACAAGCGGGGGCACGCCGCGCCTCATGGTCGATCCTGTAGTGATGTCGGTTGATCACGGAAAGATCATTGAGCGGCGCCAGTCCCGGCCCCGGTCGATCCGGGCCCTCAGTTGGGAGCGACCCACACAGCGTACGCCCACCCGCTACGGCTGAGTACAATGCCTGTCTTACGGGACGTGGCGCAGCTTGGCAGCGCGCAGCGTTCGGGACGCTGAGGTCGCGGGTTCAAATCCCGCCGTCCCGACCTCAAATCGGTTCACCTGATCTGCTGAGGGATTTGAACCCTCAAGAGAAAGCAGGTCAAATCCCGCCGTCCCGACCTCAAGAAAAGAAGCAGTCGGCAGTCAGCAGGCGGCGACTACTTTTCGACTCGCAGGCGGGCTATTCGCCTGCGGTCCATCATGAGTACCGTCATGGAGATGCCGTCGAGGACTATGGCGTCGCCTTCTTTGGGTATGCGTCCCGCCTCAGTCATGAAAAGGCCGGCGACGGTCGAGTAATCTCCCCGCGGAAGCTCCATTTCCACTACTGCCTCGAGCTCGTCCACGTCAACCCGGCCATCGATGATCCACCGATCCGGCCCGGCCGGAGTCAGCATCGGTATTGAGGGGTCGTACTCGTCCTGCAACTCACCGACCAGCTGGGCGATCACGTCTTTGGTGGTTACGACCCCTTCAACGCCGCCGTGTTCATCGACCACCACGCCGAATCCGAATCGACTCTTTCGCATCTCCTGCAACACGTCCAACACAGGCCGGGATTCAGGTATATAGGTGGGAGGGCGAAGGATCCGGTTGATGTCCTCCGGCGTTGCAGCAGCTTTGAGGCGGAGGACATCCTTGACTGCCAGGATCCCGAGGATCTCATCCGTGCTGTTGGCGACCACCGGGAACCGGCTGTGTCCACTGGTGGCAACCGCTTCTTCGATCTTTTCGGCAGTCACAGGGATTGGAATCGAGATCATGTCCACGCGGGGCGTCATCACCTCGCGAATCGGTCGGTCCTCTAATGAGAACAGCGCATCGATGATCTCTCGTTCCGCCGCCTTTATCTCGCCGGAGCTCTCACTGATGAAGGCCAGGGCGCGGATGTCGTCTTCGGTGACCGGAGCGATCCCGGTTCCGAGGTCTAGTCGGAAGAGTTTGAAGATACCTCGCGTGATGAGGATGAAAGATCGGCTTATGGGTTTGAGAACCGTCACCAGGGTCGTAATCGGCCCTGCCACCAATAGGGAGAACCGTTCCGGGTAACGATTAGCAAGGGTCTTGGGCCCGATCTCACCGAAAACGAGAATCAGCGCCGTGAGAGCGAAGGTCACGATCCACGGCCCCCACGATTCCCCCGCCAGATCGATCAGCAATGCCGTGGCAACGGCTGCCGCCAGAATGTTCACGAAATTGTTGGCCACCAGCAGCGTTGACAGCGTTCGGTCCGGATTGCTCAGGAGGTCCTGGAGCTTGGCGCCTCGCCGGCTCTTCTCTGCGAGCTGGTGAGCTCGCTCCCGCTGGATACTGACCAGTGCCGTTTCGGATCCCGAGAAGAAACCCGAAAGCACAAGGCAGATGCCCAATACCACGATGTACAGAATGTTGATGCCGCTCACGGCTGTTGGGTTGTCTCCTTTGAGCCGACTGCGGCGTCTACGGCCTCGCGCAACTGATGGGGGCTGAACGGCTTGACGAGCCAGGAGTGCGCAGCCGCTCGTTTGGCAAGAAACCCATCCGCCAGCCGGTCGAGCAACAGCACCACCGGAACATCGGGGAAGTCGCCGGCCTGTGCGGCTTCCTTGAGGGCTCTGGTCATAGCCATGCCCCCCATGGTCCCCACCTGTAAATCCACTACTGCAACATCGGGGCGTTGTTCACCGACTGCGGCCACCAGGGTGCGGGGATCGTCGTGCTGGGCGACCTCGAAGCCGGGGAGACTCAATGCCGACTTGACCTCATTGATTACCCATTGGGTGTCCGCCACTACCAGGATTCTTGGCATACCGGCAGCGTAGCAACGTTGAGGAACCTTCCTCCTGCGGCCGTCCATCCAGCTCGGTGGCCGCCTTAAGATCCGTGCCATGCTCCGACGCGTCCTGCCCTTATTGCTAACAGCATTCTTGTTAGGCGCGTCTGCTCCAGCTTCAGCTGAGGGTGATTTCATCGACATCATCAAGCTGAGTGGGCCACTCGACGAACGGGCCGTCGACTTCGCCATCGAAACCATTCAGGAGGTGGCCCCAACCTCCGAGCTGATAATCCTTCAGCTCGATTCTCAAGCCACACTGACCAGCAAGCTCGAGCTCCTTATCGACGTCGTTGCCGAGCCGGCAGCTCCCCTGGCCGTGTGGGTGGGGCCCGAAACCGCGGTGGCCTACGGGGGAGCCGTGGAATTGCTGGCTGTGGCGCCGGTGCGGTTGGCCGCTCCCGGCGTAAAGATTGGTGCCGCTGAGCCCCTCGCCTTCGCTGATGTAGGGATCATTTCTGGCCTTGACAGGGCCGCGATTCTGGCCGCCACCGCCGTCGATATCGCGACAGGCCGCATCTCGATCCTGGAGCCCATCCCCGGTCTCGTCGACGAGGTGCTTCCGGCACTCAACAGCGTGGTGCAAGCCCTTGACGGCCGAACGGTGACGGTTGGGGGCGAGGAGCGCACCCTGGTAATCACGGAGCCCTTCGATGATGGTGGCGAAATCCGCCGGCGGACCATCGAGACCCGATTCCACGAGCCCGGCTTTGTTGATCGGGCGCTGCGGTTGTCACTTTCCCCGGCGGTTGCCTATCTGTTCCTGCTCGTCGGGTTGGCGGTGGCTGCTTTTGAGTTCTATGCCGCCGGCGTGGGGGTGGCCGCGGCGGTGTCGGTGCTGGCACTGGGCCTGGGTGGCTACGGATTGTCTGAGCTGCCGGTCAACTGGTGGGGGGCATTTCTGGGGCTGGCTGGTTTTGGCCTTTATCTATATGACTTCCAGCGTCAGCAAATGCGGATAGCGTCTGCTGCCGGGACTTTGGCCCTTATCTTTGGAGGGCGTTATTTCGTGCCCGAATCGCCTCAATTGTCGATGACGTGGCTCAGTGCCATCACCATCACGCTGGGGATTGCGGCGTTCTTCTTGTTTGGGATGACCACCGTGGTTCGGGCCCGGTTCTCCACACCCACGATCGGTCGCGACCACCTCATCGGGCGGCGGGGAAGAGCGGAAACCGCAGTCAGCCCCGAGGGCGTGGTGGTTGTCGACGGGGCTCGATGGAGGGCCAATTCAGCCCGGGTTTCCGGTATCGAGGCTGGTGATGAGGTGGTGGTGGCGGCGGTTAGTGGCTTTGTCTTGGACGTAGATCCCGTTGAGGAGCAATAAGCAATAAGCAATAAGCGAAGAGCCTGCCTCCTGCCTCCTTACTCTTTTTCCTTAATTTTCCTGGCGAATTCGCGGTCTGGCTGGTAGCTTCGGGCCAGCTAACACAGGAGGATTTCCCCCGTGACCGTCGCTCCTAGCCGGGCCTGGCAGTCCGACGCGCTTTGCCGTGGGAATCAGGCGCAACTGTTCTTCCCTCCCACCACCATTGAGCGCAAAGAAGAGCGCGAGCGGCGTGAGACGAAAGCCAAAGCCATCTGCGGAGTGTGTCCGGTGCGCCGTGATTGCTCCGACTATGCCGTGGGAATTCGTGAGCCTTACGGTATCTGGGGGGGCTACACCGAGGTCGAACGGCGTCAGTTGCTTGCTCAGGGCGTTACCCGGATCTGACCCTCCGCAAATCACCATCCCGCACGGTGTGACCCTCACTGTCGAGCCACTCCAGTAGGGGTATTGCATATTTGCGCGTGAGTTGGAAGTGATCCCGGAACTGCGCCACCGTGAACGTTTCCGGCAAATTCGCAAGGCCATCGACTATCTGGATGATCTGCTCCGGTAGATAGCTCAAGTCGGGGCTGATTCTGATCAGTAGTCCCTGTCTGGCAAGTGCATGCACGAGGTCGTTGTTCAGTTCCAACTCCCGGACCCGGGGGACGGCCAGGCCCGCTTTGGTAAGGGCCGCCCGCGCTGCATCCCAGCTTGCTTCTTCAGACGGTCCCATCTGTGAGGCGAAATCACTTGTAGCCACCTCTGCCCCTAGATCGGCCAACTCGCTGCTGCCGGAGATCAAGGCGTTGAGCAGGTCGAGGTTGATGCGCAATTGGCTGGCGAGGCTTGCCTTCGGCATGCCTGCCCGGAGTGGGTTGGCTCGTTGGAACGTCCGGACGCTGTCCACCGCAGACTGCGAGAGTCGAGCCTCCTCCGTTTTTGCCACGGCCGAAGGCCCCACTTTGATCGAACCTGTTGGAGTCCCTCCCCGGGTATGGGCAGCAAGCACCTTCAGCAGGTCACGCCTGCGCCAGGCCAGCAGCTTCTCCGCTTGCTCGTCGGGGCTAGCCGAGTAGATCCCCTCGAGGGCCTCGATCGCCTGGGCATGGTGGCGGCGTGATGGGGCAGGGTCGAGCACCCGCCCGCCCGCGACGACCGCCCGTCGCCCCACTTCACGGAGTATGAATCGATCACCAACTGCAACAGGCACAGGTGAGGTGACGGTGAGCAGGGCGTGCCCGGATCCATCTAGCTCGTTCGTCCCGATAAGCCGAAGCCGTGCGGGCCACGATCCGCTGCCCAGGTGAAGGTGGTAGGCGCCTCTGTCCCGCAGAGGGTCGTCGAGTCTGCGTACGGTCCGTAGCGTCACGAGGAAACGGTCTGATGAGGCCCACTGGCCGGGAGCCCCCAGCATCATTCCCCGTCCGACCTCGCCCGTATCCACTCCGCTCAGGTTGACGGCAGTGCGGTTGCCGGGCTCGATTGTCTCCAGGGACCGCTCGTGGCTCTGCAGGCTTCGGATCCTGGCCGCCCGGCCCGTTGGATACAACTCGACTTGATCGCCTGTCGTGAGCGGGCCCTCCAGCAAGGTTCCGGTGACGATCGTCCCGGCGCCACTGATCGAGAATGCTCGATCGAGCCACATTCGGGGGCGCCCGATATTCACGACGTCCTCGTCGCCAATCGCCTGGTCGAGCGCAGCCACCAGCTTGTCAACGCCCTGGCCGGAGAGCGAGTCGACCGGGATGATCGGGGCGGTTTTTGCGATTGTTCCGGCTAGCTGTTCGGCCACTTCCGCCGCGGCCAATTCCGCCGTGTCGGCGTCGGTGAGACCAATCCGGGTGAGGGCCACTACCACCCTGGACACCTCGAGAAGATCCAGCACCGACATGTGTTCCTCGGATTGAGGCATCCAGCCCTCGTCGGCAGCCACCACCAGCAGCGCGACGTTGATGGCGTCGACCCCTGCCAGCATGTTTTTGATGAAGCGTTCGTGGCCTGGAACGTCGATGAAACCCACCTCGGTCCCGGACGGCAGCTCGGTCCATGCGAAGCCGAGATCAATTGTCAGGCCCCGCTCCTTCTCCTCCTGCCAGCGATCAGGATCCCGGCCGGTCAAAGCCTTGACCAGCGTCGACTTCCCGTGATCGACGTGGCCGGCCGTACCTACGATCGGCATGCGAGGCGCAAAGTGTCGGTCACCAGCGAATCGTCGGTCGGATCCACTGCCCGCAGGTCGAGTAGCAACGCCCCTTCGTGACGGCGGGAGACAATCGCTACCTGTGCGGTCAGCAGGCGCATCCACACACCGTTGACGTCGGAATGCTCCACGCGAATAACCGGGCTTGGTATCACCTGGTGTGGCACCGAGCCGGCCCCAACCACCGACTCGCCGGCCGTGACCCGGCCGGTGCCCGCTTTGGCAACTATCGCGGCGGCTCGCTCCTCCAACTCGGCGAAGGGCTTGGCCACCATCGCCCAGAAAGGAACTTCGCCGCCGCGGCCATCCGCGTACAGCTCGAGCGTGCGGGTCAAGCCGGCCAGGGTGGAGCCGTCGCAGCGCAAGGCTCGTGCCACGGGATGCCGGGCCATCCGCTTCACTAGGTCGGCGGTGCCGGCGATGATTCCTGCCTGGGGGCCGCCGAGCAACTTGTCACCGGAGAAGAGGACCAGGTCGGCACCGCTACTCACGGTTTGCCGCACTGCAGGCTCGCCGGCGAGCCACGGCGGCGGGGGGCCCTCCAGCCAGGGGGCTTCTCCATCGAGCAAACCGCTGCCCACGTCGGCGACGAGAGGGAGGTTGTGGCGGTGGGCAAGTTCAGCCAGATCACCGTAGGAAACTTCCTCAGTAAACCCGACGACCTGATAGTTAGAGGGGTGCACTTTGAGTATCAGGGCCGTTTCTGCTCCGATCGCATCCTGGTAGTCGTCGAGTCGGGTGCGATTGGTCGTGCCGACCTCCATCAGCCAGGCGCCGGAAGCTGCCATCAGTTCGGGGAGGCGGAATGAGCCTCCGATCTCGATCAACTCGCCGCGCGAGACCACCACCTGGAGCTCGTTGGCAAGAGCCGTTAGTGCTAGGAACAGCGCTCCGGAGTTGTTGTTGACCACCAGGGCATCTTCGGCTCCGGTCATCTGGGCTACGAGGTGTCTGGCGTATGCCGACCGGTTGCCCCGCTTACCTCCCGCGAGGTCGAACTCCAGGTTGCTGTAGCCGGTGAGCGACTCTTGCGCCGCGGCCGCGGCCGCCGGATGGACCGGGGCGCGGCCCAGGTTGGTGTTGAGTAAGACACCGGTGGCGTTGATGAGACGGGTGGGACGCATCCGCCCCAACCGTGCCAGCTCGATACGAGCCAGGTCGGCGGGATCGGGAGACTCGCCGTCCTCGATGAGGCGGCGCGACTCTGTGATTGCCTGCCTGGCAACCTCTACTGTTACCGCTCTTGCCCAACCGACATCCGCCAGGCTCGAGGAAAGCTCGTCGACCGACGGCAGTTCGCGCAAATCCATGCAGCCAGGTTACGTCAGCCGCCGGGATTCGGTCCATGGGGTGCGGCTACGCTGCCTGGGCAATGCGCTTCTGCTTCGATGACCAGCGGCCCGGCAGGGAAAAGCACTTCGGCTTTTCCGAGCCGCGCGAAGTGTTATGTGCCGGCGACCTATCCGAGGTGGTTGACGCGGTAGCGGCGGCCGAGCAACGCGCCTCCGGGGGACACTGGGTGGCCGGCTTTGTCGCATACGAAGCAGCTCCCGCTTTCGATCCGGCGCTGGTAGCCCATCCGGCAGTCAACGGCCTTCCCCTGGTCTGGTTTGGAGTTTTCGACGAGCGGCTTGATGTCTCCGGCTCAGGCCCTGCGGGCCAATACGAGCTCTCGGAGTGGGTACCCAACGTGGATCGAGCTTCTTACAGCGAGTCCATCGCCACCATCCACCGTCATATCGCCGCCGGGGACACGTATCAGGTGAATCACACCCTGCGGCTCCGGGGCCGCTTTCGAGGCGATCCGATGGTTGCGTATCGTCGGTTGATTTCGGCGCAGAGTGGGGGGTTCGGTGCCTACCTCGACATCGGCAGTCACGTGGTCATGTCGGCCAGCCCGGAGTTGTTCTTCCGCTGGGAAACGGATGCGCTCGTGACCCGCCCGATGAAAGGAACAATTCGCCGCGGGCGCTGGCAGGAGGAAGACGTCCGGCAGGCCGAGCTTCTCTCCCGGTCCGGCAAGGATCGAGCCGAGAACCTGATGATCGTCGACTTGTTACGCAACGACCTCGGCCGGGTTGCCGAGTTCGGGTCTGTGGAGGTAGACGAGCTGTTTGCTCTGGAACGGTATGACACGCTCTGGCAGATGACTTCGACCATCAAGGCCACGCCCCGGCCTGATGTCGGCCTGGTTGATGTGTTCCGGGCTCTCTTCCCTTCGGGCTCGGTAACCGGGGCTCCCAAGGTGCGCACCACAGAAATCATCCGGGAGCTGGAGCCGGATCCGCGCGGTGTCTACTGCGGGGCAGTGGGGGTTTTGGCCCCGCCCGGCTCCGATGAGCCCCCGGCCCAGTTCAGTGTTGCCATCCGCACGCTGGTGATGGACCGGGAGGCGGGCACCGCAGAGTACGGCACCGGCGGGGGAATCACCTGGGAGTCCGAAGCCGGGGGCGAATACGAGGAGGCGATGTTGAAGGCCGAAGTGCTCACTCATGTCCGCCCACCCTTTTCTCTCCTCGAAACTATGCACTGGAGCCCGGATGGCGTGACTCGCCGGTCCCGGCATCTTGTCAGGCTGTCGACTTCCGCCGAGTTCTTCGGTTACCCGCTCGATCTGAAGCAGGTCGAGAAGGCCCTCGACGGAATCTCCGGCGACAGCGAGCAGGCTGTGCGGCTCTCGCTCGCCGCCGACGGAGAAATTGGGCTCGAGTGCGGCCCGCTACCGGAATCCACCGGCTTTGTCCGGTTGGCGGTGGACACTGAGTCAGTCGACCCTAAAGACATCTTTCTCTATCACAAGACCACCAATCGGAGGCTCTACCAGGATTCCGCCGCGCGGTTTCCCCAAGCGGATGAAGTGGTCCTGGTCAACCCGGACGGCAACGTGACAGAAACGACGATCAGCAACCTCGCGGCCCGCTTCGGGACGGTCTGGCTCACCCCGCCGCTCACCGACGGCTGTTTGCCGGGCACCTACCGCTCCGAATTGGTTTCGCAGGCGAAGGTCAGCGAGGCTTCGATATCGGTCGAGCGCCTCCTGGCCGCCGACGAGGTTGCCGTGCTCAACTCCCTGCGGGGTTGGCGGTCGGCATCGGTAATGATCCCCTCCCCACAACTCCTCCCCCTGGGGTGCGGGGATTAGCTCCTCTCCCACTCCGCTCCGAAGACTCCCCTCCGCAGGAGGGGATTTGCTGACTGCTGGCTGCGCTCCCACTCCGCCCGAGGGGTCGCGACAATAAGCGGATGGACGTCACCCGCATTGTCGCTCCCAACCCGGGACCCTTTACCGGCGCGGGGACAAATTCGTACATCGTGACCTCGGGCTCGGAGGCTCTGATAGTCGACCCCGGCCCCCTGATTTCATCGCATTTGGACGCTTTGCGGGCGAGTCTCGTGGGACTAGACACGGTGGGGATAGCCGTCACCCATCATCACCAGGATCACGCCCCGGCCGCCAACCCTCTGGCCGCCGAATTGGGTGTCGTCACCTACGGTTTTGGGGACTTCGGGGGCTTTCAAGCAATCTCGCCGATTGCCGATGGAGAAATAATTCACATAGGGAATGAGGCGGTCACGGTGATCAGTTCGCCAGGGCATACCCCGGATTCGCTGTGCTTTCTGGCCGAAGATGCCCTCTTTGCCGGAGACACCGTGATGTCGGGCTCCACGGTCGTGGTCGATGACATGACCGCGTATATGGCGACGCTCGAGCGCCTGGCCGCCCTGGCTGTTGAGGAGATCTACCCCGGCCATGGCGAGCCGATCCACGGCGGGCCTGCTGTCATCGCGGCCTACATTGCCCACCGGCAGGAAAGGGAGAGCCAAATCGTGGCGGCCCTCGCCGCCGAGGCCCACTCGCTCGACAGGATCATCGCCGTGGTCTACGGCGATATTGACCCGGCTTTGCGGCCTCTGGCTCGCCAGTCGGCGCTGGCCCACCTCCACAAGCTGGTCGAGGAAGGCCGGGCGGCACTAGACGGTGACGTTTGGAGATCGTTGCTATGAGACGCTCTCTGGCCGTTGTCTTCGCAGTGAGTGTGCTTGGGCTCACCGTGGTCGCTCCGGCCGCGGCCAGTCTCGAAGACGACCTGCGCGAGGCCCGACTGGAGTTGCAGTCCGCCGTCACCGACCTGGAGGCGGCCACCTGGGATCACCGGATCGCGTCTGACACCGGGGGCCTGATGCAGTTCGAGCATGACGAACTGTTGGAGGATGCCGCCCTTCTCACTTTCGACTACGAGGCGAGTCGAGATACTGCCTTGGCCCGTTCCCTGGAGGTGTACCACGGGCCGGCCGGGACTACCTGGGCAGAGCGCTCAGTGGCTGGTGTCTATTTGGAGGCCGCCCTTGTCGCCGACCGTGAGACCCTTCTTGCCAAGGCCGGCAGCGTGCGGGTGATGGATGAGTACCTCGAGCAGATGCAGGCGGAGATCGACGCGTACGAGGCGGCCGCGGTGGAGGCCGAGACCCGGATGACCGAGCTGGCCGAGGATTTGGAGAGGCTCGAGGTCGTTGTGGCCGAGATCTCCACGGCCTACGAGGCCGAAGCGGCGTACAACGCCACCACCACGACTACGACGACCACCACGACCACCACCGTTCCATCTACGACCACCACCACTGTTCCATCTACCACGACCACGACGACCGTGGGAACCGGAACAACCACCACCACTGTGCCGGACACGGGGCCGACTACAACGACCACGACGACCCCCACTACTACGACCACCACGACTCTGCCTCCGCCGGTGGTTCTCGATGGCATGACATGCCCGGTGGCAGGGCCGGTCCACTTCATCGACAGTTTCGGCGCTCCCCGGTCTGGAGGCCGCACCCATCA
>Ga0255057_10000717_pt1 | contig 19018 bp, 17 predicted proteins | sample Cases_109_6_MG_FD_189022 | JGI IMG/M metagenome (GOLD analysis project Ga0255057, IMG submission 189022) | Seawater microbial communities from Amundsen Gulf, Northwest Territories, Canada - Cases_109_6 | ecosystem: Environmental > Aquatic > Marine > Gulf | place: Canada: Northwest Territories... | reverse complement strand
TGAAGGCTTAACGCAAACCAGCGTAGGTTTATTCGTCGAGCGCTACTTAGTGCACAACCACCCCTCCGGCGACACCACGCCGTCCCAGGCCGATATCGAGATGACCCGCGAGGTCCAGGAGGCCGCCGCCAAACTCGGCATCTCGGTCCACGACCACATCGTGATAAGCAAAACCGGCCACAACTCCTTCAAGTCGCTCGGCCTGCTCTGAAACGGCCTGCGCCGAGGCCGGGCACCCGTGGCTGGGCGCCCGTGGCTGGGCGCTGCCCTGCCCGGGTTGGGCGTTATGCCAAAGGTCCAGAATATTGTCCCGGCGCCGCCACGCGGCACCGCGGGCAGTGTCTCGGCCTGAAAGCGGCCACGGCGGGGCCGCCCGTTCCGAGCGAAAAGCGGGCACTCGGTCATTGGGGCCGCCCTTCCCCTTGACCGCCATGGACGCGCCCGTCCGCGAGCCCTAAAGTCCGGCGAACGCGAAGGCTGGTGGAGGGAGCTCCCGTGAGCGGCGGCACCACGCGGCGCCTGGCCCGATGCCACAACATCGACGACTTGCGGCGGGCGGCCAAGCGCCGGCTGCCCTATCCGGTATTCGATTTCCTCGACGGCGGCGCCGAGGACGAGCGGACCCTGCGCCGCAACCGGACCGGCTTCGACCGCTACCTACTGGCGCCGCGAATGTTGCGGGACGTTTCCCAGATCGACACCGCGACCACGGTGCTCGGCGCGCCGAGCGCGTTACCGCTGATCGTCGCTCCGACCGGGCTGCCGGCCCTGTTTCATCACAGCGGCGAGGACGCCCTGGTGCCGGCGGCGGCGGGCCACGGCACCATTTTCACGACCTCCAACATGGCCAGCCGCTCGATCGAAGAGGTCGCGGCGCTGAGCGAGGGACCGAAATGGTTCCAACTCTACCTGTGGAAGGACCGCGCCATTATCGAAGACTTCGTGGCGCGCTGCCGGTCCGCGGGTTATGACGCGCTCTGCGTGACCGTGGACCTGCCGATAACGGGAAATCGCGAGCGCGACCTACGCAACCGCCTGAGCTTCCCGGTTCGGCCGACGCTGGGCGGCCTGGCCGACATCCTGCGCAAGCCGGGTTGGCTGTGGAATTTCAAGACCCGGCGCGCGCCGCTGCCGGCCAATCTCGCGGGCCACGTTTCGAGCACCGATATGGGCGAGCTGTCGCGCTTTACCCAAGACCAACTTTCCCAGGCGATGACCTGGGACACCGCCGCTTGGCTGCGCGAGATTTGGCCGGGCAAGCTGGCGATCAAGGGCGTGTTGCGCGCCGACGATGCCAAGCGCGCGGTCGCGGCCGGCTTCGACGGCATCGTGGTTTCCAACCACGGCGGCCGCCAACTGGACCAGGCACCGGCGGCCATCGAGGTGCTGGAGGAAATCGTGGCGGCGGTCGAGGGCAGGGCCGAGGTGATCCTCGACGGCGGCGTCCGGCGCGGCACCGACGTGCTCAAGGCGCTCGCGCTCGGGGCCACGGCCTGCATGGCCGGACGGCCGTTCCTCTATGGCCTGGCCGCCGGCGGACGCGAGGGCGTGGAGCGCGCCTTCGAAATCCTGGCGGGCGAGATTCGCCGCGACATGATGCTGGCCGGCTGCCCGAACCTCGCGAGCCTCGACCCCGGCCTGCTGCGCCGGGCGGATTGAAAATCGATTACCTTTGCGTGCCGAGCCGCGTCAGCGCCGCTTCCGAAGGCGCGAACCAGTAGGACCCGGTCGTGGGCCGCGAAAACTCCGTCAGCCGGTCGCGCAGTCCGTCCTCCGAAACGCCGAACATGCGGCGCAGCTGGACCTCGAAGCGCGGCAGTTCGCGGGCGAAGGCCAGAAAATAAAGGCCGTGTTCGGTGGCGCCGCCGAAAGGCGTGCTGCGCCGATAGATCTGCTGCGCCACGCCGTCGACTTTCACGTCGGTGCGCGAAACGTGGGAGGTGGCGGGCATGGCGGCGCCCTCGAGTTCGATGCTGTCCACCTTGGTGCGGCCGATCACGCGCTCCTGCTCTGGGATCGGCAGCGCGCGGAAGGCCTCCAGGTCGTGGACCCATTTCTGGCTCAGCACGAAGGCCCCGCCGGCGCCGGGCCGACCTTGCGGCACCAGGGCGGCTTCCAGCCGATCCGCGTCCTTTGGATTCGCCGTGCCGTCGATGAAGCCGGTGAGGTCGCGGGAGTCCTGATAAGTGAAACCCGTCAGGTCCAGCTCCAGGCTCCCGGCCGCGCCGATGGCTCGGTGGGTCGCGAGGGCGCGATCCAGGACATCGTCTCTCCCGCCACCCTGAACCCAGAACAGCAGGTCGCGTTGGGTCGCGGGCGCAAGAGGGCCGCCGGCGCCCCCGATCGCGGCAAAGTCGCGCAAGCCCTCGGGCATTTCGCCGGGCGCGATCTCACGCCAGAGCCGCGCTCCGAAGGCGACCACCGTCTCCGTGCCACCACCAGACCGTTCACGCGCCGCGGCCACCGCCTTTGCGATCGAATCGCCTGGCGTGCCGGGAAGTAACGCGTATTCGAGAAAATGGTGGTGGCGGCGCCCTTCCCGAAAAATGCCCGACTGCGGTTCGCTCATCCTGCCCTGTCCTCCGATGAGGCGCCGGTGCGCGCGCCGCGAACATGCCACAAACGGCCCGCGCCGGACAGCCACCAATCCGGCGCGGATCGGCCACGTGCGATTGGCCCGCGACCGATCCGCCCAGGGGGTGTTGACCCAAGGGGGTGTTGACTCTGCGCGCCGCCTCGGCATGTTTGGCCTCCTGGAGCATCGGCGCGAGTCGCGCCGCCTGCGCCCGTCCGACCCCACGAGGCCTTCATGATTCCGCGCTATAGCCGGCCCGAAATGGTCCGCATTTGGGAGCCCGAGAACCGCTTCCGCATCTGGTTCGAGATCGAGGCCCATGCCTGCGACGCCCAGGCCGCGCTCGGGGTGATCCCCAAGGAAGCCGCCAAGGCCGTCTGGGACAAGGGCGCCTTCGAGGTCGCGCGCATCGACGAGATCGAGCGCGAGACCCACCACGACGTGATCGCCTTCCTGACCAACCTGGCCGAACACGTCGGCGAGCCGGCGCGCTTCGTGCACCAGGGCATGACCTCCTCCGACGTGCTCGACACCTGCCTGGCGGTGCAGTTGGCCCAAGCCAGCGATCTGCTGCTGGCCGAGCTCGACCGCCTGTTGGCGGCGCTTCGGAGCCGCGCGCTGGAGCACAAGGACACCCTCTGCCTGGGCCGCAGCCACGGCATCCACGCCGAGCCGACCACCTTCGGGCTCAAGCTGGCCGGGCACTTCGCCGCCTTCCAACGCGGCCGCGAGCGGCTGGTGCGGGCACGCGCCGAGATCGCGACCTGCGCCATTTCGGGCGCGGTCGGCACCTTCGCCAACATCGATCCCGCGGTCGAACGCCACGTCGCCGAGAAGATGGGCCTGACGGTCGAGCCGATTTCGACCCAGGTGATCCCGCGCGACCGCCACGCCGCCTTCTTCGCGACGCTCGGCGTGATCGCGAGCTCGATCGAGAACCTGGCCACCGAGGTCCGCCACCTGCAGCGCAGCGAGGTGCGCGAGGCGGCGGAGTATTTCGCGCCGGGTCAGAAGGGCTCCTCGGCCATGCCCCACAAGCGCAACCCGATCCTGACCGAAAACTTGACCGGGCTCGCGCGCGTGGTCCGCGCCGCCGTCGTGCCCGCGCTGGAGAACGTGGCGCTGTGGCACGAGCGCGACATCTCTCATTCCTCGGTCGAGCGGGTGTTCGGCCCGGACGCCACCATCACGCTGCACTTCGCGCTCGGCCGCCTGGCCGGGGTGGTGGAGAAGCTGCTGGTCTATCCCGAGGCCATGCGGGCCAACCTGGACAAGCTCGGCGGGCTGATCCACTCCCAGTCCGTCCTGTTGGCGCTGACCCAGGCCGGGATGAGCCGCGAGGACGCCTACGCCGCGGTCCAGGCCGCGGCCATGAAGATTTGGGCGGGAGCCGGCAATTTCCGGGATCTGCTCGGGGCCGACGCGACGGTGACGAAGCACCTGAACGCGGCCGAACTCGACGCCTGCTTCGACCTCGCCACCCACACGAAGCAGGTCGATACCATCTTCGCCCGCGTGTTCGGCGACGGCTGAGCCGACCAAAAAGGCCCGCCGGATCGCGCGGGGTTTCCTGTTACTGGGTTGGTGCCGCCAACCCCCTACTCGCTCATGATCTGTTCTTTGGCGACGGCGACCAGTTCGTCCATTTTCTTGCGCAGGCGGTGCTCGCTCAGGTCAATATTCTTGGGTTGGGTATCGCCCTGGATCTTGCGGATCAGGTCGGCATCGCCGGGCTCTTCGAAGTCGGCCGAAACCACTTCCTTGGCGTAGGCCTCGGCGTCGGCGCCCGACAGCCCCAGCATCTCCGCGACCCAGAGCCCGAGCAGCTTGTTGCGCCGGACTTCAACCTTGAACTGAAGCTCCTGGTCGTGTTTGTACTTGTCCTCGAAAGCTTTCTCGCGATCATTGAAAGTCGTCATCTGACAGACACTCCCTGGGTAAAATACATTGCCGTTCACGCCTCGAGGTGGTTCAAATAACCACTAGGCAGCGAAGGCGTCAGTCTAGCCTTACCAGACAGATAGGAAAACCGGCGGCGCGCCGCAAGCACCTCGAAAAATGACATGTGCACCCTCGTCATCCTGCGCCGCCCCGGCCATCCCTGGCCGCTGATCCTGGCGGCCAACCGCGACGAAATGACCGACCGCCCCTGGCTGGCCCCCGGCCGCCACTGGCCGGACCGGCCCGAGGTCGTGGCCGGCAAGGACGAGACCGCCGGCGGCTCCTGGCTGGGACTCAACGACCATGGCGTGGTTGCCGGCGTGCTCAACCGGGTCGATTCGCTGGGCCCCGAACCCGGCAAGCGCAGCCGCGGCGAGTTGGTGCTCGAGGCCCTCGACCATGCCGACGCCGCCACCGCGGCCAACAACCTCGCACGGCTCGACCCCGCGGCCTACCGCAGCTTCAACCTGGTCATAGCCGACAACCGCGACGCCTTTTGGCTGCGCAATTCGGGGCCGGGGGCGGAGGGGGCGCCGGCGGGCGGCCGCAACCTGCCACGGATCGAGGCCTTCGAAATTCCGGCCGGCACTTCCATGGTCACGGCCCATAACCGCAACGACCCGGCCTCCAGCCGGATCCAGGCCTATCTGCCGCAATTCGAGGCGGCTGGACCGCCCGACCCCAAGGCCGGCGACTGGGAATCTTGGGCCGGGCTTATGAAGGCCCGGACTCCGCACGGCTCCGAAGACCCCTACGCCGCCATGACCATCGTCACCTCGCGGGGCTTCGGCACGGTGTCGAGTTCGCTGATCGCGCTGCCCGGGCCGCCCAGGACCCTGCGCGAACGCCCCAACCGCCCGGTCTGGCAATTCGCCCCCGGCCGCCCCGACCAGGCGTCGTACGAGAACGTGGAGATTTAGCGGCGCGGGGTATTTCCCGCACTCCAATAGGTTCGAAATCAGCGACCGCTTCGGCCAGGAACGATGCGGCGGCGGCGTCACGCCGGAATGCGCGGATGGGCGCGATTCAAAATAGAAATATTTTCTTTCTCATTCTTGAAACATGGAAATATTTTTATAACCTATTAATAAAACATCATTAAATCAAGGTACGGATTTTGTTATTATTCCTAAATTCCCGCAGATACAGAGAATTCCAGTCCAGCGAGATTGTATTGCGGCGGCCAAACTGCTATATCATCAGAGGTGAAATTCAGGGGCCAGCGGACCCGGGCCGAGGTGGCTCTGGGGTCCCGCCTCAAAGGTGAGCGGCATGCGGCGCAGGCGGATTTACGAAGGCAAGGGCAAGGTCCTGTTCGAGGGCCCACAACCGGGTACGCTGGTTCAGTACTTCAAGGACGACACCACGGCCTTCAACAACAAGAAGAAGGGCGTGATCACCGGCAAGGGGGTGCTCAACAATCGGATCTCCGAGTACCTGATGCTGCGCCTGGCGGATATCGGCATCCCGACCCATTTCGTGCGCCGCCTCAACATGCGCGAGCAGCTGGTGCGCGAGGTCGAGATCATCCCGGTCGAGGTGATGGTGCGCAACGTCGCCGCCGGCTCGATCGTCGAGCGCCTGGGCCTTGAGGAAGGCGCCAACCTGCCGCGGCCGATCGTCGAGTACTATCTCGCCAACGACGAACTCGGCGACCCCATGGTTACCGAGGAGCACATCACCGCCTTCAACTGGGCCGGCACCCAGGACCTCGACGACATGGTCCAGCTTGCGCTCCGGGTCAACGATTTCCTGTCCGGTCTGTTCTTCGGCGTCGGGCTCAAGCTGGTCGATTTCAAGCTGGAATTCGGCCGGCTCTGGGATGACGAGGAAATGCGCATCGTGGTCGCCGACGAGATCAGCCCGGACTCCTGCCGGATCTGGGATCTCAAGACCAACGAGTGCCTGGACAAGGACCGCTTCCGGCGCGACATGGGCCGGGTCGAGGAGGCCTATCAGGAGGTTGCCCGCCGCCTCGGCGTGCTGCCCGAGGCCGCCGCGGTCGACATCAAGGGACCCACGCTGGTGCAATAGGAATCGCGCGGTCGAACATCGCCCGCGCGTCGAGTTTTCCACGGCGCGTCTTGTCAGGCCCGTGTCGCGCCGGTACATTCGCGCTCCCGCCGAATCCGGCGTCCTCGATTCGGGACTCGCGCCTAGTGAAAGCCCGCATTCACGTGACCCTCAAGCCGGGGATTCTCGACCCGCAAGGCAAGGCCATTCAGCACGCCCTCGGCGCGCTCGGCTTCGGTGCCGTCGACAAGGTCCGGCAGGGCAAGGTGATCGATCTGGAGCTCGCCGAGACCGATCCAGAGGCCGCGCGCGCGAACCTTACGGAGATGTGCGAGAAGCTGCTCGCCAATACCGTGATCGAGAACTACGCAATCGAACTCGACGCCGGGCCGGAGCGGTCCACCGCCCCGTGAACCAGGCCGCCAAAATGCCAAGGGCCGGGCCGCGATGAAAGCCGCCGTGGTCGTGTTTCCGGGATCGAACTGCGACCGCGACGTTCAGGTCGCGCTCACCCGGTCCATGGGGGCCGCCTCCGATACCAAGGCGCCCAGCAACGGCGCGCCGATCATGGTCTGGCACAAGGACGCGGATTTCGACAAGGTCGACCTGATCGTCCTGCCCGGCGGCTTCTCCTACGGCGACTACCTGCGTTGCGGCGCCATGGCGGCACATTCGCCGGCCATGCGCGAGGTGGTTCGCCGCGCCAAGGCCGGCGTGCCGGTGCTCGGCATCTGCAATGGCTTTCAGATGCTGACCGAGACCGGGTTGCTGCCCGGGGCGCTGCTCCGGAACGCGCGGCTCAAGTTCGTCTGCCGCGACGTCCATATCCGGGTCGAGACCAGCCAGACCCTGTTCACCAGCCGCTACCAGGCCGGCGCGGCACTGCGCGTGCCGATCGCCCATCACGACGGCAACTACACGGCCGGCGCGGACCAGCTCGAACGGATGGAGGCGCGCGGTCAGATCGCGTTCCGCTACTGCGAGGCGGACGGCGCCGTCACCGAGGCCGCCAATCCCAACGGCGCGACTCGCAACGTCGCCGGCGTATACAACGAGGCCAAGACCGTGCTGGGCATGATGCCCCACCCCGAGCGCCTGGCCGATCCGGCCTTGGGCGGGATCGACGGCCGTCCCCTGTTCGACGGGTTGGTCGAGGCGTTATCGTGAGCGAGACGGCCCGGCCCAACCTGGAACGGAGCGGCGAGGTCACGCCGGAGATCGTCGCCGAACACGGCCTCAGCGAGGACGAATACGGCCAGGTGATCGAGATTCTGGGCCGCGAGCCCAACCTGCTCGAGCTCGGTATCTTCTCGGTCATGTGGTCCGAGCACTGCTCCTACAAGTCCTCCAAGGTCTGGCTCAAGACCCTGCCGACGAAGGCGCCCCACGTGATCCACGGGCCCGGCGAGAACGCCGGCGTCATCGATATCGGCGAGGGCCTGGCCGCGATCTTCAAGATGGAGAGCCACAACCACCCGAGCTTCATCGAGCCCTATCAGGGTGCGGCGACCGGCGTCGGCGGCATCTTGCGCGACGTTTTCACCATGGGCGCGCGCCCGGTCGCCAATCTCAATTCGCTGCGCTTCGGCGACCCGGACCACCCCAAGACCCGGCACCTGGTCTCCGGCGTGGTCGCCGGCGTCGGCGGTTACGGCAACTGCGTCGGGGTGCCGACGGTCGGCGGCGAGGTCGATTTCGACCCCGGCTACAACGGCAACATCCTGGTCAACGCCATGACCGTCGGCATCGCGCCCAAGGACCGCATCTTCACCTCGGAAGCGAGCGGCATCGGGAAACCGATCGTCTACGTCGGCTCCAAGACCGGGCGCGACGGCATCCACGGCGCGACCATGGCCTCGGCCGAGTTCGACGACGAATCCGCCGAGAAACGCCCGACCGTGCAGGTCGGCGACCCGTTCACCGAAAAGCTGTTGATCGAGGCCTGCCTGGAATTGATGGCGACCGACGCCATCGTCGCGATCCAGGACCTGGGCGCCGCCGGGCTGACTTGCTCGTCCTTCGAGATGGCCTCCAAGGGCGGGCTCGGCGTCGAGCTCGACCTCGAGACCGTGCCGTGCCGCGAGGACGGCATGACGCCCTACGAGATGATGCTGTCCGAGAGCCAGGAACGCATGCTGATGGTGATCGAGCCCGCCAAGGAGGGCTTGGCCCGCGCGGTGTTCGAGAAGTGGGACTTGGATTTCGCCGTGATCGGCCGCCTGACCGACAGCGGGCGCATGGTGCTCAAGCTGAACGGCGCGGTGGTCGGCGACCTGCCGATCGACCCCCTGGCCGAGGCCTCGCCCGAATACCAGCGGCCCTGGACGCCGGCGCCGCGACCGGACGATCTTGCACCCGAAAACGTCCCGGCGCCCGAGGATACCGGCCGGGCGCTGCTCGGTCTGATCGGCTCGCCGGACCTCTGCTCGCGGCGCTGGGTCTGGGAGCAGTACGACCACATGGTCATGGCCGATACCGTCGGCCGGCCCGGCGGCGACGCGGCGCTGGTACGCATCCACGACAGCGAGCGCGCACTCGCCATGACCGCCGACTGCACGCCGCGCTACTGTCAGGCCGATCCCGAGGCCGGCGGCGCCCAGGCGGTCGCCGAGGCCTGGCGCAACCTGACCGCGGTCGGCGCCCAACCGCTGGCGGTCACCGACAACCTCAACTTCGGCAACCCGGAACGGCCCGAGATCATGGGCCAGTTGGTCGGCTGCATCCAAGGCATCGGCGCGGCCTGCGAGGCGCTCGGCACGCCGGTGGTTTCGGGCAACGTCTCGCTCTACAATGAGACCAACGGCAAGGGCATCCCACCAACCCCGGTGATCGGCGCGGTCGGGCTGATCGACGACATCGCGCGCACCACCGACACCGCCTTCAAGGCCGCGGGCGAGGCCATCGTCCTGATCGGCGAGACCCGCGGGCACCTGGGCGCCTCGATCTATCTGCGCGACGCGCTCGGCCGCCGCGAGGGCGCCGCGCCGCCGGTCGACCTGGCGGCGGAGAAGCGCAACGGCGATTTGGTGCGCGGCCTGATCCGGGACCGGCGGGTCAGCGCCTGCCACGACCTCGCCGACGGCGGCCTGGCGGTCGCCCTGGCCGAGATGGCGCTGGCGGGAGACCTAGGCGCCACCATAGAAAACCCGGCGTCAGCACCCGAAAACGGCGCCGAAACCCCGCTTCACGCATGGTTGTTCGGCGAGGATCAGGCGCGCTATCTTATCACCACAGCGGAACCGGCGCGCCTGCTCGATGCCGCGCGGACGGCCGGGGTGCCGGCCGCCCAAATCGGCGTCACCGGCGGGGCTTCGTTGACCTTGCCCGGCGGCGCCCCCATATCATTGGGCGAGTTGCGCGCGGCGCACGAGGGCTGGTTGCCGCGCTATATGGGTGATTGACGAGACATGTGGGAGCCAACCATGCTGGAGATTAGACCGCCATGGCGATGAGTCCGGGGGAGATCGAAGGCCTGATCAAGCAGGCCCTGCCCGACGCCAAGGTCAACATCGAGGACCTGCGCGGCGACGGCGACCACTACGCGGCCTACGTCGTCTCCAACGCCTTTAAGGGCAAAACCCGGGTGCAGCAGCATCAGATGGTCTACCAGGCCTTGCAGGGGCGCATGGGCAACGAGCTGCACGCGCTGGCGCTGCAGACCTCGACGCCGACGGACGGCTGAGCGAACGGCGCCCGAGCACGGACCAGGGGCGCGGACCAGGGGCACGGGCTCCGAAATCAATTAGGCCCGCTAGCGGGCCACGGGAAACAACGTCAAAAGGACCGTAACATGGAAAATCTCGCCGCGGATCGCATCCGCCAGGAAATCGAAACCAATGATGTCGTGCTGTTCATGAAGGGCACGCCGGTGTTCCCGCAGTGCGGCTTCTCCGCCGCGGTCGTCCAGGTACTGTCGCACCTGGACGTCAAGTTCAAGGGCATCGACGTGCTCCAGGACCCGGGCCTGCGCCAGGGCGTCAAGGAGTTCAGCAATTGGCCGACCATCCCGCAGCTCTACGTCAAGGGCGAGTTCGTCGGCGGCTGCGACATCGTGCGCGAAATGGCCGAGAGCGGCGAGCTGGAAACCTTCATGGGCGAGAAGGGCGTCGAGGCCCAAACCACCGCCTGAGCCGGATTCGCTCGACCATCTGGATTAGCTCCAAGAAAGAGATAGGCCCGCCATGGCGCTCGCCGCGCTCGACCACGTCACCATCCACACCACCCGGCTCGGTGTGCTGACCGATTTTTATGCCCGGGTCTTGGGCCTCCGGCCTGGAAATCGGCCGCCGTTCAAATTCACCGGGGCGTGGCTGTACTGCGGCGACCGCCCCACGCTGCACTTGGTCGAGCTGCCCACCGCGCAAGACAACCCGGCGCCGGCCGCCCAGCATGGCCAGACCCAGGACGGCCCGGCCCGGACCCCGAAGATCGAGCACTTCGCTTTCCGCGCCGAGGGTTTGGCCGAGTTCCTGGCCCAATTGCGCGACTTCGACGTCGCCTACCGCACCGCCATCGTGCCCGATTTCGAAATCCGCCAGGTCCACATCCGCGACCCCGACGGCAACCACGTCGAAATCGCCTTCGCCCCCGAGGAAGAAGCCGAGCTCGGCGACTATCCGAGCAGCTGACCCCCGGACACGCCAGCTAATCGCCCAGCGGTTTGGTCGCGGCGTCGAGCCAGGCCGCGGTCTCGGGATCGAGTTTGTCCTGGTGGGCGACGCGGACGCGGGCGTGGTAGGCGTCGAGCCAGGCGGTTTCCCCTGGACTTAGCAGCTCCGGCGCGATCAGATTGCGGTCGATCGGCGCGAGCGTCAGGGTCTCGAAGGCAAGCATGGCCCGCTCCTCCGCCTCTCCGCCCTCTGGCCCGCCCCGGCCCTCCTCCTTGACCTCGCTCTCGACCACCGCGACCAGGTTCTCGATGCGGATGCCGTAGGCGCCGGTCTTGTAGTAGCCGGGCTCGTTGGAGACGATCATGCCCGGCTCCAGCGCGACCCGGTTCGGCACCTTGGAGATGCGCTGCGGCCCCTCGTGAACGTTCAAGTAGCTGCCGACGCCGTGGCCGGTGCCGTGGTCGTAGTCGAGCCCCGCCTGCCACAGGTGCTGGCGCGCCAGCACGTCGAGTTGACTGCCGCTGGTGCCGCGTGGAAACCGCGCGCTCGCGAGCGCGATATGGCCCTTGAGCACGCGGGTGAAACGATCGCGCATCTCGGCGCTAGGTTCGCCGATCGCCAAGGTGCGGGTGACATCGGTGGTGCCGTCGGGATATTGGGCGCCGGAATCGAGCAGAAACAGCTCGCCCCGACGTAGTCGTCCTTGGCTCGCCGCCTCGGCCCGGTAATGCACGATCGCGCCGTTAGCCCCGGCGCCGGCGATGGTGTCGAAGGAGAGGTCGCGGAACAGCCCGTCCTCGGCGCGCAAGGCGCGCAGATGCTCGGCGACTTCGACCTCGCCCAGCTCCTCACCGGGCGCGCACGCCGGCGCTTCGCGGGCGAGCCAGGCGAGGAAGCGGGTCAGCGCCAGACCGTCGCGCCGGTGCGCCGCGCGCGCGCCATCGAGTTCGACCGCATTCTTGCGCGCCTTGGGCAGTTGGCAGGGATCGGCCCCGGCCACCAGCTCGGCGCCGGCGCCGCGCAGCCGGTCGAAGACCCAGGCCGCGGCGCTGTACGGATCGGCCAACACTTTCGCGCCGGCGGCGCCCAAGGCGTCGAGCGCCGGACCCAACGCGCCGGGCTCGTACAGGCCGACGCCGTTGCCCAGATGTGCCTTGAGCTCGGAGCCGAGCTTTTCGGGCGCCACGAACCAGTCCACCGTGGCATCGGCGCGCAGCAGCGCAAATGACAGCGGCAACGGCGTGCACGGGACGTCGCCGCCACGCAGATTAAGCAACCAGGCGATGGAATCCGGCAAGGTCAGCACCGCCGTCGCCAGTCCTTTGGCCGCCAGGTCCCCGGCCAGTTCGGCGCGCTTGTCGGCCGAGGCGCGCCCGGCAAATTCCAACGGATGAGGCAGGATCGGCGCGCGCGGCGGCGGCGGACGCCCGGTCCAAACGGCATCCAGCGGATTGTCGTCGACCGCCACCAGCGTGCCACCAGCCGCTTCGGCGGCCTTGCGCAGGCGTTCCATCTGACGCTCGCTGTGGAGCCAGGGGTCGCAGCCGAGCTTGCCACCCGAGCCGAGGTTGGCCTCGATCCAGGCCGCCGGCGGCTCCTCGATCAGGTGCCGATAGTCGAAGCAGGCGCCATCGACCTGGTCGCGGACCTGAAGGGTGTAACGGCCGTCGACGAAGACGGCGGCCCGCGCGCCCAGCACCACCGCGGTCCCGGCCGAGCCGGTGAAGCCGGTCAGCCAGGCCAGGCGCTCGGAGGCGGCGGCCACGTACTCGCCCTGGTGCTCGTCGGCGCGCGGCACCACGAAGCCATCCAGGCCGCGGCGCGCCATCTCGGCGCGCAAAGCCGCCAGCCGGGCTGTCATTTCAGTCGCAGACACTTCGGTCACTCGTCACCATCTCCTCGTCTTCGCCGTCATCCCGGGCCGGAGGTTAACCTTCCGGTACCCATACGCAAATTGCAATGCTGCGGTGCAGAAATCCCGCTCCTGCGATGATCGTCCCGGCCCTATGTTCCGAATCGAAGCAAGGACGCCGAGACGAACACCCCAGAGACCCGCCCCGGGCGTCGATCGAAACTCTGGATGATGGAGACAAGACATGTCCCGTATGAACGAAATGAACCAAGCGCTGCGCCGCCAATCGCCCCGCTCCCGGTGGCTGCTTGAGCTGGCCACGCCGTCGGTCGCCCTCGGACGGGGCCTGCCGCGCAACGAGTTCGCGGCTCAGCTACGCGCCGCCAATGTCAACCGCCCGGGCGCCGGAATCGTCGAGGCCCTGAACCGGGCGATGAAGCGGCGCCATACCGCAAACCTGCTCAAGCAGCTCGACACGCGCCTGCTCGACGACATCGGAATCACACGCGGCGAAATCGACGTCATCGCCACCAAGGCCGCCGCCGAGGCGGCCGCTCGCGAAGGATTGACTGCCATGCCCCTGATTGCCTCGCTGGCCAAGCTGCCGGCCGCGATCTGGACCGGTCTGACGGACGCCTACCGGCGCCAGGCCACCATCGTGGCGCTGCAGCGCCTCTCCAACCACACCCTGGCCGACATCGGCATCGAGCGCGGGCGCATTCCCCAAACGGTCGACACCATGATGGCCCAGGTTAAGGCCGAGACGGCCCCGGTCCGGACCGTCACCGCCGCCCAGCCCATTCAGCCGGCGCCCGCCGTGACGCCAGCTGCCAACATCACTGCCGCGCCGGCCCGCCAGGCGGCCTGACCCGGCAACTTAGATATCCTCTCCTGCCCTTCGTGCGGCGGCCCCCCCCGGGCCGCCGCATTTTTTACATCTGGAATAGGGCGAACGATCCGGCGAGCACCAGCAGGGCGCCGGTGACACGCCCGCCGCGCGCGCCGAACGGCAACACCTTCTCGAGCAGCACGAAAACGGCGATGGCGGCGACCCAAAGCAGGTTCATCACACCGCCCACCAACAGCAAGCCCATCAACAACCAGCAGCAGCCGACGCAGAAGGCGCCGTGCTCCAGGCCCATGACGAAGGCGCCGCCCGGGCCCTCGCGCCGGTGGTGGACGATGAAGTGGATCGGCGAGCGGCAGTGCCGGAGGCAGGCCTGCTTGAGCGGGCTCCACTGATAGAGGCCGGCCACCACCAGCAGCCCGCCACCCAATAGGGGGCTGGTGCCGACCATCATCGGCGACAGCAACGCGGCCTGCTCCAGGCCCCACTGCAGCACGGTGGCGCCCAACGAGAACACCGACCAGACCGCCAGGTAACCGGCCACGAAAACGCCGACCGGGGCAAAGGTTCGTCCCTGCGCGGCCTGCTTGCGGCAGACCGCGGCGAACAGCAGTATCATCGGCGCCGCGCTCGGCAGCATCATGGCGACCATCATCACCGCCCACATCAGGAACATGAGCAGGAAGTCGAGCCCGGTCCAGGGTTTGATTTGCATGGCCGCCGCCAGGGCGCCGGCGTCCATGGGTCCGCCCATCTCCGCCGCCGTGATGAAGAGGTACGCCCAGGCCAGGCCCGTCACGCCAGCCAATCCGGCCAGCACAACGGCCCGGTCGCGCTTGACCAGAGTTTCCAGGGTCGAAGATTCGCTCACGCCGCCTCACTCATCGATCTCGGCGATGCCGATGATATCAGCTTTCGCCGCGAAAGAATGGGCCGCAGCACGCCGAATCGCGCGGTTTCGCGCAGCCGTTAGGCTTCAAGCACCAGGGTGACCCAGCCGCCAAGCGGGATCCGGCGCGCGAGCGAAAGCGGCGCGTGGGCGGCAATCACCGCGCCGGCTTGATCTTCGAGCAGGCCGGAGAGCACCGCCACCCCACCAGGCGCGAGATGGCGCTTGAGATCGGGCGCCATGGCCTCAAGCGGCCCGGCCAGGATGTTGGCGGCGATCAGGTCGAAGCTGGCCTCGGCGCCGAACGCCGCCGCATCGTAGCCCTCGCCCTGGCGCGCCGAGACCAATCCGCCGACGCCGTTGGCCACGGCATTGCCGGCCGCGGCCCGCACGGCTTGCGGATCGTTGTCAACGGCGCGCACCGGACAGGCCCACAGCTTGGCGATGGCGATGGCCAACAATCCCGAGCCGCAGCCCATATCGAGGGCCCAAGCGGGGGCACAAGCGGGGGCCCAAGCGGGAGCCCTGGCGGGCTGGTGAATCTCGGCCAGACCGGCGAGCGCCAAAAGGCAACCCAAGGTGCTCTCGTGGCGGCCGGTACCGAAGGCAGGCCCGGCCTCGATCAGGATCGGGATGCCGCCCGCGGGCGCGGGCGCGCTGACATGGGCGCCGTGAACGTAGAACGGCCCGGCCTGGATCGCGGGCAGCGCCTTGTGGCTCTCGGTGACCCAATCGATGTCCGGCAGGCGTTCGACCCTGGCCTTGGGAACCCGGACCCCGGCGAGCAGCGCGGCACCGGCCAGCAGCGCGGTCAGGCGTGGGCGCTCCGGCTCCGCGTCCAGGTAGACCTGCAAGCCGACCTCGGCTTCGGTTCCGGCGGCATCGGGGGCGTCGGTCACGACCGCCCCGCCCAACTCGGCCAGCGCCGCCTCGAAGGCCGTCACGGCGGGCGCGGGAATGGAAATATCGAGCCGCCAGACCGCTTGGCCAGTTGTCATGCCCGGGCTTGACCCGGGCATCCAGGCCAACCTAGCAAAGTGATCACGGTCATTGGCATATTCCGCCCGTCTTCACGGTCTAGTTGGCCCCTCGGGTCAAGCCCGAGGGTGACAACAAAGGATTGCGTGTTGGCCGTCCAAGGGGAGGTGATCGGATGATTTTTGGCAAGTACGGAATTATCCGGCCTGGTCCTCGGGCACGACGAAACTGGCGATGACCTTTTTTCGACCCGCTTTGTCGAAGGCGATGTCGAGACGGTCGCCGTCGGACGCCTCGACCGTGCCGTAGCCGAACTTGCGGTGAAACACGCGCGCGCCGCGGGTGAAGGTGCCGGGAGCGGCGCTCTCGACCAGGGTGCCGGCGCCCTCCAGCGTCAAATCGCCGCGGGCACGGCGTTGCCGCGCCCGCGCCATGCCCGGGCTCCAGCGCGTGGCGCCGGACTCGGACAGCCCCGATAGGCCGCCGCCGCTGTCGAAGCCGGGCTCCGCGACGGCGCCGCCGTAGAGGCCCTGGTCACTCTCCATCTCGATCTGCTCCTTGGGCAGTTCGTCGAGGAAGCGCGACGGCAGTGCCGGGGTCCAGGAGCCGTGCAGGAGCCGGTTGGCGGCGAAGCTGAGGATCACCCGCTTGCGCGCCCGGGTCAGTCCGACGTAGGCCAGGCGCCGCTCCTCCTCAAGCGCCCGCATGCCGTTTTCGTCGAGCGCCCGCTGATTGGGGAACAGGCCCTCCTCCCAGCCGGCCAGGAACACGGTGTCGAACTCCAGTCCCTTGGCGGAATGCAGGGTCATGACGTTGATCAGGTCCTGGCCCTCGGCCTCGTTGAGCTCCATCACCAGGGCGACGTGCTCGAGGAACCCGGCGAGCGAGTCGAACTCGGCCATCGCGTTGACCAGTTCCTTGAGGTTTTCAAGCCGGCCCGGCGCGTCGGCCGACTTGTCGGCCATCCACAGGGCGGTGTAGCCGGATTCGTCGAGTATGATCTCGGCCAGCTCCGGGTGCGGCATGGTATCGAGCAGGCCGCGCCAGCGTTCGAAGTCGGCGAGCAGTCCGGCGAGCGCGCGGCGTGCGGCCGGCCTGAGCTCGTCGGTCCCGACCAGGCGCCGGGCGGCCTCGTGGAGCGGCACCCGGGTGGCGCGCGCGGTTTCGTGCAGGGTGCGCAGGGTGGCGGCGCCGAGGCCGCGCTTGGGCTTGTTGACGATGCGCTCGAAAGCCAAGTCGTGGCGCGGGTTGTCGATCGCCCGCAGGTAGGCCAGCGCGTCGCGGATTTCCAGGCGCTCGTAGAAGCGCGCGCCGCCGACGATGCGGTAGGGCAGGCCGAGGGTGATGAAACGCTCCTCGAACTCGCGGCTCTGGGCGCCGGTGCGCAGCAGGATCGCGGTCTCGGACAGGGGCTGGCCCTGGCGCTGCAGGGCCTCGATCTCCTCGCCGACGAAGCGCGCCTCGGCCTCGCCGTCCCACAGGCCCCGCACCCTGAGCCGTGCGCCCTCCTCGTCCTCGGTCCACAGGGTCTTGCCGAGCCGGCCCTGGTTGTGGGCGATCAACCCGGAAGCCGCCGCCAGGATACGCCCAGTGGAGCGGTAGTTGCGTTCCAGGCGGACCACCTTGGCGCCGGGAAAGTCTTTCTCGAAACGCAGGATGTTGTCGACCTCGGCGCCGCGCCAGCCGTAGATCGACTGATCGTCGTCGCCGACGCAGCAGAGATTGCGGTGGCCCTGGGCGAGCAGGCGTAGCCAAAGGTACTGGGCCACGTTGATGTCCTGGTATTCATCGACCAGGATGTAGTGGAAACGCCGGTGGTAGTCCGCCAGCACCTCGGGGAAGTCCCGGAACAAGGTCAGGCCGTGCAACAGCAGGTCGCCGAAATCGGCGGCGTTGAGCACGCGCAGGCGATCCTGATAGGCGGCGTAGACCTTGACCGCGCGCCCGCCGGCGATATCGCCGGCCTCCCCGGCCGAGACCTTGTCCGGCTCCAGCCCCCGGTCCTTCCAGCGTTGGATCGCGCCCAGCACGGCGCGCGCCGGCCACTTGCGGTCGTCGATATTTTCGGCCTCGAGCACCTGCTTGAGCAGGCGCAACTGGTCGTCGCTATCCAGGATCGTGAAATCGGGCCGCAGGCCGACCCGCTCGGCGTGGGCGCGTAGGATTCGCGCGGCCATGGCGTGGAAGGTGCCCAGCCACCAGCCTTCGACCGGCCGGTTCAGGAATTCGGCGACCCGGTCCTTCATCACCCGCGCCGCCTTGTTGGTGAAGGTGACCGCAAGCAGTTGGCCGGGATGGGCCTTGCCGGTCATCAGCAGGTGCGCGAGCCGCGTGGTCAACGCCCGGGTCTTGCCGGTCCCGGCGCCGGCCAGCACCAGCAGCGGGCCGTCGAGCGCGCAGACCGCCTCGCGTTGAGCCTCGTTGAGGCCGGCGAGATAAGGGTAGCGGTGGTTGCCGTCTTGGCTGGCGGGGACTGGGGTCGCGGGGGCTGGGCTCGCGGCGGATTCGTTCATGCCCCTCTATATAGTGCGGCTCCGAGTCGGACTCAGCGTCCTTCGGCAAGAAAAACGCCGCGCCTCGACCGGGCCGGGAGCTTGGCTGTTTGCCGCCGCGCCGGCTGAAATTCTGCCGAAAAAGGTGAAATACGGTTAAGGAACATTGCTTTAACGAATTCTCTACCCGGTGCGATGCATCCTGACGCGGTGTCGGCTTTGCGATTGGTAAGGCCGCCGCGCTCGGTTTCAATTGGGCCCCGCGCCCGCGCACGGTGGAATATGCCATACCGCTTGTCATTCGGAATCGGCGTTGTCGCTCTCGCCCTGTCCATGGCGCCCGGGTTCCCAGCTCGCGCTGGCCCCGGTTTAGCCGTTACCGCCGATGAACAGACAGTCTACAACGCGACCGCCTGCGAGGTTCAGGCTGTGCCACACTGTGGCGACGCGGCGGCGCAATACCACCTCGGGATGATGTTCAAGAATGGCATTAGCGTCTCAAAGGATCCGGTCGCGGCCCTTGGATGGTTTCTTTGCGCCGCTCGATCCGACGGCCAAATTGGCATCGATGCAGCTAGGCGGGCCGAACAACTGTCGTCCTCCCTGGAGGGGCCTATCGTCGCGGCGGTGCGGAGATACCTGCTCGGCTGCCGAATGGTGGCAACAACCGCCCCGCCACCCGAAACGAGCGAGGCTTTCGAACGGCCCGACACCGGAAACCCGCCGTATCGGAAGAATTGGGACCGCACGCTGGATCAATTTAACGAAACGCTCCGGCGGTTTGGAACCGCGGAACCGGGCCGCGGTGCCCCGTCCCGTCG
>Ga0255057_10000715_pt1 | contig 19024 bp, 20 predicted proteins | sample Cases_109_6_MG_FD_189022 | JGI IMG/M metagenome (GOLD analysis project Ga0255057, IMG submission 189022) | Seawater microbial communities from Amundsen Gulf, Northwest Territories, Canada - Cases_109_6 | ecosystem: Environmental > Aquatic > Marine > Gulf | place: Canada: Northwest Territories... | reverse complement strand
CGCCGCCCGCCGGCCCCGAAAGAATGGCGTCCTTGCCTTTGAACAGGCTCGCGTCGGTGAGGCCGCCGGAGGACATCATGAACATCAATCGCGCGGCGGTGTTCTCCAGATCCAGCTCCGAGGCCACTTGCTGCACATAGCGGCCGAGAATGGGCGAGAGATAAGCGTCGACCACCGTAGTATCGCCGCGGCTGATGAATTTGATCAGGCCGCTGATCTCGTGACTGGGTGACACTTGCGCGAAGCCCATGTCCCTCGCCATGGCCGCGGCGCGGCGCTCGTGCTCCGGATGCCGGAAATTGTGCAGGAAGACGATGGCGACCGCGTCGATGCCGGCCTCGCGGGCCCGCGCCAGTGCTTCGCGCACCGCGCCCTCGTCCAGGGCCTGCTCTTCGTGCCCGTCGGCGGTGACGCGACCCGCCACCTCGTACACCTGCTCGAACAACATCTCGGGCTTGACGATGTGGCGGTTGAACAATTCCGGCCGGATCTGGTAACCGATGCGCAGCGCGTCTGCAAAGCCTTCGTTGGTGATCAGAACGACCCGATCACCTTTGCGTTCCAGCAGCGCGTTGGTGGCTACGGTGGTGCCCATCTTGATGGCGCTGATACGCTCGGTGGGGATGCGCCCACCCTTTTCGACGCCCAACAGATCCCGGATGCCCTGAACCGCCGCGTCCCGGTAGGCCTCCGGGTTCTCCGAGAGCAGCTTGTGGCTCAGGACGCGGCCGTCGGGGGTGCGTGCCACCACGTCGGTGAACGTGCCGCCCCGGTCGATCCAGAAATCCCACTTGCCGTGTGTGCTCATGCCAGGTCTCGAACGTCGTTGAGGTTGCGGGGATTGGTGCGCCTGCGCTAATACGGGAAACGCCCGAGTGTAGGGAATGTCCGGCCGTGTGCCAACGTATGGCGCACAGATCACCGCCGAGGGGGTAATCTGCCCTGATGCCGTCGGCGACTGTTACAAATGATACAAACTCGTCAACAGGGAGAACTCGGACTGAAACATTGCACCCGTATATTCCTTCTCCAACAGCAGAAGTCAGGACTTCTGCGAACGCAAATCTGGTTTTAATACTGAATTGGAGACGGAAAAATGAAGCGCAATTACTACGATCCAGAAACTGCCAATGCCGGCTCCGGAACGGCCGGTGTTCCATTCTACGAGCATGTCGCGTCTCACCTGTACGCTGGTGAGGCCGTGGCGACGGCGCTGACGGCCGTGCTCGAGACGGTCCGACGCGGCACCACCGCGGTCAATCGTTGGAGATGGGAGAGGAATACCAGAAACACATTGGCGAGGCTCGACAGTGCAACTCCGGCGGACATCGGGATCACCCGTTCGGAGATCCCGGCCATAGCCAGGGCGGCGGCGGAGAACCCGACCTTCGCACCTACGCGCCGTTCACGGTGGAGTGCGTAACCATGAGTGGCGGCACCCGGACGCGGTACGAGCGACCGCGTTCGGGTGCGACATTCGGGCTAAGGGTTTCTTGCCAGCACGACAATCTGACCCTGTATCGGTTCGGGATCTTCGCGTAGGACGACGTCCCGTCGGCAGACTACGGACAACCCGGAGCTGTCAGCCGTATCTTCAACGTACGCCGGGGAGTGCGCGTAGCGACCGGTGGGGCGCAAGTGATAGGTATCGCCGTCCCCGTGCTCGATGGAGAATGCCATCAGACCGCCCGGGCGCAATGCGCGGGCGGATTCTGCGAAGGCGCTGGAGAGATCGCCGACATAGGTGAATACATCGCCGGCGACGACCAGATCGAACGGCTTCTCCTGTCCTTCGAACGCGTCCTCTATGCATCCTGTTACCAGCGAATCGTAAACATTGCGCTCGCGGCTCTTGGCAATCATTCGCGGCGACAAATCGGCTCCCGCCAGGAATGCGGCCAGCGGTCGCAGGGCCTCGCCGCACAGGCCAGTGCCGCAACCGAGGTCCATGATCCGCCACCCGGGCTGGTCGCTACCGCCGATGTCCACCACCGCATCGCGGATCAGGTCGGGAACACGATAGGAAATCCGGCTCAGATGAGCGTCGAAACGGTCGGCATAATCATCGAACAGCCTGGTCACGTATCCAGCTGGCGCGCCAGGCGTCGTCTCGCCGGCGGTGGCCGCAAGCATGTGACGCGCGACGTCGTCACTTGGGTTGGCTGCGAGAAGTTGCCTGAAACATTCGGCGGCGGCGTCGAGCTCGTCGCGTTCCTGTAAGAGCACGCCCAGATGTTTCAGGGCCAGCGGATATCGCGCATCGATCTCCAGCGCTCGCCGGTACGCAACCTCGGCATCATCGAGTCTTCTGAGCATGTGCAGGGCGATCCCCTTACCCGCGTGCCCCTGGGGCTCGCCGGGCTCCCTGCGAACACTGGTTTCGAACAACTCCAGTGCCGCATCGAGCTCGCCGGTCTCCAGCAGCACCGTGCCGACCAGGTTACACACTTCGGGTGCATCTTCAGCGAGCTCCAAGGCCTGGTGCAGCGCCGTTTCTGCCTCTTCGTTTCGATTGCCGAAATGCAATACCCGAGCCAGACCCACGAACGCCTTGGGATTGTCGGGGGCAAGCTCGATACCCTTCCGGTAGGCTAGCTCGGATGACTCAATCTCACTCTTCGCAAAGTAGGCATTGCCCAGACTGACGTAGGCGGCGGCGTAGTCGGGAGCAAGCTCGAGGGCGCGCTGCCAGTACGAAATCGCTTCATCAAGATTGCCGCATGCCATGAGGGCGCTGGCGAGATGCCCGCAAAGCGTCGCGTCGTCGCTCCGAATCGCCATCGTCCGACTCAGCAGTTCTACGGCCTCGCTCGGGTCGCCGCGCAGGAAAGCGAGGATGCCTCGCCGTTGCAGCGCATCGGGGTTGCCGGGCTGGTGCGCTAGAACTTCCCGGAAGCATGCGTCGGCCTCCGTGCCTCGGCCTTGGCGTATGTGGTTGTCCCCGTCCTGCATCAGCCGATCGATGTCGACGGAATCATTTCGCCGGTCCTGCCGCGGATCAGATTTCACATTCGTCATCGGTTTTTCTGTGAAGTCGCTTTCGCCTACCCGAGGTAGTCAGATTATCAGTCGCGAGACGGATTCGTCCACGGGCATGTTCGAGAGCCGTTCCAAACCCAAGAAAAGCGCCATTAAGTCGTCACACTGATTCGGCGCTGGAGTCGTCACCAAGTTTGGAAGTCACACTTTCGATCTTGTCCCGCATCGTCTGTTCCCTGTCGGTTCGTGTGCCTATTCGGATCGAGGTACTGATTCGGGGAGCGCTCATGTCGTGAATCCGTTCGTGACATCGCTTTATGGCATTCATTACCATGTCCCACTCGCCTTCTATATTGGTACCGTACGCGTGGAGCTGCGGATCGAGTCCCTCATCGCGAAAGATCCTTTCGCATTCGGCGACATATTCAGACACAGAAACGCCGACACCAATCGGCACGATGCATACATCGGCGATTGCTTTCATTGCGATAGATACCTCCTCTACTCCGTTGTGGCAGCCGATTCCTGCATATCTATTCAGCGCCCACCCGCCGCCTGCCCGACTCGCAGCACGCATACCCAGCCGTCGATGTTTTCGTTGACGTGATAGGGCTCCTTGGTCAGGGATAGACACGTCGTCCTTTCCTCGGCACTCAGCGCATCGACTTTGTCTCGGAATCCGTAGTCGTCGAAGGCGCGCTCGTTAACCGAAAAGCAGAAAACGCCGCCCGGCTCGACGATACGTATCGCCTCGTCCAGGGCCGCGGGAAGAACGTGCTGGCCGAAAACGCCGATGCTCACGGCCGCAGCGTAGCTACACTCGGGGATGCCGGCGCCGGCGTTCAGATCCGCGATCGAGAGCTTCGCATAGCAATTTCGGGCCCCCGCCACGGCGAGCATCTCGGCCGAAAAATCGACGCCATCGATGTTTTTGTAGCCAAGAGCCGCCAGCGCTTCGCCGGCGAGCCCGGTGCCACACCCCAGATCGATCAGCGTCGCCTCCCTGTCGGAAAGAAACCGAGCCATGATATGGGCGCAGATGGTGGGGCTGACGTAACCTACCTGCTTCAGGAGGACCTCGTCGTAGTCTCCGGCCGCCCCATCATAGAAGGATCGCACGTCGCCATCATCGTCCAAGGCGTAGATGCTTTCTAGAAATTCCCGTCCCTTGCCCATGGGCTCCCCTTCCATCCTGCTTGCCGCTTCGTCCCCGGGGACCTTACTATTCGACCATAAAAGGGAGGTCCAGATCATGTCAATCGAGAGCAAGGTCACGATCATCACCGGCGCAGCACAAGGCATAGGCCTGGCGTGCGGGCAACGATTTGCACAGGAAGGCGCACGGGTCGTGCTGGCCGACATCAACACCGAAAAGGGCGAAGCGGCGGCGGAATCCATCCGCTCGAGCGGTGGGGACGCGATATTTGTCGGCTGCGACGTCGGTGACAAGGCCCAGGTCGTATCGCTCATCGAGAAGACCGTAGAACGTCACGGCCGGCTCGATGTCATGATTTCGAACGCCGCCATCCTTCACATCGCCGGCATTCTGGACCTAGAGGAGGAGGACTACGATCGCGTCGTGCGGGTCAACTTGAAAGGGTTCTTCCTGTCCGGCCAGGCGGCGGCGCGTCAGATGGTGGCCCAGGGCGGCGGCGGTTCGATCATCAACATGTCGTCGATTCAGGCCGTTATCACCTTGCCGAACATCCTTACGTATTCGATCTGCAAGGGTGGAGTCAAGTCGCTGACCGTCAGTATGGCACTCGCGCTGGCCGACAAGGGCATTCGGGTCAACGCGATCGGACCGGGAAGCATTGCCACCGACATGGTGAAGCAGCTGATGGTTGACGACGCGGCCCGCGACAAACTCTTATCACGCACTCCGCTAGGCAGGCTCGGTGATCCGTCGGAAGTCGCTTCCGTCGCCCTCTTTCTCGCCAGCGACGAATCCAGCTACATCACTGGCGAAACTATCTACGTCGATGGTGGGCGCCTGGGCCTCAACTACACGGTTCCGGTCGCCGGCTGAGTGTATCGAAACATCTCCCGAGCGAACATTTTCAACTTCACTGATAGTCAGTCTGCTGGTATCGTGGAGCAACACGCACGGTGAGCAAGGGGTGACTACAGTGGCGAAGACCCTGGCAGTGAACGGTACCGATTACCGCTGGCCCGGCCACCCGGTGGCTGTGGTGTGCATCGACGGCGGTGATCCGGCGTACATCGAGCACGGCGTGGCGGCCGGCATCATTCCCAATATTGCGCGTTACATGAGCGAGGGCTTCCACACCATCGCCCGCGGCACCATGCCGAGCTTCACCTGCCCCAACAACATGTCCATCGTCACCGGCTGCCCGCCTTCGGTGCACGGCATCTCCGGAAATTACTACCTGGACCGCAGCACCAACGAGCCGGTAGTGATGACCGGGCCTGAGCTGCTCGAGGTGCCCTCGGTGATGAGCGAGTTCTCGCGCCACGGCGCCAAGGTGGCCTCGGTCACTGCCAAGGACAAGCTGCGCAGGCAGTTGCAGAAGGATATGGATCTGACCAAGGGCTCAGTGAGCATCTCCTCGCAGCACGCGGACCGTTGCACCATCACGGAGAACGGCATCGAAGACGCGCTCGGCTTCGTCAACCGGCCGCTGCCCGACATGTACTCGGCGGATCTGTCCCTTTTCGTGCTCGATGCCGGCATCAAGCTATTGGAAACGCGCCGCCCGGACATCCTCTATCTGTCCTTGACGGACTTCACCCAGCACGCCTTTGCTCCGGGTCACCCGGAGGCCAATCAGTTCTATCGGGATCTGGACGCGCGCTTCGGTCGCCTGGAAGAGCTGGGCGCCACCGTGGCGCTCATCGCGGACCACGGCATGAACGAGAAGACCAACGACGACGGCACCCCGCGCGTGATATGGCTTCAGGATATCCTCGACAGCGGGTTCGGCGAGGGCGCTAGCACCGTCATCTGCCCCATCACCGATGCCTTCGTGGGCCACCACGGCGCACTCGGCGGATTCGTGCGGGTGTACTGCCACGACGGGCTCGACCGTGAGCAGGTGATCGAGGCGCTCCAGGGCGTGCCGGGCCTGGAAAAAGTGCTCTCCCGCGAGCAGGTAGCGCGGGATTTCGATCTGCCCACAGGTCCCGAGGGCGACGTCGCCGTGCTGGGTGATGCGCGCACCGTCATCGGCACGCGCAGCGAGGATCACGATCTCAGCGGGCTCAAGGGTCAGCGCCTTCGAACCCACGGCAGCGAGTACGAGGCGAACGTGCCCCTCATCATCAGCCGCCCGCTGACCGACGCCTACGCGCGCCGTGCCGAGGATGCACGCCTGCACAGCTATCAGGTGTTCGACTACGCATTCAATGGCCCCGTTGCTTGAGCGGAGTGGCCGCGGGATCGTAGTCCCCAGATCAGTGGAGTTGAGAAAATCCCTGGCTGTCCAGAACTTGCCGAGATTTCTCGATCAATCCTGGATCAAGTATTTCGACACGAGTTCCTCGAACGAGTCCTCGTAGTAGCGGGGTGTGGTTTCGGCGACCAGCTGCTGCACTCTGTTGACACCGTAGCGTAACCCGACGTCGGTCAATGCTTTGTACGTTCTCAGCTTGCCGGGCTCGGTCTCGCTCGGCCGAGTTCTTTCCTCCAGGATCCCCTTCGCGAGCAGGATCCGGTTTGCCTTGGCCGCCGACAGTCCAACGTCATGCCGTTTCAGCAAATTAGTGATGGGCTCGTTTCTCCTCCCCGCGGAGTCCGCGGGGGCTCGGGTTTCATCGTTGCTTGCCATCGATGCCATCGCCTCCTCGGGAATTCTGGGGACAGTATATTCAATTCAATGAAATCGTTCGTTCACGTACCCCACCGAATCACAGATCGAGTGTTGATTTACCGTTCGCTTCGACAAGAAAAGAAGCACGGGGAGAAATTGGTATACTGTCCCTGAAGTACCCCCGATCATGTGAGAGCCGGGTGATCTGCAAGCGATTGAACGGAATCGGTATTTTGGTGGGCCCGGCAGGACTCGAACCTGCGACCAACGGATTATGAGTCCGTCGCTCTAACCAACTGAGCTACAGGCCCTTTGAGGTGGGTAATGCTTTCTGTCCCCCTCACCCCGGCCCTCTCCCCCGCAGGGGGAGAGGGAGGAGGAGGAGAGGCGGCCTACTCTAATCCAAAAAGCTCCGCAGTTGCTCGGAGCGGCTCGGGTGGCGGAGCTTGCGCAGGGCCTTCGCTTCTATCTGGCGAATCCGCTCACGCGTGACGTCGAACTGCTTGCCCACTTCCTCGAGGGTGTGGTCGGTATTCATCTCGATGCCGAAACGCATGCGCAGCACCTTGGCCTCGCGCGGCGTGAGTCCGGCGAGGATATTCTGGGTCGATTCCCGCAGGCCCTCGAAGGTTGCCGAGTCGTTGGGAGTGACGATGGACTGGTCCTCGATGAAATCACCCAGGTGCGAATCCTCGTCGTCGCCGATGGGCGTCTCCATCGAAATCGGTTCCTTGGCGATCTTGAGCACCTTGCGCACCTTGTCTTCCGGCATCTCCATGCGCTCGGCAAGCTCCTCCGGCGTTGGCTCGCGGCCCTGTTCCTGCAGGATCTGGCGCGAAACCCGATTCAGCTTGTTGATGGTCTCGATCATGTGCACCGGAATACGGATGGTGCGGGCCTGATCCGCGATGGAGCGCGTGATTGCCTGGCGAATCCACCAAGTGGCGTAGGTCGAAAACTTGTAGCCGCGGCGGTACTCGAACTTATCCACGGCCTTCATGAGGCCGATGTTGCCTTCCTGGATGAGATCCAGAAACTGCAGGCCGCGATTCGTATACTTCTTGGCAATCGAGATCACGAGACGCAGGTTGGCTTCCACCATTTCCTTTTTTGCCCGGCGTGCCTTGGCTTCGCCGATGGACATGCGTCGGTTGATGTCCTTGATCTCGCCGATGGTGAGCCCGCTCTCTTCCTCGATGACGATGAGCTTTGCCTGCAGGCGCTTGATGTCCTTCGCGAGCGGCTTCAGGTCTTCGGCGTACTTGTTCTTGGCGCGCAGGTGCGAGCGCAGCCAGTTCGTGTTGGTCTCATTGGCGATGAAGCTCGCGACGAAGTCCTTGCGTGGCATTTTTGCCTCGCGCACGCACATGGCCATGATCTGGCGTTCGTGGTTGCGGACGCGCCGAATGACACCGCGCAGCTGATCGGTGAGCCGGTCCACGAGCTTCGGCATGATCTTGAGCTCGAAAAACATCGCCGAGCCTTCCTCACGAATCTTGACCGCCTGCTTGGAAGGCGAGCCGTGTTTGGCCGTCGCCCGAGTGAGGCGTCCGAGGGCGCGCTTGAGCTTCTTGAAATGCGCTTTCGCCTCGTCCGGGTCGGGACCCAGATCGATGAGCGCTTCCAGCTCGTCTTCCTCTTTCTCTTTCTCGCTGGCGTTTTTGGCGTCCTTGCCGGTCAGGGGCTTGGCGCCCGGCGCGGGACCAGGCGTCGCGGGCTCGTCGCTCTGATTCGGATCGACGAAGGCCGAGAAGATGTCGGTGAGCTTGGTCTCACCGTTCTCGTGGCGCTCGTATTCCGCCACCAGCAGCTCGATGGTCGGCGGATAGACGGCGAGCGCACCCAGCGCCTGGTTGAGACCCTTCTCGATGCGCTTGGCGATCTTGATTTCGCCCTCGCGGGTCAGCAGGTCCACCGTGCCCATCTCGCGCATGTACATGCGCACGGGATCGGTGGTGCGCCCGAACTCGGCATCCAGGGTCGCCAGCGCGACCGCCGCCTCCTCGGTGTCGTCCTCGTCGGCGTTGACCGCAGTCTCCATCATCAGCAACGTATCGGCGTCCGGGGCCACCTCGTGAACGGCGATCCCCATATCGTTGATCATGCTGATAATGTCTTCGATCTGCTCCGGGTCGACGATGCCTTGGGGCAGGTGATCGTTGACTTCGTGGTAGGTCAGGTAACCCTGATCCTTTCCCTTTGCGATCAATAGCTTAAGTTGTGATTGTTGCTGATTCAGGTCCATTATTCTCGTCTGCCACACTGTCGTGCGGAAATGCGCGCTGTAACGTTTAATTATACCAAACATCGCTTCCCCCTACCGGGGTTCCGATGCCGCATTTCCATCGCTTTCCTGGTGCGATGCACCTCCAGATAGGCGGGCAAATTCCCGCTTTTCAGCGTCGCTCAATTGCCCCTGCCGATCCTTGCGGGCGAGCTCGGCAAAACGCTGATCCTCCGCCAATTGCTGAAGCTTTTCCAGGGAGTCCTTGAACTCCCGTGCTAGACCCTCATCGAGGCTCGCGATCTCTTCCGCAGCCAGCTTCGCCAGGTGGCGCCCGGACTCGTGGTCACGGAAGCGCTCCAACAGCGCACCTGTTGTCAGATTGGGGCTGTCCTCGAGAGTTTCAATGAGCTCCAGCAGCAACGGTACGCCGGGGAGCTCCAGAGAGCGCAGGTGGACGGTGGCCATGCCCCCGCTTCCCAATGATGGGTAGTGAAGGAGCCAGGTAATCACCTTTCGCACCAGTGACGGCGATTGTCGTTTTTGCTTACTCGGGGGGCCGGGCGGCCTCGACACCGTCGCATTCCCCCTCCCCGTTATCAGTGTAGACGAATTCCTTTGGGCGAGTCCCGTGAGCTCGGCGAGGCGGTTTTCCGACAGCTCCCGGAAGCTTCCGGCAGGCAGCTTTGCCAGCAACGGTCGAGCCAGCGCCGTCAGCCGCGAGCGACCGTCGATGGTGCCGAGGTCCACCTGAGCCGCCAGATGATCGAACAGAAAGGTGCCGAGGCTGTCCGCCGCGGCCACCGCGGACTCGAAGGCGGCCGCGCCGCGGAGCCGCACCAGGCTGTCCGGATCCTGGCCTTCCGGCAGGAACATGAAGAAGGCCTGCCTGCCGTCGTGCATGGCGGGCAGCGTGGTCTCCAGGGCCCGCCAGGCGGCGCGGCGCCCGGCGTCGTCGCCGTCGAAGCAGAACACGACGTCCTGGCTGGTCCGAAAAAGCTGCTCCAGGTGGGCCTCGGTGGCGGCCGTGCCCAGGGTTGCGACGGCGTTGCGTATGCCGTGCTGGGCGAGTGCGACGACGTCCATGTAACCTTCGACGACGATCAGCCGCTCGGGCCGGCCGGCCGCTTTGCGGGCCTGATACAGACCGTAGAGCTGGCGCCCCTTGTGGTATACGGCGGTTTCCGGGGAGTTCAGATACTTGGGCGTTTCGTCGCCGAGCACTCGGGCGCCGAAGCCCACGGCGCGCCCGCGGCGATCGAGGATCGGGAAAGTGATGCGGCCGCGGAAGCGGTCGTAGAAACCGCCGCCGTCTTTGTCCACCAGCAAGCCGGCCCGGGACATCAGGGCCCGATCGGCGTCGCTGCGGCCGATGGCGTTGAGCAGGTTATCCCAGCCCGGCGGGGCAACTCCCAGGCCGAAGGCGGCGGCGATCTCACCCGAGAGGCCACGGCTGCGGAGATAGTCCACCGCCTGCCCGGCATCGGGATGCTGGCGGAGCTGTTGCTGGAAGTAAGCGTTCGCTCTCGCCAGAATTTCATAGACGGGCTGCAGGCTCTCGCTGCGCTCTTCGCTGCCCGCCTCCCGGGGAACGTCCAGGCCCGCACGGCTGGCCAGGTCCTCCACGGCTTCCACGAAGTCCATGTGGGCATATTCCATCAGGAAGCCGATGGCGGAGCCGTGGGCTCCGCAGCCGAAGCAGTGGTAGAACTGCTTGTCAGCGCTGACAGTGAACGACGGCGTCTTCTCGTTGTGGAAGGGGCAGCAGGCTTTGTGGTCCTTGCCGCCCTTCTTGAGCGGCACGTACTCGTCGACGACGTCCACGATGTCGACGCGCGCGAGCAAATCGTCGATGAATTGACGGGGAATGCGCCCGGCCACTTCTGCCTCCGCCCTGAAACACGGCCTTTGCGGCCGTGCCTGTGCGGTGAGTCTACCCTACAGGCCTGCGAGCTTCTGCTTGACCGTGCCGCTGACGGCACCCAGGTCGGCGCGGCCCTGGACCCGGGACTTCAACAGGCCCATGACCTTGCCCATGTCGCGCATGGAGGTGGCGCCGGTCTCGGCGATCGCGGCATCGATGAGGGCCGCCAGCTCTTCGGCCGGCAGGGCCTCGGGCATGTAGGTCTCGATGATGGCGATTTCGTAGCTCTCCTGGTCCGCCAGATCCTGGCGGCCGGCATCGGAATACTGCTGAAGCGAGTCCCGGCGTTGCTTGAGCATTTTCTCCAGCACCGTCAGCACGCTTGCGTCATCGAGATCCGAGCGCGAGTCGATCTCGAGCTGCTTGATGGCGGCGGTAACCAGCCGCAGAGCGCCCAGGCGCGGCTTGTCCTTGGCGCGCATGGTCGCGGTGACATCCTCCAGGATGCGTTGTTTCAGCTGGGAAGTCATGGCTTGCGGGGCGCCCGGGGTTAGCGGGGGAGGGGCGCCGGCCGTGAATCGGCCCTAATAAAGGCGACGGCGTTTGATGTTCTCGCGGGCGAGCTTCTTGAGATGGCGCTTGACGGCGGCTGCCGCCTTGCGCTTGCGCACCGAGGTGGGCTTCTCGTAGTACTCGCGGCGGCGGATCTCGGTGAGGGTTCCGGCTTTCTCGCAGGCGCGCTTGAATCGGCGCATGGCGACGTCGAATGGTTCGTTCTCGCGTACTCGGACGGACGGCATTTATATTCCTCGCAGTATCCTTGCGGCGGGTTACGCTACACTCGCCGGGGCAGTGAACCCCATAGTGTAATTGGGACTGGCCGGGCAAGCAAAGTCCGATGGGCCGATGTGTCTATCGGCATGCGCTCAGGGCCGGTCCGGAGGCACCGGTGCGAGTACTTGGAATCGAGACGTCTTGTGATGAGACCGGAGTCGCGGTGTACGACAGCGGGGCCGGTCTGCTCGCGCACTTGCTTCACAGTCAGGCGGCCATGCACGCCGAGTACGGCGGCGTGGTCCCGGAGCTCGCCTCCAGGGATCACGTGAGGAAGCTGATCCCCTTGCTCGACCAGGTGCTGATCCGTGGCGGCCGGGGGCGGCGTGGCGGTATCGACGGCATCGCCTATACTGCCGGGCCGGGGCTGGTGGGCGCGCTGCTGGTGGGCGCAGCCGTGGGCCGCAGCCTGGCTTTCGCCTGGCAGGTGCCGTCGGTGGCCGTGAATCACATGGAAGGGCACTTGCTGGCGCCGATGCTGGAGCCGGGCGGGCCGGAGTTTCCCTTTCTGGCGCTGTTGGTCTCCGGGGGACATACGCAGCTGGTGGCGGTCGACGGGGTGGGCGAATATCGGATGCTGGGCGAGTCTCTGGACGACGCCGCCGGCGAAGCCTTCGACAAGACCGCGAGCCTTCTGGGCCTACCCTATCCCGGCGGCCCGGAGCTGGCAGCCCTGGCAAAGGACGGCGATGGCAACAGGTTCCGCTTCCCCCGGCCCATGACCGACCGACCGGGTCTGGATTTCAGCTTCAGCGGACTCAAGACTTTCGCCATGAATACGATCGCCGACTCGCCCCGGGACCCTGAGACCCGGGCGGCTATCGCCAGGGCCTTCGAGGAAGCGGTGGTGGATACCCTCGTCATCAAGTGCCGGCGGGCTCTCGAGCACACCGGACTCGAGCGCCTGGTCGTGTCCGGTGGCGTCAGCGCCAATCAGCGGCTGCGACGTTCCATGGGCGCGCTGGCGGACAAGCTGTCGATTTCGGTGCACTATCCGCGGGTCGCGTTCTGCACCGACAACGGCGCCATGGTGGCTTACGCGGGTTGCCAGCGGCTGCTGGCCGGCGCCGAGGAGCCCCTGGCCTTCGGCGCGCTGGCGCGCTGGCCGCTGGAGTCCCTGGGCCCGCCCGGCGCTGGGCTCAAAGGTTGATCTCGCTCTCGATGCCGAGGCGCAGGCGCTGAATGTTCTCGCGGTGGCGATAGACCAGCAGGGCGGCGATGATCACCAGGGCGACGACAGTGGCGGTCTCCTGGATGAACACCAGGGCGAAAAGCGGTGCCGCCACGGCGGCTGCCATGGAGGCGAGAGACGCATAGCGCGTGGCCATGGCGGCCAGTACCCACACGGCGCCCATGAACAGCGCCACCGGATAAACCAGGGCAGCCACGGCACCGAAGGTGGTGGCCACGCCCTTGCCGCCCTTGAATTGAAAGAAAACCGGATACATGTGACCGACGATGGCCGCCACCGCGGTGCTGGCCAGTATCGCGGGGGAATCGCTGAGCAGATGCGCGAGCAGCACCGGAATGGCGCCCTTGAGCGCGTCCCCGGCCAGGGTCAGCGCCGCCGCTTTTTTGCCGCCCAAACGCAGAACGTTGGTGGCGCCGGGGTTCCCCGAGCCCTCTTTGCGGGGATCGGGTAAACCCATGATCCGGCACACGATGACCGCCGAGGCGAGCGAGCCGCACAGATAGCCGATTACAACCAGAACGATGCCGAGAATCATGTCCATACTAGTCGCGCGCCGTCTGTCGGGACTTCAAACGCAGGCCCGGTGGATCGAGGCGAGCCGATTTGCCCATCCGCCTAGGATTATGGTTAATAATTCCTGTCCCCGCACAAGAAAACGCGCGACTCAACGGACCTTCCAAAAGCGAGCAACGGCCAGTGGATATCATCTATATAAATGATTTGCGTATCGAGACTGTTATCGGCATCTACGACTGGGAACGCAAGATCAAGCAGACGGTGGTGCTCGATATCGAAATGTCGACTGATTGCCGCAAAGCGGCGCAAAACGACGACGTCGAAGATACATTGAACTACAAATCCGTCGCAAAACGTCTGATCGAGTTCGTCGGTAGCAGCGAGTATCAGCTGGTAGAGACGCTCGCCGAGGGGTGTGCAGCGATGATCATGGAAGAGTTTCAAGTGCCGTGGGTGAAGCTGCGCGTTAACAAGCAGGGCGCGCTTCGGGGTGCGCGCGATGTCGGCGTCATCATCGAGCGTGGGCAGCGGCCCTGATGGCAAGAGTTTTCGTCAGCGTCGGTAGCAACGTCGACCGCGAACGGCACATCGCTCTTGCTCTCGATTTGTTGCGCGCACGTTTTGGCGAGTTGCAACTTTCGAGCGTGTACGAAAGCGCGTCGGTGGGATTCGATGGCGATCCCTTTTTCAATCTGGTGGTCGCATTCGAGACCGACGCGGAGCCGCGTCAGATTGTCACGGTTCTCCACGAAATCGAGCGTCGCTGCGGCCGTCTGCGGGGCGGAAATCAGTTCAGTCCGCGAACCATGGATCTGGATCTTCTGCTGGCCGGCGACCGTGTTATGCGCGACGAGAACATCGTGCTGCCGCGCGAGGAGATCGGCTCACAAGCTTTTGTCCTGTGCCCGTTGGCGGAGATCGCCGGTGAGCGCAGGCACCCGGTGAGCGGCGAGACCCTTGCGGCCATGTGGGCGCGCCTGGAAGGCGACGCAGGCGCATTGCGCGAGGTGAACATCCATACCGGTACCGATGCCTGGTCTTGAAGTATGAACTTCTGCAGCCAATGCGGTTCCCCCGTGACGAGCCGTATCCCACCCGGCGACGACCGTGTACGTCATGTGTGCGATAGCTGCGGTACGATTTTCTATAGCAATCCGAAGATCGTCGCCGGCTGCATCCCGCAGTGGGACGAGCAGCTGCTGCTCTGCCGCCGCGCCATCGAGCCTCGCAGTGGTCTCTGGACCCTGCCCGCCGGATTCATGGAGAACGGCGAGTCGACCGACCAGGCGGCGGCCAGGGAGACGCTCGAGGAGGCCAATGCCAGAGTCGAGATGGGAAAACTATTTGCCTATCTGAACATTCCCGCACTCAACCAGGTGTACGTAATCTTTCTTGCGCGTCTCCTGGACCTCGAATTTTCCGCCGGCGCCGAGAGTCTCGAGGTGCGGCTTTTTCATGAGCATGAGATCCCCTGGGAGGAGATCGCCTTTCCATCCATCGAGCGGGCCCTGCGCCTTTACTACCAGGATCGTCGCGGCGACGGCTTCGGCGTGCACATGGCAGACATCGAGCGGCGTTCCCGGTGACGAACGTCGCCGAGCGCACGGTAATCCACGTCAGCCTATCGCCCGCCCACCGTCGACTTTGATGACCTGGCCCGTGACATAGTGGGCTTCACGGGCGAGGAAAAGGACGGTCTGTGCGATGTCGGCAGGCTCGCCGGCGCGGCCCATGGGTGTCTTCGCGAGCACGGCTGCCCGTTCGATGTCGTCGGAGCCCGTCTCCGGCCACAGGATGGCGCCAGGGGCGATAGCATTGACCCTGACATCCGGAGCCAGCTCGAGCGCCAGTGATCGCGTCATCATGATGAGCCCGGCCTTCGACGCGCAGTAGGCCACGTGAGCGGCGAGCGGTTTCAGCCCATATATGTCCGCGATGTTGATAATGCAGCCTTTCGCCAATCTGAGTTGTGGCGCCACCGCCTGGGCGAGAAACAGCGGCGCCTTCAGATTAGTATCCAGCAAGTCCTGGTACGCACCGTCATCAATCGCGTCAAGAGGTGTCGCGAAAAAGCTGGAGGCGTTGTTGACGAGAACATCCATGCGCATGAACGTATCTGTAACCGAAGCGACCATCTCTTTTATTGCTGTCGGATCGCGCAGATCGGCCTCGAAGAGCTGCACGCTCGCAGGGCGCGTGGCATTGAGCTCGTCGCGCACGCGTCTGGCGTCGTCCAGGGACGTCCGGTAGTGCAAAGCGATGTTCATTCCTTGCCCATGCAGGCAGCGCGCGATCTCCGCGCCGATCCGGCGTGCGCCTCCGGTTATAAGAGCGACTTTAGATTGCAGGGAGTCAGGTTCGTTGTGCATGGGCTTTTCTCGACGGGTCGGTGCGAACACGGGAAGATTGTAGATCGTGTCGACGGTGAAGTGCTGTGAACAGCGATGAGAAAATGAGCGCGCACGCCGAGGTGACCGGTGGGAATCCAAGGCTCGTCGCCCTGATACGCGCGGCCATCGACCAGGCCGGCGGCGCCATCAGCTTTGCCGACTACATGGACCTGGCGTTGTTTGCGCCGGAGCTGGGCTACTATTATGCCGGCGCCGGCCAGTTCGGCAGTGGCGGTGATTTCATCACTGCGCCGGAATCGTCGCCGTTGTTTGCGCGATGCGTGGCCGTGCAGGTGGGGCAGGTGCTGAGCCAGCTCGGCGGTGGCGATATCTGCGAGGTGGGAGCCGGATCCGGCGCTCTCGCGGCCGATCTGCTGGAGAGTCTGGCGGAGGCAGGATGCCTGCCGCGAGGCTATTTTGTCATCGAGCGCAGTCCCGCTCTACGTGAACGGCAACGCACACATCTCGCGTCGCGCCTGGGGGATGCCGCGGGGCGGGTCAGCTGGCTCGACCGGTTCCCACGCGATTTTTGCGGCGTGGTGCTTGCCAACGAAGTGCTCGACGCGATGCCAGCGTATCGATTTCGCGTGCACGCGGCACAGCTTCGTGAATGCCGGGTCGCTTGGCAGGACGGCGGCTTTCGGTGGGTCGAAGCCGACTGCTCGGGGAGCACGCTCGGGAAGTATGTCGAGACTATTCTTCGCACGCTCGATCATCGACTACCGGAAGGCTACATCTCGGAATGCGCACCGGCCCGGCAACGCTTCATCACCAGCCTCGGTGCATGCTTGAACAGCGGAGTAGCGCTGTTGTTCGACTATGGATATGGCCGCGCCGAGTACTACCATCCGCAGCGTTCGAGTGGCACGTTGCGCTGTTTCCACCGGCACCAGGCCCACGATGATCCGCTGATTCTCACCGGGCTCCAGGACATTTCCGTGCATGTGGATTTCACCGCTGTCGCGGAGGCGGCGCTCGGCGCCGGGCTCGACCTGGCGGCTTACACGACCCAGGCGGAATTTCTGCTCGCGACCGGGTTGCTCGAGGCCTGTCGGGGTGTCGATCCGGCGAGTCGTCGGCACGCCGAGTTGACCGCCCAAATCAAGCGGCTTACCTTGCCCGGCCAAATGGGAGAAGCCGTCAAGGTGGTGGCGCTTGCGCGCAACTACGATGGCTCTCTGGCGGGATTTTCCGGTCGCGACCTGCGTGGCCGCCTTTAACGCCTGTAACGCCTATAACGCCTGTAAGGGAGAGGGGAATCGCTGGTGGACTGGGTTCAGGTCGTGGTGCTGGCGGTGCTCCAGGGATTCACCGAGTTCCTGCCGATCTCCAGCTCCGCCCATCTGATACTCCTGCCCCTGCTGGTGGACTGGCCCGACCAGGGTCTCGCCTTCGACGTCGCCGTGCACGTGGGCACGCTGCTGGCTGTGCTCGTCTATTTTCGCCGCGATCTGTCGCGCATGTGCCGCGACTGGCTGCACTCGATCGCGACGGGTCGCCGCGTCGGCGACAGTGTCTGGGTATGGTATCTGGTGGTCGGTACCGTACCCGTCGCTCTCTGCGGGCTGGTTCTGAGCGCCATTGGCACCGTGAGCTTGCGCAGCGCTTCGGTCATCGCCGCTGCAACGATCTTTTTCGCGCTGCTGCTGTGGTGGAGCGATCGTCGCAATCGCGGCGCGCGCGGTGAAGCGGATATCAGCTGGCGAGACGTGCTCATCATCGGCGCCGCCCAGGCCCTGGCGCTGATACCGGGGACCTCGCGGGCAGGCGTTACCATCACCGCCGGGCTCGCCCTGGGTCTCAAGCGTGAAACTGCCGCGAGATTTTCTTTTCTTCTGTCGATACCGGTGGTCGCCCTGGCAGGCCTGCTCGAGGCGCTGGAGGCGTGGTCCAGTCAGACGCCGGTAGCCTGGGACGCCATGTTCGCAGGATCGATAATTTCGTTCGTCTGTGCCTACGCCACCATCCATTTCTTTCTCAAGCTGGTGGAACGCGTGGGGCTGTTTCCCTTCGTGGTTTATCGGCTCGTATTGGGCGTCGTGCTTCTCGGCTTCGTTGTTTAAGCGGTTATTTGCACCGTGTGTCAGCGTCCGGCTGCCCGGCGGAATTCACGGTAGACGTCCATTTTGCCTTCGTGCCCGATATACGACGGAACGATGCACTCGATGCTCGTTGGATGGATACCGAACTCTGCAAAGCCGTTGTTCTCACATACCCCGTCCACCTGTAATGACAGATAGTTATCGCGACTGAAAGGTTTACCGGGGGCCCATTCGAGAACCCGCGCCTGGAGTCTCGAAAGCATATCGCCCAAGGGCAGTATGCGCGCCTCGATGCCTGTTTCGCGCGCGGTATATTCCACCAGCTCCCGCAGCGTGTACTGCTTCGGCCCGCACAGATCGTAGCGTTGGCCGTAAGTGCTCTTGCGCTCGAGGCTGTCGGCGAAAACCCTGGCGACGTCTTCCACATATGCCGGCGACATGCGCGCGTTCGGACAAGCCAGGGGAAACACGACGGGGCTCATGGCCAGAAGAGTGGCGAATCGATTGAAGAAATCATCGTCACTGCCGAACAGCACCGACGGCCGAAAGCTCGTGACATTCAGACCCTGGTCGCCCCACCGGTGCACGGCGTTCTCGCCCTCGGCCTTGTACTCCAGGTACTTGCTCGGTGCGTCGCTGGTGGCGCCGAGGGCGCTCATGTGCAGCAGACGGCCGATGCGGTTGTAGCGGCAGGCTTCCGCGATCTTGGCGGGCAACTCGCCATGCACGCTGGCGAAGTCCTGCCCTGGCCCGCGCCGTTCATTCAAGATGCCTATGAGATTCACGACGGCGTCGCAACCCTTCGTCTGCACGCTCAGATCAGCAACCGAGTGCACATCGGTCTCCATCAGCTCCAGGCTCGGAATGACGATCAGATCCCGATTTCTTTCACGCCGGCGCGTAAGCACCCGAATCTGCAGCTTGCGGCGGCTGAGCTCGCAACACAGATGCCGTCCGACGAACCCGGTACCTCCGAGCACACATACTTTTCGAATGGTCATTGGTATCCGTCTTGTGCGCCTGTAGGAGCAAGCTCGCTCCTTCAGGAATTCCCCGGTTTGGCGCCAGAGCTTTAGTGTCACGGCCAGACCACGCCGGGTCAAGAACGGGCGCCGATGGGTGTATCATCGATCCATTGGCTATGAGGAGGAGCCGGCATGGCCCGGTGGCTCGAGGAAATTCGTTGGAACTCAGACGGGCTGGTCCCGGCGAT
>Ga0255057_10000714_pt1 | contig 19035 bp, 25 predicted proteins | sample Cases_109_6_MG_FD_189022 | JGI IMG/M metagenome (GOLD analysis project Ga0255057, IMG submission 189022) | Seawater microbial communities from Amundsen Gulf, Northwest Territories, Canada - Cases_109_6 | ecosystem: Environmental > Aquatic > Marine > Gulf | place: Canada: Northwest Territories... | reverse complement strand
GTGACGTTGGCGTAACCGTGGACGGAAAGTAGCCTCCGCCCGCGCTAGTCCCGTCGCCTAAACATCGTCTGGGCGGCCAGCGCACCCCCGAGGAGCAGTGCCGCAGTTCCGGTCGCGAGTACCGCAAGAGCGCCGGCTTTGTCGCGGGCGGCCATGGAGCCACCTCCTGCAGCGACACCACCAACTGGCGCCGGCTCGGTCGTCAGCGTGACGCCTGCCGTCGTTGGGGGAGCGGGCGCCGCTGGGATGGTCGTTGTGGTGTCCACCAGGGTGGTGGTCGTGGTGTCCACCAGGGTGGTCGTGGTCTCCGCCGCAATGGTGGTTGTGGTCACCGGGGCAGGGGGAGGACTGCACGTCAGCGTGATCATCACGCCACCACTGGATACCCGGTTACTGCCGATTCGAAGGTCCACCGTGATCGATTCTCCGAGAACGAGTGTCCCCGTCGAGGTGGTGACGCCTCCTGCCTCCGCTTCCCAATCCAGAATCTCGGTGCTGGAACTGCCGCTAGTGAGGATGAAGTCGTTACCGGGATTCTCCGAGGCGTCGTTCAGCGTCTGCGCAGTCGCGGTGCACATCCACCCAGCCATCGCCGGATCGACATCGACAGAGGCGACACGGATAATGTGCCCCTCCACTCCCCGGTTGATTCCGTCGACCTCGATAACGATCTCATCGCTCTGCGCAAGCGCCGGCAACGCGAACACGAGCAGACCGACCACGACAAATACTACGGATGCTTTCCGCACGCTTCCCCCCTTCGGGCGTGCGAAACGCCACGCCCAGCCCAATCGTCATTTTGCCCAACGCTCAACGTAGCACGCGACCACTCCTCGCGCGAGAGTCAAAACAGTTGGCTCGCGGTAGCTAGTCAGAGTCCAGGAAGGCCGAGCAATGTCACCTGCTCTACGCTCTCTCGAGGCTCCCAGGACAAGTCCGGGTCGGGCTGAGCCCCAACCAGATCCTCAACGGCCAGCTCCGCACAGTCTGCTGACATCGGGTGCAGCTCAGGCGCACCCGGTAGTTGACCGCAGCGCGTTGGCCGAGGAGTACGACGGTGACCTTCGGGTGATGACCAGCCTTGGTGAGCCGATCGATCATCTCCCCACGTCGCGCCTTGTAGTCCAGCTCGACCCATCTGACATGCGATTGTCGGTCCATTCGGGTATTCCCCCTTTCCCTGTCGAGCGACGAAACTCGACCACCCGAATACGACTTGTGCGACCGGGGACTAGTTACTTGTGGATCGATCGAAAGGCCCCTCCCCACCCCACCCCGGGTGGGATGCTATACTCCGGGCATGGAAACAGCGCACAAGCACGCTCAGGAGATGAAGCCGGAGCACAAGCAGTCGGCGCTCAACCGCTTGAAGACCGTCCGCGGCCACCTCGACGGGGTGATCGCCATGGTCGAGGACGAGCGGTATTGCCCCGACATCATGAAGCAGGTCTCTGCGTTGCAGGGGTCACTGGAGAAGGTAAACCGGGTGCTCATGCAGAACCACGTCGAGACCTGCGTGATGCATGCGGTCGAAGAAGGCCGTTCCGGAGAGATTGTCGACGAACTGATGGAGACGCTGCGCTACACACCGAGCGTCACCGGACCAAAAGGAGCAACTGGATGACCAACCGAACGCTGTCCGTTCCCGAGATTCACTGCGGGCATTGCAAGGAGTCGATCGAAGGCGCCGTTGGTGAGGTGCAGGGCGTCGAGCGGGCCACCGTCGACATCGACGCCAGCACGGTGGAGTTCGAATTCGACGGTGCCGACGGCACCTTCACCGCCATCGTCAACGCGATCGAAGAGGTCGGCTACGAGGTGCCCGGTCAGTAGGACAGAAATGACCGACCAAGACACCATCCGGTTTGACGTCGAAGGAATGACGTGCGCCTCGTGTGCGGTCAGGATCGAACGCGTCCTGGGCCGCCAGGACGGTGTCGATTCGGCCGTCGTCAACTTCGCAGGCCAGGAGGCACGGGCCGTGGTCGACCTCGACATGGTCGACGTGACCGCCCTGACCGCCGCCATCGACAAGATCGGATACGAGCTCACTCCCCTTGCCGAGGACGAGGAGCACGCACCGCTCGACGAGCGCTACGCCGAGGAAGTCGCCTATCAGAAGCGCAACGTCATCGGTGCCGCCCTGCTCAGCGCACCGGTGATGCTGCTGTCGATGTTCGGGCCGGAAGAGAACTGGGCACTGGCCGTCCAGGCCATCCTCACCACCATCGTCGTGTTCGGCCTCGGCATGCAATTCCACAGGGCCGCCTGGAAACAGATCACCTCGCGCAGCCTGGCGATGGACACACTGATCTCCGTCGGCACCCTCACCGCCTGGGTGTACTCGATGTGGGCGATGTTCAACGACGACCCGGTCTACTTCGAGACCGCAGCCATGATCACCACGTTGATCCTGCTCGGGCGCTACTTCGAGGCACGGGCAAAGGGCCAGGCTTCGAGCGCGATCACCAAGCTTCTCGAGCTCGGCGCCAAGGACGCCAGGGTGATCCGCGACGGCGAAGAGCAAATGATCCCAATCGAAGACCTACTCATCGGCGACATCGCCCTGGTCTTGCCCGGCGAGAAGATCCCCTCCGACGGCGCCATCACCGCCGGATCCACCTCGATCGACGAGTCGATGATCACCGGCGAGTCCAAGCCGGTCGACAAGGCCATCGGCGACTTCGTCTTCGGGGCCACGCTCAACCAGCACGGGCGCATCGAGATCGAGATCACCAAGCTCGGTGCCGAGACCGCGCTTGCTCAGATCGTGCGCCTGGTCGAGGAAGCCCAGACCTCCAAGGCCGAAGTGCAGCGTCTCGCCGACAAAGTGAGCGCCGTCTTCGTCCCCGCGGTCATCCTGATCGCCCTGGTGACCCTGGCCGCCTGGTACGTCGCCACCGGCGACATCGCAGAAGCGCTGGGCCCGGCGGTCGCCGTCCTGATCATCGCCTGCCCATGTGCCCTCGGCCTCGCCACACCCACCGCGATCATGGTCGGATCGGCACGCGGGGCCGAGCTGGGGGTGCTGTTCAAGAACGCCGAGGTGTTCGAGCGGGCCAAAGACGTCGACATCATGATCTTCGACAAGACCGGGACCCTGACGCGCGGGGCGATGACCCTCAGTGACATCGAGACCGACGAGCCGTTGGACCGGTTCCTCCTGCTGATCGGATCGGTCGAAGCGGCCTCGGAGCATCCCATCGGCAAGGCGGTCGCACTCGGATCCGAGGAACACGACGTCACGCTCGTCACTCCCGACGACTTCACGGCCCTGAGCGGCCTCGGTGTGGCCGGAACCGTGGACGGGACCGAGGTGACCGTCGGCAAGCCAAAGCTCCTCGCCGACCGCGGGTTGCACATCCCCGACCGCTACCTGACGGCCATGGACGCGATCGAATCGCGCGGGAACACCGCCTTCCTCGCCGGCTGGGACGGCGAGGTGCGGGGTGCGCTCGGGGTAGCCGACACGGTGCGGGATACCGCAGCCGAGGCGGTCCAGTGGCTGGACGACATCAATGTCGACGTCGTGATGCTCACCGGCGACAACCAGCGAACCGCCGACACCATCGCCCTTGGGATTGGTATCGAATCGGTGATCGCCGAAGTCCTCCCAGCCGACAAAGCCGCCGAGATCGCCCGCCTCCAAGCCGCAGGCCGATCGGCGGGGTTCGTCGGCGATGGCGTCAACGACGCTCCCGCCCTGGTCCAGGCCGACCTCGGCATGGCGGTCGGCTCCGGAACCGATGTGGCCATCGAGGCCGGCGACGTTGTCCTCATGTCGGGAGATCCGAACCTGGCCGTCACCGGTCTGACGCTCGCCAGGGCAACCTTCAAGACCATCCGACAGAACCTGTTCTGGGCCTTCGGCTACAACGTAGCGGCGATCCCGCTGGCCGCCCTCGGCTTCCTCAACCCGATGATCGCCGCCGGCGCTATGGCCTTCTCATCGGTGTCGGTCGTCGCCAATTCGCTGCGGTTGAGGCGGTTTTCCGCCTGACCCGAACTCGTCCGCCGATACAACATGGCCTCGGTAGCCTTCGCCCGTGGACGCCATTCGCCGCTACTCCAGGCCAGCGCTCCGAAACCCGACTGCGATTGTCGCGTTCGAGGGTTGGAGCGATGCCTGCGACGCAGCTTCCGGCGCGGTGCGTCACCTCCTCGACCGCTTTGCCGTCGACGAGCCGTTTGCCGCGCTCGAACCGGAAGAGTTCTACGACTTCCAGGAGCACCGCCCGATCGTCTCCATCTCCGAGGGCCGCGTCAACGCCATGACGTGGCCCGAGCTTCGCTTCTACGGGGTGCAGCGACCGGGCGCCGACCGCGATCTGGTGCTGGTCGTTGGCGAGGAGCCCACGTTCCGTTGGAAGACGTTTGCCAGGAGCCTGACCAAGGTGCTCACCGACACCGGGGTCGAGGCCGTCACGGTCCTCGGCGCCTACATCGGCCCGGTTACCCACGGGATCCCGGTTCCGATCGGCGCCGTCGCTACCGACGCCTCCGTCCTCGACCAGTCGGGTCTCACCGCCTCTGACTATCACGGCTCGACCGGCATCGTGAGTGTGCTCGGCGAGGCCTGCCGCGAGGCCGGCCTTCCCACCATCAGCGTCTGGGCGGCAACCCCGCACTACCTGGCAGCGAACCCGAACCCGATGGCGATGCGGGCACTGCTCAAGGCCGCCGGCACCATCGCCGGATTCGAGGGTGACGACGCCGAGTTGCGGTCGCTCGAGGCCGAGTTCATCGAGCGGGTCGATGACGCGGTCGCCGCCTCCGCCGAACTCGCCGGGTACATCGAGGAGCTCGCCGCCGAAGCGGAAGAGGATCAGAACCGCGAGCCCGAGCGTCTCGATCCTCAGCGCATGCCCGAACTTGTCGACGAGATCGAAGAGTTCCTCAAGGACGTGTAGGAGGCCCCCCTCGCGCTGGGTTCGTCTCCTCCCCCGTTGGGGAGGTGGCAGCCGACCGAAGGGAGGCTGACGAAGAGGGTTCTCAGATCGAGTCCTTGTCTGCTGAGAAACCTCGTCTCGATCCGCGAACCCTTTTAGGGGGCTACCAGGCCTGTAGGGGCAAGAGAAGTAGCCCCCCTCCCCGCCTACGGCGGGACTCCCCCCAAAGGGGGGAGAAACGAAAAGCCCAGACCTCGATGACACTAGGGGTCGCATACCCCGTCGGCTACCGCTGTGCGGGGTGCCAGACTCGGGTCCGTGAACCTGCGGAACATCCCCGGTGGCATCGTGCTCTCGATCGCCCTCGGAACCGTCGATAGCGCGATCGTGTGGGGCATCGCAACCCTGTTCGACGTGTCGATCATAGTGCCCGACCGCCAGGATCCGGAGACGCTGTCCAGCCTCGCCCTGTGGAACATCGTGGCCCTCGTCTCGGCGGCCGCGGTTGGCGCCGGGATCTTCTTGTGGCTCCTCGAGAGGTTTGTCGCGGATCGGGCCCTGATGATCTTTCAGATCACCGCGGTCGTCATTCTGGTGTTGTCGCTTGCCCTTCCTTTTGCCACCGATCAGAGCCTGGCCGCTCAGCTGACGCTGGTGGCGATGCACATCCTGGTCGGCATGGTGATCATCGGGACCATGACCTGGGTCGCCACCAAGCCGACGGTTGCGGCGGAGAGGGATTGAGGACGTCGACGAGGTCTCGACGAGACCTAAAGGGCCTCGTCGAGGGCGGCAAACAGCCGATCGACGTCGGATTGATCGTTGTAGAGGTATGGGGACACTCGGATGGAGTCGCCGCGGACGCTCACAAAGACCTTCTGCTGGGCCAGCTTCCCGGCGAGCCCTTTCGGCAGCCCGTCGGGCGACCGCAGCCCAATGAGGTGTGGCCCGCGGGCGTGTCGCGGTGCGGCCAAGAGGCCCCGGATCGTCGCCTGCTTCTCGATGGCCGCCGTGAGGCGCTCGGTCGCGGCTGCGACGTCATCGACGCCCCACTCGAGGACCTGTTCGATCGCGACGATGGCCAGAGGCATCAGCTGGAACGCCGCCCGCTCACCGAAGTCGAACCGCCTCGCCCCGGGTGCGTACTCGTCGCGGTAGTTGACCAGCTTGGTGAAGTCGTTTGCCTCGGAACGGCTGACCCAGGTCTCTTCGAGCGGGACGCCATCGCGGTGTTGCGGGGACATCCATAGGTAGTTGAGCGCATAAGGCCCGAGCAGCCACTTGTAACCGGCGGCAAACACGAAGTCGGGTTGCACGACGCCGACATCGAAGGGGATGGCGCCCAGGCTCTGACTGGCATCGACCACGAGGGCGGCACCAACCCCACGTGCTGCCGCGCCGATCGCTGCGAGATCGAGGAACGAGCCGTCGGTCCACAGGCAGTTCGGAACCGAGACCGCAGCCGTTGTGTCATCGATGGCGGCGAGCACCGCATCGGTCCACGGTTCGGACTGATCGGGCAGGGTCACCGTCCGGATCTCACCACCGTTCTCGGCAAGCGCCGATCGCCACGGGTAGATCGCCGATGGGAACTGATCCTTCAGCACGACCACCGTCTTGCCGGGGCCGACATCGAGGTTTGCGGCGGCGATGCCAACCCCATACGAGACCGAGGGAATGATGGCGACGCCATCGGCGTCGCCGCCGATGAGCCGGGCGAAGAGGCCGCGAAGCCGGTCGACGGGGACGAAGAATGTCTCGGAACCAATCGTCCACGGTGCGTCGGCGCTGTTGAGCGCCTCGACTCCGGCCGCTCGCCGCGACTTCAGCTGCGGCGTGAAGAAGGCAGCGTTGAGATACGTGACATCCTTCGGGATGCTGAACAGGTCTCGGGCTTCATCCGGGATCGGCATGGGTGACGATCGCCGAGCGGCTACTTCTTCTTGTGCCGGTTGGCCTTGACGCGCTTGCGGTACTTGTGCTTGCTCATCTTCTTCCGGCGTTTCTTGATGACCGAACCCATGCAGGTAGAACCTCTTTTTGCGGTTTGGGACCACGCCAGCGGGCGCCGGCACGGACCGTAAGGATGGCCGAGGATAGGGGTGAACGCAAGCACAGCGTCAGTCCGGTGCTACCGGCCGGCCCCTATCATTCCTTGTGATGAAACCGGTTATTGGCATCACGTCCCAGCCCACATCCGTCGAGAATGCCAGCGGTATGCTCGACTCGCACCTCATCGGGCACACCTACACCGATTCGGTGCTGCGCGCCGGCGGCATCCCCATAGCGCTGATCCCGGTGCCCGATCACGAGATCGACCATGTGCTCGATCGCATCGACGGCCTCGTCCTTTCCGGAGGCGGCGACGTCGAGCCGCATCGCTACGGCCAGGATCGCCACGACGCGACCTGGAGGACGAACTTCGACCGCGACGAGTTCGAGCTGGCCCTCGTGCGCGCCGCCCACGAGCGCAAGATGCCGGTGCTGGCGATCTGCCGCGGCATGCAGGTGGTCAACGTCGCCTTTGGCGGCAGCCTGATCCAGGACATCCCATCGGCCATCGGCTCCAAGGACCACGACGTCATCGGCCATGCCGTCTACGACGGCCATCAGCCGGTGACGATCGCCGCCGACTCCAAGGTCGCCAAGGCCACGGGCGAGACCGACATGCTGGTCAACTCGATCCACCATCAGGCGATCGACCGGCTCGCCAAGGACTTCCGGCCGGTGGCCTGGGCCAGTGACGGCGTGATCGAGGGTATCGAGCACGAGGACGAAGACTGGGAGCTCCTCGGCGTGCAGTGGCATCCGGAGTTCCTGGGCGACAACTTCGACGTGCCCTCGCAGCGGTTGTTCGATGCGGTCGTCGAGCAGGCGCGCGGCTACTCCGACCCAGAGTCTTGAACGTCCTGTTCGTCTGCACGGGCAACATCTGCCGGTCACCGATGGCCGAGAATCTGGCACGGGATCTCTCCGCCGGCAGCGATATCACCTTTGCCTCTGCAGGAACCGGCACCCGCACCGGTGGTGCACCCTCGACGGGCACGATCGTGTCGATGAGCGAGGTCGGTGTCGACGTCGCCGACCACCGCTCCCGGTCGGTATGGGATGTCGGGGAGTCGGCCGACGTGATCTACGCCCTCTCCGCCGAGCACCGGGACGCCATGGTGGAACGATGGCCAGATCGGGCCGAGGCGATCCGCATGCTTCGTCCCGACGGGGCGTCCATCGACGACCCGTACGGCTTGGACCTCGAGGAGTACCGGCGGGCGAGGGACGAGATCGAGGCTGCGGTCCGGGAGAGGGCCGAAGCCGGGTGGAGCCAGTAAGGCACTCTCCCCAACTGTCGGTGCCAGGAAGTGAGGTCGGACCTCAGCCGAGCCTGCTGAAGCCTGCCACGGCAGTGTTGACGCGGACTGGCGATCCCATCCGCATCTGATCGATCAATGAAACGAGCTGCTCACCCGGTGTGCCGTAGATCTCGATGTTGGTGGTGGCGTCGAGGAACTCATAGGCGGCCTTGATCCGATCACCGGCCAGCTGGACATGCAGCAGCATCGAATCATCATCGGGGTGCACCTGAACCACGGTCATCTCACGAGCGTCTTCGTCGATATAGATCTCGAAGTGGATCATCCGGGGATGGTTGGCTTCAACGAACTCGACGAGCTCGCGTGATGCATCCTCTGCGGTCTCGAGCATTCCGTCCTTGATCGCGTGGGTTCCGACATAGATCAACGGATCAGCCATGGCTCAGCCCTCCTCGGCCGGCGGGCGGCGCATCAGCGACCGCTCCAGAAGCTTCCACATTCGCCCCGCGTATTCTTCCTCGGTCCAGCCAACCTCCCAGGTGAGCTCCCGCCACGGCCCCGGCATGGTGATGGCGTATATCAGGTCGGCAGCCTCCTTGGTCGTCCAGCCCTCGGCGAGCCGGCCCTCCTCGGCGATACGCTCGGCGACGCCTAGCAACAGGTCCTGTCGGCGATTCATCCGGTTGCGCCACGCAGCGGCGAGCGCCGGGTCTTCGTACTGGCTCCATTCGAAGATCTGGCTCAGTCGGTCGATCTTGCCGGTGTACCAGCTCATGGCCTTTACCCAGCGGCGCAGAGTCTCGACCCCGCTTGGCGCTCCGAACACCTGTGCACGCAGGTCCTTGGATCCGAGACTCAGGTCCACGTAGTCGACGAGGGCGACGAAGAGCCCGGATCGATCGCCAAAGTGCAAATAGACGGCCTGGCGGGATATGCCGGCATGCTTGGCGATCTCCGCCAGCGTTACCCCGGCGCCCTGCTTCTCAGTCAACTCCCAGGCCTGGTCGAGGATGCGCTTGCGGGTCTCCGGGTCGCCATAAGGCGCCTTACTTGACACCCTGTCAATCTATCATATATAGTTGGTTGACATCATGTCAACTACGCAGGCTGTCAACAAGGAGGAACGATGATCACCGCTACCCATTCCGTCGAGATCGATCGCCCGGCCGCCGACGTCTTCGCCTACGTCAGCGACCAGCGCAACGAACCGAAGTGGCACCTCGACGTGCTCGACGTCGAACCAAAGACACCGATCGAGCTCGGGAGCATGGTCAGCTGGAAAGTCAAGTTCATGGGCGAGAGCCAATACGTGAGCGAGGTGACGGAGTTCGACGCCCCAAACCTCATCCGAATCGAAGCACGGGAGGGGCCGATCAAGCCGACGCTGACCCACCGCTTCCAGCAGGACAATGGGTCGACTCGCTACACGAGGACGGTCAGCATCCCGGAGGAAGGTCTGTTCAGGGTCGTCGGCCCGATCATGAAGGTTACCGGCGCTGCTCACCGCCGCAATGCCGGGTTTGCCGAGAACCTCAAAGCGCTCTTGGAGGATCCCACCCCGGACGCTTAGTCGCCCCTGCTCAGACGAGCCCGTCGTAGTCGACGGCCAGGGTCATCACTGCACCTGCGTCGCCGAGGACGCGTTGCAAGGCTGCAACCACGTCGTTCTCGTGTTCGGCGGTGACCAATGCGAGGGCGCTCGGACCCGCTCCCGACCAGGCGGCGTGGAGCGCACCCGCTTCGGTGGCAGCATCGATCATGGCGCCGGTGACCGGCGACAAGTCCGAGCGGGGCGCCTCATGTAGCTCGTCGCCCGCAGCCGCCCGCAAAGAGGCCGCGTCGCCGGTCCGAAGGCCCTCGACCAACGACACGGCACGGGCCACGGATCGGGCGGCGACATCCAGCTGCACCTCCGAAGGGAGCACCTCCCGTGCCTCGTCCGTCGACAGCTGGTCCTTGGGAACGCCGACGATTGGGATCAGATCACCGCTGATCGGCAGGGCTCGCGGCCCGTCGGCCCCGACTGCGGTCAGACCTCCGAAGACCGCCGCCGCCACGTTGTCACCGTGACCCTCGATCATCGTCACGATCTCGTAGATCCAATCCGGCTCTGCGTGGAGCTCAACCGCCCGTGCCGCCGCCGCGGCGGTCGCCACCATCACCGCAGCCGACGAGCCGAGCCCTCGCGTGCGAGGAACCTCGCTGTCGACGACAAGCGCCATTGGTGAGCCGCCGCCGGCCATCGCCGCCCGGGCGACGATGTGATCGGCGCCAAGCGGCTCGGGGCCGAGCCCGTCGTCGACCGTCATCCGGTCCGCCGGAGTCGCCTCGACACGACAGCGGAGGTTGAGCGCAAGCCCGAGCACATCAAACCCAGGACCGAGGTTTCCCGAAGAGCCCGGGGCGCTTGCGGTTCCGCTCATCCCTCGACCGGCTCGATGAAGATTTTCTTCGCCGACGGGACCGATTCCCGGATCTCTGCCTCGATCCGCTCGATAGATGCCTCGATCTCATCGGTGTCGAGGCCATCGTCGAAGACGACTTCCATGTTGACCAGGATCTCATCCGGCGCCAGCTGCATGGTGAGCAGCTGCTCGATGCGCTCGACCTCGTCGACGCTCAGCGTCGCCGCCATGATCCGCGACCGCTCCTCCCGAGTCGCCGACTCGCCGATGAGCAACGACTTCATCTCGATGGCGATGAAGCCGGCGACCAAGGCAAGTAGCACACCAATCAGGATGGATGCCAGGCCGTCCCACAGCCCGTCCCCGGTGATTCGGCTGATGGTGAGGCCAATCGCGGCAATGGCGAGACCAATCAATGCGGCAACGTCCTCGAACACCACAACGACCAGTGAGGGATCCTTGGACTCCTGCATCGATCGCACTACCGACCGCCCGGCGCGGGTTGCATTGAAATCCCGCAGCGCGGGGCGTAACGCAACCATCGACTCCAGGATGGCTGCGATCCCCAGGACCGCCATCGACAGCCAGAAGCCCTCGTCGCCGTGCCCTTCCGGATGCCGAATCTTGTTGATCCCGGTGACGATCGACAGCACCGAACCACCGACAAACAGGAAAACGGCAACCATGAACGCCCAGAAATAGATCTCCTTGCCCCTGCCGTATGGGTGCTGGACATCCGCCTCGAACTCGGCGGCCTGATGCCCCCGGAGTAGGAACAGCTGGTTGAGCGTGTCGGCGACCGAGTGCACGCCCTCGGAGAACATCGCCGAGCTCTGCGACACCGCGGCGGCGAGAAACTTCGTCAACGCGATGGCGGCGTTGGCGATGAGAGCGAAGATGACGAGGCGTCGGGATTCGGCGGCCATGGGCTCGGAGGCTAGGCGGTCGTGGCCCGGGCCGATCGCGAACCCCGTAACCTCGATTGCTCAGTCAGTTGGAGGTGCATAGCGATGGCGATCGCGATCGAGGCCGTCGGCCTCACCAAGTTCTACGGCGACGCTCCCGGGATCATCGACCTCAACCTCGAGGTGATGACCGGGGAGATCTTTGGGTTTTTGGGCCCAAATGGGGCGGGAAAGAGCACAACGATCCGTACCTTCCTCGATCTTCTTCACCCATCATCGGGGACGGTGACCATCCTCGGCCACGACAGCCGGGACGGATCGGTCGAGATCAGGCAGCGGACCGGGTACCTGCCAGGCGATCTCTCGATGTACGAGGACATGACGGCGCGGGAGATGCTCCGTTACTTCTCCTCGCTGCGCAATGTGGACACCACGGCGCGGGTCGACGAGCTGGCCGGTCGGCTCCAGCTCGATCTCGATGTGAAGATCGGCTCGTATTCGAGCGGCAACCGGCAGAAGGTCGGCATCGTCCAGGCATTCATGCACGACCCCGAACTGCTCATCCTCGACGAGCCGAGCACCGGGCTCGATCCGCTGATGCAGCAGGAGTTCTATCAGATGATCGACGAGGTGCGCGAGTCCGGGCGCACGGTCTTCCTGTCGTCGCACATCCTCCCCGAGGTCGAGCGCACCGCCGACCGGATCGGGATCGTGCGCAACAGTGAGCTGATCACCGTGCAGACTGTCGATGACCTCAAGGCCAAGGCACGCCGCCACTTCCAGATCGTGTTCGCCGAGAAGGTCTCGCCCGACGAGTTCTCCGGGCTACCCGGCGTGCGCTCGGCCGTTTCGTCACATGACGGATACGGGGTCGACATCCTGATCGAGGGGCCGGTTGACGGACTGCTCGGCAAGGCCGCCGAGCACAGGATGGAGAACGTGATCTCCCACGAGGGAGACCTCGAGGAGGCCTTCCTCGCCTTCTACGAAGCTGACGATGCTGCCTGAGGCGAAGCGCAGCGCTGAGCCGGGGCCCGAGCGGCCCGCTGCGAAGCAGCAAGAGCGGGAGATGATGCTCCACGTCGATCGAGACCACGGCTAAGAAACATGCTTTCTAGCGTCTTTGCCAAGACGATCCGGGAGCGGCGCTGGTCGACGCTTGGATGGGTGCTGGGCGGCTTTGTCATAACGCTGGTGATGGTGGCCGTCTACCCCATCGTTCGAGATTCCGATGCCTTCACCGACGCGCTGGAGTCGCTGCCCCCGGAGCTGCTCGCCATCTCCGGCATCGACATCGAGCTGTTCTCGACCGGCGTCGGGTTCCTGCAGGGCCAGCTTTACTCGCTGCTGGCACCACTGCTCGTGCTCGTGCTCGCTATCGGGATCGGCTCCTCGGCCACCGCCGCCGAGGAGGCGTCCGGCACGGCCGACCTGCTGCTATCGACGCCGGTCAGGCGCCGTCGTGTCGTCATCGACAAGGCGCTGGCGATGGTGGTCCTGGTGGGGGCGCTGGTGTTGTCGATCGTCGCCGGCCTGCTTATTGGCCAGGTCACCGTCGATCTCCAGCTATCCATCGAAGGAATCGTCGGCGTCAACCTCGGGCTGCTGCTCCTCGGGCTCTTCTTTGGCGCTCTGGCAATGGCAATTGGCGCCTGGACGGGCAAGCGAACGCCGGCGGCCGGGGTAGCGGCGGGAATCGCCGGTGTCGCATTCATCGTCAACAGCTTTGCCCCGTTGGTCGATTTCTTCGAGACGTTCCAGCCGTACTCGCCGTTCCACTGGTACTCGACCGGTGATCCACTGTTGAACGGACCGACGACCGAGCAGCTGTATCTGCTGGTCGGTGTGGCTGCGTTCAGCGCGGCCGCCATCCCGCTCTTCAACCGCCGTGACCTGGGGGTGTTCAGCGCGTTTCGCCTCTTGCCGAGACGGCGGGGGAAGGCCAATCAGGTGAAGAGCTCGACCAGCTTCCTGCTCAACACGATCGGCGGCCGGGAGATTTGGATCCGGCGCCGATCGTTCTGGTGGTGGCTCGCCGGGATTGGCCTGATCGCCGTCGCGACGATCTCGGTGTTCCCGAGCATCGCCGACGGCGGCGACGCCTGGAGCGAGCTGCTCGAGGCCTACCCGCCGGAGTTGCTCGCCATGTTTGGGATCACCGATGTCGACTCGCTGCTCACCGGCGCCGGGCTGGTTTCGTCGCGGGTGTATTCGGGCATCGGGCTCGTCGCAGTCCTCTCCTTTGGCATAGGCATTGGCAAGGCGGCCCTCGCCGGTGAGGAGCAGGACGGCACGGCCGACCTGCTGCTCTCCACTCCTCCGACAAGGGACCGGGTGGTCGTCGGCAAGGCAACGGCGATGCTGGTCCTGTTGATCGCCCTCATGGCCGGGGTAGCACTCGTCGTCTGGCTTGGCGACCTGGCAGTCGACCTCGGTCTCACCGCCGAAGGCATGGCCGCGGCGAATCTCGGCATGGCAGGGATCGCGTTTCTGTTCGGCAGCATCGCCCTGGCCGTCGGCGCCTGGACGGGAAAGCCGGGCCTCGCCATCGGGGCAGCGGCCGGCGTCGGTGTCGCCACATTCCTGCTCAACGGCTTTGCCACCATCATCGACTGGCTGGAGCCGTTCCGCATTCTCTCTCCGTTCTACTGGTACCAGGGCGACACCAACCCGCTCGATCAGAGCCTGGGCTGGCAGCAGCCGCTGCTCCTCGCCGTGGGCCTGTTCCTGGCGGGTGCGGCCGTGTTCTTGTTCCGACGACGAGACATCGGGACATGACCTACCCGACCGTCTTCGCCGGTGCCCTGCCCTGGCTGACGGTCGAGCAGATGACGGAGGCCGATCGGCTGGCCATCGAGACGTTTGGCATCGGCCTTCTCCAGATGATGGAGCACGCCGGCTCGGCGCTCGCCGACGTCGTCATGACGCACGCTCCCGATGGCGACGTGGTGGTGCTTGCCGGTGGCGGCAACAACGGGGGAGGCGGCCTGTGCGCGGCCCGCCATCTCGTCGACCGGGGCCGGCTTGTCGCGGTGACCCTTGCCACCGACCGGCTCGGTGATGCGACACGGCATCACCTCCAAACGTTGGCGGCCATGGGGATCGGCCCCACGGATGAGCAGCCAGACGCTCCGGTGGTCGTCGACGCACTGGTCGGCTACGGGCTCGAGGGCCCGCTGCGGGGCCGAGCCGCCGAGCTCGCCGCCTGGTCGGCCGATCGGCTGGTGATCTCACTCGACTTCCCTTCCGGGTTTGGCTACGAGGGAGCGGTCGATCCGTCCGCGACCGTCACCCTCGCCCTGCCCAAAGTCGAGCTTCGGAATCTGCGGCCGCTCTATCTCGCCGACCTCGGGCTTCCGGATGCGTTGTGGACGGCAATGGGGGTCAGCACCACCGCGGTGTTCGCCGATGGTCCGATCCTGTCGGTGGAGTAGAAAGAGAGGCCCCCGCCGCAGCGGGAGCCTCTCCGATTGGTCGACGGATAGTGACTAGCTGGAGTTCGACTCGTCTTGCATCTTCTGAGCGGCGCCGGGGCTGCCGTACTTGGCCCACCACAGCTTGGCGGTGTCGATCCCTCCAACACCAAAGGCGATGGCAAGCGCGATACCGAACGCGGCCACGACCAGCCTCACCAGGTCACCAGCGAACTCGATGTCGAGCAGTTCGAGGGCGAAGACCACACCAAAGACGATGACGCTGATCTGCACAACCCAAACGAGCCAGCCGACGCCATGCTCAACCGCAAAGGGCCTGACGAGGTCGGCCGTCCAACTCGCCGCGGCCGCGGCGATGATCACGATGATCACGGCCACTACCAGCAGCGGGATCCACGCCAACAGCCGCTCGAGGAGATCCTCGATCGTGTCCATGCTCAGAATCCGGGCTGCAACGAGCACGACACCGGTCATCAGATAGACATACACCACGGTCGCCGTGATGGACGCGACGCTTTGGTCCGAACCCTCCAAAGCGGTGTTGACTCCCGACCGATCCCAGACGCCCTGCAGCCAGTTTGCGCCCAGAAGCTTGGCGAACAGCTTGGCGATCCACTTGACGATCCAGCGACCGATGATCAGCACGAGGAGCGCGACGCCGATCAAAACCGCCCACTCGACGAGGGTTTGACCCAGCGACTCCAACTCTTCTACTAGTTGATCAACAAATGACATTCGTCCTCCTTGTGTTTCCCGACACGGAACTATGCCATTCGTAATGGGATTGCCGCAAACGATGGCAGGCCGGTCGAGTTTAGTCCTCGGAGGGCGAGTCCCAGTCGGTGACGTTCTGCCCGGCTTCGAACGCCAGAATGTCAAGGGCGGCGGTAGCGCCCGCACCGGCGGAGATGATGGCCTGGCTGCGCTCGGGGCGGGCCGATCGGCCGACGGCATAGACACCGGGCAGGGAGGAGGCGTACTCGCGATTGACCACGATCGCGCCGGACTCGTCGACCGCCAGCCCGAGCGAGCGTGCCAGCTCTGGGTTCCTGCCCTCGGAGAAGACGAGATAGTCATAGGAGCCGGTCCCGGATTCTGAGGTCACCGTGAATCGGTCGTCCGAGGAGACCGCCGTGACCTCCTCTTCGAGGACGACGGCGCCGAACCCAAGAACCTGTTCGCGAGCCACCTTCTGGAACTGGGACCCATCGATCTCGGAGATTCCCAGATAGTTGTACAAGTAGGCGAAGTGCATCGCCGACTTGTCGAGCCCGTACACGGTCGCCTCGTGGCCGTTCTTGGCCAGAAAGAGAGCTGCTGACAGACCGCCGGGTCCGTCTCCAATGATCGCCACCGATGCCACGCTTGTTCCTTTGATCGCCTAGAAAACATCTAACGTCGAATGATGACGGTCTATGCCAACAAGGCGATCCGCGCAACCGTCCATGGACAGGTCCAGGGCGTCGGCTTCCGCTACACCACTCGTCGAATGGCCCAGGAGTCGGGCGTCGCCGGGTGGGTCCGCAACCTCCCCGACGGCTCGGTGGAGGTATGGGCGCAAGGGATCGGCGACGCCGTCGATCACATCCAACGGTTTCTCAGCCACGGGCCGCCCGGGGCAGCGGTGAGCTCGCTCGACGTCGACGAGGTCGATCCCGACCCTGGGTTGACCGGCTTTGCGGTGGTGGTCTAGGAGGGTGCTGAACAATCCACTAGCGAGCCAAACGCACCGACATCATCGCCGGCTTGACAGTCGATGGCTCGTGGCACACGTCATTGGTCAGCACCGTCCTAGTGATGCTCGTTGACCTGGACCGGCGTGCCATCGGGGTCGACGAGCATGATCGACCGCCCAAACGTCTCGTCCTGAATCCCCTGCTTCGGCTCGATGCCGTGGTCGGCCAGACGGAGCAGAACGGCCTCCAGCGGCTCGGCGGTCACGAGTGAGAGTTCCACCCTCCCCCGATCGGCGAGGGACTCGACCTTGTGCACCGCCAGCGTTGCATCGCCAAGGTTGAACGAGGTCCACATGTCGGATTGGTAACCGGGCTCGATGCCGATAGCGTTCTTGTACCAATCCACGGCGCGGTTCGTGTCTTCCGTATAGATGATCGTCTGCAGTTTCACTGCTTCTCCTCCCGGTCCAGGTACGCCTCGAGCACTTCGGCGACGAAGTCCGACAGCCGCTGCTCGGTCTCGACCGCGGCGTGCTTGACTCGCTTGATCAGCTCCTCCGGCAGGTACACGTTGAACTGTCGCTTCTCGTCCATGAAGCTAGTTTACTAGAAAGCTAGTCCGGACACAAGTGAGATCCTGCGAAGAGCGCGGGCAAGGAATCCGTCAACCCGAGTGCTCAATCGTCCTCGTCGTGGCGGGTCATGATGTCGGAGAGGCCTTCGGCCCAATCGGAGCTGTCGGAGAGCAGGTCGGACCCGGGACCAACGGCCCGCCGCCCGAACTTCTCACGCAGGGCATCCACGGCCTCGTCGAGCGCCTGGAGCTCCAACTCCTTCGGGTTTCCCGGTGATGCCTCGTCGTCACCGACGCCGAGCTCGAGCTGGAGCGCCGTGCCCCGCTCCAGGTTGGAAACCGAGATGCCGAGCAAGTTCAACCCCCGGTCGGGGTGATCCTCCAGCACCTTGTCGACCAACGACGCCCCGGTCCGATACAGCACAGCGCTTGACGCGGTGGCGCCGCGGAGAGTCTTCGATCTGGTCACCGATGCCATGTCGGTAAAGCGAGCCCGGACGGTCACCGTGCGCCCCTTCCGCTCCTTGTTCCTCATCCGGGCGCCGACCCGCGACGACAGCCTGGCGATCACGGCGTGCAGCTCGACCGAGTCGCGGTGATCGCCCCCAAAGGCGCTCTGGGCGCCGACCGACGCGGCGCGGCGCGTGGTCTCGACGACTCGCGGATCGGTGTTCCAGGCAAGAGCGTGCAGGTGTGCAGAGCGTGCGTTGCCGACCCGGTCGGTCAGCATCCGCTCGGAGGTCTCGGAGAGATCGCCAATCGTCTTGATCCCGAGGGAGGCGAGGGACTCCTGAGTGACCGGGCCCACGCCCCACAGATGGTCCACCGACAGCGGGTGGAGGAACTCGAGCTCGGTGCCGGGCTCGACGACGATAAAGCCGTCGGGCTTTGCCACCCGGCTGGCGATCTTGGACACGAACTTCATCTGTGAGGCGCCGACCGACACCGGCAGCGAGGTTGCTTCGAGTACCTGCTTTCTGATGGCGATCGCGATGTCGGTCGGTGAGCCGAAGAGATGAGTCGCGCCGGAGACGTCGAGGAAGGCCTCGTCGATCGACAGTGGCTCGACGATCGGTGTGAATTGTCGGAAGACCTCGAAGACCCGGTCGCTGTAATCGACGTAGTCACCAAAATCGCTGTCGAGCACGATCAGGTTGGGACACAGCTGTCGGGCCCGGCCCAGCGGCATCCCGCCTTCAACGCCCATCGCCCTGGCTTCGTAGGTGCACGAGAGCACGACGCCGCCACCCACCGCGACAGGCTTCCCGACCAGCTGGGGCTTCTCCAGGAGGGCGACGGACGCGTAGAAGCTGTCGAGATCCGCATGCAGGATCGTCGCACCGCCGCTCATCCCGACATCATGTCACGCCCGTGTGACACAATCGACCGCATGAGCGCCCGGTTCAACGCCCTAGGGATCGTCGTTTTCGACATGGACGCATCCGTCGCCTTCTATCGACTGCTCGGTTTGGAGTTTCCGGACGAGCCCGAAGCCGAGGGACACATCGAGGCGGAGCTGCCCGGCGGATCGCGGCTGATGCTCGACACCGAAGCCGTGATGACCTCGTTCGACCCGGACTTCGAGGCGCCGACCGGCGCGGGCCGGATCAGCCTGGCCTTCGCATGTGATGATCCCGCCGCCGTCGATGCCCTCCATGACGAGGCCGAGGCCGCTGGCTACACGAGCCTACGGGCTCCGTTCGACGCCTTCTGGGGTCAACGGTATGCCACGGTGCTCGATCCCGATGGCAACAGCGTCGACCTGTTTGCGGCGCTCGAGGGCTGAACTGCCTCAGGCCTCGGTCACGTCTGTGCTGCCCTTGTGATAGATCTCGTGGAGG
>Ga0255057_10000713_pt1 | contig 19080 bp, 17 predicted proteins | sample Cases_109_6_MG_FD_189022 | JGI IMG/M metagenome (GOLD analysis project Ga0255057, IMG submission 189022) | Seawater microbial communities from Amundsen Gulf, Northwest Territories, Canada - Cases_109_6 | ecosystem: Environmental > Aquatic > Marine > Gulf | place: Canada: Northwest Territories... | reverse complement strand
CAGGGGCGGCCCCGAAGGAACCGCCCGGTGCAAGGAAACGGAAAGACCTGAGCCCGCGACCTACTCCAGCCCCAGCTTCCTCATGAGCTCGTCGAAGCGCGGGTCGTCCTTGAGCGAGTCGGTGGTCGGGTCCGCTCGGAGGTAGGTAAGACTCCCCGGATCCTCGGCGTACGCCCGGTCCAGGTACGCGAACGCCCGGTCCAGATCGCCAAGTTCCCCGTACACGATCGCGATCTCCTTGAGCATCGGACCCTGTTCCTCGACCTGCTCAAGCGCCTTGAGCGCCTCGTCCCGCTGCCCCGCGCGAGCATACACCCACGCCAGGAGCGGCGGGCCTAAGGGATCCTCTGGGTCAAGCTCGATCGAGCGACGGATCGCTGCGAGCCCCTCCTCGTGCTGGCCGTTCAGCGTGTAGGCGGCTGCGAGGTTGTAGTAGGCGCGGGCGTTCTCGGGCTCGAGCTCGAGGATCCTCAGCGACTCGACGATCGAGGCGTCGTAGTCGCGGGCGAACCCGAGAATGTTGGCCAGACCCAGCCGGTTCCTCATCGAGAGCGGGTCGAGCTCCACGGCCCGCCGCGCCTCCCGCACCGACTCCTCGTACCGCGCCAGGTCGAGCAGAAGCCAGCCGTACTGCTGGTGCACGTCCGCCGAACCGGGATTCAGCTTCAGCGCACGTAGGCCCGCGCGCTCCGCCTCCTTGAAGCGAAGCTCCGCCCTCAGAACCAACCCGAGGGCAGCGTGGGCCTCCGCCAGCGTCTCGTCGAGCTCGAGCGCCCTCTCCACGGCGGCCCGCGCCTGCGGGAGCGCCTCCTCCGCCGCCAGGAAGCCTAGGAACCACCGAAACCAATACGTGCCCGCCAGGCCTACGTGGGCCAGCGCATAGGCCGGATCGGCAGCGATGGCTTGTCGATAGAGATTTGCGGCGCTCTCCAGATCCTCCCGGGACCACGAGCGGTTGGTAAGGTAGCGCCCCCGGGTGTAGAGGTCATACGCCTCCAGGCTCTCGGTCGGCCGCGCCTCGATCCGCTCTTTGAGCTCGGGCGAGAGCGTCGCGCGAAGGGCGCTCGCGATCTGTTCGGCGATGTCGCTCTGGATCGCGAAGATGTTCGCAGCCGTCAGCTCCTCGTCGTACGTCTGCGCCCACAGCTGCCGGTCCGTTTCGGCGTCAATTAGCTGGACGTTCACCCGCACCCGGTCTCCGGCCCGCTGCACGGCGCCCTCCAGCACCGTCCCCACTCCGAGCTCGCCCGCGATTTCGCGAATCGGTGGAGGGGACTCCCGGTACTGCATCACCGAGGTCCGGGAGATCACCTTGAGCCCCTCGATCTGCGAGAGACGGGTCAGGATATCGTCGTGGATTCCGTCCACGAAGAACTGGTCCTCTTCGAGCGCGCTCCGGTTGGCGAGCGGAAGCACCGCGATCGACCGGCGATGATCCTCCACGGCTACTTTCAGCTCGACGGCTTCGGCGTGCAACGCTTTTGAGCCCGTCGGTCCCACCTGGACGAAAGCCGTGGCGAGCACGATCGGAAGGCCGACGATCAGTAGGAACAAGGCAAGAGCTGGTGCCCAGTCCGGAAGGTTGAGGGTGCCCGCCAGCGTGTCCACCACCAGAAGAACGAGCCAGCTGCCCACCACGTAGATCCCGAGCACCCGCCACAGCGAGCGGCGGTGGATTTCGCGCAGTAGTCCCATCGCTCCCGTCAGAGCGCTGGCCGAGGCGGCCAGCTCCTCCGACAGCAGCTCGGCCCCCGCGTACCGTGCCTCGGGGTCCTTGCTCAGCAGCCGGAGCACCATCTCCTCCATTTCGCTCGGGAGGTCAGCGCGCAACTCGCCGGGCGGCCGAGGTTCCTCATGCAGGATGGCGTGGAAGACCGCCATGTCCTTTCCGCCGAAGGGGCGCTGGGCGGTGAGCATCTCGTAGAGCACCACGCCGAGGGACCAGAGGTCCGTCCTAGCATCCACCCCCTCGCCCCGCGTCTGCTCGGGCGACATGTAGGCCGGCGTCCCCAGCACCATCCCCGACTCGGTCAGCGCCGTCTCCTCCGTCTTCGCCAGCCCGAAATCCAGGATCTTGAGGACCCCCTCTTCCGTCACCATGAGGTTGGCCGGTTTGATGTCCCGGTGCACCAGCCCGGCCCGGTGAGCCGCGGCCAGCCCGCTCGCCGCCTGCGCCGCCAGCTCCATCGCCTCGTCTACCGCCAGCGAGCCCCGGGCGATCTTTTCCCTGACCGTCTCGCCGTCGTAGAAGGCCATGGCGATGAACAGCTGGCCCTCGTCCGTTTCCCCGATCTCGTGGATCGCGCAGACGTTGGGGTGGTCCAGGGCGGCGACGGCACGGGCCTCCCGCTCAAACCGCGCCTTGAAAGCGCCGTCGAGACTCCACTGGGGCGGCAGGAACTTGAGGGCCACGGTACGGCTGAGTTGGGTGTCGACGGCCTTGTACAGAATCCCCATGCCGCCGGCGCCCAGCAGCCCGACCACCTCGTAGTGCGACACCGTGCGGCCGATCAGCTTGTGGGGGTCGGCTAGGGCAGGACGACCTTCCTCGGGAACCTCCTCGAAGCCGGGCCGCGAGATCAGGTCCTCGAAGCTGCCGAGCAGCTCACCGGTCTCATCATGAGCTGCCAGCAGCCGCTTCAACTGGGCGTGGAGCTCCGGATCGCTCGAAGACAGCGCATCGAGCCGGGCGGCTTGGTCCTCTGTCTCCAGCTCGGCGAGCTCGAAGAAGAGCGCCTGGATCTCTTCCCAGCGTTCGGGAGTCACTGCTCCGTCCGTGGCTAGGGGTAGCGCCGCAAATCTCGGGCATGCGGACCGGACAATCGTGCACGACGGCGCGCGACTCTTAGAATAAGCCCTTCAGGAAGCGGCCAGGTACCTTCGCTGCCGTATGGTTAGGTGGCTTCAGCGCCTCGGGAGCCGACAGCGACCGATACCCACAAGCACGTGAGTATATCCAGCACCCTCGAGAAGTGGTGGGCGGGTTTCTCTGCGGGTTTCGCTTAGCTAGGATAGCAAATCAACCAAGGAATGATTAGCGGTGACCGCTAATAGGTCCGCGAAATCTTAGCAACTTAAGCTAAAATAAGGGGTTACGGAAACAGCTCCTAAGGCTGGCGCGTCTGTCAGTTCCGCGTTGGGGGGATTCGTTTGTTTTGTCTGAGACCCTAGAGCTTCAAACGAACGAAAAGAAAGCGGCGCATTCGGTGGATCCGGCTCTCCATAATCCCAGCCTACGACTACTCCCGGCCAATCTCGCTCGTCAATGAACCTGGAGAGTCAACCTGGAGAGTTGGCGAGTCCCCTCGCTGTTCGGTGGCGCTATAACCAGCTGTACGACAGCAGGTTACAACAGTGGAGCCGACCGGGATCGAACCGGTGACCTCCTGCTTGCAAAGCATATGGTCTAACCCCCGATTTCCGTACTATATGCGTACTTCTGCGGCAAAGTCCGCATGAGGTACGGACTTTTCTCAGCATTTCCGCACCTGATACGGACCGAACCTGGAGAGGAAACATGGAGAGGTAATGCCGGCGGGCTGCCCCTAATTACATCCCCCCCCCTCCACGCTCCTGATCTCGTCGTAGGGCGTGTCAGTGATGTCGGGCGCCGGAGAGATCTCGTAGTCGCTACCTATTGGGCTGGGCCGCGCTACACTGCCATCCGGATTCTTTTGTTTCGTCTGAGACCCTAGGGTTTCAAACGAAAAGAAAGGAAACTGCGAATGCGGCGGATCGGGCAATCGAGGCCCTCAAGGCCCAGGCGTCGATACTCATAATCCCAGCCTAGGACGGGCTCCTTCCACCAGCGCACTGGCTTCAACAGGCCGAATGAGTGCGAGACCTGCGTTCTCTCGCATTCGAACAACTAGCCCAGCACCTGGGCTGCGGGGGGTGGTCTCCGCGTCTGAGGTCCGTAGACGCAGCGTTGATCCATCAGATTATGCAAACAGGGCGAGTGCCCACCTACACTGGCAAGATGGGATCACGGTATCGCCGGAGGGAAGCGCGTCACCCGGCCCCATGGCGCTTCTCAACGACGACGGCCGCGGTCGCAACCGTCGTCGCTACATAGGCCAGAGGCTCAAGCGGCGAACCGAATCGGAGGGGGCAGCTGCCGCCTCACCCTGAAGGCAACAGGGTTTTGCCGAACGGCTTCACGATCATCACCGGGCTCTTCGACCCTCGGACCACCGCTGCGGCCACGCTGCCGAGAAGAGCTCGTTCCAGGCCGGTTCGCCCATGACTGGCGATCACCGTGAGATCGGCGCCCAAGCTTTCTGCACGGTCCACGATGGTCTGCGCGGGGTGCCCCAGCTCGACGTGTACCTGCGCCTCCACATCCGGCCCTTCCACACGCTGGAGGCGATCGTTCAAGTTGTCGAGCGCCCTCCTCTTGAGCTCGGGCATGTCGAACATCTGGGCGGCCTGCACCGGGAAGTAGAAGTCCGGATAGGCTCCGACCTCGAGCACGTGAAGCAGGTGAAGCTCGGCCCCCTCGGTCGCGCCGATCTGCTTTGCGTAGGCGAGCGCGCTGTCGGAGCTCTTCGAGTAGTCCAGCGGAACGAGGATCCGCTCGAAGCTTCCCGACGCCGCGCAATCCTCCTGTACGACCAGCACGGGACGGTCCGCCAGCCGCACCACCTCTTCGGCGACGCTGCCGAGCAGTAGGTGCCGAAGCCCGCGACGACCGTGGGTGCCTAGAACGATCAAATCGGCGTCCAGCTCCTGGGCGTATTCCAGGATAACCGGAGCTGGTGCGATGCCTCGTACCTGCGCTTGCACCACCTCTACATCCGGCATCCCACCATCCTCGGCTCTGGATGCCATGCGCTCTTCCGCCGTGCTCCGCAGGCGCTCGTAGAGCTCATCCGGCTCGGGAAAGTGGTGGGCCGGGTCGTGGGGGTCGTCCGCGTGAAGAACGACCGCGTGGAGCATGTGGAGCGCGGCCCCATGACGGGCGGCCATCTGGACCGCGATCGGGAACGCCTTCTCCGAGCACGGAGAGAAGTCGGTCGCGTACACAACCCTGTTTATATCCAGCATCGTTCCCCCTCGGCCAAGGTACATTCTGCCTACCAGGAATCTACCGAACGCGCCCCGGTTGCGTCTGTCAGGAAACGCTGGAACCCCGTGTCGAAGATCTTCCAAGCGCTCGCCGTCGATCGGCAGGCAGCTTCACCGGCGGCTCGGTGTCTGCTCGGCGGCGCTCCGGAACGACGGCAGCTCGCTCAGCCCAGCGCTACATCGAGGACCATCATCAGCGCGAACCCGATCATCGCGCTGAGGGTGGCCAGATCGGCACGGCCACCCTGGTGCGCCTCCGGAATCAGCTCCTCCACCACGACATAGATCATCGCGCCGGCAGCGAAGGCCAGGGCATAGGGGAGGAGTCCTCCGACGAGGGTGATGGCAGTGGCCCCCGCAACCGCCGCCACAGGCTCGACGACGGCTGAAAGCTGGCCGTACCAGAACGACTTGCCCGCGGACGCTCCCTCTTGCCGCAGAGGCATGGCCACGGCGATGCCCTCGGGAAAGTTCTGGATTCCGATGCCAATGGAGAGCGCCACTGCGCTGGTCAGCGTGCCGCCGGCCGACACGTCCAGTTGGGACGCGGCGGCGGCGAACGCAACGCCGATCGCCAGTCCTTCTGGAATGTTGTGAAGGGTGATGGCGAGGACGAGCAGCGTGGTCCGCTCCCACGTGGTTCGCACCCCTTCGGATTCGGAGCGAGGCAGACCGAGGTGGAGATGCGGGAGCAACCGATCCGCCACGCGCAGGAAGAGTCCGCCTGCCAGGAAGCCGGCTGCCGGGGGCAGCCAAGCCGGCAGGCCCAGCAGCACCGAACGTTCGATGGCGGGCAGGAGCAGCGACCACACGCTCGCCGCGATCATCACGCCAGCTGCGAAGCCGAGCATAGACGCCAGAACAGCCTGAGGGAGTTTTCGGGTAAGGAAAACGACGGCGGCTCCAACCGCCGTCACACTCCAGGTGAACAGGCCGGCCACGAGCGCTTGTTGAGCGGCGGACAGCGCTGTGAATTGCTCGATCATCCCGTATCCTGTCGAGCAACTACGGAGAAGGGGGGACGCGGCCGGCAGGCCGTGGCTACTCGGCGGACATGAACGCGCGGCGGCCCGCCCAATAGGCGACAGCTGTCCAGAGGACCAGGCTGCCGCTCGCTGCCGCGATCAGACCGGCACGCCCGAGGCGCCCGAGCAGCGACGCTCCGGCTGGCCCGAACAGACCGGGGTCCGTTTCCAGAAGCGCGATCATGGCCAGCCTGAAGGCCTCGACCGGATTCACCAGCGACCAGATCTCCAGGAGACCGGCCGGCAGGCCCCACCGGACGAACGCCGCCATGAGGCCGAGGCTCCCGAGGGCCAGAAACGCCAGCCAGAGGGTGAACACGACGCTCGTGGCGCGGCCGCGGGTCGAGGTGCGCGCCGACACCCACAAGCCGATCGACACGAAGGCTGCGGCCAGCACGATCGTGAAGAGGAGCAGCATCGCGATCGGCAGCGCGGGCACTCCCTTGGCGGCCGCAACAGCGCCCGTCACCCCGTAGCCGACGACGAGCGAGGCCACGACCGCCGAGACCACACCCAGCCACTTGCCTGCGAACACTTCGCCCCGTGTCACCGGTTGCGCCAGCAGGTAGTCGAGCGCGCCGGTTTCCCGGGCGCCCGAGATCGCCGCCCCGGCCGAGAGCAGCGCCATCAGTGGTACGACGAACAGGGCAAGCTGCATGAGACCCGCCAGGGCACGGCCGTAGCTGCGATATCCCAGGAGGGTCACATCGACCTGGCCGAACAGCATGAGGAGCAGGCCTCCGGCCACGAAGATCCCCGCGTTGAGCCAGAACCAGTAGGCGCGTAGGGAGTCCCGCACGCCGGCCTGGGCGAGCAGCCGGACGGTCATTGACCCACCTCCTTCGGCGGCAAGTCGACCCCGCTGCGCGAAGCCCGGCAGCTGGAGAGCTGGTCCAGGACGAGCTCCAGAGAAGGCGGTCGAGTCCGGAACTCGCCGACGGGAAGGCCGCGCCGGCGGACTTCCACCAGCACATCCAGGCTCGATGTTCCTCTTACGTCGACCTCGACCCCGGCCCCGTTCGCCCGCAGACCGGCGACGGCCGGACACTCCCGCAACTCGGCGGCCACCCGGTCGACCTTCCCGTCGGGAACGGCCAGCCAGAGCCTCGGGGCCGCGTCGGTCGTGCGCCACAGCTCGTCGAGCGTGCCGTCGAACGCCAGTTCCGCATCGTGGAGCACCAGCACGCGGTCGGCGAGTACCTCGATCTCGTCCAGTCGGTGCGAGGCGAACAGCAGGGTCACATCCTCCGTCAGGTCACGAACCGCCCGGAAGAGATCGCGCCGCGAGCCCGGATCGAGGTTGGCGGTCGGCTCATCCAAGAGAAGAACCGATGAGCCGCTGCCCAGGGCGAGCGCCAACAGCGCTTTCTGCACCATGCCGCCCGACAGCTCGGCCAGAGCCTTGTCTCCCGTCTGACCCAGCGGCATTCCGAGCCCCGCGAGCAAATCGGCAGGACCGTCCACGCTGGCTCCGCGCAGGCTCGCGAAGAACGCGACGAACTCGGCCAGGGTCATGTCGTAGGGGGGCGCCGTCTGCGGGACGTATCCGATCTTCCGTCGCACCTCCTTGCAGCGCTGCGTGACGGCCTCACCGTCTACGCGCAGATCTCCCTCGAAGTCAGTGAGCGAGAGAAGGCAGCGGAACAGCGTCGTCTTGCCCGCGCCGTTCGGGCCGAGCAGGGCCACACGCTCGCCCCGTTCGATGCGGAAATCCAGGCCGTCGAGCACCCTCTGTGCCCCGTAGCTCTTGCCGAGCCCCGACGCCGATATCATGCAGGTCTCCTTCGCGCGACGCGCCACAGCGCGCCGCCCGTGGCGGCGGCGAGCGTGATCCAGAGCAACGCCTGCCGGATCGATGGTCGGGAACCCACCTGCGGGCCGGCCGCCCGCGCGAGCTGGCGCGAGTCGATTCGCGGAGAGCTGTCAATCAGGATCGGCTCGGGTTGGAGCAGCGGAAAGAAGCGGCCCACCATTTCCAGCACTCCGAGGGCGGGGCTCATGGCGAACAGCCCGAGCGCCGGATACCGGCTGAGCAGCTCATCGGCCAGCCGCGCATGCACGAAAGGGGTGTCGCCCGTGCCGTTCCCGTCCTGGTCGAAGCCGGCGTAGCTGCCCCAGTAGTTGTCTGCCCACCGATTTCGGGTGGCCACATCCGGGCCTGCGCCCCCGGCCAGGATGACCGGGCTGCGGTTGTTCACGAAATCGTTTCCCTCGAACGAGTTTCCCCGAACGGAAGGAAGCAGTCGGACGCCCGCACCGTTCGCGAGCAGCAGATTGTCGATGAAGGTGTTCCGATCGGTCGTCGAGCGGGGCGAGTTGTCGAGGTGGATGCCGATCACGTTACCGACGATCAGGTTTTCCGACGCCTCGACCGCGTCGGTGTCCTTCATGCCCAACCCCATTCCTGTCACCCCCGTCGAGTTCGCGAAAACGTTCTCGCTCAGCCGGATGTCGGCGGAATACATCAGGAATGCTCCGACCTTGTTGCCGTCGAAACGGTTCCGCTCGAAGGCGTTGTGGTTGCTGTACATATAGTGGAGACCGTAGCGGCCGTCTTCGATCACGTTGTCGCTCACGAGCAGGCTGTCCGAGAAGTAGATCACGACATCCCGCGTCGTTCGAACCACGTTTTCCGAGACGCGCGTGCCCGAGCTGTACCACAGCCGGATTCCGTCTCCGCGGCGCGGTAGCTCGAAGGGCTTGCCCTCGATGACGTTCCCTTGGACGAGAGACCCGGGCGAGCCTTTCAGATAAACCCCATAGAAGACATCCTCGAGGCGGTTGCGCACGATGCGCGTTCCGGGACCGTCTCTCACGATCACGCCGGCATGCTCTTTTTCCACGGCGGAGCCCGAGCCGCGGATTACGAAGCCCTCGAGGTGAACGGGAGCCGACGCTTCGATCACGTGGCCCTCTCCGCCGCCGTCTATCACTGGCCAGCCTTCACCCAGCAGCGTGAGCGGAACCCCGATCCGGATGCGTTCCGCATACGTCCCGGCAGCTACGGTGACCGTATCGCCGGCCTTCGCGGTCGCGACCGCGGCGGCGATGGTTCCGAAATCCGAGTCGGGGCCCACCGTCAGGGCCTGAGCTCGAAGCGGAGTCTGAGCGCTGGGCACGCCGGCCAAGAGGGCGGCGATCGTTGCGGCGAGAAGGCTGCGACCTGCCGATAGTCCGTGCGTGTTCACGTGACGTCGCGCCTTCGGAACCATTCGTAGGCCAGGATCACCGGTCCCAGCGCGCCGGCCGTGAACATCAGGATTGCTCCAGCGCTCGGGTAGCTGGTCACGGTGAAGTTCGCGATCTGCGTCGTGCCGAACATGCCGGGCGTGAACGGTTCCATGGTGAGCGGCGCGTCGGGCGACAGGTTGTGCCCGTACTCGTACAGCCAGTTTTTGAAGTCGTAGAGCATGACCGCCCCGAACACCACGAAGTCCAGATAGCCGATGGCCGCGATCGGTAGCCTGCCGACCAAGGCCGCCAGGACCGCGAAGCCCAGGAAGCGCAGGATGAAGAACGGGACAAACATGAACTCCGGGAACTCGTCCGGCTGGATTTGCTGCATCCCGATGTAGTGGTTCAGGATGTTTACCTCCTGGAGATCCCCGGCGACTGTGTGCGGATAGACCACGATGCTCAGTCCGTCTGGATACTGCGGTGCCATCAGTCCGATATTCCAAATCGGCAGAAAGATGCTGGGCAGCAGAGCGAGGGCTACCGTGACGAGCAGGATCCGGCTCGTGAGCGAAAGCTCGCTCTGAAAGAAGCTCGTCACTCGATCCATCCGTCCCATGGGTCTCTCCTCTTGCTCCGCCGTCGGAGCTGCCTTGTTCAGGGCGGTCTCGGCTTGTGGAGTCCGAAGCCCCGTCAGGGGCCAGCCCGAGAGGCCGGCCCCGGGGCCGGTGGCTACGGTTTGACGAGAAGGTATCCCGCCATCTCGAGGTGGAGCGCGGAGCAGAACTCGGTGCAGTAGTACGGGAAGACGCCCGCCTCATCCGCTGTGAAGCGGACGACCTGCGACTCGCCGGGCTCGATGCTCAGGTTGATGTTGTACTTGGCGACGGCAAACCCGTGCGTGGCGTCCAGCGCCTGCTCGATGTTGGTGATATGGATCACCACCTCATCGCCCTGGTTCACCTCGATGTGCTCGGGGTTGAAGTGGCTCCGCACCGCGGTCATGTAGACGTGCACCTCGTTTCCGCGACGCTCGATCCTCTCCTCGCCGGGCAGTGCCGGATCTTCGGCCGGCGCCATCCGGCGTGGATCGAATCCCACCTGAGGATAGATCTGCCACACATCCAGCTTGTCCGTCTTGATCATCTGCGCGTAGTGCGGCTCGCCGATCCCGATCGGCGAATCGTAGAGCAGCTGCATCTGCGGACCGGCTATGTCGATCAGCTGGAAGTTCTGCGGAAGCAGCGGGCCGACCGGCGTGAAGCGGTCGATCGACCACTTGTTCAACGAGATCAGGTAGTTGCCGTCGGGAGACTTCGTGTCGCCCTCCGCCGCCACCACGTGCCCTACGTTGTAGTGGACCGGCAGCTTCTCGATCACCTGCATCTGCTCGTAGTCCCACTTCACCACTGACGGCTCGAGGAAGAGGCTCGTGTACGCGATGCCGTTGCCCCCGAACTGCGTGTGCAGCGGTCCGAGACCGAGCTCCACCTGTCCATCGATGATCGAGTCGAAGTTCAGGATCGGCACGCCGTAGGGATCGGTGCCCGAGTAGTCTTCGTTCGCGATCGCCTGCTGGATCTTCTCCCACGAGTAGATCGTGCCGTGCGGGTCCAGCTTTCCGGAGACGATGATCTTCGTGCCGTCGGGCGTCACGTCAGCCCCGTGTGGGCTCTTCGGCTCAGGCGCGAAGTAGAGCAGACCCTCCGCCACGGCCGTCTGGATCGGAATCACGCGACGTCCCTGGATCTCGACCGTCTTGCCCGGCTGCGCCGCGACCTCGGCCGCGGCCTGCCAGTTGATGATGGCCAGGTAGTCCATGTCATTCGCGGAGCAGCCCGCCTCGAACGGAGGATTGCCCTGCATGATGCCGCCGGTCGCCATCTCGGTGCAGAAGCTGTTCAGGAAAACCCAGCCGAAGGACGGGCCCTTGCCAGCGTCGGACAGGTCCTGCCAGTACGGAGGCAGCTCGATGACGAAGGACTCGTCGACGTTGAGACGGCCCGCGTCGCGATCGAACTTCCAGAACGTCACCGCACCCCGATACCTCTCCTCGTACTCGCTCAGCGGTGCGTAGCTGCCGTCCAGCGGCGCGGCGTACTGGGCAGCTTCGATCACGTACTCGGTGTTTGGGGTCACGAAAGCACCGCCGTGGTTCGCCGCCATCAGCGGATCGGTAACGATCTGCTTCGTCTCGAAGTCACGTAGGTCGATGACGGCGATCCTCGGGTTCGCCTTGTCGTTGATGAACACCCATTGCCCGTCATAGTCTCCGTCGGTCTCGGATAGCGCCGGGTGATGAGTGTCGGCCCAGGTGATATCCCGGTTGTTCATCCTCCCTTCGGCGAGCACCGCATGGGTGTCCTCGGCGCCGTAGCCCCAGCCCTGCCAGGGCTCGGGCGTGAAGACGCCGACCACCTTCAGGAGCCGCATGGAGGGGACACCGATCACGAGCATCTGGCCCGAGTGGCCGCCGGAGGCGAACAGCAGGTACTCATCCATCTTGCCGGTGGGCACGTAAGTCTTGAGCGCGGCCGACACGTCCGCCTGGCTCAGCCCTCGCGCCTGCGCGATGTCCCCGATGTCGCCGGTCACCTGGCCGCCACCCCCACCGCACGACATCGCGAGGAACAGAACGGCGGCAGCGGCCGCGACGGGGATTCCCAGTTTGAACAACAGCTGTCGTTGTCTCATCGGTTGTGCCTCCTATGGGGTCTCGGCTGTGGTTCGCAGATACTCGTAAAGCGCGCGCGCTTCGTCCGGCTGAACCTTCTGGTTCGGCATCGGAGTGAAGTATTCAGCGAAGAGTCGCTTCACGGTCGAGTCGGTCTGGAGCATCGAGTCGGGCGCGGTGATCATCGCGTAGATCCAGTCGTACGAGCGACGCCCGGTGACGCCCTGGAGGTCAGGACCGACCAGGCGGCCCTCGCCGATCTTGTGGCAGGCCACGCAGCCGCGCTGCGCGAAGAGCTGCTCGCCGATGCCCGCCAATTCTGCATCGATCGGCATGTCCAGGTTGACAGCAAATGACTCGCTATCTCCACCGTCTGCGCACCCGTCTACGGCCGTGGCCAGCACGATCGTGGCCCACAAGACAGCTCTACCGAGGCGTATGCGAAGCCTGTGCGTTTTCATGTCTCAAAAGGTAGATGCGCCCTGGCCGGACGTCTGTCCGGCAAAGTGCGCGTGAAAGTGTCGGGGATTGTTGGGATCAGGTGTGGGGAGGTTCCTTACATCTCAGACGGGCCGTCCTTGGCCTGGCGCTACGGCTCCTTCAGGAGGCCCACCTTCAGGGCGAAGCGCACGAGCTCGGAGCGATGGGTAAGGCCGAGCTTCTGCATGATGCGCGAGCGGTACGTGTCCACGGTCTTGCCGGAGATGAAGAGCTTCTTCCCGATCTCACGAGAGCTGTAGCCCTCGGCGGTCAACGCCATGACCTCCTGCTCGCGCGAGCTGAGCTGTCTCAGGCTGGGCGCATCAGGATCGGACGCGGCCGCCTTATACTCCTGGAGCAGCAGCTTCGTCGCTTGGGGCGGCAGGTACACCTCTCCGCGCGCGACGATGCGTATCGCCTCGATCAGGTCTCGGTCGGCGCTGGTCTTCGTCAGATAGCCGCTCGCTCCGGCTTGGACGACCGGAACGAGATACTCCTCCTCGGCGTGGACCGTCAGCACGAGGACCCGGCTCTCGAGCTCCAGAGCCGCCATGCGCCGGGTCGCCTCGAGGCCACCGGAGCCGGGCATCGCGAGATCCATCAGGACGACGTCGGGACGAAGGGTGCGCGCCTGATCCACCGCCTCGTTGCCGTTCGCCGCTTCGCCTACGACGTCGATGTGCGACTCCGCCTCGAGGAGCGCGCGGAGGCCCGAACGGAACATCGCGTGGTCGTCAGCGATCAGGACCCGGATCGGTTCAGACATCCACCGCCTCCGGCACGTTCACCGGTAGCTCCAACCGGATCCGGGTGCCCTCACCGAGCTCGCTGCTCACCGACACGCGCCCGCTGACGCTCCCGGCCCGCTCCCGCATGCCGAGAAGCCCGAGCCCCCGGGTTCCGGACTCCACTTCCTCGAACACGAACCCCTTGCCATCGTCTATCACCTCGCTGACAAGCCGGCCCTCCTCTTCGAACACTCGCAGCGTCACGCGCGACGCCTGGGCGTGCCGCACGACGTTCGAGATCGCCTCCTGCACCACCCGGTAGAGCACCAGCTTCTCATCCTCGCCGAGAAGCTCGCTCACCGGATCGATCTCCACGTCCGCATCCAGATCCGTCTCGGAGAGGCGCGTGCGGACATGTCCGCGAAGGGCCGCCTCGACCCCCACTCCCTCCAGCGCCGGCGGGCGAAGGCCGTGTGCGATCCGATTGAGCGTAACGGCCGCTTCCACAATATCCTCCCGAAGCTCGGCCAGAAACGCCTCGCGCTGCCTCTCGTCCTCCGTGCCACTGATCAGCCGCACGCTAAGGAGGAGCGTGGCAAGACGCTGTGCCATGTCGTCATGGAGCTCCAGGGAGATGCGGCGGCGCTCCTCCTCGGTGGCACGAAGCGCCGCCCGGCCGAACTCGCGGTAACGCACCCGCTCGCTGACGTCCCGCACGATGGAGATCACGTATGTGCCTTCGTCCGTCTCGAGAGGGCTCAGGCTGATCTCGACGGGCAGCTCGTGGCCATCCTTGCGCCGTCCCCGCAAGCTGAGCCCCATGCCCATCGGCCGCGCCCGCGGACTCTGGCTGTATTCCGCACGCTGGGCCTCGTGGGTCGAACGGGCCCGATCCGGGACCAACGCCTCCACCGGGAGGCCGACGAGCTCATCCTCGGAGTACGCGAAGATTCGCAACGCCTGGTGGTTCGCCGCCCGAATCACGCCTCTCTGGTCGACGATGAGGATCCCATCCGGGGCGGCGTCAAACAGGGCGTCGCCGGGTAGTGGAAGCCGGGACTTCTTATCGCTCACAGTATCTCACAATCTCACACCGGCGCCTCCTCATCTCACCACCCTCGGCTCCTCATCCCACACCGTTTCTCACACCGTCCCCTCTTCGCGGGGTGGAGGATTTCCCCACAGCGAGTGTCCGTTTCCTGACGCGCGCTTCCACCGCCCCCCGACAGACGCGCCCGGGCCGCCGCTTCAGATTGAGGACGAAGTCTCTTGCGCCGCAACGACCGCCGGACCGTAGCGCCGTGCCAAGCACGGGATCGCGGACTCTTGCCGGCCGACGCCGCGGCCCGACAAAACGATGGCGATGGCGAAAACAGTCAGTCCGACTTCCATGTCGCGCGATCCGGTTCGGGATCGGACCTCGTCTCCGGCCCGCCCCGGCTCGGCAGCGAGCAAGGCCAGGCCTCCGGGCGGCGGCTCCCCGATCGCCTACAAACTCCTGCGCGTTCCGCTTTTCTACAAGATACTCATCGCCAACGCCGTCATTCTCGGGGCCGTGACGCTGCTGGGTACCATGCTCATCGCCCGGGCTGGCGGGATGGCGGAGGCCGGCTCCATCCTCCGGCTTGCCATCCTTCTCTCCTTGGGCGCCCTCATCGTGGGCGCGACGTGCAACGCCGTGCTGACGCGCCTCGCGCTTTCTCCCCTTCGGGAGCTCGAGAGCGCCGCCCGAAGCGTCGAGCTTGGCGACATGGATGCCCGAATCCGGCCCTCCCGCCTCGCCGATGCGGACACGCTCCGGCTCGCCGCGGTGTTCAACCGGATGCTGGACCACGTGAGGCGCTCCGGCGAACGCCAGCGCGAGCTGACCCTCCGCGCTCTGGATGCCGAAGAGAAAGCCAGGAGCTGGGTCGCACGGAAGCTGTACGACGAGTGCGCGCAGTCGATCGCGGCGACGCTCCTCCGGCTCAAGGTCGCACGACTGCGGCTGGATCGGGCGGGAACCGAGGAGGAAGAGCTGGAGAGGCTGCGCGACGAGCTGCTCGGTGCGCTGGAGGGGGTGCGAGAGTTGGCGCGCGAGCTTCGGCCACCCGAGCTTGACGAGATCGGGTTCGTCCTGGCCCTGACGGCCCACACGCGCTCGCTCTCGGAGCGCACGGGATTGAGCATTCAACTGGATGCGGAGCCCGTCGACACGGAGCTTTCCCCCGAGGCGGGCCTCACGGTTTACAGGATCGTGCAGGAGGCTCTCTCGAACGCCGTTCGGCACGCCTCGGCCGGCTCGGTCGGGGTATACGTCACGCGCAGCGAGGACGGTTTCGTGGCGGAAGTTCACGACGATGGGACGGGTTTCGACGTCGAGGCCGAGATCGAAAGGGCGGGGCGCGGTCTCGGATTGCTGGAGATGCAGGAGCGCGCACGCCGGGTTGGGGGAAAGCTATCCATCGAGAGCTCGCCCGGTGCCGGGACGCGAGTAAGGCTGGAGATGCCGGCCGTGCTGCCGAATATCGCTAGCTGATGTGGAAGTTCTGGTTCGCGGTCCTGGTTTCCATCCCCGTGCTGGCGACGGCCTACGCGGAGTTCGTGCCGCGTCTGTCCGGGCTGAGCCGGACGACGATCCGCGGGATCTGGGCCGCGGACGGGCTTCTCGCCCTGGCGGTGCTGCTCTACTCGCGCCGGCATTTCATCGCCGGCATGGTGTCGGCGTTCCGGCACCGCTCCGCGGACATGAACACGCTGATCGCCATCGGCGCGGCCTGGCCTTACTCGGCCGTCCTGTTCCCCGAAGGGCGCCGCCGTTCTTCGACGTGACGGCCGTGGTGTCGCGCTCGTAGCCCCATCGACGAGTCGATGGTCACCGGCGAGAGCATACCCGTCGAGCTTCGCATGGTACGGGGGGCTTCCTTAGACCGCCTCCTACCCGGGCCGGGACCCTAGCTGGATCTTGTCGGGGAGAACGAGCTTCTCCCCAGGATTCGAGTAGCACTCCGGCCTGTCCTGCACGTCACCGCTCCCGCTCCCACGATCTGCCGGAGCGCCTCCAAATGCAACGGCTGTAGGGAAGATCCCGACAGTCCAACCGATTCCTTCCGACAACGGCGCGGTCACGTTTCCCGACAGACTGGGTGCTGCGGCCAAGCTATCCTTGAGCTGCGCTCGGACCTATACGCGCCAGAGCGAGAAACACCCGAGTGGACGAAAAACTCTGCGAGATGATGAACGACTGAGGCACACGGGACGCATGAAACCGATGCGGATTCTGCGAGCCGGCCTGGTAGTGGCCGCGCTGACGGCGGCTCATACAGGTCAGGCGATTTCACAGGTGAGGGGCGAGCCTCTCTCGATCGACGAGGCAGTCTCCCTGGCGAGAGAGGCGAACCCGATGCTCCGGGCCGCCCGCCTTCGGGCCGACGCAGCCTCGGAGCGGGTCTCACAGGCCGGAGCCCTTCCCGATCCTCAGTTCACCTTCGGCCTGCTGAACCGACCGGTGGGCGACTTCCGCCGCACGGACTGCCCTGTGGGTTACGGCGGCGTGGGGCCATCTCCGGCGTTGCCGCTTCTCCCCGATACGCACGGGATCGCGTCGTCGCGCCGCCTTGGAACTGTGACCCACGGCGCTCGTAACGTGGCCCGCCGTACTTCTTCAGCAGCCTTCTAGGATGCCGAGGATCATCGAGCCGTTCCGGATCAAGGTGGTCGAGCCGCTTCGGATGACGACGCGGCCGGAACGCGAGCGCATTCTCGCCGCGGCCGACTGGAACCTCTTTCGCATCCCCGCCCGCGAGGTTCTCGTCGACCTCCTCACGGATTCCGGGACGGGAGCGATGTCGTCGGAGCAGTGGGCCGGCATCATGAGGGGCGACGAGTCGTACGCCGGCGCGGAATCCTGGTACCGCTTCCGGGACCGGGTCAGGGAGCTGACCGGCTTCGAGCACATCATACCCACCCATCAGGGACGCGCGGCCGAGCGAATTCTCTTTTCCTGCCTGGATGTGGCCGACAAGGTGGTCGTCTCCAACACTCACTTCGACACGACGAGGGCCAACGTCGAGTACCTGGGAGGGCGAGCGCTCGACATCCCGGTGCCCGAAGCTCTCAGGCCCGAGGAAGAGCACCCGTTCAAGGGTGACATCGACCTCGATGCGCTCTGCCGCGTTCTTTCCGATGACGCGAGCGACGTGGCTTGCGTCATCCACACGATCACCAATAACTCGGGCGGCGGGCAGCCGGCTTCGATGGCGAACATCCGGGCGGCCAGCGAGATCTGCCGCTCCCACAACGTTCCGTTCTATCTCGACGCCTGTCGGTTTGCCGAGAACTCCTACTTCATCAAGCTGCGCGAGGAGGGATACGCCGAGCGCACGGTCGAATCGATCGCGCGGGAGACCTTCTCCCTGGCGGATGGGGCCACGTTCAGCGCGAAGAAGGACGGCCTCGCCAACATCGGCGGGTTCCTGGGGTCCAACGACGACCGGCTGGCACGCCGTGAGCAGGAGCTCCTCATCCTCACCGAGGGGTTCCCCACCTACGGTGGTCTGGCTGGCCGCGACCTGGAGGCGATCGCCGTCGGGCTCCGGGAAGTCGTCGAGGAGGACTACCTGCGCTACCGCCTGGCGTCGGTGGCGTACCTGGGGGAGGGCTTGATGGAGACGGGTTATCCGATCGTACGGCCACCCGGCGGACACGCGGTGTACATCGACGCGGGAAGCTTCCTGCCCGCCATCGGACCCCAGGAGCTCCCGGCCCAGGCCCTCGCGTGCGAGCTCTACATGGAGGGCGGAATCCGCAGCGTGGAAATCGGGACGCTCATGTTCGGCGGCACCGACGCCTCGACGGGCGAGGAGCGGACCGCGCCCCTGGAGCTACTCCGGCTGGCGATCCCCCGGCGCACGTACACCAAGAGCCAGATCGACTACGTCCTCGACGTGGCGACGGCCGTCGCCGAACGGCGGGAGAGTCTACAGGGACTCCGCATCGTCGAGGAGCCCGCCCACCTCCGACACTTTACCGCTCACCTGGAGCCGTTGTAGGCGAACACCGCACCCGGCGTCACGACCGACCGCCGAACACGTCCACTAGCCCCCACCAGAGCCACCGTCACGTAGCCGACCAGGCCGGTGACGAGACCTTCGTACAGGACTTGCGATTGAGTCTCCTTCATGGTGGCCTCCGGGCAACATCGAGATCATCGGAGACCCCTGCTGCCGCCTCCTTTTTAGCCCTCCGTCAGGCGCTCAGCCGCGCTCAGCTCTTCAGAGCCCGTGCATGCGCCACGCCATCCTGGCCGCGTGTGACACCCGAACCAGGCTAGCTGCCGGACTTGGACCTCAGGTAGCCGAGAACTCGCTCCCTCTCTTGATCGCTAAGCGGGGCGAGGTCCATGAGCGGAGCGAACGCCTGCATCTTGGCCACCACGGTCTCCCACTCGGCGGCCGTGTGAGCTTTCGGCGCGGGGATCTCGTGACAGCGCGAACAGCGGTTCCTAAAGAGGTCGGCGTCCGGTCCGTCCTCGATCTCGTTGGGCATGGCCGCTGGAAACGCGTGTCTGTCCGAACGCCGGCGCTGCGGCGCGTGCAAGCGCGCGGCGCTCCTATTCTGCTGTCAACGTAGGAAGGGAGTGCCGAAGCGGCTGTGGGGAATCGGTGGAAGCGGCTGTGGGGCGTTGCCCATCGCCTCCCGCCCCCGTTGGTTGGGTTGTCGGCTCGCCTTGCGCGAGTAGAGCGCGAAGGTGCCGCTCCAGTGACCACGCCGTCAAGACTCCCGTTGGGCCGTAACTCAATATCAGTTCTCACTTTCCGGGAAATTCCCTACATCCAATAGCGTGCTTCTTCCGACAAGACACACGGGCACCAGGACCATAGGATCACGGTGTGCCTCTCCCTTATGTTTGCTCCTTCGCTGGGAGAGAAGGAGCGTGTTGGATTCCGGAATC
>Ga0255057_10000711_pt1 | contig 19083 bp, 13 predicted proteins | sample Cases_109_6_MG_FD_189022 | JGI IMG/M metagenome (GOLD analysis project Ga0255057, IMG submission 189022) | Seawater microbial communities from Amundsen Gulf, Northwest Territories, Canada - Cases_109_6 | ecosystem: Environmental > Aquatic > Marine > Gulf | place: Canada: Northwest Territories... | reverse complement strand
TTACCTGGTGGAGCTGGTGGAGGGGGAGGATGGCTTTCGCCCGGGCCAGATGGTGCGCGCCAACCGTCTCGAGACCTACTCCGAGATCGAGAACGGCGATTGGAAGTTCCTCATGTGGGACGAAGCCGCCGATAGGGCAAAGATGCCCATGGGCAGCAGCGGCTTCCGTTGGGGGAAGCCGGGCCAGTGGAATCTCAAGCTCGAGGACGGCCTGGACGGGAGCCCGATCGCACCTCGCCTCACTTTTCTCGACACCGCCGAGGCGGTCGTGCAGGTGGGCTTCGATGACTTTGGCGAGGGACAGACCCTCCAGCGCGGGGTGCCGATTCGCTATCTGACCACCGGGGACGGCAGCAAGATAGCGGTGACGACGATTCTCGATCTCTTGATGGCCCAGTACGGTGTGCCCCGGGGCCTCGAGGGGGCCTACCCGGAGAGCTACGACGACGACCTGCCCTACACGCCGGCCTGGTCGGAGAAGTACACCGGCATGAGCCGCGAGATGGTGATCCGATTCGCTCGCGAGTGGGCGAAGACGGCGGAGCTGACCAAGGGCAAGTGCACGATCATCATCGGTGCCGGAATCAATCACTGGTATCACGCCAACCTCATGTATCGGGCGGGGATTCACGCCCTCATGCTCTGCGGCTGCGTGGGAGTCAACGGCGGTGGTCTGGCCCATTACGTGGGTCAGGAGAAGCTCGCTCCGGGTGAGTCCTGGGGCACTCTGGCCTTCGGCAGGGACTGGGGGGGACCGCCGCGACTGCAGAATGCTCCCAGCTGGCACTACGTACACTCCGACCAGTGGCGCTACGAGAGGTCCTTCACCGACTACAACACGGTGCCGCCTTCGCAGAACGGCTCGCTGGCCAGTGGGCACACCATGGACATGCAGGTGAGGGCGGTTCGCAGCGGCTGGCTGCCCTTCTACCCTCAGTTCGACCGCAACACCCTGGAGCTGGTGGCGGAGGCCAAGGAGGCGGGTGCCGAGAGTGAGAAGGAGATCGTCGATTGGGTGGTGGACAAGCTCAAGCGTCGGGAGATCAAGTTCGCGGTCGAGGATCCGGATGCACCGGAGAACTGGCCCCGGGTCTGGTACATCTGGCGCGGCAACGCCCTGATGTCCTCGGCCAAGGGACACGAGTACTTCCTCAAGCACTATCTCGGGACCCACACCAATACCGTCGCCGAGGACCTCGCCGAAGGCTCGGTGAAGGAGGTGAAATGGCGGGAAGCTCCTCATGGCAAGCTGGATCTGGTCGTCGATCTCAACTTCCGCATGGACACCTCGGCGCTCTACTCCGACATCGTCCTGCCCGCTGCAACCTGGTACGAGAAGGCCGATCTCAACTCGACCGATATGCACAGCTTCATCCACCCGCTGGCGGAGGCGGTGCCCCCGTGCTGGGAGTCGAAGAGCGACTGGCAGATCTTTAGGGCCATCGCCGAGAAGTTCTCCGAGCTCGCGGCTCCTCACTTCCCCGAGCCGGTCGACGATCTGGTGGCCTCACCGCTGGCGCACGATTCACCAGCCGAGATCGCACAAACGGAGATCCGTAGCTGGATCGATGGCGAGGTCGAGGCGATCCCGGGCAAGACGATGCCGGGTCTGAAGCTCGTCAAGCGCGACTACGCGAACCTCTACCACCGGTTCTGTACCTTCGGGCCGGCGGCGCGCAAGGGGGGCCTCGGCGCCCACGGCACCCATTACGAGATCGAGGACTTCTACGACGAGCTCGCCCGCCAGCAGCCCGCCGAGGGTTGGGACGGAGAGGAGTATCCATCGGTCAAGGAGGACGAAGAGGCGTGCAATCTGATCCTCCAGCTGGCGACCGTTACCAATGGCGAGCTCGCCTGGCGCTCCTACAAGAACATGGAGGAGAAAACGGGGCTACCGTTGGCTCATCTGGCGGAGAAGAGCCGCAATTTCCGCACCTCCTACAAAGACCTCCAGAGCCAACCGCGGCGCTTCGTCAACAGCCCCATGTGGTCAGGTCTGATCGAGAACGGCCGGACCTACTCGCCCTTCACCTACAACGTCGAGGCCATGGTGCCGTGGCGTACCCTCACCGGCCGCCAGCACTTCTACCTCGAGCATCCGCTCTACCTCGATTTCGGCGAGCACCTGCCGACCTACAAGCCCAAACCGCTGCCGACCGAGTACGCGGATCTGCTTTTCACCGAGAACGGCCATCGGGCGAAGATGCTCAACTACCTGACGCCGCACGGCAAGTGGCATATCCACTCCACCTTTGGCGACAACGAGCGCATGACAACCCTGTCGCGGGGCTGTGAGCCCTTCTGGATCAACGACAAGGACGCGGCCGAGTTGGAGATCGAGGACAACGACTGGGTCGAGGTCTTCAACGACCACGGCGTGGTCGTGACCCGTGCCGCGGTCACGGCGAGAATCCCTCCCGGCATATGTATTCAGTATCACTCCCCTGAGCGGACCATCTCGGTGCCGAAGTCCCCGCTGCGGGGCAACCGTCGCGCCGGTGGCCACAACAGCCTGACCCGGACGCGCCTGAAACCCAATCTGATGGCCGGCGGCTATGGGCAATTCACCTACCACTTCAACTATTGGGGCCCGACAGGGTGCAACCGCGACACACATATTCTGGTGCGCAAGCTTCCCCAGCTCGATTGGTAATCGGAGAGGAGATAGAGGATGGACGTACGCTCGCAAGTCTCCATGGTGTTCCACCTGGACAAGTGCATCGGCTGCCATACCTGTTCGATCGCCTGCAAGAACGTGTGGACAGACCGCCAGGGCACCGAGTACATGTGGTGGAACAATGTCGAAACCAAGCCGGGTACGGGGTATCCCACGGCCTGGGAAGACCAGAACCGGTACAAGGGCGGCTGGGAGACCAACCACGGCAAGCTGCGACTCAAGTCGACCGGCAAGGCGCGGCTGGTGGCGAACATCTTCCACAACCCCCATATGCCCAGCATGGACGACTACTACGAGCCCTGGACCTATGACTATCAGACCCTGTTCAATGCGCCCGAGGGCACCGACCAGCCGGTGGCGCGCCCTGTCTCCCGGGTGACCGGCGAGTACATGGAGATCGAAGCGGGGCCCAACTTCGACGACGACCTGGGCGGCTCGCCGGTCTACGCCGAGAACGACCCCAACCTCGAGGGTCTGACCCCCGAGCAACGTGATCAGCTCTTCGCGGTGGAGCGTCTGGTCTTCTTCTACTTTCCGCGCATCTGCAACCACTGTCTGAATCCCAGCTGTGTCGCCTCGTGTCCCTCGGGTGCTCTTTACAAGCGGGGTGAGGACGGCATCGTGTTGATCGATCAGAAGCGATGCCGCGCCTGGCGCTCGTGCGTCGCCGCCTGTCCCTACAAGAAGACGTTCTACAACTGGCACACCGGCAAGTCGGAGAAGTGCATCCTCTGCTACCCGCGGCTGGAGACGGGGCAGGCGCCGGCCTGTTTCCACTCCTGTGTCGGTCGCATCCGCTATCTCGGCGTGTTGCTCTACGACGCGGATCTCATCGAGGAGGTGGCGAGCCGGCCGGACGAGGAGCTGGTCGAGGCCCAGCGCGAGATGATCCTCGATCCCTTCGATGTCAAAGTCATCGCCGCCGCCCGAGCCAACGGCATCGCGGACGATGTCATCACCAGTGCTCAGATGTCGCCGGTCTATCAGTTCGTCAAGGTATGGAAGGTCGCTCTCCCGCCTCATATCGAATTCCGTACTCTGCCGATGCTCTTCTATGTACCACCCATGTCTCCGATCATGGCCAGCAGGGAGAACGACATTCTCTTCCACCGCACGGAAGACCTGTTTCACGACATCGACGAGTCCCGGGTGCCGATGAAGTTCCTCGCCAACATGTTCGGGGCCGGCCACGAGGGCAAGCTCCGCTATGCCTTGCGCAAGCAGAAAGCGGTGCGCCTCTACCGCCGTGCCGTCACCGTGGGCGACATCGATGCCGATACGGCCGCCCGCGCTTTGCGCGAGGCCGACTGCACACCGGAGGAGGCGGAGGAGATCTACCGCTTGACATCGCTATGCACCTTTGACGATCGGTTCGTCATTCCGCCGATGCATCGTGAGGAGGCGATCCAGATGCTGGAGGACCCGCACGGGCACCGGCAGAGCGTCGGTTTCGGCTTCACCGCCGCGCCAAGGAGGGGATTGTGAGTCTGCCGGTCGCCGGCGCCCTCGATGGGCTGGGCTTCGCTCTCGGTTATCCACGCGAGGGGTACCGGAGCTCGGTCGCCGAGTGTCGGCAGCTGCTGGCCGGCACCGACCCGGAGGCCGCCGCCGCGGTGGGCGCCTTCTGTGACACGACCGCGGAGCTGGACACCTCCGAGCTCGAGGAGCTTTACACCAGGACATTCGATCTCAATCCGGTCTGCACCCTCGAGGTCGGCTGGCATGTCTACGGTGAGCAGTACCGGCGCGGCCGTTTCCTGGTGCAGACGAGGCAGCTGCTGTCGCAGGTGGGGATCGATGAGCGAGGAGAGCTACCGGATCATCTGATGTCGCTGCTGCCGGCAGTGGCTCGCCTCGCCCCGGAAGAGGCGGCCACCTTCGCCGGCACCTACCTGGTACCCGCGGTTGACAAAATGCTCGAAGGCCTCGCGGGCAAGGCCAATCCCTACGAACAGATCTTGACGGCGGTCCGGCGGGTGCTCAAGACGTTCGCTGTCGCGGACGACCGAGCTCCGCAGCCGTTCGAGGACGATGATCTTGTGCCGATCGGAGCTCCCGGTCGGTCATCCACTCAGAAGGGGGCAACCTGATGACCCACTACTTCGATCAGCTGCTCTTCGCCGCCCTGCCCTATGCCGTGATGGTGGTGTTCCTTCTCGGCACCATCCAGCGGTATCGAGCCCAGTCGTTTTCGTACTCGAGTCTGTCCTCGCAGTTCTTGGAAAACCAACAGCACTTCTGGGCGATGGTGCCCTTCCATTACGGCATTCTCACGGTCCTGGCCGGTCACGTCGTCGCCTTTCTGATTCCGCGTCAGGTTCTGCTGTGGAACAGCAAGCCGCTGCGTCTCTACATCCTGGAAGCGACCGCCTTGGCCTTTGGCATTCTCACCCTGATCTCGTTGGGGGCGCTTGTCCTGCGGCGCCTGACCACCCCCAAGGTCAAGGTGGTGACCACGACAGCGGATTGGCTGCTTTATGTTCTCCTGCTCATCCAGGTGGTCACCGGGGTCTACATCGCCGTCTTCCGTCCCTGGGGGTTCTCGTGGTTCGCTACCTCGGCGACCCCCTATCTGTGGTCGCTGATCAAGCTCAACCCGGAAATCGGGTATCTGGTGGCCATGCCCCTGTCGGTCAAGCTCCACATTGTCAACGCCTTCGTGGTCATCGGGTTCTTTCCCTTTACCCGGCTCGTCCACATCCTGGTGGTGCCCAACCCCTATCTCTGGCGGCGGCCGCAGGTCGTGCGGTGGAACCGTGATCCGCGGCGTAGCAGGGCGATCGAGAGCTGAGAAGCGAAGGTGTCGTGAGCAAGCGCGTCATCACCCTGACTCTGCTCGTCGCGCTGGGCTTTGGCCTCGTCGCCTTGGTGCCCAAGCTCGCCGGGCTGCGCCTGCCGGGAAACAACAAGGGCTACGAGCCGATTCAGCCGATCGCCTACTCCCACCGTTTGCATGCCGGCGAGTTGGGGATCGATTGTAAGTACTGCCACTCCGGAGCCGAGCGCAGCAGATATGCGGGCATTCCGGCGGCCAGCGTGTGCATGAACTGCCATGGCTTCGTCACCGCCTCGCGCAGTGCGGTGCGCGCCGAAGAGGTGCGGGCCGAGATAGAGAGTAGAGAGCCCATGAAAGTGGTCTCGACCGAGCTCGCCAAGCTCTACGCCGCATTCGGGCTGGGTGAGGATCTGCTGCCGGATCCGAACCTCGAGCCGCGGCCGATCGAATGGGTGCGGGTCCATAAGTTGCCGGATTTCGCCGTCTTCGACCATCGACCCCACGTCTTCGCCGGAGTCGCCTGCCAGAAGTGCCACGGTCCCGTGGAGACCATGGAACGCATGCGACAGGTGAAGAGTCTGTCGATGGGCTGGTGCGTCAACTGTCACCGTGATCCTCACGACGCCGGTCTTGTTGTACCGGAGCTCCAGGCCTCGATCGATTGCTCCGGGTGCCATCACTAGGCCCGGTTGGAGGGGAGAGTCGATGTCTGAAAAACGGTACTGGAAGAGCCTCGAGGAGCTCGACGACGGCGCCGTATCGACCGACCGGGCCGAGCGCGAGGCGGCGACGGCCGACTCGATCGACCGCCGGAGCTTCCTCAAGACGAGTGGGTTCACCCTGGCCGGCTCGCTGCTGGTGGGTTGCAGCCGGGGTCCGGTGGAAAAGGCGATTCCCTACCTGGTGCAACCAGAGGAGATGGTGCCCGGGCGAGCCAATTGGTATGCGACCACATGTGGAGGGTGCTCGGCACGCTGTGGTGCTTTGGTAAAGAGTCGCGATGGTCGCCCCATCAAGCTCGAAGGCAACCCGGAACATGCCTTTTCGAGCGGCGGGTTGTGCGCCGTCGGCCAGGCCTCCGTGCTCGAGCTCTACGACTCGCAGCGCTTCGCGGCAGCGCAGCTCGACGGCCGCCAGGTGAGCTGGGAGGAGATCGATCGGACGGTGACCGCACGCATCGCCCAGGTCCTCGCGGCCGGCGGCCGGGTCCGCCTGCTCAGCGATACCGTGACCAGTCCCACCGAGCAGCACTTGATCGACCGGTTCCTGGCCCAGTTCTCCGATGGCCGGCATGTCGTCTACGACCCGCTTTCGAGCTCGGCGATTCTCGATGCACACCTGGTGACTCACGGACAGCGGCTGCTGCCCCGGTACTTCTTCGACCGGGCCGACGTCATCGTCAGCTTTGGTGCCGACTTCCTGGGTACCTGGATCTCTCCGGTCGAGTTCACCGCCGCCTACCAGCGAGGCCGGCGCCTCGACGACGGGTCACCGCACATGTCCTTCCACGTCCAGGCCGAGGGCCGTATGTCGCTGACCGGCAGCAATGCCGACCAACGGCTGCTCGTCGATCCCGCCGATGCGGGGCTGGTGCTGAGCCATCTGGCCCGGAAGGTGGCGGACCACCGAGAGGGATCCCTGCCGGCTTTCCGGGGGCTGGCAGCGCCACCGGTCGACGAGGCGATTCTCGACCACCTCGCGCAGCGCCTCTGGCAGGCACGCGACCGAGCGCTGGTGGTCTCGGACAGCCAGTCGCGCGCAGAGCAGGTGATGGTCAATTACCTCAACCAGCAGCTGGGAGCCTACGGCGCGACGCTGGACCTCGAGCGGCCCTCCTTTCAGCGCCAGGGTGACGACCGGGCCCTGGCTGGAGTCGTCGCGGAGATCGAGGCGGGCAATGTCGATCTGCTCTTGATCCGGGGCGTCAACCCCGTCTACGACCTGCCGCGGCCCGAGCTCGCGGCGGCGCTCGAGGCCCTGCCCTTCGTCGTCTCCTTTGCCGGTGGGCTGGATGAGACCGCGGCTTGTGCCCATGCGATCTGCCCCGAGCCCCATTTTCTCGAGGCCTGGAGCGATACGGAGGCGGTGGCCGGGGTGGTGAGCATCACCCAACCCGCCATCCGACCGCTGCGAGAGACCCGGGGACTGGCGGAGAGCCTGGCGACCTGGCTGGGCGAGCCGAGACCGGCACTCGATCTCATCCGGGACAACTGGCGGCGGAGTGTATTCCCCCGGGCAGCGGCCGGCTCATTCGAGGCTTTCTGGGATCGCACGCTACAGGGTGGCAGCGCCGAGATCGCCGTCGAGCCGTTTGGAGTGTCACCGTTCGATCCTTCAGTGGTGCGACCCCTCGCCGCCGGGGTAGAGGACGAGCTCCTGACGCTGGAGCTCTATCCCAAGATCGGCATACTGGACGGGCGGCACGCGCACAACCCCTGGCTGCAAGAGTTGGCGGACCCGGTGACCAAGGTGGTGTGGGACAACTACGCCAGTCTGTCGCCGGGTACTGCAGGGCGCCTCGGGGTCGGCGAGAGCGATGTGGTGCGCCTCGAGCTGGCCGGTGAGCCGGCGCTCGAGCTGCCTGTCTATGTGCAGCCCGGGCAGCACGATCGGGTGGTGGCGGTGGCTCTGGGCTACGGCCGCGCCGGTACCGATCGCTTCAGCAAGGTGGCTCCGAAGTGGCTGCAGGGCAAACCGACGATCGAGCCGGGGGCCACCGTCGGCGGCAACGCAGCACCCCTGACCACGCTTGGCGAAGACGGCCGGCGCTATCATCGTCCGGGCCTTCGGGTGACTCCCACCGGCAAGTCTCACGACCTCGCCTCAACCCAGACCTACAACTACCTCTCGGTGCCGGCGGCCCTTGCCCCGACCGATGGCAAGGACCGGCCGATCATCCAGGAGACGGTTCTGCCCGACTACCTCGAGGATCGGTCTGCGGGTGACCCTCACCTACATCACTTCGATTCCGATCTTTGGGGGGAGCACGAGTTCGAGGTCCACCATTGGGCGATGGCGATCGATCTCTCCGCTTGTACAGGTTGCTCGGCGTGTGTCGTCTCCTGTCAGGCGGAGAACAACATTCCGGTGGTGGGCAGGGACGAGGTCGAGCGTCGCCGGGAGATGCAGTGGATCCGCATCGATCGCTACTACCGTGGCGACAGCGATGCCCCGGATACCGTTCACCAGCCGATGATGTGCCATCACTGCGACAATGCGCCCTGCGAAACCGTCTGTCCGGTGGTCGCGACCCTACACAGCTCGGAAGGTCTCAACATGCAGATCTACAACCGCTGTGTGGGAACCCGTTACTGCGCCAACAACTGTCCCTACAAGGTGCGACGCTTCAACTGGTTCGCCTACGCGCACGACGACAGGCTTCAGAATCTGGCGCTCAACCCCGACGTCGTGGTCCGTGAGCGGGGGGTGATGGAGAAGTGCTCCTTCTGCGTACAGCGCATCCAGGAGGCCAAGTTCGTCGCCACGGGCGAGGGGCGGGAGGTCGCTGACGGCGACATCCAGACCGCATGTCAGCAGTCCTGCCCGGCCCAGGCCATCGTCTTCGGCGACCTCGAGGACCCCGAGAGCCGCGTCTCCAGGATGCGCCGGGATCCGCGCCACTATGTGGTGTTCGAGGAGCTCAACGTACGGCCTTCGGTGGGCTACATGAGACTGGTGCGCAACCGCCCGGCCACGGCGGCCGAGCACTCTGCCGAGGCCAAGGAGGAGCCCCGCCATGGCTAGGACGGCAAGGACCGCATGGCCACTCCGAGAGCCGTTGATCGACGGCGACAAGACCCCGGCCGAGGTCACCATCGATATCAGCCGGCCGCTCGAGGGACGACCGACACCCCTGTGGTGGGCGGCTTTTCTGACAGCGGTCACCTTTCTCGCCATCGGTGCGCTGGCAGTCAGCTATCAGATCAGGGTGGGAATCGGCACCTGGGGCCTCAACCGCACCATCGGCTGGTCTTTCGACATCACCAACTTCGTGTTCTGGGTCGGGATCGGCCACGCCGGCACCCTGATCTCCGCCATCCTCTTTCTGCTGCGACAGCGGTGGCGCACCTCGGTGAATCGCGCCGCCGAGGCGATGACGTTGTTTGCCGTCATGTGCGCCGGCCTCTTCCCGGTGATCCACATGGGACGGCCCTGGCTGGCCTTCTGGGTCCTGCCCTATCCCAACTTCCGCGGTCCCCTGTGGGTGAATTTCCGCTCGCCGCTGCTGTGGGATGTCTTCGCCATCAGCACCTACTTCATCATCTCGGCGGTCTTCTGGTACGTGGGACTGGTCCCCGATCTGGCGACGCTGCGCGATCGTTTCAAGCCGGGCTTCAAGCAGCGGCTTTTCAGCTTTTTCAGTCTGGGCTGGAATGGGGCACTTTCGACCTGGAACCGATACGAAACCGTCTACCTCATCCTGGCGGCGGCCCTGGCCACACCGCTGGTGCTGTCGGTCCATTCGATCGTCAGCTTCGATTTCGCCACTTCGGTGGTGCCGGGCTGGCATACGACGATCTTCCCGCCGTACTTTGTCGGTGGCGCGATCTTCTCGGGGATGTCCATGGTGCTGACGCTGATGATCATCGCGCGCAAGACCATGCGGCTCGAGGATTACCTGACACACCGACATATCGACGCGATGACCAAGCTGGTGCTCGCCACCTCCTGGATGGTGGCCATCGCCTACGCCACCGAGTTTTTCATCGCTCTTTATTCAGGCAATCCATATGAGCGCTTTGCCTTCCTCAACCGAGCCCTGGGGCCGATGGCTTGGAGTTACTGGATCATGGTCTGCTGCAATGTTCTGGTACCTCAGATCTTCTGGTTCCGGCGTATGCGCCGCGCCCTGCCGGTGGTGTTCGTGGCCACGATCCTGATCAACGTCGGCATGTGGTTCGAGCGCTTTGTCATCATCACTACATCGCTCTCCCGCGACTACCTTCCCTCGAGCTGGGCCAGCTACACGCCGACGCTGATCGAGCTGGCGACCCTGGCCGGCAGCTTCGGACTGTTCTTTACCTGTTTCCTGCTTTTCTGTCGGTTCCTGCCGATGATCGCCATGGCGGAGGTGAAGGGAGTCCTCAACGCCCATCTGCGGCCCGAGCACGAGGATGCCCCTGCCGACCCCGGCCCGGTCTCGCTGGAGCTCAGACCAGAGGAGAACCCGACATGAGCGCGAGCCAACTAGTGAGCATCTTTCCGGGCGAGGAGACCGTCTTTGGCGCCATCCGGGAGCTGAGGGAGGCGGGATTTGCCATCGAGGAGGTCTACGCCCCCTACGCCGTTCATGGCCTGGATCGGGCGGCAGGATTGCGCCGCTCTCGAATCGGACTGGTGACGGTGGCGGCCGCTGTGATCGGCGCGATTGCTTTCTATCTCTTCCAGGACTGGGTGTCCGCAATCAACTGGCCGTTGAATATTGGCGGCAAGCCCTACAGCTCGGCGCCTGCCTGGATCCCGGTGGTCTTCGAGACAGGAGTGCTCGCAGCGGGCCTGACGACCGTGTTGGCGCTTTTTATCCGCAGTGGCCTCTACCCGGGAAAGAAACCGAGGCTGGTCGATCCCCGAGTCACCGATGACCGTTTTGCCGTGGTGCTGGATATTCCGCATTCGGGGTTCGACATCGACCGGGCTCGTCGGATTTGCAGGCGGAACGGGGCCGAATCGACAGCGGTGACCCCCGCACCGGAGCCGGCGAAGAGACCTCGGAGGCCCCCCGTCCGGTCTCTGGAGGTGTGGCGATGAGCGGCTGGGCGAAGCTCAACTGGCTCCTGCTCGTAGCGGTGACCCTGGTCATCGCCTTGAATTGGGGGCTCGAGAGCGATCCGACCAAGCGCAACTTCGAGTTTCTGCCCGGGATGGTGGTGGCGGTGCCGTACGAGAGCTTTACCGAGAACCCGGTGCTTGCGGGCGGAGTCACCCTGCAGCCCCCCCCCGCCGGGACCATCCCTCGCGGCCATCTGCCGCTTCACTACGAAGCGACCCCCGAGGACGCCGCGCGGGCGGGATGGGAGCTCGAGAGTCCGGTCTTGGCCGAGGACGCCGAGGCGATGGAGAGGGGGGAGATGGTCTACACGATCTACTGCCGGGTCTGCCATGGGCCGGCGGGTGAGGGCGACGGCACCGTCGCTCAGCGCGGCTTTCCCACCCCGCCGTCCCTTCTCGCCGCCAATTCCCGCAACTATGCAGACGGCAGGATCTTTCACATCGTGAGCTTCGGGCAGGGCAACATGCCGGGTTATGCGGCCCAGATCGAGCCCGCTGACCGGTGGAAGGCGACCCTGTGGGTGCGCCGGCTCCAGCAGGAGGCGGACGATGATTCCTGAGGCCAAGACCCTCACCAACGTCTCCTCGTTGCTGTCGCCGTTCCGGATCGTCGCGATGATTGGGGTGTTTCTCTTGGGTATGGGGGCGATCGTCTCAACGGTGCGGCTGTGGCCGGCCCTGCTGACGAGCGGGTTGGCGATGCTCGGAGTCGGGGTGGCGGCGCTCTACTTTCTGGCTATCCACTCGGTGACAGGGGCCGCCTGGGGGACCTCCTTCAAGCGGGTTCCCGAGGCGATGACGATCCTCGTCCCGGTAGGGGGTCTGGTGGTCCTGCTGGCCGTTGCCGGCGGTGCGGGAACGCTCTACCCGGCGCTTTCGAGTCGTGGTGGGGAAGATCTGTCCGCCTTCAAGCAGATGTGGTACTCGCCCGGCTTTTATTTCGCCCGTTCGGTCGCCTATGTGGGTCTGCTGTCGGCTTTCGCTTGGGGGTTTCGGCGCATCTCCCGTCGTCAGGACCAGGATCGCGCTCTTGTTCACACCTTCACGCTGCGCCGCCTTTCCGCGGTGTTCCTGGTGGCCGGCTCGTTCCTCGTCGTGCTGCTCAGCATCGACTGGCTGATGGCCCTCGAGCCGCTGTGGTACAGCACCATCTTTGGCGTCTACAACTTCGCCGGGCTCTTCCAGAGCGGGCTCGCTGTCCTGCTGCTGTTTCTGGTGTGGCTCAAGCGCAAAGGGATCCTCGGCGAGGAAATCAACCGCGACCATGTGCAGGACATCGCCAAGTTCATGTTCGGCATGTCCACTTTCTGGATGTACATCTGGTACAGCCAGTATGTGTTGATCTGGTACACGAACATTCCAGAGGAGACGGCTTATTTCACGCTGCGCATGACCGGGAGCTGGCTGCCGTTGTTTTTTCTCAATCCGGTGCTCAATTGGGTGATCCCGTTTCACGTCTTGATGGCGCGGGCGCCGAAGCGCAGTCTGACCATCGCCTCGAGAGTGGCGATCGTCATCCTGGTGGGTCGAGCCGTCGATCTGTACTTGATGATCTATCCGCCCCTTCTCGAGAGCGGTCCACGAGTTGGCATGACGGAAGTAGGGGCTTTGCTGGCCACCATCGGGCTGACGGCTGTGGTGGTGACGAGAGTGCTGGGCCGTGCACCTTTGGTCCCGGTGGGAGATCCATATCTGGAGGAGAGTCTGCATCACCATCAGTAGAGCGGAGAGGGACGCGATGAAGAGGCCGGAGCTCATCGATTTCACGCAGGAACGAATCCGTGTGTTGCACTACACCTGGATCGCGTTCTTCATCACCTTCTACGTGTGGTTCAACATGGCACCGTTGGCCACCACGATGCTCCGCTCCATGGGCTGGCTGACCAAGGATCACATCAAGGTATTGGCGATCTGCAATGTCGCACTGACCATCCCGGCACGAATCCTGATCGGCGCGCTGATCGACAAGTACGGATCTCGCATCGTCTTTTCGGTCCTCATGGTGACGATGTCGATTCCCGCTTTCATCTTCGCCTTCGGCACCAGCTTCCAGCAGCTGCTGATCTCTCGCCTCGTCCTGGGCTCGATCGGTGCCGGCTTCGTCATCGGTATTCGCATGGTGGCGCAGTGGTTCCCACGCAACATGGTGGGCCGGGCCGAGGGCTTCTACGCCGGATGGGGCAACTTCGGATCCGCTGCGGCCGCCATGACCCTGCCTTGGATCGGCTTGACCTTCTTCGGTGAGTGGCTCGGTCTCGGAGACAACGGTTGGCGCTGGGCCCTCGCCTTCAACGGCGGCGTCTCCCTGGTCTACGGTTTCCTCTATTTCTTCCTGGTCAGGGATCTGCCGGAAGGTCAGAAGTTCGAGGGAGCCAAGAAGACCGAGCCGATGACGGTGACCTCCTACGGTGATCTCATTCAGTACCTGGTGTGGTCTTTTCCCCTGGTTGGTGCCATGGCCGTTCTCACCTGGCGTCTGAGCACTGTCCGCATCGGTGACGATCTCCTGCTCTCGAGCCGGCTGGTGGGGGTGATCTACGGCATCCTGGCGATCATCTATCTAGCCCATGTCGCCAAGACCCTGCAGGTCAATCTGCCCGTGCTGCGGGCCGGTGTGCCGCCGGAGGAGAGATATCACTGGGGCAGCGTGGCGGCGCTCAACAGCACCTACTTCGCCAACTTCGGGGCGGAGCTGGCAGTGGTGTCGATGCTGCCGATGTATTTCGAGACGACCTTCGAGAATCTGCGGGCCGCGGATGGCAACTACATCATGACCGCCACCGTGGCTGGCATCATCGCGGCATCCTTCGCCTTTGTGAATCTGTTTGCCCGCCCTCTGGGAGGCCTGCTGTCCGACACCATGAGAAACCGCAAGCGGACCATGCTCACCTACATGATCGGCATCGCCTTCGGGTTCTTTGGCATGGCCAACATTGGAAAATACGGGCCGATTGCCGAGGACGGCGAGCGGCTCATCGTGCCCATGTTCAATGGGTTCTGGTGGCTGTTGGTGGCGATTGCGATCACCATCGTCTGTTCGATATTTGTTCAGGGCGCCGAGGGCGCTACCTTTGCCGTCATCCCGATGATCAAGAAGAAGATGACTGGTCAGATCGCCGGCATGGCCGGGGCCTACGGCAACGTTGGTGCTGTGATCTACCTGGTTCTCTACTCGCTGGTCGACTCGAAGACGTTCTTCTACATCATTGCCGCCGGCGCCTTCGTGAGCTTCCTGTACTGCTGGTTTGCTCTCGAGGAGCCAAAGGACGCTTTTTCCGCGGAGATGTGATTCGACGTTCCCAGGTGGGTCGTCACAAACGATGGGAGTCGCTATATGCCGAAGATCAACATAGACAAGTGGGACGTCGAGAACGAGGAGTTCTGGAGCAGCACTGGTAAGCGAATCGCCCAGCGCAATCTGTGGATTTCGATCCCGTCGCTGCTTTGCGGTTTTGCCGTCTGGCTCTACTGGAGCATCATCACCGCCCAGATGCTGGATCTGCAGTTCCCCTTCACCCAGGCCGAGCTCTTCACCCTCAATGCCATCGCCGGTCTCACCGGGGCGACCATGAGGATTCCGAGCTCTTTCCTGATTCGGGTGGCCGGGGGACGCAACGTCATCTTCTACACCACCCTGCTGCTGATCATCCCGGCTCTGGGTACCGGGATTGCGCTGCAGGACCCGGCGACACCGCTCTGGGCCTTCTGGATCCTGGCGGCGCTCTCGGGCATCGGCGGTGGCAACTTCGCCTCCTCGATGTCGAACATCAGCTTCTTCTTCCCAAAGCGGGTGCAGGGTACCTCTCTGGGGCTCAACGCGGGGCTCGGCAATCTCGGGGTGAGCGTCATGCAGCTCCTGATTCCCTTCGTCATGACCTTTGGCCTGTTCGGAGCTCTGGGGGGTGAGGGCATGCCGGTGCCGAACGACCCCGGGGTCGTGAGCTACATCCAGAACGCCGGCCTGGTCTGGGTGCCGATCCTCCTGGTCCTCGGTATTGTCGGGTTCTTCGGCATGAACAACATCAGAACCGAGGCCGTGTCTCCCCATACGGGCTCGACGCTGACGGCCCTGTTCCACATTACCGCTCTGCTGCTGGTGAGCCTGGTGATGGCGGCGATCGGTCTCTATCTGCTGCTGGTCATGGGAATCAGCAAGTGGATCGTGTTGCCTCTGGTCATCGCGGGAACGGTATTTGCCCTGAAGCTCTTTCCGGGAGAGGTCAAGAAGCCTCTCCAGCGCCAGTTCGCCATCTTCAAGAACAAGCACACCTGGGTCATGACCATCATCTACACCATGACCTTCGGCTCCTTCATCGGCTACTCGGCGGCCTTCCCGTTGTCGATCAAGGTGATATTCGGCTTCATGCACGACCCGAGCGGAGCCGAGATGGGGCTCAATCCCAACGCGCCCAATGCGTTCGCCTACGCCTGGCTCGGTCCCCTCATCGGTTCGCTTATTCGGCCGGTGGGTGGATGGATCTCGGATATGAAGATCGGCGGTGCCAAGGTCACCCAGCTCATCACGATCGTCATGATCGCTTCGGCCCTGGGAGTGTCGCACTTCATGTACAAGGCCTATCACTCGCAGACGCCGGAGGAGCACTTCGTACCCTTCTTGATCCTCTTCTTGATCCTTTTTGCGGCCACGGGCGTAGGCAACGGCTCCACTTTCCGCTCGATGGGGGTGATGTTCAACGAAGAGCAGGCCGGGCCGGTGCTGGGCTGGACTTCGGCGGTGGCGGCCTATGGCGCCTTTATCATTCCCCAGGTGTTTGGTGAGCAGATCAACGCCGGAGCTCCCGAGATCGCGCTCTACGGCTTTGCCGCGTTTTATACCCTGTGCCTGGTTCTCAATTGGTGGTTCTACGCCCGGCGAGGTGCGGAGATCCACTGCTAGGGAGGTGCATCATGCGACATCGGTTTCTCTCGATTCTCTTGCTCCTGGTCGCCGCTTGCGCTCCCGGCGGCGACTCGACGTCGGAGATGGTGCGCATGGTGCTCCCCGAAGGAGACGCCGCCGCTGGCCGACGGGCCTTTATCGACCTGAAATGCACCGTATGTCACTCGATCAGCGGCGCCCGGGGCTTGCCGGCAGTGCAGGCGAGCGAGCCGGGACCGGATCTCGGGGTCTCTCTCGTCGGGCTGTCCCGAGGTGCAGTGGCGACCTCGATCGTCGCACCGTCCCATGTCAACGTCGAGGCGGTCGAGCTGTGGACGGAGTTGACCGATGAAGAGCGCGTCTGGCTTGGCCCCGGACTGATTCCTCCACGCCAGCCGGCCGAGAGCAAGGCTTCGCGAATGGCGGACTATTCGAATGTGATGACGGTCCGCCAGCTCACCGATCTGGTGACCTTCTTGAGCTCGACGGCCAACCCCGACTGATCGGCTGCTTCCTTTTCAGGGGCCAAGCTCGGTGTTCCGGCGTTGGCCATTCGATCAAAGTCGACGTCTGCAGGTATGATCAGCCCATTCCAGGGAAACGATGATCGGGCAGCCTCTCGGCCACTACAAGATCCTCGACAAGCTCGGTGAGGGCGGTATGGGTGAGGTGTATCGCGCTGAGGACACGAAACTCGGGCGCGAGGTGGCGATCAAGGTGTTGCCGGAGGAGGTAGCTGCCGACGCCGAGCGCCTGGCCCGCTTCGAGCAGGAGGCGCGGACCCTGGCCGCGCTGGATCACCCGAGTATCGTGACGATCTATTCGGTGGAGACCGCTACCGTCGGCGAGGGCGTGGTGCACTTCCTGACGATGCAGCTGATCGAGGGCGACACTCTCGATCAGCGGATTCTGGCGGAAGGCCTGTCGATCGACAGGATCTTCGACTACGCGGTTCCAACCGCCGAGGCGCTCGCCGCAGCCCACGACCGAGGGATTACGCACCGGGACTTGAAGCCTGGCAATGTGATGGTGACCCCCGAAGGACGCGTCAAGGTGCTCGACTTCGGCCTCGCCAAAGTCGAGGCGGGCCGCGACGCCGGCGAAGACCTGCCCACCCTGGCCATGACCCGTGAGGGAATGGTCATGGGGACCGTCCCCTACATGTCGCCCGAGCAGGCCAAGGGCGTGCCGGTAGACTCTCGTTCCGACGTCTTCTCCCTCGGGATCGTGCTCTACGAGATGGCAACCGGGACCCGGCCCTTTCAGGGCGACACCTCGGCCGATCTGGTCTCCTCCATCTTGCGCGACAACCCGCCGCAGATCGGCGATATGCGAGCCGATTTGCCAAATCACCTGTGCCGCGTCATCGGTCGCTGTCTGGAAAAACAACCTGAGCTGCGCTATCAAACGGCGCGCGATGTGGCGATCGAGCTGCGAGGGTTGCAGCGCGAGTGGCGCTCCGGCGAGCTGACTCCGGCCAGCGGCAGCCGCGCCGCCGTGTCTACCGCGCCATCGGAGCTTGTGATCGGCACTCTGCCGATCAACTGTTCGACCGACGACAAGGAGCTGCGCGCCCTGGCGGAAGGGCTGACCGAAGACATCACGACGGGCCTGGCGCGATTCTCCTATCTCTCGGTGGTGCACGAGTCGGTGCTATCGGGCGACACGCAGACCGATCCTCGCACCGCGGCTCAGACCCTGGGTGTCCGATATCTGCTGACCGGGCGCATCCGGCGAGCCGGATCGATCATCCGTGCCAATCTCCATATCCACGACGCGACTACCGGTGGCCACCTATGGGCCGAGGCCTACGATCGTGACCTCGAGGGTTCGAGCCTGTTCGATATCCAGGACTACCTGACCGACCGTGTGGTGGCGACGATCGCCGATCAGCAAGGCGTGTTGATCCGGGCCATGAGCGCCTCGGTGCGGGACAAGCCGGTCGATCAGCTCAGTGCCCTCGAGGCGGTCTTTGTCGCCTTCGATTACTTGCACGAGATCACGCCGGAAGCTCACGCGAGGGTGCGCGAAATGCTCGAGCGAGTCGTTGGGTCCGAGCCCGACTCGGCCGACGCCTGGGCCGCTCTCTCCGAGATGTATTGCGAGGAGTACAAGCACGACTATAACGTTCGGCCTGATTCCCTGGGTCGAGCCATCGAGGCCGCGCGGCGCGCGATTGCGGTGGATCGCACTCATCAGCTCGCCTACCACTCCCTGGCCGAGGCGCAGTTTTTTCGTGGTGATCTGGGTGCCTTTCGATCGGCCGCGGATCGGGCGGTGCAGCTCAATTCTCGCAACGGCAACACCCTCGCTTTCATGGGTATCTTGCGCAACTATGCCGGGGACTGGGCGCAAGGAACGCCGCTCATCCGCCGCGCCCTCGAGCTGAATCCGAACTATCCGGGCTGGTATCGATTCGGCATCTTCTACGACCACTTTCGCCAAGGCCAGTTCGAGGAGGCCTTGGCCGAAGCCGAGTCGATCGATCTCCCGGGCTACTATCCGACATTCGTTTCGATCGGTGCAGCCGCCGGGCATCTGGGGCGTACCGATGTCGCGCACGCGGCCGTCGAGGAGTTGTTGAAGCTCTACCCCGCCTTTGCCGAGCGCGGTCGAGCCGAATACAGCAAATGGGTGCGAGACGAGACGGTCCTCGACTCGGTTTTCGAAGGCCTGCGTCTGGCCGGACTCGAGGTGGCCGACGCAAGATCCGCACCCCCTTCGACATCCAGGAGGAGCTGACCAATCGCATCGTCGGCACGGTCGCCGACAGCAAAGGGGTGCTGGTTCGCTCGATGGCAGAGGCCGTGCGCGACCGACCGACCGACGGGCTGAGCGCCGACGAGTCGACCCCAGCTCACAGGCCGGCTGGATTTGTGTTGACGAGGCCTGAGGGTGAGTCGTATAATGACTCATAGTGATTCAGTTGTGACTCACTCGGAGGACAGAAAGTGGGCATGAAGCAGCTGACGATTCGTGGAC
>Ga0255057_10000710_pt1 | contig 19084 bp, 16 predicted proteins | sample Cases_109_6_MG_FD_189022 | JGI IMG/M metagenome (GOLD analysis project Ga0255057, IMG submission 189022) | Seawater microbial communities from Amundsen Gulf, Northwest Territories, Canada - Cases_109_6 | ecosystem: Environmental > Aquatic > Marine > Gulf | place: Canada: Northwest Territories... | reverse complement strand
AGCGGATATACGGGCCAGGTCGCCGACATGTCGGCGTACGGCGCGGCTCAGCATGGGAAGGAAGAGGTACGCAAGGAGCTGTCGCTGATCGCGCTCGCGCACCGCGGGGTGTTCGTGCACCAATCTTCGCAGGCGTCGCCATCGCACATGATTGCCGGGGTCCTCAAGGGGCTCCAGTCGCGGCGGCCGGCGGTCTTTAGCATCTATACGCCGTGTCCGGTTGAGCACGGCTTGTCCGACGAGTGGGCGCCTCACGCGGCGCGGTTGGCGCTCGAGAGTCGCGCCTTCCCGCTGCTGACGTTCGATCCCGATGCGGGCGACACGATCGCCGACTGTCTCGATCTGGTCGGTAATCCCGCCGTCGACGATCGGTGGCCAATGTACGAGCTGGAGTACGTCGACGACGAAGGTGAGACACAGCGGATGGAGCTGCCGCTCACGATCGCCGACTGGGCAGCCACCGAGACCCGCTTCAAGAAGCACTTTAAGCCGATGGGCGATGACGACGACGAGGCCGAGATCTTGTTCCACGAGTACCTCGACTTGTCGGTCGCGGAGCGCGTGGACCGAAAGCCGTTCGTGTACACGATCGGCGACCAGCGCAAGCTGGCCAAGCTGGCGGTCTCGCCGGAGATCGCGGAGCTAGCCGAGGACCGGCTCCTGTTCTGGTCCCAACTGCGCGAGTTGGCGGGTCTCGACGTGGCCGACGCGGAGGCCGACCTGGAGACGGAGTTCAGCCAGCGCGAGGCCCAGTTGCGGAGCGAGTACGAAGCCCAGGTAGCGGAGCTGAAAGCTGAGTACCCGCGCGTGATCGCGCGGCGTCTCGCGGAGGGGTTGTTGCGCGGGGGTGGAGACCGGACGGTGGCCGACCTGCTGGCCACGGCTGAGGCGACACCGGGTTTGGAGCCGATCGGTTTGAACGGTTTGTTCGTCGACGGTAAGCCGGCGGCCGCCTCGGCTGCGGTCGCGCAAGCAGCGGCCCCAGCGGTCGCGCCTGTGCCACCGGGCGCCGTGGAGCTAGAAGAGGAGGAAGAAGAGGGGCTCTCCATCGAGCCGTCCATCGAGATGTTGCGCTGCACCTCGTGCAACGAGTGCACCGACCTCAACGCCAAGATGTTCGCCTACGACGAGAACAAGCAGGCCTACATAAAGGACCCCAAAGCCGGGAAGTTCGCCGAGCTGGTGATGGCAGCCGAACGGTGCCCGGCCGACATCATCCACCCGGGCACGCCGCTGAACCCGAAAGAAAAAGACCTCGACAAGTGGATCGCCCGGGCCGCCCCGTACAACTGAGCCGACCATGATTCTGCGCTCAGGGTTCCGTCACGGCGTTCACCCGGCGGATTCGAAACACCTGACCGAACATGTTCCCATTCGTCGCATGGGCTTTCCAGCCGAGGTCGTCTTGCCACTGCGGCAGCACGCCGGCAAGCCAGCCCGATTGTTGGTCGCACGGGGCGACAAGGTCGAGCGGGGCGACAAGATCGCCGCCGCGGATGGTTTCGTTTCGGCCCCCGTTCACGCGTCGGCCACCGGCACCGTGGCCGGCGTCGAGTTGTGGCCACACCCGGATGGCAGCATGGCTGAGGTGGTGCGGATCACCGTCGAGCGCTACTCGCCGCAGATCCCGCGGCCACGGCTCGTGCCGCGGTGGGAAGGGTTGTCGCCGCAACAAGTCGTCGGCGCGGTTCAGGACGCGGGCGTGGTGGGCCTCGGCGGCGCTGCGTTTCCGACCCACGTCAAGCTGTCGCCGCCACCCGAAGCCGACGTCGAGTTGCTGATCGTCAACGGTGCCGAGTGCGAGCCCTATTTGACGACCGACCACCGGACGATGACCGAGTACCCCGAGCGGGTGCACTTTGGCACCCGGATCATGATGCAGTGCCTGGGCGTCGACCGGGCGGTGATCGGCGTCGAGAAGAACAAGCCCGATGCGATCGACGCGCTCACCGAGACCATTCCCGATGATCTCGACGTCACCGTCCTACCGCTGACAGTCAAGTACCCCCAGGGTGCCGAGAAGATGTTGATCAAGGCGATCACCGGACGCGAGGTGCCATCGGGAAAGCTGCCCATGCACGTCGGCGTGATCGTCCAGAACGCGGGCTCGGTCGCCACCATCGCGGAGGTATTCGAGACCGGGCTGCCGCTCGTCGAGCGGATCGTCACCGTGACCGGCCCGGGTGTTAAACGCCCTTCGAACCTGATCGTTCCGGTAGGCTCGAAGCTGCGCGACGTGTTGGATTTCTGCGGTGGCCTTGCGGAGGACGTGACCGAGGTCTTGTTTGGCGGGCCGATGATGGGCGCGCCCCAAACCGATCTCGAAGTGCCGATCATAAAGGGGACGACCGGCGTGGTGGTCCTGACCCGCGCCGAAACCGAGCGCCACCCGACCTATCCGTGTATCCACTGTGGGCGTTGTCTGGATGCGTGCCCGGTGTTTTTGAATCCACAGTTGCTCGGTTCGTTGGCACAGGTCGGCCGCTACGAAGAGATGGAGGCCACGCATCTCGCCGATTGCATGTTGTGCGGGGCGTGTTCGTACGTCTGCCCGTCCAACATCCCCCTGTCGCAGATGTTTGCCCTGGGGAAGGCCGCGCTGCGCAAGATCGCGACGCAGGCCGCGTGAGCGATCCACACTTTGAGCTGACGGCGTCGCCACACCTGAAAGGCGGCGACACCACCCGCCGGATCATGTGGTCGGTGGTCGGGAGTCTGGTGCCGATCGTAGCGGCGGCAGCGTACTTCTTTGGCGTGAGCGCGCTGCTGGTGATCGCGGCGGCGACGGTTGGCGCGGTTCTGACCGAGCGCGTGTTTGGCTCGGCCGGCAGCCTCGGCGACGGCTCGGCGGCGATCACCGGCGTCTTGCTGGGGCTCTGCTTGCCGGCCGGGATGCCGATGTGGATGGCGTTTCTGGGAGGCGCGTTCGGGATCGGGTTTGGCAAGCTGATCTTCGGCGGCTTGGGACAAAACGTGTTCAACCCGGCGCTGCTCGGGCGAGCGTTTCTGCAGGCTGCGTTCCCAACCGCGATCACGACGTGGCCGGCGGTTGGTGGCAGCTTCACCGAGTTGCGCGGAGACAACTTTGCACTACCTCTCATGCGATCGGCGAGCGACGCGGTGACGGAGGCCACACCGCTCGGGCTGATGAAGTTCGAGGCCACGTCGACGCCGGTCGGCGATCTGTTTATGGGCAACACCGCGGGGTCGGTCGGCGAGACGGCAGCGCTGTTGATCCTGCTGGGTGGCGGTTATCTGGCGATCAAGCAATACCTCGATTGGCGGATCCCGGTGGCGATCTTCGTCACTGTGACCGGACTGTCGGGGATCTTAGCTGCAATTGACCCGAGTTATCCCGGGCCGCTGTTCATGCTGTTTTCGGGCGGCTTGATGTTGGGTGCGATCTACATGGCGACCGACCCGGTGACGTCGCCGGTCACGCGGCGCGGGGCGTGGGTGTTTGGTGCCGGGATCGGCGCCTTGGTGGTCGTGATTCGCGTTTGGGGCGGGCTGCCCGAGGGCGTCATGTACGCGATCCTGCTGATGAATGCGATGGTGCCGTTCATTAATCAGGCGACTCAACCCCGGGTCTTCGGAAAAAGCGGTGATGGGATGGTGGCGGCGTGACGATACGCGGCGCGCCAGCATGGCGGTTGGTGATGACGTTGGCGACAGCCGGAGGGATGGCCGGTCTGTTGATCGTCGTCGTCTTCGAGTGGGCCGAACCACAAATCGAGGCCCATCGAGCGGCCGTGTTGGCCGCCGCGATCGACAACGTCCTCGCCGCCCCGGCCCGCTACGACACGTTGTACGTCGTCGACGGCGCGCTGCGTGAGGCGCCACCTGAAGGCGTGCTCGAGCGCGATCTCGAACGCGTGTTCTTAGGCTACGACGAATCCGACGTGCCGGTGGGGTTCGCGGTCACCGGTGGTGAGCCCGGGTATCAGGACATCATCCGGTTGATCTTTGGCTACGATCCGGGCAGCGGCGAAGTCGTGGGGATGGAGGTGTTGGAGAGCAAGGAGACACCGGGTCTTGGCGACAAGATCGAGAAGGACGCCGACTTCGTGGCCGAGTTCAATGGTATCCAGACACCGCTCGTCGGAGTCAAACAGGGCGCTGGGCAGGCCGACCCACACGAGGTCGACATGATCACCGGTGCGACGATCTCATCCCGTACCGTGATCGCGATCATTAACAATCGGCTCGAGGAGCTCGGTCCTCTGCTCGATACATACCCGCCGGTAGTCAAGCAATGAAGGCCGAGACGACTGCGCAGCACGATCTCGTTCGCGGCATCTGGCGCGAGAACCCGGTGCTGATCCAGCTGCTCGGACTGTGCCCCGCGCTGGCGGTGACGAATACCGTAGCCAACAGCTTGGCGATGGGGTTGGCCACGTTTTTCGTGCTGATGGGATCGAGCTTGCTGGTGTCGGCGTTCAAGCGATTCATCCCGCACGAAGTGCGGATCTCTGCCTACATCCTGATCATCGCCACGTTCGTGACGATCGCCGATCTCGTGCTGGCGGCGGTCGTGCCCGAGATCCACAAAGCACTGGGCGCGTTTATCGCGCTGATCGTCGTCAACTGCATGATCCTCGGACGGCAGGAAGCGTTCGCCTCGAAGCGTCCCGTTTCTCGGGCGGTGCTCGACGCAGCCGGGACCGGCGCCGGGTTTATGATCGCGATGCTTATGATTGGCACGGTGCGCGAAGTGCTCGGTAACGGGTCGATCCTCGGGTACAGCCTGTTCGGTGCGGGTTATGAGCCGTGGATCATCATGATCCTCCCGCCGGGTGGCTTCCTCACGTTGGGTGTGTTCCTGCTCGTGCTCGGATGGTGGCGGGGTCGCACCGAGGGTGCTCAGGCCCAGGTTCGGCGCTGGCCCCACGGCGTGGCGACGCGGAGGGCGGCATGAGCGATCTCTTCTGGATTCTGATCTCGGCGATGGTCGTCAACAACTTCACCCTCGCCCTGTTCCTGGGGTTGTGCCCATTCATGGGTGTGTCGGCGCGCGTTGCTACCGCATTACGCATGGGGGCGGCCAACATCTTCGTCATGGTGTTGACGGCAGTTACGGTTTGGTTTCTCAACACGTTTGTGTTGGCGTACGCACCATACTTGAGGCTGATCTCGTTTATCGTCGTGATCGCCTCGCTGGTCCAGATCGTCGAGATGACGATCAAGAAGTTGAGCCCGACTCTGTTTCGTGAGCTGGGCATTTTTCTTCCGTTGATCACGACCAACTGCGCCATCCTGGGATTGGCGATCTTCCAGACGAATCGCGGTTACGGGTTCCTTGAAGGGCTGTTCTTTGCGGTTGGTGCCGGGCTCGGGTTGGTGTTGGCACTGGTTCTGATGGCGTCGATCCGCCAGCAAACCGAGCTCTCGGATCTTCCCGGGCTGGCTCGCGGGATGGGGCTCGTGTTGATCGTTGCCGCCAGCCTGTCGATGGCGTTCATGGGCTTTGCCGGGTTGTTGAGCTCATGAGCGCCGTAGTCGGAATTGTGGCGGCGGCCGCACTGTTCGTCGTGTTCGCGCTGGTGATGCTCCAGTCGGGCAGAGACCCAGCGTGCGGTACTTGTGGTAGACGCGACCGGTCCGGGTGTGAGACATGCGGCACCGGAACAGCCGAAGAGGAGTGGAATGATGGGTGAGCGTAACGACGATCAACAGTCGCTGCCGGATCGGCGACACTTCCTGACTCTCGGAATCGGCGCGTTCGTGGTCGCTTCGTTGCCGAGGGCGATCCAGCCCGGTCGGCGTGTCGTCCGCCGGACTGCGCCCGTCATGGGAACGATCGCCGAGCTCGCCGTCGTGCATCACAACCCGCGGTACGCTCAGGGAGCGATCGACGCGGCGCTCGATGCGCTACGGTGGGTTGATCGCACAATGTCCCGATTCCGTGGGGATTCGGATGTCGGTCGCGCCAACCGGTTGGCGGCCGGTGGGCCAGTCATCGTCAGCCAGCCGACCGCGGACGTCCTCGTCGAGGCGCTGCGCTGGGCCGACGCAAGCGGCGGCGCGTTCGATCCGTGTCTGGCGAACGCTGTGGCGCTCTGGAATGTGGAGCGGCGCGTGGCCCCGCCGTCGGAGGTTGACGTGCGGCACTACGCGAACCGACGGTTTTACCAGTGGTTAGAAGTCGATCGCTTAGCGAATGGTGCACCGGTGGTCGTGTTTCGCGACCGCGACCTGGCGATCGATCTCGGCGGTATCGCCAAGGGGTATGGCGTCGACCGGGCGGTCGATGCGCTTCGCGAATGGGGAATCCGCAACGCGTTGGTCAACGTCGGTGGAGATCTCTACGCCCTCGGCGTCTCACAAGACGGTGATCCGTGGGAGATCGGCGTTCGATCATCGAGCGATCGCGACCGGATCACCCACACGGTGAAGGTCACAAACCGCGCCGTTGCGACGTCGGGCGACTACGAGCAGTTCTTCGAGCACGCCGGGCGGCGCTACCACCACCTGCTCGACCCGCTCACCGGCGCACCCCGCCGCTCACCGCTTCACAGCGTGACCGTGAGCGCCGACTCGTGCATGACGGCCGACGTGGCCGGTACCGCCGTCTTTGGCTGTCCCGCCGACCGTGCCCGACAGCTCGCGAGCACGACCTCGACGGGGACCCGCATCGAGCACATCGGTTAGCCACAGTCGTTTCCTGCCCAAAGGCCGGACGTTTGGCCGGAACCTAGATTACCGATCGTGAGTGTCACTGTAGAGTCTGGTGATCGCGGTCTGGCGGCGGTGTTGTTCGTCGATGTTGCCGGGTACACGAGGCTGGCCGCCGCTCACGAAGACCGGGCGCTCAAACTCGTCGACCTCTTCCAGTCTGTGACCCGCGACGTCGTTGCCCGCTACGGCGGTCGAGTCGTCAAGTTTCTCGGCGACGGCGCGCTGGTCGTCTTCAGCAGCACCGATAGCGCGACGCGCACGGCGCTCAAGATCGTGAGCGATTTCGAAGAGCGCTCTCAGCGTGCCGGAACGTCCGCCCGGGCACACGCCGGTATCCATTTGGGCGAGATCGTCACCACGGCGGATGGCGACGCATATGGTGACGGCGTCAATTTCGCATTGCGTCTTCAGGCTGCCGCCGAACCGGGGCAGGTGCTCGTCAGCGATTACGTGTGGCGGCAGCTCCACCGACGCGACGACTTTGAGCTGGAACCGCTCGGCGATCGCGAGCTAAAGGGCATTGCCGAAGCGGTCGCGGTCTACGGTGTAACGATGGCAGCGGGGGCTTCTTTGGAGGCGGCGCAGCCGGTGGCCCAGGCAGCCGCGATGCCGAACGCGAAACCCGTCAAGCCAAACAGGAACCGGTGGATCGCCTTGGGCGGCGCGCTCCTGGCCGGGACGATCGTGTTGGCCCTGCTGTTGGTCTCCCGTGTTCAAGACCGAGATAGCGAACATTCGGCTGCCGGCGATTCGCGAGTCGCTACCGCGGGCGTCGGGCAGATCGACCGCTCGATCGCGGTGCTCCCGTTTCAGAATATGAGTGCGGAACCGGAGAACGAATACTTCAGCGACGGGATCACCGACGACATCCTGACCGCGATCTCGAAGATCGACGATCTGCGTGTCATCTCCCGCACGTCGACGATGCAGTACAAGAACACCGAAAAGGACATTATTCAAATCGGTGAAGAGTTGGACGTCGCCACGATCCTCGAGGGGAGCGTTCGACGGGAGGGGGGGCGCGTACGGATCACCGCCCAGCTCGTCAATGCCGAAACGGACGAACACCTGTGGGCCGAGACATACGACCGGAACTTGACCGACATCTTCGAGATTCAGAGCGAGATCGCCGAGAAGATCGCGACCGCTTTGCAGACCACGTTGACGCGGGCTGAGGCTGAAGCGATCGCCGCTGGTCGGACCGGCAACCTGACAGCGTACGACCTGTACCTGAAGGGCCGCGACTACCTATGGGACTCGGATGAAAACATGGCGGATATGGAACGTAACATCGAGACCGCGGTGGACCTGTTTAACCAAGCCCTAGCGATCGACCCAGAGTACGCCGGCGCGTACGCCGGGCTCGGCCAGTCATATGTGTTCCGGTCGATACTCACCAACGCATTGTGGGCCGACTCGGCGAAGGTGGCGAGCCAAAAGGCGATCGAGCTCGACCCAAACCTGGCCGACGGCCATTATGCGCTCGGGTTTGCGCTGTTCCAGGCCGGGGATTACGCGGGCGCCGTCGAGAAGGCCCAGCGGGCGATCGAGCTCAACCCCAATTATGCGCGCGCAACGCAGGGACTGGCGTTCTCGTTGTACGAGCTCGGTCGTCTGGACGAAGCGCTTGTCGCGGCCAAGCGTGCCGTCGCGCTCGAGCCGACCGATGGCCAGTCCTACGAGTTGGTGGGCATCATCTACACCGACCTGATCGACTACGTCGAAGCCGAACGCTGGTTCCGCCGAGGACTCACGATCGAGCCCGACAACGGGAGCAGCCACACCTACATCGGGTTGCTGTATCTACTTCAGGGAGATGTGGCGCGGGCGGCTGAGGAGATCGAGCTCGGACGGTCGCTGGAACCGCTGTCGCCGGAGGTCATGATCGCCCAAGTGCGGCTCGAGTTCGAGCGGCGGAACTACGAGCAGGCGAGACCGCTGATCGAAACGTTCGTTCTGGGATTGGCGCCGGAGTTTCAGCCGCTCACGTTCCTGGGGTATATCAACTTGAAGCTCGGCAATGAAGACGAGGCGCAGGAGCTCTTCCGGGAAGCCGAACGCCGTGCTCGCGCGCAGATCGAGCTCACCGGTCAGGCACGTACAATCGTGTACGAGTATCTGGTTCAGGCGCTGGCACTCCAGGGTCGGATCGATGAAGCGGTTGACGTGCTCGAAGATGCTTATGGCAAGGGTTTTCGCGGCCATCATTACATCCGCACCGACCCCACTTTCGAAGATCTCTATGGGAACGAGCGGTTCGAGGCGCTCATGGTGCGAATGGAGGCCGACGTCGCTCGGATGAGGGAACGCGTCCGGCGCGAAGGGCTATGACCGCGACCCCTAAGCACCGGCGGACGCTTTTCTCCGGCGCGATCGTATCGATCCTCGTCCTGGGCCTGGCCGCGCTGATGTCCCTGGGCGGCGGGTTTTCGCTCTTTGATGTTGGCTCACGTAGCGGGCGGGAGATCACGAAGGACGCGGGAACGGCGGCGAGCGCGTTGGTCGAGCAGTGTGGCGCCCTGGCTGGACAGGAGAAGATCGACTGCTATCAAGCCGCATTGAGCGAGCGACTCGGGGCGCTTGGCGTCCGTCCGACGATGCACGCGCTCGACTCGCTCGTTGTCCGGGACGATGACGCGGCCCGCGACGCTCATGTTTACGCCCATCACATCGGAATCGAGGCCTATCAGCTATCGCCCGATGTCACTGAGACGTTTTCGGGTTGCACCGAGAGCTTTTCGTCGGGGTGCTATCACGGGGTGATTCAGGCGTACTTCGAGGATCGTGGCAACCCCGACGCCAAAGTGCTCGAGGAGTTGTGCCGGCCCTACAAGCGCGCCGATCAGAGCCGGTGGATCCTGTTCCAATGCGTGCACGGCATGGGTCATGGGCTGACGATGTACTACGACCATCACCTGCCCAAGGGACTCGAAGCGTGTGATTTGCTAGCTGACCTTTGGGATCGCGAATCGTGTTACGGCGGAGCGTTCATGGAGAACGTCATGGGTGCGACGTCACCGCACCATCCAGCCGCAGTGCTTATCGCCGAAACCGAACACGATTCCGACGCGCAGGAACACGGGCACGCAAGTCACGATGCGCCGGACTCTGCTTGGAAGGCGATCGATCCCGACGATCCGCACTACCCGTGCTCGGTGATGGACCCGCGCTATCACCAACAGTGCTATCTCATGCAAACGTCGGTGATGCTGCATCACAACGGTGGCGACCTGCTGGATGCGTCAGCGTCGTGCGACGGGGCACCGGCGAACATGCGCCCGATATGTCATCAGAGTCTGGGGCGCAGCGTTACCGCCTACACCAAGGATCCCGAAACAGCCGCTGGCCATTGTGAAGCCGGAAGTGCCGAGTACCGCGGCTGGTGTTATGTCGGTGTCGTGAAAGCGTTTGTCGATTGGACTGCACGGGCCGAAAGCGGACTCGATTTCTGTCACGTCATCGAAGACGATCAGAGTTATAAGTCTATGTGTTACAATGGCTTAGGTGAGGAGACAGCGGCTCTGATCGCAGAGCCCGAGGCTCGAGCGGCGCTCTGCGCACAGGCCGAAGACGAGTACGTCGCGACGTGTCGTCAGGGCGCGCAGCTTGCCGGAAGAGCGGTTTCGTGACACCGCTTATGGCGTGAATCGCTCGTTCGCGCGGCTGAACGACAGACCGGCTTGTGGCCCGCCGCCAACGACGTAAATCGAGTTGCCCACCACAGCGGCGCCCAAGCCATGGCGTGAAGTAGGCATCGAATCGAGCTGCTCCCAGCGGTTCGTCGCCGGGTCAAAGCGCTCGTTGGCGTTGAAGGTGTTTGTCGATTGCAAGTCTTCACCGCCGAACAAATAGAACTTGTTGTCTAGTGCTGCTGCCGCGACGCCACTCCTCGCGGTCGGCACCGGTGGTCCGGTCGACCACTGATCGCTGATCGCGTCGTAGATCTCGAACGTGGTTCGATTTTGGCCCCCGAAACGACCGGCGGCGACGTAGATGTTGTTACCGATCGCGGCCGCTGCGATATGCTCACGAACAGTCGGCAGGGGAGCCAGCGTTTCCCACGAGTTGGCGACTGGATCGTACAGCTCGTGTGTGCCGACCGTTTCTCCGGCTGCGTTGACACCCCCGATCGCGTGGATCTTCCCGTTCCTCACCGCCACCGCCAGTGCGCCACGGCTGCCGGGCATCGGGGTGCCAACAGACCACGCGTCTGCAGCGGGATCATAGATCTGGACGACGTTCACCGGGTTGAAGCTGGTGCCACTGTACCCGCCGACGACGTACAGGAGTCTGTCGATAGCCGCCATGCCGGCGTGGTTGACCGAGGCCGGGAGCTCGGCCACGGTCGTCCACCGATCGGTAGCCGGGTCGTACCGCTCCACGCTTGATGCCGGGGTGCGGTCGGGTGCGAAACCGCCGGCCGCGTACACTTGCCCACCGAGCGCGGCGGCGCTGTTCTCGGTGCGCGCGTTGGACATCGATGCCAAGACCTCCCACGGCCCCGAACCGCCTGGAGGCGGCGCCGGCCCCATGGTCGGGCCGTTGTTGCTGTCGCTGTTGCACGCGATCTGTGCGGTCAGCGCCAGGCCCAGCGTAGCGAGCGCGTGGGCCGCCCACCGTCGATTGCTGCCGTTCCTGGTCGAATCCCGATTCATCGTGTCGTAAAGGGCTCTCATTTTGGTAACGTTGTGTCGCTTATCCTGGGCCCGCCAGCCGTCTCCTGACAACGACTTGAGGGATTCCCCGACAGAATTGTCACCACCTGTCGGCCTACACTATCAGGGAGCGATCCCATAGCGAGGCGTGGCCCGATACGAAGCAGGAAGGAGTTACAGATGACAAAAGAGGACATCCTCAAGGCGCTTCACGAGATGCCGCCCGAAGAGCAGGAGCGAATCCGGGAAGAGATCCTGATGCTGGGCTACGATACGCCGGAGGCCGGCTCAGCGATGGCGACTTGTATCGAGATCATGAAAGAGATCGGGGATGGCAAGGACGCGGTCCAGGTGTGCCGCGACATGATCGAGGACATGGCCGGAGTAGCCTGCCCCGACTAACCACGCTGCAAGTCTGACATTTCGGCCCCATTGAATGCGCGGCCACGACGAACAGTCTAGAGTTTTGGTGCCGCGGGATCGCCCGCCACCGTGATCTAGACGTCTTGTCCAATGGAGGTTTGTCGTGGTCAGCCCACTACGCTTGTCTTTAGCTCCGGTCATGATGATCGCGGCGATGCTCGCCAGTCCACTCCCCGCCCAGGATGCCGGGGAAGCCACATCCGAAAGCGTTACGCCCGAACAGATCCTAGCCGGGAGCAACTTGTTCAATGGCGGGAGCTGCGTCATTTGTCACGCGATTGCCGGTAAGGGAAGCGGGACACGAGCGCCGGATCTCTCCGATGTCGAGTGGCTCCACAGTCAGGGTGACCTAGACGGCATCCTCCAGACGATTCTATCCGGTGTTCCGCAGCAGAACATCAAGGCGGTCAAGCCCAGGCCGCTCCCGATGAACCCGAAGGGCGGGCTAAACGTGAGCGACGAGCAGATCGCTTCCGTGGCAGCCTACGTGTGGGCGCTCAGTCAACCCGAGCCGCACGGGTTTATCAGCCAGCAATGGCAGTTCCTGGAGTTGGCTCGGGCCGGTCAGTTCGCGGAAGCGCGCGCGGTGTTCCAGGCAACACGGGAGAAGTATCCCGACAACCTGCTGATTCCCGAGAACGGGATGAACGCGTTCGGCTATGAGTTCCTCGGGCGCGGTGACACAGATGGCGCGATCGAGGTCTTCCAGCTCAACGTCGACCTACATCCGGAATCGTTCAATCCGTGGGACAGCCTGGCTGAGGCGTACATGACCAAGGGCGACAACGAGCACGCGATCGAGTACTACGAAAAGTCGCTCGAGCTAAACGCGGAAAACACGAACGCCGTCGACAAACTGAAAGAGCTCGGCGCCAGCTAGAGGGCGATCTTAGGTCGCCCCTTTTCCCGCGATAGGGTGACCCCGACCACGATCGCGACGGCGCCCAGCAGCTGGAGCCAACCCGGGGTTTCGCCGAGCGTCAGCCAGGCGATCGCCAAGGCGACGATCGGAATCGCGTTCGAGTAGAGCGCGGTGCGGGTGCTGCCCATGTGGCGTACGCCGTAGTACCACAGCAGGTACGCGATCGCGATCGAGAAGACGCCGCTGTACAGAAGCCCGCCCCAGGACGCCCACGAAATGACCGTCCACGATTGGCTCGATAGCGACGGCAAGCTGACGAGCACCAACCCCAGCGCTCCGATCCACAGCGTCACCGAGGTCACCGGTAGCGCGCCGTAGCGACGGACGAGCGGGCTCGAGCCGACCGTGTAGAGCGACCAGCCGATCGCAGCCACCACCATCAGGAGGTCGCCCCGGACCGTGGCTTGACCGAACTCGACGCGCGCGCTCCCCCACACGATGAGCGCGACGCCGACCAACGAGAGAGTGACGCCAACCCACGTCTTGGTGCCCAGCCTCTCGTGTCCGAGCCACGACGACAGGACCGCCACGTATGCCGGGACCGTACCCAGGATGAGCGCGGAGTTGCCGGCCAGGGTTCCATCGATCCCAAAGATGAATAGGATCTGGTACAACGTGTTGCCCAGCAAGCCGAGGCCGACCAGCACTGGCCACTCCGAGCGCTTGAAGCGCGGTAGACCTCCAGCGTGCCGCAAGAACACCAACATCAGCGCCGAGGCCAGAACAAACCGAGTGGCATTGAACGCCAGCGGCTCGAAATCGATCAGCGCTGCTTTGACGACCGAGAAGTTCACGGCCCAGATGAGGATCAGCGCCCACATCGCGATCTGGGCGCGGTCCTGAGACGGGTGGTGGGTTGTGCTCACGGCGGATTAGGTTACTGAACCCTAGCCCAACCGACCGCCAGTAGAGGAGGAATGTCGATGACCGACGGCGCAAGTCGAAAGAGCCTGTTCGAGCGCTTCCTGAGTCTCTTTACCGATGTGCGACCCGGCGAAGGGATGCTGGTTCTGCTCATGGCGTTCGATGTCTTCCTCCTGCTGACCAGCTACTACCTGATCAAGCCGGTTCGCGAGGCGTTGATCCTGGCTGAGGGTGGCGCCGAGGCCAAGAGCTACCTGGTCGCCGCGATGGCGGTGCTGTTGTTCTTCTTGGTCGGCGCCTACGCCAAGCTCGTCTCACGCTACGAGCGTACCCGGTTGATCACCGTCGTCACGGCGTTCTTTATCGCCTGTCTGATCGTTTTCTGGGCGCTTAGCCGTGTCGGGGTTCCGTACTTGGGGTACGCCTTCTTTATCTGGGTCGGGATTTTCAGCGTGATGGTCGTCGCCCAGTTCTGGTCGTTCGCCAACGATGTCTACAACAATGAAGCCGGGAAACGGCTCTTCCCACTGGTCGCGTTCGGGGGCTCGTTTGGCGCGTTCGCCGGGGCCTGGATCGCGGAGCGGCTGCTCGACTATTTCAGTGTGTTCGAGATGCTGTTGTGGGCGGCGGCGGTGCTCGCGGCGTGTATCGGTCTGACGATCGTGATCTCGCGGCGGGTATGGGGTAAAGCAGCGCTCCAGGCTCGGCAACGGGAGATGACCGCCAAACACGCGGCCAAGGCAGACAAAGACAAACCGGCGGAAAAGGAGAGCCTCGGGTTCGACCTGCTGCTCAAGCATCGGTATTTGGGTTACATCGCGCTGTTGACCCTGTTGCTCAACCTGGTCAACACGACGGGTGAGTATATCCTCGGCAAGTTGGTCGAGAACTACGGGGCCGAGCGGACGGAGCAGGTGGCGGCCGAGGCGACCCAGGCCGGCGTCACGCTGTCGTTCGGAAACCGGGACTTCGGCGATCCAGCCAACGCCGACAATCAGCGCGAATACCAACGCTCCGTAATCGGATCGTTTTACGCCAACTTCTTCCTGTGGGTCAATCTGCTAGGGATGTTTATGCAGCTGTTCATCGTCAGCCGGCTGGTCAAGTACGGCGGCGTTCGAGCCGGCTTACTGTGGCTGCCCATTGTGGCGCTAGGTACCTACGCCGTCATCTTTTTCTTGCCGGCGATCCGGTTCGCTCGGCTCGGCAAGACGTTCGAGAACGCCTCAGACTACTCGATCAACAAGACCACGATGCAGATGCTGTTCCTGCCGACTTCGCGCGACATCAAGTACAAGGCGAAGCAAGTGATCGACAGCTTCTTCCACCGCATCGGCGACGTGTTCTCGGCGGTAATCGTGTTCCTGGGAACGTCAGTCTTCGTGTTCGGTGCCCGCGGATTTGCGGTCTTCAACCTCGCGGTGATCGGGATCTGGCTGTTGGTCGTGTTGCAGATCGTGCGCGAGCACAAGGCGATCGAAGCCGGCAAGCGACCCGAGATCACCGGTGCGGACGAATCGGCGCCGGCGGTGGCTGGATAAGGGGCGAGAAAGCGCTTCTACTGGAGCATTTCGCCGAACACTATCTCCTCAGCGGCGAGCACGAGCGCCGTCGGGGGTAACCCTATCGTCTTGCCGATCAGGCTCGTGTAGTGCTCGAGGAAGTCGTCGCCCGGCTCCTTGATGCCAAGCATGACGAGGTCGGCATCCCGAGAGCTCTCGCGAAGGATCTCCTCGAACGGGCGGCCGTTGCCGACTAGAACCTCGGCTGTCGCGCCGGTCCGAATCCGGCGCGTGATCGTTTCCAGGTTTTTCCGGGCCCCATGGGCGGCGGCGTCGGTGGGGACGACCATTTTCAATCGCACGTCGGCACCACGCCACGCCAGGCTGGTTTGCAGCAGGTAGGCCAGGATCACCATCAGCCCTCCGTTTCTCTTTAGCCCGCCCCACCACACGTCGATGCGCCGATACATGCCAAAGCCACGATTTTCGGGATCACGAACGATCACCACGTTGCGCCGCGCCTCGTGAAAGTGGGCGATCATCTCGCAATACCGATGGCGCTGAACGGGATCGCTGATATCTCCGATCATGACGGTGTTCGGCACCAGTGGGCCGAGGCCGTACGCTTCGACCAGCCGCTCAGCGCCCTCGAAATAGTCTGGTGCCGGAATGACACGAACCAGCGCCTGAACACCATTCCGGGCCAGGTACTCATGGATGTTGATCGATATCGCGCGCCGACGATCGGCGGGGGTGGAGTCGACCGGCACGACGGTCGCGACCGTCATGAGCGCTTTGTTGTGCGTGATCGCGTTGGCCAGGTCGATCAGGTGCCAGCGCCGCTTTGGCGCGCCTGAGAAGACGAGCATGTGCGGCCGCCAGTTCTTCGGACTCGGTTGGTCGGTGGGCGCGCCAATGCGCAATAGACCGGCGCGCGCAACGGCCATCCAGATGCCGCGGCGGACATCCCCCCAAGTGGCTTTGATATCGCGGCGCTCGAGCCAGATGAAGACCCCGGTCACGAACATCCCCGCGATCAAGGTCCCCCAAGCGTTGATCAAGAGCATCACGATGATGCATCCAATGGCGCCATACAGCGAGAGCGACCAGTGCGTCTTGAACACCGGGCGGAACGAGGGGTTGCCGATAAAGCGCTCGAGACCGGCGGCAACGTTTAGCACGCCGTAGGTCGTCAGGAAGAACATCGTAAGGATCGGCGCGATCACGTTCAGGTTGCCGAAGTAAACCGCCACCAGCGCCAGGGCCAGCGTGAGGGCGGTGGCAGCGCGCGGCTCGTCGTCTGGGCCGCTCCCACGGCCGAGGTAACGGAAGGGGCGCGGCAGTATGCCGTCCCGCGCGAGCGCCTGGAGCACGCGAGGTGCGCCGAGGATGCTGCCCACGGCGCTCGACAGCGCGGCCCCCCAAAGTCCAAGCAGTATGGCGTCACCCCATAACGAGATCCGACGCATGACGAGCGGGTCCTCGATGAGCGTGACCGGGTCGGCTCGGCTGGCGAGGATGATCGGCAGCGTCATGTAGATGAACCATCCGGCACCTATCGCGGCCAGGGTGCCCTTCGGGATCGATTTGGCAGGGTCCTTGAGATCGCCGGACATGTTGACCCCCGCCATGATGCCGGTAACGGCCGGAAAGAAAACCGCGAAGACGACCCAGAAACTCTCCCGCGGTCGGTCGGGTGCATCCCACATCTCGACTGGTGCGTCCGGCAAGGGGCTTCCAAACGCCAGCGAGAACAGTGACAAGGCGATCAGGATCATGACGATGTACTGGGCGCGGATAGCGGCGCGAGCCGAGGTTAGCGCCAGCACGGCCACAAACAGGGTCGCCACCACGCCGACCGAGCGCGGGTCTAGGACCGGGAAGACACCGACCAGACTCTCCGCGAATCCGACAGTGTAGAGTGCCACCGAGAGAGCCTGCGCGAGATACAGTGGGATGCCCACTGCGCCACCGACTTCGATCCCGAGCGAACGGCTGATCATGTAGTAGGCGCCGCCGGTCTTGACGGGTTGATCGGTGGCGATGGCGGCGATCGAAAGTGCCGTCAAGTACGTGATCAAGGTCGCCAGCGTCACGATACCGAGGCTCGCGGTGAGCCCGACGTTGCCGACCATCCAGCCCGATCGCAGGTACATGAGAACGCCGAGGATCGTGACGAGCGAGGGCGTAAAAACGCCTGAAAAAGTGCCTAGCCCGCGTTCCTCCTGGGCTTTGCCCCTGGTCGGCTTGATGGTGGGACGTCGGAGGGGGAGTGAGATCATGCCAGATCGCCGGGCATATCGGTCACTAGCTAGGTTCGGGCTTTGTGCCGGGGTCGGAACAAATGCAAGAAGCGATCCTCTTTCTGTGCGTCGCCAACTCAGCCCGCAGCCAGATGGCCGAGGCGCTGGCGCGATCGATGATCAAAGGGGGCGTCGAGATCTATAGTGCCGGTTCCGAGCCAACCGTGGTAAACCCGCTCGCGATCCGCGCCATGGCCGAGATCGGGATCGATCTGTCGAGTCACCGTTCGAAATCGATCGATCAAGTGCCACTGGCCCGCGTTGGTACCGCAGTCACCTTGTGCGCGGAGGAGGTTTGCCCGGTGTTGCCCGGTGTCGACCATCATCACTGGCCACTCCCAGATCCGGCCGTGGTGACGGGAAGTGAAGACGAGCGCTTGGCGGCTTTCCGCGGAGTGCGCGAAGAAATCCGAGCGCGGCTGAAAGAGTTGCTGCCGGAGCTTAGGGGAGGCCTCATCACGCCGTAGGCTTGTGACGTTGCCAGTACCTACTCGATCGGGTGCTCGACCGCGTCACGAGAACGAGGCCCAAGTTCGTGATTGCGCAAGACACGCGCGCACGCGTTCCACCTGAGAATCGCGTCGTCGTTTCCCGCTGGGCGGATCGCCTCCGCTCGTTCGTATGAGGTCATCGCTTTGCTCAACCAGTCGTGGGCGTTGGCGGCCGAGCCGGGGGTCCCGCGATGAAGCTGGGCCTTGCCCTGGCGCTCGTTGATGATGCCCTCGTAGTAGACGCGCTCGTAGTCGGCAGTGAGTCGCTTGATCAACGCGCACGGCTCGGTTACCGGGACGCCGCGCACGAACTGGTCCGTCAACGACAGGATAAGCAGCACCAGCGCGCGCTGGTTCTCGCTGTCGGCTCGCAGAACGTCGCGGCAGATGCTCTCGGCCCCCGAAGGCTCGTTGAGGGCGCGGTAATGCTCGGCGCGTTCCAGCGCGGTTGGGATCGCGGATACGGTTAGCGGTTTGAGGTCGGTCATCGGCCGGCTACCGTTTCCCTGTCAGCACGCGAAGCACTTTTCTGACCGGATCGTAGTGGCGATCAACCACGCGTTCTTTTAGCGGGATGATCGCATTGTCGGTAATCGTGATATTCTCCGGGCACACCTTCGTGCAACACTTCGTGATGTTGCACAATCCTATGCCTTCGGCGTTCTTAAGGTCGTCGACTCGATCCTCAATGTCGAGCGGGTGCATTTCGAGCGCGGCAACGTGGACGAAGAACCGTGGTCCGGAAAAAGAATGATGCTTTTTGTGTTCGCGCAGCACGTGGCACACGTCCTGACACAGAAAACATTCGATACACTTCCGAAATTCCTGTACACGATCGACGTCCTGCTGTGCCATGCGCCAGGTCCCGTCTTCCGCATCCGGTGGGCGAGGACGGAACGGCTTGATCTTCCTCTTGACGCTGTAGTTCCATGATACGTCGGTGACCAAGTCCTTGACGTGAGGAAAGGTTCGCATCGGCTCGATGGTGATCGGCGCGTCGAGCGGCAGATCGCTCAGTCGCGTCATGCACATCAATCGCGGCATTCCGTTTACCTCGGCCGAACAGGAGCCGCACTTACCGGCCTTGCAATTCCAACGCACCGCCAGGTCGTTGGCCGCGGTGGCTTGAATCTGGCGGACCGCGTCCAAGACAACCATGCCCTCGGACACCTCGGTGGTGTACTCTCGCAGTGCGCCTTCATCGCGCTGCCCGCGCCAAACTCGGAAGGTGGCTGTCTTTTCCGTC
>Ga0255057_10000709_pt1 | contig 19097 bp, 22 predicted proteins | sample Cases_109_6_MG_FD_189022 | JGI IMG/M metagenome (GOLD analysis project Ga0255057, IMG submission 189022) | Seawater microbial communities from Amundsen Gulf, Northwest Territories, Canada - Cases_109_6 | ecosystem: Environmental > Aquatic > Marine > Gulf | place: Canada: Northwest Territories... | reverse complement strand
TCCGAACAACTCAGTTTTCAAGTGGCAGGATGGAAAAGGAGTGAGCCTATTCTTGAAACCTAGTGGTTATACAGGCAAGGCGCCGTTTGCCGGTAGGGAGCCTGGCTCGAACGGTTTGACATTCGACGCCGCTGGCCGGCTCGTGCTGTGTGAACATGGCAACCGCCGCATCGCACGGCTGGAAGAAGACGGCACTAGGACCACCCTGGCCGATCGGTATAAGGGCAAGCGCCTGAATAGCCCGAACGACCTTGCGTTCAAGTCGAATGGCGACCTCTACTTCACCGATCCACCGTTCGGATTGCCACAGGCCTTCGACGACCCGCATAAGGAACTCGATTTCAGCGGTGTCTACCGTTTGGCGATAAACGGCGAGCTAACCCTCCTCACCAGGGAAATCAGGGCTCCCAACGGGATTGCCTTCTCTCCAGACGAGAAAACCTTGTACCTCACCGACGTGGATCCAGACCGCCCGGCTTGGCGCGCGTATGACGTGAAAGAAGACGGAACCATTGCCAATGGCCGCGTCTTTTTTGACGCCAAGACGTGGAAAAAACCGAACTATGGGGGGCCGGACGGCCTGACGGTTGACCGCGAAGGGAATCTATTCGCCGCTCGCCCAGGGGGCATCAACGTCTTCGCCCCCGACGGTACCCTTCTCGGCAGCATCGAAACCGGGATAGCCACCTCGAACGTCACCTGGGGTAACGACGGCTCGGTGCTTTACATTACGGCCAATACGGCCATTTACCGAATCAGGCTTCGTACGAAGGGAGCAGGGTTCTTGTAGAAAAGGAGGACGACCATGCCGGGACAGAATCATTATGACGTGATTATCATCGGCACCGGCGCCGGCGGCGGCACGCTCGCCTACAAGCTGGCGCCTTCGGGAAAGCGCATCCTTTTGCTCGAGCGCGGCGGCTACGTGCCACGCGAGAAGGACAACTGGAGTACGAAGGCCGTCAACCTGGAAGGGAAGTACCAAACAAAGGAAACATGGTGGGATAAGGACGGCAAGCCACTTCATCCGCACACCAACTACTACGTCGGCGGTAACACCAAGTTCTACGGCGCCGCGCTGTTCCGCCTGCGGAGGGAAGACTTCGGCGAGATCAACCACTACGGTGGCATCTCCCCGGCTTGGCCCATCGCCTACGATGACATGGAGCCGTACTACACCCAGGCCGAGCAGCTCTACCAGGTGCACGGCCAGCGCGGTGAAGACCCCACCGAACCGCCGGCTTCTGCGCCGTATCCGTACCCGCCCGTGAGCCACGAACCGCGCCTCCAGCACCTCAGTGACGACTTCGCGCGCCTGGGCCTCCGGCCGTTCCACACGCCGCTCGGTGTGATGCTGAACGAACAAGACCGGCACATAAGCCCGTGCATCCGTTGCGAGACCTGTGACGGACATCCCTGCCTGGTGCACGCCAAGGCGGATGCAGAAGTGTTGTGCGTGGATCCGGCGCTCGAACACCCCAACGTGACGTTGCTGACCCACGCTCATGCGGTGCGCCTCGAAACGAACGCGTCGGGGCGAGAAGTCAGCAAGGTGATCGTGCAACGCAACGGGGCGACCGAAGAGTACTCAGCAAATATGGTGGTAGTCTCTTGCGGCGCGATCAACTCGGCCGCGTTGCTGCTCCGCTCGGCCAACGACAAGCATCCGCGCGGCCTGGCCAATGGTTCTGACGTTGTCGGCCGCCATTACATGGGGCACGTCAACTCGGTCATGATGGCCATCTCCAAGTGTCCCAATCCCACGGTCTTTCAGAAGACTCTCTCGGTCAACGACTTCTACCTCGGCTCGAAGGAATGGAACCATCCCATGGGCCACATCTCGTTTGTCGGCAAGCTGGATAGAGACACGTTACGAGCGGGCGCGCCAGCCATCGCGCCGGGCTTTACGCTCGAGCTGATGGCGCAGCACTCGCTGGATTTTTGGTTGACGACCGAGGACCTGCCCGACCCGAACAACCGCGTCACGCTCGACCGCGAGGGCAACATCGTGCTCGCGTACACGCTGAACAATGAAGAAGCACACAAGCAGCTCCTTGCAAAACTTAAGAACCTGATGAAGCAGCAGAGCAAGTGTCCGGCGCATGGTCACGAATGCCACACGGGACTGACCGCCCGGAACCTGTTCGCTGGACAGCAGATCCCGTTGGCGGGCGTGGCGCACCAGAACGGGACAATCCGCTTCGGCCGCGACCCGAAAAGCTCGGCGCTGGATGTGAACTGTAAGGCCCACGAGTTGGACAACCTGTACGTCGTGGACGGCAGCTTCTTCCCCTCGAGCAGTGCGGTAAATCCCGCCCTCACGATCATGGCGCAGGCCCTGCGCGTCGGCGATCACCTACTCGAGCGCCTGCGCTGAAGGAGCGCCCGTGACGTCCACACCGCCACTTCGAACGGTGACAGCCAGACTGCTTTTTCTCTGGGCCCTGTTCGCCATCGCGCTGGCTCAGCCGGCGGCTTGGGCCCTGCAGTCGCAAAGTAAAGCGCAGGTCAAAGCCCTCGGGTCAATCGGCATGACCGTCAGCGACATGGATCGCTCAGTCGATTTCTATTCCAAAGTGCTCTCGTTCGAAAAGGTGTCTGATGTGGAATTAGCAGGCACTAAATATGAGCAACTTCTGGGCGTATTCGGCCTGCGGATCCGCGTGGTGAGGATGCAACTCGGCGATGAAACGCTCGAATTAACACAGTACATCGCGCCGGCCGACGGAAGACCGATCCCGGTGCCTTCACACAGCAACGACCTCTGGTTTGAGCATATCGCCATCGTGGTCAGTGATATGGACAAAGCGTACGAGCAAGTACGCAAACACAAGGTCCAGCACATTTCCACTAGTCCCCAGACGATTCCAAAGTCGAACATCCCAGCCGCTGGCATCAAGGCGTTCAAGTTCCGTGATCCAGACCGTCACGCTCTGGAACTGCTCTGGTTTCCACCGGGAAAAGGGAGTCCCAAGTGGCATCGTGCACACGGCAAACTATTTTTGGGCATAGACCACACGGCAATTGCGGTGAGCGACACCGAAGCGAGCCTAAAGTTTTACCGAGATATCTTGGGGATGGAGGTTTTGGGAGGAACTCTCAATGTCGGCACCGTACAAGAACACTTGGACAACGTATTCGGAGCGAGGGTTCGGGTGACGGGAATCGGACCTCCTGCCCGGCCTCCTAATGTAGAGTTCCTGCAGTACGAGACACCTCCGGGGGGGCGGGCCATGCCGCTGGACACGCGCGCCAACGATCTCTGGCACTGGCAAACACAATTGGTCGTTGATGACGTAGACGCAGTGGCGAAATGGCTGCGCAAGAATAACGTCCGCTTCGTTTCGGATCAGGTACGCACGTTGCCGGACAACAGGCTCGGATTCAGCAAAGGCATCATGGTCCTCGATCCCGACGGCCATGCAATGCTGATCGTGGAAAAATAATAAAATTTGGGAATGGGATAGAAAACTTCGACTGGCTGTTGCTTGGGACATCACCGAAGGAGGCGAACTTCGCTACTAAAGGAGGTAAACGATGGCAGACGTTCGACCGCTCAATATTCCCGTGATCTTGGGAACCACCCGGAAGGGACGGATGAGCGCGCACGCGGCGAGTTTTGTTGCCGCGGAACTGGCAAAGCGCGACGGCGTCGTGACCGAGCTGATTGATATTGCGCATCTTCCACTGCCCGTGGACGATGCTGGAGAAGGGATCAAGGATCCCGCGTTCTCGGCCAAGATGAACCAGGCCGATGCGTTGGTGATTGTGTCGCCAGAGTACAACCACAGCTTCCCTGGCTTGCTGAAGCACGTCCTCGACAGTTGCCTGAAGGAATATATCCACAAAGCTGCCGGCATTGTCGGGGTGTCGGCGGGCCCGTTCGGCGGCACCCGTGGCATTCAGAACTTCGTGCCAGTGCTTCGCGAACTTGGCCTGGTTCCCCTCTTCTGGGACGTCAACTTTGGAAATGTGAATAAGGTCTTCGATGAGTCTGGTCAGTTGCTCGATCAAGGTTTCGTACGACGAACAGATAAGTTCATGAAGGAACTCATCTGGATGGCCAAGACATTGCGCTACGGACGCCAAAATTTTCCGCTAGACTAGTGGTGAAAGGGGAAAAAGATGTCAAAAGACACGCCCAAAATGATTTGCCCCAAGTGCCGCGTCGAAATGAATCACCACGCAGAGAAACTGGTGGACCCGGTAAATCCCAAGGAGGCCGCCCAAGTCGATCCGGCACTGGGCGGGTTGATTGAAGAGATGCACTGTTGTCCGGGATGTGGGACGACCGAATCCCGCCGGACGCGCTAGGTCCGCCAGAGCACGTTCTCCCCGAATGACCAGTGTGATGGAGGGAATGGTGAAACGCTTTTTCACGGACACAGGGGTTGAAGTCCCTGCAGTGACCACGGATCAAATGCGGGAAGTGGACCGTATTGCCATAGAAGAAACGGGTCCCAACCTCTTTCAAATGATGGAAAATGCCGGCCGGAACCTCGCCCTGCTGGCGATGGAGACGCTGGGCCAAAACTGGGCGCAGGCCAAGATCGTCGTACTCGCGGGCAGCGGGGGGAACGGAGGGGGCGGCATCTGCGCTGCCCGCCACCTCGCCAACCGCGGTACAGATGTCACGTTGTGTCTGGCAGCTCCCGATCGCCTGGGAGAAGTGCCGGCGTTCCAACGCAAGATTTTCCATGGCACCCCCGGAAAGGAAGTGGATGCAAAAGACCTAGGACAGGTCGCCCCTGATTTCATTCTCGATGCCCTGATTGGGTACAGCCTGCGCGCCGCCCCCCGCGGCGTCGCCGCCGAATTGATCCGGTGGGCAAACGGAACGAAAACCCCCATTTTGTCGCTCGACGTTCCATCGGGAGTAGATTCCACGACCGGGCAGGCTGATGGAGATTTTATCAAACCTCGTTGGACGATGACCCTGGCGCTACCGAAAACAGGATTGTTGCCTGAAAAGACCGGTAAACTGTTTCTGGCTGACATTGGAATCCCCGAAGAGACCTATCGCCGGATGGGGTTGGCCTATGTGCCTCCATTTGGAGATCGCTTCCGGGTTCCTTTGACATTTCGTTGATACACAGAATTTGCTAGCCTGAAAAATGGGAGTGGATCATGATTAAGGTGAAACGCGTTTACGACCCCCCGAGCTCGCGGGACGGCCGTCGCTTCCTGGTGGACCGACTCTGGCCGCGGGGCGTAAAACGGGATGCTTTGTCACTCGTTGACTGGCTCAAGGATATTGCCCCCAGCGATACCCTCCGTCGCTGGTTTGCCCATGATCCCTCCCGGTGGGAGACATTCAAACGCCGATACGCTGCTGAACTCGACCGCCGTCCCGAGGCATGGCGTCCTCTTCTCGAAGCAGCCCGCCGTGGGACTGTGACCCTGCTCTATAGTGCCCGGGATCCCGAGCACAACAACGCTGTAGCGCTCAAAACCTATCTGGAGGCTAAACTGAAGAAGAAGAGTTCGTAAACGAAAGGAGGTCGTGAACTCATGGCAACAACAACAGAACGCTACGACGCGATTGTGATTGGCAGTGGTCAGGCCGGGAAACCGCTCGCCTTGAGCCTCGCGCAGGCCGGACGGAAGACAGCCATTGTTGAACGCGAGCACGTGGGTGGGACCTGCGTCAACGTCGGCTGCACCCCGACCAAGACGATGGTAGCCAGTGGTCGAGTTGCGTATCTCGCGCGACGGGCAGGAGACTATGGTGTCCGCCCGAACCCAGTGCAGGTGGAAATGGCCAAGGTGCGGCAGCGAAAGCAGGCCATCGTGGAAAGCTTCCGGAATTCCGGCCAGCGGCAGCTCGAAAAAACCGAAGGCGTGGACCTGTTGTTTGGTGAGGCGAGCTTCACCGGTCCGAAGACGGTCGCGGTGCGTATGAACAATGGAGGAACCCGTCAGCTGACCGCCGATACCATCTTTATCAACACCGGTGGACGGCCATCAAGCCCCCCCGTCCCTGGGCTCGACAGTGTCCCTACCCTAGATTCCACGTCGATTATGGAGCTCGACGTATTGCCTGACCATCTGCTCGTGCTGGGTGGAGGCTACATCGGCCTGGAATTCGGCCAGATGTTCCGACGCTTTGGCAGCGAGGTGACGGTCGTCCAGCGGGGCAAGCAATTGCTGGCGCGGGAAGACACCGACGTGGCCGAAGAAGTCGCCAAGATCATGCGTGAAGACGGGATAGAAGTGTTGTTGGAGACGCAAGCCGTGCGTGCTGAGCAGGCAGACGGCGCGATCCGTCTCACGGTGCGCACGCAGACCGGAGAACGCACGCTCAGCGGATCACATCTGCTCGCGGCAGCTGGTCGGGTCCCCAACACCGATGCACTCAACCTGAGCGCAGCCGGGGTCAAGACGGACAAAGGTGGAATTGTACAGGTGAACGAGCGGTTGGAAACGAACGTACCGGGCATCTACGCGCTGGGCGATGTCAAGGGAGGTCCGGCCTTCACGCACATCTCCTACGATGACTTTCGCATTATTCGCACGAACCTTCTCGAAGGGGGTAACACCACCACGACCGGCCGCCTGGTGCCCTACACGGTCTACATCGACCCGCAACTGGGCCGCGTGGGGCTCAGCGAGATAGAGGCGCGCGCCACTGGTCGCCCCATCCGGGTAGCCAAGATGCCCATGGCCTATGTCGCGCGCGCCCTCGAAATGTCCGAGCCGCGGGGCTTGATGAAAGCCGTGGTCGATGCCGAAACGAACCAGATCCTTGGCTGCGCTGTTCTGGGTTTGGAAGGCGGGGAGCTGATGTCGATGGTAGAGATCGCAATGATGGGTAAAGTCCCGTATACCACGCTGCGAGACGGGATATTTGCCCACCCCACCCTGGCGGAAGCGTTGAACAATCTCTTTGCATCTGTGGACGCGTAAAGGGATAGCCAGCCAACGAGGGAATAACTAAAGAAGGGAACTAGAAAAGGGCCTCGGATCCAAGCAGGTCAGGCGCCGCAACACTTCTTGTATTTTCTCCCGCTCCCGCAGGGGCAAGACTCGTTTCGACCAATCTTGCCGCCAGCCTTGACAGCAGCCACGGGGGCCGGAGAAGGCTTGAGGGACTGTTTAGGGGCGGGACGGAGCGGTTCCTTGCGGGCCGAGGGCGTGCTTCGGCCGTCTCCTGAGGGGACCGCCTCTGCCTCGGAGGGGATCTCGGCCGTGAGCTCGCTGGCGCTCACCTGTAACCGGAATAGATACTGAACCGTCTGCTCCTTGACCCGATCGACCGTGGCATCAAAAAGTTCGAATCCTTCTCGCTTATACTCCACCAATGGATCCCGCTGACCGTAACCCCGCAGGCCGATGCCTTCCTTCAGTTGATCCATACCTAGAAGATGGTCCTTCCACTGCGTATCCAGAACTTGGAGCATGATCATCCGCTCCAGGTACCGGAGCATTTCCGCCCCAAGCTCCTGTTCCTTCTTGTCATATGTCGCACGGACCTTATCCGATAGGTCCCCCACCAACTTGCCGAACGTGAGCTCCGGGAGGTCATCAGCCGGGACCGCAAATTCTACCCCGAATTGTCGGTACATCGCCTCGGACAGTCCTGCGAGATTCCAGTCCTCGGGGTAGGAATCCTCGTGGGCATACAGACCCACCATGGACTCCAGGACCTCCTCGGCCATCTCTAGCATCGCCTCCTTGAGATTTTCCCCCTCCAGGATCTTCGTTCGTTCGCCATAGATGATCTGGCGCTGGCGGTTCATGACATCATCGTATTCGAGGAGGTGCTTGCGGATCTCAAAGTTGTGCGCCTCCACCCGCTTCTGGGCTGTCTCGATGGCCTTGGTAACCATGCCATGCTCTATGACCTCTCCCTCCTGCATACCTAGCTTTCCCATGATCCGTTGGAGTTTTTCGCCCCCAAAGATTCGCAAAAGATCATCTTCCAGGGAAAGATAAAAGCGGGAAGAACCCGGGTCACCTTGCCGGCCTGACCGGCCTCGAAGCTGGTTATCGATCCGCCGTGCCTCATGTCGTTCGGTGCTCAGAATGTGGAGCCCCCCTAACTGCACCACGCGTTCGTGTTCGGCGTTGCAGAGGGGACGAACTTTGGCCAGGCACCTGGCATACGCCTCAGGGTCGATGGCGGCATCCAAGAGCCCGTACTGCTGCATTCGCTTGGCTTCCTCCAGTGCCGTCCCCAGCTCCTGGGGATCCACGTCCTCTGGGATCTCCTCGCGCCCGGTCATATCCTTGGCAAGGGAGTGGGGATGGCCGCCCAACAGGATGTCTGTTCCCCGGCCGGCCATGTTGGTCGCGATGGTCACCGCCTTGTACCGACCGGCCTGCGCAACAATCTCCGCCTCTCGCTCGTGGTACTTGGCATTCAAGACCTGGTGCGGCACGCCCCGCCGTTTCAAGAGGACCGAGAACTTTTCTGACTTTTCAACAGAGGTGGATCCCACCAAGACCGGCTGGCCTTTCTCGGACAACTCAGCGATCTCATCGACGACGGCCTCATACTTTTCTCGTTCGGTCCCATAGATCATGTCGGGGTAATTCGTCCGCAGGAGAAACCTGTTAGGGGGGATGACCACCACATCCAGGTCATAGATCTCGGCAAACTCGGCCGCCTCGGTGTCGGCGGTACCCGTCATTCCGGCCAATTTGTCATACATACGGAAATAGTTCTGGAAGGTGACCGTAGCCAGGGTCTGATTCTCCCGCTCGATCTTGACCTTCTCTTTGGCCTCGACCGCCTGGTGAAGCCCATCGGACCACCGCCGACCCGGCATCAGGCGACCGGTGAACTCGTCGACGATGATCACCTGACCATCCTTGACCATGTAGTCTACGTCCCGCTGGAACAGGCTGTGCGCTTTCAGGGCCTGCTGCATGTGGTGGAGGGTGTCAATGTTGCTGGGGTCGTACAGGTTGGAAATTCCCAACATACGCTCGACCTTGGCCACCCCTTCCTCGGTGACGGTGACCGTCTTGGCCTTCTCGTCAACAATGTAATCTCCCTCCCGGGCCGCCTCGATCTCTGCCAGCTTCCCCTCGGTAATGGTCGCAGCCCGCTTGAGGCGGGGAATGATCCGGTCGATCTGGTAATAGAGGTCGGTCGACTCTTCAGTCGGGCCAGAGATGATCAAGGGAGTCCGGGCCTCGTCAATCAGAATCGAATCCACCTCGTCCACGATGGCGTAATGCAGCACCCGCTGGGCCATATCCTCCACGGAAAACTTCATGTTGTCCCGAAGGTAGTCAAAGCCGAACTCATTATTGGTCCCATACATGATATCCGCCGCATACGCCTGCCGCCGGTCCGTATCATTCATATCGTGCTGGATTATGCCAACGCTCAGGCCCAGCAACTGATAGATTCCGCCCATCCACTGGCTATCGCGTTTTGCCAGGTAATCGTTTACCGTGACGATATGGACACCGCGACCCTGCAAAGCATTCAGGTAGGCCGGCAGGGTCGACACGAGGGTCTTTCCCTCGCCGGTGGCCATTTCGGCGATCTTCCCTTGGTGAAGCACGGCCCCACCGACGAGCTGGACGTCGAAATGGCGCATGTTCAGAACCCGACGGGCCGCCTCCCGGACGGTCGCGAACGCCTCGGGGAGAATCTCGTCAAGTGTCGCCCCCCGCTCGAGCCTTTCCTTGAACTCGGCGGTCTTGGCCCGAAGCGCCGCGTCCGAAAGCTGCTGAATCTCCGGTTCCAGCTCATTGACACGAACCACGAGAGGCTCGAGTCGTCTCAGCTCCCGCTCGTTCTTGGACGGGATGACCTTACTGATCACTGTGTTCCAGAGTGCCATACCTTTTCCTTCCATACAGGTAGTCTATCTTTAAGCTAACACACTACATCTACCTCATCAACTCCCAAGGGACCGGGCAAAAAAAACCCCCCGAAACTCTCGGGGGGAATTCTTCCGCAATCTGCGGCGGTGCGTGGGTTTAATTCCCGCGAATCGCGCTCTGCCGTCGCTTATCATCGATAATGTAGTTCAGCGGGTTCACCGGGTTGTCTTTGACGAGGACCTCGTAGTGGACGTGCGAGCCCGTGCTGTAGCCGGTGTTCCCCACGAGGGCAATCACCTGCCCCCGTTTCACGCGGACGCCCTTCTTAACTTTATTCTTCTTATTGTGGCCGTAAAATGACTTAAAGCCGAAGCCATGAGTGATAACGATGGCCCGTCCGTACCCCGCCAGGCGTCCCGAGAATGTAACCACCCCGTCGGCCGAGGCGACGATCGGCGTCCCCATCTGAGCGGCAACGTCGATGCCGGTATGTCGCTGGCGCCGACCCGTGAAGGGAGACTTGCGGGGACCGAACCGGGAGCTGACATAGCCTCGCGTCGGCCAGATGGAGGGGGTCGCGGCCAACCGGTCCTTCTGTTCCGTGAGATAGTCGGTGAGAGTCTTGAGGCTCTCGGCCCGGAGGGCAACCTCGCGCTCCATCCGCCGCAGGTCCTGATACAGCTGGTCCACGAGCAGGGTTTGCTGCTCGGCCATTTTCCCCTCGCGGATGGCCTCCTCGACCTTTAGGTTCCCGCCTCCGACTGCGGCCCCGTCTTCACCCTCTGCCTCCTTCATGCCCGCCAGGTGACGGATCTGGTGGTCAAAGGCCCGCAGCTGCTTCAGCTCTTCCTGCACCAACGTGAGCTTCTGACCCACGACCCGCTGTGTCTCGACGGTTTTGCGCAGCTGCTGCAGCTCGGTTTCCTTGACCTGGACAGTTAGGTACTGCAGCACGACATAGGCGATGGCTAAAAGGGCAAGGCCTCCACACAGGAGAACCGCCTGCAATCCGCGATGGCTGAGATGTATCTTTCGGGTTCGGGAAGGGGGATCGCCTAGGATCAGGATGCTATATCGCCGCTGCGCCATCGTTTACCTCCAGTCGCGGGAACCTCAGGACGGCTCCAGGGCAGCTAGCTGCGTACTCCTTAGAGACCCTCAGTCTGAGACTCTCACTCGCTCCCGATCAAGGCGTGCAAGGTTGATGCCGAATGTTGGCAATTCGAAAGGATGAGCTGTCTTAGGGACCGGTAAAGAAACAAGATTTCGAAACAACCTACATGACGCTTCAAAAGGTGTCAATAATTTTTAATCTTTACGACTACTTTCAGTAAATTATAGTCGATACATTACGTTTTACATGAAGTTAATATAAAACTTTTGGCGTATTACTCGTCAATCAGGATAACCGTATAGCCATAGGTAGCTACCTCGAGCGCAACACCTTTCGCCGCCTCCCGGCTGTCAAAGTTTCCCACCCGGACCCGATAATATGTCTGTCCGTCTACGTTGATTTTGCTGATGTATGCCTCGGAAGTTACCGCATCGAGACGGGTCTTCAGCGTGACTGCATTCTGTTCTGTCAAAAACGATCCGACCTGAAGCGTATAGGCCTTCGGACCTGTAACGAGGCGCGAGCCGGGGACCTGGAGAGGCCAGACACTGACCCAGGCAACCCCCTGCCGCACCATGCCGAGGGCCCGAGCCGCGGCGTACGACAGGTCGATGATTCGACCCTCGATAAACGGCCCGCGATCATTCACCCGAACCCGGATCGATCGTCCGTTCTCGAGATGCGTGACCTGCACCCACGAGCCGAGTGGAAGCGTTCGGTGCGCGGCGCTGATCTCGTGCATATCGAAGACTTCCCCACTCGCCGTTGGGCGCCCATGAAACTTGGGTCCATACCATGAGGCAACTCCCACCTGTGCCCCAGGATGTTGTGGCCGGACAGGAGGGCCGGCACAAGCCGCCACGAAGATAACGACAAGTAGACTCCATGCTCGGCCAAGAAGGACGAGCCTCCAAAGAGGAGAACTGCTCCAATGTCTCAATACGTTATCCTCCCACAATCCAAATTGCTTCCACTGTACTGGCCCTCCCCTTGCGTGTCAAGGCGACGAGGCAGCATGCGTTTCGTACTGCGTGCTCATGAAGCAACGCACACATTTTTCTTGTTAGTCAGATCTGACACCAACCAAAGTTTCCTCTCCTCATTGCATGTGGTGAATCTTACACAGTGAAAATATTGTCAGGTGGAGACTTGATGCGATGAAAAAATTGCACCCCTGGACGGGCTACCATAGGGTTCCTCCCAGGAATCGAAACCGCCCCCACGTTAGTGGCCCCCCCCTTCGTGTCAAGGCGAGCGTCACTAATGTGGGTTATACTTTGCAATGGCTACGCCACAGGGATGTTTTCGCATTTAACTATTCCTCTCCCTCCAGCGTCTAAACGGTCAAGGGGGAGGTGATGAGGTCGATCGGAGGTTAAGCGAGGTGAAAGAGGCGGATCTTGCCCTGATTGCACGACTCCGGCAAGGTGACCAATCAGCCTTTGACACCCTGGTCCGCCAGCACCAAAAGGCCCTTTTCCGGTTGGCCTACCGGATGACACGGAATGCAGACGATGCGAAGGACATTTCCCAAGAAGCCTTTCTCCGTGCCTACCGGGGACTCGAGGCCTTTGATGGACGCTCCAGTCTTTCGACCTGGCTCTATCGGATTACGGTGAACCTGTGCTTGAGCCACTTAAAGCAACATCGTGCCGCGGGCGAGGGAGCAATGCCCGAGAACTATGCTGACCCCTCCGCCCGACCCCTGGAGGATTTACAGGAGCGGGAGCGACTTCGGGCTCTTAGCGAGGCCGTCGCGGCCTTGCCGCCGCAACAGCAGGCGACCCTACTGCTCCGCGTGCATCATGGCCTCCCATACCGGGAGATTGCTGAAATCATGGAGAGCCCCGAAGGGACAGTGCGAGTAAACTACTTTCACGCGGTGGCGAAGCTGAGAACGCAACTTAAAGATCTTCGAGACGATGTGTGAAGGCGATGATGGAATGTGACGCCTGCCGAAGCAAGCTGCTCGAGTATCTGGACGGGGATCTGACCGGACCGGCGCAAGGTGAACTCGAAGCCCATCTCACCCAGTGTCCTGGATGCCGAGAAGAGCTGCAGGGTATTCAGGACACGCTGTCCCTCATTGCGAGGATGCCAGCACCCGAGCCTCCTGAGGCATTCTGGCAGCAATATCTCCGCGAACTCCGGCAGAAAGTGGCGGCACCATCGTGGCCGGCCCGACTCCAGCAGTGGCTAGCAGGCTTCACGCGTCGACCAATTCCGGCCCTGGCGGTGGGGATCGCTTTGGTCCTGGTGGTCTTCCTCACCTGGAACACCCTCACCGTACAACCGCCGGCACCGCCGGTCGCGTCTCTGGATTTGACCGAGCAACTGGCGTTGAGCCAAGACCTTGACCTGCTTCAAGAGATGGATTTGCTCGAATCGCTCGAACTGCTCGAAGACTGGGACGTGATTGAGTCGAGGGACATCCCGGATCGCCAAAGGGCGGCCTGAGATGCCTCGGGTGTGGAAGGTGCTGCTCCTTCTGGGATTGATGGCAGCGTGGACGGGGGAGGTCAGTTGGGGCGAACCAGTGAGACCGACTTCCAAGGAGGAGCAACGGGAAGAATATGAGATGCTCGAGGACCTCGAGATCGTGAAGGAGTTGGAGATGCTTCAAGCGTTCGAGATACTTCAAGAAATGGAGATCCTGGGAGAGCTGGAATCCTTCCAGCCGGCGCAGCCCGAGCAAGGGGAGGGGATTCAATGAGACGAATCATAGCATCGCTGCTGAGCTGCGCGCTCCTCTTGCCAGCCGTGACATCTGGCTGGGCCCAGGACCGCCAACCCCGGGGACCATATCCTCAGTCCTTCGCCCAATCGCAGGCCGCCTCGCCAAAGGGATCCCGAAAGGAAGAGCTTCGACGGTGGTGGCGAAGTCTTTCTCCCGAGGAACAGCAGCGACTGAGAAATCTTCGCGAGCAATGGCAGACCCTCTCCCCAAAGCAGAAGCAAGCCATGCGAAAGCGCCTGGAAACCTTCCGACGGCTTTCGCCACAGGAACAGAAGCGGCTCCGTCAAAACCTCCGGCGGTGGCAGCAACAGACTCCGGAGGAGCGGAAGCGTCTCCGAAAGCGACACCACCGTTGGCAGGAGCTTCCCCCGGAAAAGCGCCAAGCCTTGCGGGAACGCTACCGCAAGTTCCGTAATCTTCCTCCCGAGAAGCGCGAGCGCATGCGCGAGCGCTGGAAGCAGTTCCAGCAGCTCCCTCCCGAAGAGCGCCAGCGTCTACGCCGTGAATGGAAAGAGCGGCACCGAAAGTTCCAACAACTGCCTCCCGAGGAGCGTCAGCGCCTTCGGCGAGAGCGAAAGAAAGGGTACCTTCACGGGCCCGGGCACGACCGACACATGACTCCGCAAGGCCGGCCACACACTCCCCCTCGACGGCCGCAGTCCTCACGCGCTCGGTAACACACGGCAAAGATCATCCGCGACCGATCTCATCTCCTTGCACTGCCGTCACTGGTTTCTCCCTCCCTCCTTTCCCTCCGCGCTCGATTGAAAGAGGCTTCTTTGCGGCCGGCCGCCTTGGCGCTATACTTGCAATAATGCGGCGCCAGGCGATTGGGAAACGCATGTGGCGGCTTGAGTCTCGCGCGCCGCAAGACCTGAACAGATAGACCCACCATCGAGAACAATATATGGTCTCTGAAATCGTAGAGGTCAGTGGACACATTATCGATTCATTGATCCTCCCGAAGATTCTCGACGAGATTATCGATCTCGACGGGAACTTCGAGATTCTCGAGATTGCCATCGGCAAGCGCAAGACTGATCCCTCGACAACTCGCCTGAGGGTCAGTGCAACCTCAGAGCAAAAGCTCCAGGTCATCCTGAAACGCCTCGCCCGGTTGGGAGCCACCCCGCTCACCCTCCGGGAGGTCGAGCTGGTCCGCACGCGCCAAGACGGCGTTTTCCCTTCCCAGTTTTACTCCACGACCAATTTGCCTACCTTCGTCCGGTATCAGGAGCGCTGGCGACCGGTACAGAACATCGAAATGGACTGCGGCATTGTGATCGATCCCCATACTTCTCGCGCCTCCTGTGTGCCCATGGTCCACGTCAAGAAAGGGGATCATGTGGTCTGTGGCACAGCCGGCGTCCGGGTCACCCCGCTCGAGCGGTCCAGGAACAAGGATGTGTTTCAATTCATGGGAAGTGCCGTTTCCTCAGAAAAGCCGAAGGCCCTCCTCATCGAAGGGGTGGCCAAGGCGATGGGGTCCACAAGGCGTGCGGGGCAAAAGATCCTTGTTGTCGGAGGACCAGCAATCGTGCATACCGGGGGCGGCCCGTACCTGGAGAGACTCATTGAGGCCAAGTACGTCGATGTGCTGTTTGGTGGAAACGGTCTGGCGACCCATGACATCGAATCGGCGCTCTATGGCACGTCGCTCGGCACCTCACTCGATCGAAAGGCCGCCGCCCGGGATGCCCACGAACACCACATGCGCGCCATCAATACCATTCGCGCCTGTGGAGGCATCCGCCAGGCGGTGCGTCAGGGCGTCCTGACCAAGGGCATCATGCATGCGTGCGTCAGGCACCGCATACCGTTCGTCCTGGCCGGATCCATCAGAGACGATGGCCCCCTCCCCGATGTCATCACCGATGTGATGACAGCCCAGGACGAAATGCGCCACCATCTCAAAGGGGTTGGCCTAGCCCTCATGATCGCCTCCACCCTTCATGCCATTGCTACGGGGAACCTCCTTCGGGCAACGGTCAAGACCATCTGCGTAGACATCAATCCGGCAGTCGTGACCAAGCTTGCGGATCGAGGAACCTTCCAAGGAATTGGCATCGTATCTGATGCGGCCTCTTTCCTGCGAGAACTCTGCCATGATCTCAAACTACCCCGACGGTAAGCCCGCGATGCCCCTCCCATCGCTGGCTCTCCTGATGTGTCGCCCCAGCCATTACACCGTCGCGTACGAGATCAATCCCTGGATGAAAGTCACCAGACAGGTACACCAGCCGGTGGCCGCGCGACAATGGCAAGCCCTGTACGACCTGCTGACCCGATCTCTTCGCGTACCTGTCCGGCTCCTCCGGCCCGTCAAGGGCTTACCAGACCTGGTCTTCACGGCGAATGCGGGCCTTCTCGTCGGAAAGGCATTCATTCGCACGAACTTCCGCCATCCCGAACGCCAAGGAGAAGAGGTGATTTTCGAGCGGTACTTTCGGCGGCGAGGCTATCGAGTGGTCACACTCCCTCGACAGTTCAACTTCGAAGGCGAAGGCGATGCGTTGTGGGTAGGCGACACGTTGTTCCTTGGCTTTCGCTTCCGTACCGATGCCACAGTTCACGAGCACCTATCAAAGATCCTGCATCGTCGCATCCTGCCGCTCGAACTCGTCGACAAGCGCTTCTACCATCTCGATACCTGCTTCTGTCCACTCGACGCGACGTCGGTTCTCTGGTATCCCGGGGCGTTTGACCGTTACGGTTGGAAGGCGATCGAGACCCATGTCCCAGATCCGGTGCCTGTTTCCACGGCCGATGCCCTCAGATTCTGTTGCAATGCCCTTGTGATCGATCGCGCGGTGATCCTCCACGGCGGCGTGTCGAAGCCACTGCGCAAGGAGCTCGAACGGCGGGGCTTTGACCTCTACGAGCTGGACCTTTCCGAATTCCTTAAAGCGGGGGGATCGGCGAAATGCCTCGTCCTTCGGATGACTCGCTAAGTGTGCCAGGCGACCAAGGGAATCGCCATTGGCAGCAAAAACTCTTGTGGTCTTAAAAGGCCACTCGGCAATTACCCGTTGGCCAATCGGTGGATCACCTGGGGGATGATGAGGGTGGCCAGGTCGGTCCGTGACCCTCCTCCTAACACGGTGAGCAGCCTGCCGCCGGAGGCCTCCCGGGCCGCTGCAACCATAAAATCGGCGAGTCCAACGAAGGCCCGAAGGGAGAGCCCCATATCTCCATAGTCCCCCTGGTGCCCGTCGAAGCCAAAGTACCAGATGGTGAGGTCCGGACGAAACGCACGGACCCTCGAGGCAAAGGCGGCCTCCGCGATCTTCAGATATGATTCGTCTGGGTCACGACCCCCCCAGGGGACGGGAACATCCACTTTGGTGCCGTCTGGAGAGACATAATTCATCCCGCAAATGCAGACATGCAGGACATCGGGGTCCCCTTGGAAAATATCTCTTGTCCCATCGCCATGGTGGGCATCGGTATCCAAGATGGCAAACCGGTGAGTTCCATAGCTTTTCCGGAGGTGGTCAACAGCAATGGCCACATCGTTGAAGCAGCAGTATCCGCCGAAAAAGTTCCGCCCGGCATGGTGCCCCCCGGCTCCGATGAAGGCAAAAGCCCGATCGACTTCCCCAAGGCAAATCTTCTGCGCCGCCTCCACCACGCCTCCCACGGAGGCCCTGGCGGTGCTTCAGAGAGGGTCCGCCTCCACCTCCGGGATCAAATCGGGGGTGTGGACCTGAAGAATGAGCGAGTCTGAGACCTCGGGACAGCGGTAGAGGCGGAACCGGTCATCCCGCAAAAGGTCATCGAGCGCAGCGGGGAAATCGGCCAACCGCCGACCGACGGTCAGGTAGCTCCGCCGGCTGAAGCTTTCATGATAAAGTATGCCCACCCTAGGTCTGTTCATGGTTTAGGGTTCATGGCTCAGGGTTACGGGACTAAAGCGTACCCGTAGGTCCGTTCACGGTTCACGGTTTACAGACGGCCGGATTTTTCTCCCTCAACTATTATGAACCATGAACTCTGAACCAACACTGGGGTCTACCAGGGGAATCCCTGGAAGTCAAGAATTTCCGCCGTCTTTCTCTCGCAGATGGAACGACGGCATGGCGGGCTTAGTTGTGTTTCTATTGCGTGGACTTGTACGGTGAGAACGGACCTTGACAAAATTACACGTAAAGGTATGCAAAAGGCAAAGGACCATGAGGAATAAATGGTAAAATCTTCAGCATGGCACTGAAATGTGATAACCGTACGGGGGGATCAATGAGCAAACAACAGACTGAAATGCTCGTGCAACGCTTAGACCGCTTGGAGCGGGAAACCCGTCTTTTGAAGAGGACCGGAGTTGCAGCCCTGGCTGCGATCGCCGCCGTGATGCTGATGGGGCAGGCTCTCCCGAGTAAGGTGGCAAAGCTGGTCGAGGCTGAAAGGTTCCTCGTCCGGGATACGGCCGGAAAACCCCGCGCGACGCTGGGCCTTTTGCCGGACGGCTCGCCGAGTCTGAACCTCATTGACAAGGACGGCAATATCCGCATGGCGGTGGGCATGAAGCCAGGGGGCTCCCCGAGCCTCAACTTATACGACAAGACCCAGACGAATCGTGCGGTCCTGGCCACCTTGCCGGACGGCTCGCCTGCCCTCGTCTTATTCGACAAGGCCGGCGAGACACGAGCCTTGCTTGGCAGCAACTTCCCTATGAGGATGCACCCGGAGGAAATCGAGACCCGACCTGCGTCTTCGCTCGTTTTGTTTGACAAGGACGGGAAGGTCACCTGGAAGGCACCATAGAAGAAAGGAGGAGGTGATGAACGAGAAGGTCGAAACACTGGAGCCGAAGAATCGGGTATTGGGGCGGAGGGGCCTTTTGGAGCTGCTTGGAATCGCCGCCGCCAGACTGACGACCGTCCGCAGGTCCGTCCCTGCGATTCCCAGCCGAGAGCCTATACAAATCGACCCACAGCAACATGAGGCCCTCCGTCAGCTCGCCTCCGAACGCGAGACCACAGTCAGCGCCCTTGTCAGGACCGCGATTCAAGATTGGCTGGCACGGGAGACCAAGCAATTAAAACGCAAGACCCCAACGAGGGAAGCACCACGGCGGACGTCGCCACGACAACGAAAAGAAACGAAGAAAGAACGAAGCAAAGTTGACAAACCCGCTGCGACGGCTGGATCGGGTGAAACGCAAGCGTAGTGAGTCCCGGTCGCGCAGAATCATCTCGCCTGTCGTATAACCGGCCGTCCCTCCTCCGAGGACATTCCTGCCGGTAATCTGTCACTTGAAGGTTCAGAGCTGTCTATAACCCGTTGAAAATAAAACACTTATTAGTTGGCACACCTCTTGCCTCTTCGCCTCGAAGGGATCCCGAATCTGATCTACACGCAGGATCCACCTCAGTGCGCGTGCGGTCGTTCAGAGGTGAGGGGTATTTCGGTGCATACACATTGCTCGGACAAACGCATACATGCACGGCTACCTGTACTGCAATG